>Ga0209390_10002719_pt1 | contig 30182 bp, 12 predicted proteins | sample BON01_FD_187212 | JGI IMG/M metagenome (GOLD analysis project Ga0209390, IMG submission 187212) | Freshwater microbial communities from Lake Bonney liftoff mats and glacier meltwater in Antarctica - BON-01 (SPAdes) (version 2) | ecosystem: Environmental > Aquatic > Freshwater > Ice > Glacier...
GATCGTTCTGTGTGCCCCCGATCTTTCTGTGTGCCCCCGATCTTTCTGTGTGCCCCCGATCTTTCTGTGTGCCGCCGATCTTTCTGTGTGCCGCCGATCTTTCTGTGTGCCCCCCCACCTTTTCTCCTCCTCCTTGAGCAGGGAACACCCCCTCTCTCAGTTCTCCGCCTCCCCCTCCATCACGCCTTCGTCGTCGTCGATCTTGGGCGCCAGGTAGTAGCGCAGGTGCCCCATGTCGCCGATCGGGTACTCGACCGCCAGCGGCAGCTCCTGCGACAGCGACAAGGTGACGTGCGTGGCCAGGGGGGTCGCCTTCGTGAAGCTCTTGAGGTAGCGCAGCGCAAAGGTGTGCGCCACGGCCTCTTTCACGTCGACGGTGGTGGCCTCCTCGCGCTTGCCGTCCCCGCCCGCCGCCGTCTGCCGCACGGTCACGTTGGCCGTGCCCACGTCGCCGCTGGTGCTGAACTTGACGCCGTCCTTGGTGACGCTCAAAGCCACCGTGTCGCCGATGGAAGCCAAGTCGTTGACGATGCGGCTGAACTCGGCGGCGGGCATGGTCACCGTGGCGCTGTAGGCGGTGTCGGGGACGGAGAGGTGCTCCGAGTCGATGTCCATGAGCTTGAGCTCAAAGTCGCCGACACGGTCGCTCTCTGTTTTTTTGTTGGTTTTTGTGTTTTTTGTTTTTTGTGCGGGGGGGGGGTGGGGTCGGTCGGTCGGTCGGTCGGTCGGTCGGTCGTGTGTGTGTCGACGGGCGTTGTTGTTTTGTTGATTTGGCGGAGGTGGGAGGAGAGGAAGGGGAGGACGTGAGTCAGGGGAAGACGAGGAGGGGGGGAAGAGACGACGCTCCGTCTCGAAAAACCCGGAAGCGCTCGTCGTCTGTCGTTTGTCGTTTGTCGTTTGTCGTTTGTCGTTTGTCGTTTGTCGCATGTTTTCCTGTTTTTTGTCGCATGTTTTCCTGTTTCAAATGCCGATGGACTCAACTGGGCGACTCGAACATGAGGCTGACCGTGTCGCCGTTGTCGTCCGCCTTCATGGTGACCACGTCGTCCGATCCCGCGCACTTGAGAACCTTGACCAGGTTGCCCAGCGACATGCCCATCGCCATGTTGCGGTCGCAGCGGTACTGTTGTTGTTGTTGTTGTTTTTGCATCGGCGTGTTTTGCGAGCGGGCGCGTTTTGGGGTTTGATCGGTTTTGTTTTGGGGGATTGATCGTGTGAGATTTTGAGCAAGCGTTGTAGGGAGGAGGCTGGTGTGTCGAGAGGCGTGTGCTCGCGCTCGATCCAGGGCTCGGCGAGCAGGAGGCGCGCTCGGGAAGACAAACGCAAACAACAAAGCGACGACGCCGAAACGAGGAAAAGAAAGGAGGCGCCGCGCGACAGACGCCAAAAGGAACATTCAAAAGAAAGAGAGACTCACGTGCTCAAACCCGTCGGCGCGCAGCTCCATGGTCACCAGGCTGACGTGGCTCGTGTCCATCGCCTGCAGCGCGAACGACGTGGCGCTGCACTCGAAGTTGGCCTCGTTGACGAGCTCCTTCATCGCGTCCACCAGCTTCTTGAGCAAGGAGCCCTGCACCATGCGCGCCTCAAACATCTTGGCCGGGGTGTTTTTTTATCTGGTTTCGTCGTCGACGGGTTGAAAAAGGGGGGGGGACAGAGGACGGGAGACGGCGTTGTTCCTTGAGTGGGGGGCTGTGTGTGGAGGTGTTCCGGGGGATCTGTGAGGGGGAGTCAGGATGTTTCGGAAAGGACAGGATGAGCGGGACGGGGCGAGCGGGCGAGAGGGCGAGAGCGCGCGCGACCCTAGGCGGCGGCGGCGGCGCTTGTCTCTCATTTTTGCGTCGGTGCACGGCGCCCTCCCTGCGTGCACGCTCGCGCTCGAGCAAGGGCGCGAAGGAGCGACGTGCCTACAGCGGACGCATCGCGACCGACGGCGTGCTGTCGTGGCGCTCGCACAGAGAGAGAGGGCGGGCGACTCTCGCGCCAGCGTGTCACGACAAAAACCAGAGGGAGAGAGAGAAACTCATCGCCAGCGACGGTCGCGGTACGCGGCGGAGGGCGCAAGGCGACGAGGCCCGTCATCAGGCGCTCACGCGGGCGACCACCTGGCCTCCAAGCGCGAAGCGCGCACAGAAAAGGAAAACTCACGGGTCCTCCTCTTCTTTTGACGTTTTTTTCAAAAACGTCTTCTTTGCGATCGTCCTGCCGCGTTTCAGCGGTTTGGGGTGATGAGGAGCGAGTGGGACGCCGCGTGTATATGTGTGTGTGTGTGTGTGTTGTGTCGGGAGAGACTGCACGTGTTTCGAATGTGTGCGAGCAGATGGAACCGGGGGCTGGAGAGGGGGGAGGAGAGAGAGAGAGGGAAGAGCTGTTTTTGAATTCCCCGGGGAACAGCCACTATCGGCTGTCCCTCGCCTTCTTCTCCCACCGCAATCGATCACTGCCGACTGCACATTGAAACTAATAGCTTGATGAGGCGCCACATCGACAGGAAAGGACGTCCCGACCGGCGCGCCGCGAGCGCGACACATCGCCGCCGCCGCCGCCGCTGCTCGAGTGCGCTCCAACATCGTTACTCTTTCTCGCTCTTTTGTCGGGGGCGTGCCTCGTTCGTCTATATGTGCGTCGACAGGGCTTGGATCTAAAGTAGGAGGTTGAGAGAGGAAAGAGCAACAAAAATGAAACACACACCGCTCAAAAAAAAAACAAAAAAACGCTGCTCCCGCTTGCCGGCGCTCTTTTTTTGTCGTACCTCTCGTCGACGTCCGCTTCGCTCCCCTTTAGAGCGCGGGGACAGTTCCGGAAAGGGCTAGGTTGTGCGGCGCCGCGCGGGAGCACGGGGTCAAGGGGATGCATTGTGGGGTGGGATATGTTGTGGCGCGTGTGTGAAAAACGGAAAAAATAGGAAAGAGAACGGGCAATGAGAATTCACGCCGCCAAGAAGGCGCGCGCAGAGCGCGGGGGCGCCCAGCAGCGGGCAGCGGGCACGCGCAAACTCGACAAACAAGCGGCGGCCCCCCCCCCGTCTCGAGCAACGAACGAGTCCACCGCTCAGTTGTTCCTCTCTCTTACTGCTGGTGCACGGCGCCCGACCACATCGCCGCCGCCACCGCGCCAAACAGCTGCGCGCCCACGTAGACGGCGACCGTCGCCGCCGGCAGCCCGAACGCGATGGCGGGCCCGATCGCGCGTGCAGGGTTGAGGATGGCGCCCGTGTAGGGCCCCGCGCAAGAGGCGGCGGCCGTCACGACCAGGCCGATGGCCAGCGGCGCCGCGTTGCCAAACCCGGGCTTGGCCACGGCCGTAGAATAGACAACGGCGCCGAGCATAAAGGTCATCGCCGCCTCCCAGGCGAACACGGCGCCGGCGGCCAGGCCCGGCGCGGGGGCAAACGTGCCGGGCGCGCCGGCGCCCATGCCCAGCACCACGCCCGGCACGAGCATGGTGCACGCGACGGCGCCGAGCGTGGCCCCCGCGATCTGCGCAATAGAATAAAGGAAGGCGGTCGAGAACGAGACCTTGCCGCGCAGCCACAGCATCAGGCTGATCGCAGGGTTGAGGTGCGCGCCGCTGATGCCCGCCACCCCGTAGGCGAGCACGGCGAGGCCGATGCCGTTGGCCACGGGCGCCAGGCCGGGGGCGGCGCAGCCGCCGACGATCTGGAAGAGGGCCGAGGCGACCAGCTCGGCGGCCAGCTTGCGGCCGACGCCGGCGTCCTCGGCGCTGTTGTGCGCGGGAGGGGGGGTGGGGGGGGGGGCGTTGGTGTTTTGTTCGGGCGGCGCTGTGGGGGCCTCGGACACAGCGGCTCGGAAGGGCGTCACGGCGCGCGGCGGGCGCCGGTGACGACGACGCCGCCGCGCCCGCCCGTCCGGGTCCAGCCGTTCGGCGTCTCGGCGACGCCGGCTCGGGGGGCGGGCGCGGCGGCGTCACAGGGGTTGGCCAACGGGGCCCTTTGGCCGGTGACCGACGCCAGGGGGCGACGGATTTGCGCCCAATGATGCGCGCGCGGCGTCGGACGCTCGGATTATGTGTGCGCGCGCGGAATGTGGGGGCTCTTCCTCCCTATCGGGAGAGGGGAGAGAGGCGCCGACGTGGAACGAAAGGAAAAACAAAAAACATGCGACATTCACGGAAACTCACGCAGCGCGGACCTTGACGGCGGTGGTGCGCGGACGGAGAACGCGCGCGGCCGGGCGCACGGGCAGCGCCGCCGGGCGCAGGCCGCAGGGGCGCACGGCCATTGCGGAGCGGGTGGCCATCAACATTTTTGCTTTTTTGGAGAGGGGAAAGGAGGGAGGAGGTTGGGACGCTCTAAGATCCCAAGGAGCGGGACGAGGGGGTTGGGTTGAGGAAGGAGCGGGACGCTTTAACAGGAGGGGACCGAGGTGGACAGACGGATCGAAGAGGCGGGCGCTTAAGAGGGGAGATGGTGTCGGGTGAAAAAACCCGGGCGCGACAGAGAGGCGCGCTCCGCGTCCGCGCCTGCGACCGCCGCCGAAGCACCGGACCCGCCGGGGGATTGAAAACATATTTCTTTTTGCACGTTTCCGAAAAGAGGAGGCGTCCGCGGGCGCAGGCGCACAGGAGCGGACAAACATCAAAGCAAGGCGAGGGTTGCGCGGCGCCCGAGCGCCTCAGTCCGCCTCGAGGCGCACGAACTTGTTGACGGCGCGCAGCGCCTCGGCGTCCTCGCAGCCAAACACGAACCGTTTCGAAAAGGGGTCGCCGTCAACGTGCGTCGGCGGGCGGCGGCGCGGCGGCTGCGGCGGCGGCTGGTGCTGCTTGTGCTGGTCCCGCTGCTGCTGCTGCTTGTGCTGGTGCTGCTCCCGCTCGCCAACGAGCCCGCTCTTGGCACCGATGCCGTCCGGCCGGATCAGGCGGATCGGCTTGCTGCCGCCATGCGCTGGCGGCGGCCCCCCGGCCGCCCGGCCCGCCGCCGCCGCCGCCGCCGCCGCCCGGGCCGCCGCCGCCGCCGCCGCCGCCAGCACCGCCGGCTCGCCCGCCGCGCCCTTGCCGCCGGCCGCGGCCGCCGCCGCCACTATCGCCGCGTACGCCGCCGCCTGCTGCTGCGGTCCCTGCTGCTGCGCCTGAGGCTGCGCCTGAAGCTGCTGCCGGAGCGGCGCCGGCAGCCCGCCCGCCCCCCGCCCCATCCCCAACGCCTGCAGCTGCCCCTGCGGCGGCAGCGGCGGCGGCGGCGGCGGCGGCGGCGCCGTGTAATAGTGGTACTGCGCCAGCCGCTGCTGCTGCTGCTGCTGCTGCGCGTGCGCCTGCATCTGCATGGCCCACATGACCGCCTGCTGGTGCTGCTGCTGCTGCGCCTGCTGCTCGTGGTGCCGCGCCCACTGCATCTGCGCCGCCCACTGCATCTGCTGCTGCTGCGCCTGCGCCTGCGCCTGCGCCTGCTGCTGGTGCTGCAGCGCCTGCTGCTGGTGCTGCTGCTGCGCCTGCTGGTGCTGCTGGTGCAGGGCCAGCATCTGCTCCTGCTGCTGCTTCTGATGCTGCGCTTGTTGCGGCGGCGCCCCGCCCGCCGCCGCCACGACCGCTGCCGTCGCCAGCGCCGCCGCCGCCGCCACCTCTGCGCCGCCGCCGCCGCCGTCGGCCTCCTGCTTGGCCCGCTTGGCCTCGGGTGGCGACACGCCCGCGAGCGCAGCGAGCAGCTGGATCGGCTCGCTGTCCTCGTCGCAGACCTCCAGGTCCTCGTCGGCGGACCCCTCATCGCCCGCCCCGCTCGCGCGGTCGGAAGAGCGGCGGGGGCGCTTGCCGGCAACGGCGGCGTCGTTGGCGGCGGCGGCGGCGGCGGCCGTCGTCGGCGGGCCGGACGCGGGGGGCTGCCGCCGCTGCTGATCGCACGCGCGGCCCGTGTCCCCTCCCCGATCGGCAGCGCCCGCGTCGCCAGCCCCGTCAAGGCGCGCCGCGGGCGACCCCGGCGCCGGCGGCGCGCCCCCGGCGGACGCGGCCAGCCGCGCCGCCTCGCCGCGCGACCGGCGCGCCCCCTCCTCGGCCAGCGCGGCGCCGGCCACCGCCGACGCGCGCCGCACGGCCAACTCGAGCCGCCGCACGGACTCGAGGCCGCTGCCCGTGGCGCGGCGCACCTCCTCGAGCAGCATGCGGAGGTCGATGGCGGCGTCCTCGGCGGCGTCAGCGGCGTCGCGCGCCTTGTCGGCGGCCCCGGCGGCCGCGGCCGCCATGTCGGCGCCGCCGCCGCCGCCGCCGCTGCCGCCGTCGATCGCCAGAGCCGCGACGGCGTTGACAGCCGCGCGCGCCGCGCCCGCGGCCAGGGCGCCCGCGGCCGCCGACTCGGCCGCGGAGCGCGCGGCGCGCTCGGCACACTCGACGCGCGCGCGCGCGTCGACCGCCTCGGCCGCGGCCGCGCCCAGGGCCTGCTCGAGGAGGCGGACGCGCTCCGCGAGGCGGCTGCGGGCGGGCGCGGCGGCGGGCGCGGCGGCGGGGGCGCCGGCAGCGGCGGCGCCGGCGGCGCCGGCGCGGCCGGCGGCGGCGCCGGCGCTGTCGCCGTCGGTGTCGCCGTCGTCGTTGCCGACGTCGGCGCGCGGGGCTGGAACGCCGTTGCCGCCGTCGTCCTCGACGTCGATGTCGCGCGGCTGCTGCATCATGGGAGCGGGCGGCGGCGGCGGCGGCGAAGCGGGCTTGGGCTCCCGGGCGGGCGTCGGGGCGGCAGCTGCTGCGGCTTGGGCGGCGGCGGCGGCTTCGGCGCGCGCGAGCGGCGGCTGCGCGACCGCGCGCTCGTCGCCGCGGCCGCTGGGCGTTGCGACGGCGTTGGAGTGGCCGGTGTTTGCGGCTGCGCGCTGCGGGGCAGGCGCAGCAGCAGCAGTCGCAGCAGCCGCATCATCAGCCGCGGCGCCAGCAGCATCAGCGGCGGCGGCCGCGCCCGCGTCGGCGGCGACGGCCTCGGTGGCGTCGCTCGCGCGAGGACAGATTGGCGCCGCGTCGTGGAGGGTCGCCGGGCCCGGTGCTGGGACCGACGCCACCTTGATCTCGTCGTCGATCATCACGGTCTCCTGGGCGTGCAAGCAGGGAGGGGCGGCAGAAAGGAAAGAAACGCGCGCGCGGAAACAGGAGGCGGCAGGAGTGTTCTGTACTCTGCGTCGTCTTCGCGCTTGTTTCGCGGGTTCCCAAGTCAAGAGCGCCCCGCGCACAAATTCTAGGGGAGCAGGCGGACGAGGCGGCTAGGGCAGTCAGTAACGCCCCTGAGCGCGCGCGCGTGGACGTGCGTGGCGCGCGCGCGCCGTGAGGCTGGGTCTCTCGAACACGAGGCAGGAGGAGCGAAGCGTTTTGCGCGCGCGTCTTTGCTTTTGCTTTGATGATGATGATGCAGACGGGCTTGACGAGGAGGTCGCGCGTCGCCGGATTCAAGAGGTGGGCGCGGTTTGGTGGGGGAGGGGGGGGCGTTTCAAGACCTTTGCTCCTGTGTTTTGGAGCGTGCTGCTGCGCGCGTCACGCATGCGATGCGGCCAACGCCGCCGCCGTCGTTCGAACCGCACGCCGCCACCATGAGAGTGGCTCTCTTTGTGTCCGCGCCGCCGGAGAGCGGGCGGCCCAAAAAAGGGGGGGCTTTACAACAAAGACGGTTCTACTTCTCCTGCGCCCACTCGGGCGCGTTGTCCAGCGCGTACCGGTAGTTGTAGAAAAGCTCGTCCCCCGGCCGCACGTCCGCCCGCGCAAAGATGGCCACGCGGTGGTCGCCGTCGACAAGCAGCACGCGCGCCAGACAGTTTGGCGCCGAGCTGTGGTTGGCCAGGCGCAGCTTGCTGCCGCGCTGGCGCGCGTCGATGACCCAGCGCCGGTCGGCGTTGAACAGGTAGGACGAGTCGATCTTGTCGTACACGCGGCCGCGGCGGTCGGCCTCGCGCTGGGTCAGCAGGTCGCCGCAGTACTCGCCGACAAAGGCGTGCCGGCGGAGCGGGGCCAGCGCGAAGGCGCCCCAGCCGGCGACGGTGGAGAGGCCCATGCAGACGCGGGCGTGGCGGCGGGTGCGCATGCCCATGTTGAGGCAGGTGCGGGGGGCGCCGGCCGCCGGTTGGCGGGGGGCGGCGGCGGCGGCGGCGGCGGCGGCGGCGGCGGCGGCGGCGGCGGCGGCGGCGGCGGCGGCGGCTGCTGGGGCGGCGGCAGACCAGGGCCCCGCCGGCGGGCGGCCGGCGGCGGCGGCGGGGACGAGTGCGGCCGCCCCGCCGCCACCGCCGCCGCCGCCAAACCCGCCAAACCCGCCGGGCACGACAAAGCCCGCGGCGCGGCGCAGGCGCGCGGCGGCCTCCTCGACCGTGGGCGCGCAGCCGCGGCAGAGGTCCGGGTCGCACTCGCGTCCGGCGGCCAGGCACGGGCAGCTGCGCGAGGCGCACGCGCTGCGGCAGCGGCAGCCCTCAAAGCGGCAGTCGCCGAGCGCCGGCGCGGGCGGCGCGGGCGGCGGCAGCGGCAGGCGCGGCAGCCGCGACGGCGGCGGCGGCGGCGTAGGGTCGTCGGACGGGATGCCCGCTGCTGCTGCCGCTGCTCGTGCCGCCGTTGCTGGTCCTGTTTCTGCTCCAGCCGCTGCTGCTGCCGCTCCTGCCGCCGCCGCCGCCGCCGACGACGACGCGCGCAGGCGGACGCCCGGCCAAGCGCTGTCGCCCGCGCCCGCGCCCGCCATCGCGCCGCCGCCGCCCCACGACGCGAACAGCTGGTTGGAGCCGCTCACACCCCCGACGCACGCGGGCGCCACGCAGGCGCAGAACTTCTCGCAAAAGCTGCCGGCCATCACGCACGGGCAGCCCGCGGCGCCGGCGCCGCCGTTGCCGCCGGCGCCGCCGCCGGGGCGCGCGGCCGAGGACGACGACGAGGGCGCGGGCCTGCAGGGCCCCTTGCAGCGGCAGGGGGTGTATTCCGGCATCGACTCGCCCGCGGCGGCGATGGCCATGCGGCGGCGGATGATGGCGGAGCGCACGGCGCTGGAGGTGCTCGAGGCGACGGCCGGCGTCTCGAGGTGCGGAGCCTTGCTGGCGGCGGGGTGCCTCGTCGCCGCCGGGCGGGCGGACAGGCCGCCAGGGCCTGCGTCGCCGCCGAGCAGGCCGCCGCTGCCGCTCGCGCCGCCGCCCCCCTTGCGGCGCCCGGGAGCCCAGCGCGCGGCCAGCGCGGCCGCGACCCTCGTCCTGCGCGCCGCGGCCTCCGGGTCCGCGCCCGCGCCCGCGTCCGGCGGAGGGGGCGGCGGGGGCGGCCGCGCGAGGCCCAGGTGGGCCGCGACGGACGCGCACGAGGCGGACCCGCCCAGCAGGCGCGCCAGGCGGCAGGGGTCGAGGCCCATCATGCGCACGCCGACGCCGTCGATCAGCGACGCGTCGTAGGCGTCGAGGGGGGCGGAGGGCGTCGGCAGCGTCGTCGGCGGTGGCGGCGGCGGGGAGGCCTCGTCGGCGCCCATCGCTGCTCCTCCTCCTCCTCCTCCGCCTCCTCCTCCTCCTCCTGCTCCTGCTCCTGCTCCTCCTCCAACCGCGCTGCTCCCGCCGCCATCGGCACCGACGCCACCGTCACCACCGTCGACCTCCATCGGCGCCGGCGCGGCGCCGGACGCGCCCTCGTCCGACTGGCGGGCGGGCGCGCCGCCATCGCCGCCCGAGGACAGGACGGGCGAAGCAGCAGCGGCAGCGGCGGCGTCGGCGTCGGCGTCGGCGTCGTCGGCAAAGCGCCAGCAGCCGGGCCCGCAGAGGGGCGCGTCCGCGGGCGTCGGGGGCGGCGGCGCCGGCGTGCGGTGCGGGAGCGGGTCGCCCCCGCCCGCGCCCCCCCCCGCGCGCACGTGCGTGCGGCAGCCGTACACGCGGCAGCGGCGGCACAGCTCCGCGCGCACATCGCGAAGGGCGGCGGGGAAGCCGCCGCCGCCCGCGCCCGCGCTCGCGCCCCCGCGGCGGCGCTCGGCCTCCGAGGCGGGGGGGCCCGCGGCGCGCTGGCGCTTGCGCAGGGCCTCGAGACGCGAGCGGAGCTGGGTCTCGCGTACGCCGCCGCGGCCGATCGAGGGGGCCAACTGGCGCGCGAGGGCCGCGACGGCCTTGCTGGCCTCGGCGGCCTTGGCACCGCCGCCGCCGCCGCCAACCGGGCCGCCGCCGCCGGCCCCTGCGCCGCCGCCGCCGACCGGGCCGCCGCCGCCGCTAGCACCACCGCCACCGCCAACGCCACTGCCACCGCCCGCACCCAGGCCGAGAGCGTCCATGACGCCGAGCAGGACGCGATCCACGATGGCGCCGTCCGGCTCCAGCCACGGAGGCTTGACCCCCGGGGCGGGGGCGGCGCCGCCGTCGCGCCCTGCGGGCGTCCCGCTCGCGGCCGGGGGGCGGCTGGCGCCGGCGCCCGTGCCCACGCCCGCGCCCTTGATGCGCTTCTTCGGCGACTTCTTGGCCGAGGGCCCGCCGGCGCCGGACTTGCCCGGGGTCTTGGCCACGCGCATGGGGGCGTCGCCGTCGGCGTCCGCCGCGTGGCCTTCGCTGTCGCCGCCGCCCGCGTCGTCGCCCTCCCCCTCGCCCGCGTCCTCCTCCTCCTCCGCCTCCTCCTCCTCGTCGCCGCTGCCGTCGTCGCGCCCGTCCTCCTCGCTGCTGTCGTCCGCCGGGTCCGATGCGGGCACCGTCTCGCCCGTCTCGTCCGTGTAGAACATGCGCCGGCCGGCGTCCACCGCCAGCTCGCTGCGCGTCAGGTAGTCCCACGCCACGAACGGCGGCAGCGCAGGCACCCGCGGCAGCAGCCGGCAGCTGGCGGCGACGGCGGCCCTCCTTGCGGGGTCCCACCCGCCGCCGCCGCCGCCGCCGCCCCCCCCGCCCGCGGGCCCGGCGGCGGTGGGGGCCTGGGCGTCGCCGCGCGCCACGGGCGCGCGCGCGCCGTTGATGGTGTAGCGCGACACGACCGAGGAGGGGTGGTGCGACGACCCAGGCGGGGCGGCGGCAGTGGCAGAGGGCCCGCCGCCGCCGCCTGCTCCGCCCCCCCCCCCCCCCCCCCCCTCCGCCGCAGGCAAGGTGCAGCGGGGCCGGGCGCGGCGGCCCTGGCTCGGCGGTGGGCGGCAGCGGCAGGAGCGGCTGCTGCCACGGTGGCTGCTGCCCTTGGTCGGGCTCGTCCCCCGCGTCGCCGCCCGCCGGCCCCCCGTCCTGGCCCCCTCCCTCGTCCTGCTCGTGCTGCCGCCGCTGCCGCTGCTGCTCCTGCTGCCGCTGCTGCTGCTGCTCCTGCTGCTGCTGCCGCTGCTGCTGCTCGTGCTGCTGCTCCGCCCGCCGCCTCTCCTCGCGCCACGCCCGCACGTCCCCCTTGGCCCGCGCCGCCGCCCGCGCCGTCTCCGGCGCCCGCGCGGGCGCGGGCTCAAAGCCCTCTGGCACGCGGGCGACGCGCCGCGCGGCGAGCTCGGCGCCGCGCTCGCCGGCCCACCAGGCGTCGAGCGCCGCGGCCGCCTCGGCGACGAGCCCAGGCGCGCGGTCCTCCTGCGCGCGCCTGGCGCGCGCGCGGATCTGGCGGTAGAGGACGACGGGGTCTTGGGGCTGTCCTTGCGGCTGCTGCTGGCCGGCGTCCGCCTCCGTGGCCATGACTGAGCGCGGGGGCATTGTGCAGAAGGGAGGTGAGGTGTGTCGAACAGAAAAGACGAACTGTGGCGTCGTTTGCCCGCCTCGGTCACTGGGAGGGCATGTCCAAGAAGGGAACGGGGTGTTGATGCCACGGCTCTAGACACGGGTGTGATGGCGCGTTTCGTGAAGCGTGGAGCGTCAGGCGCGTGTAGTTGCGATGACATTCAAAAAACATCACAGTGACTGCAGTGAGCAAAGCTAGAGCTCTCCGGAGGCGCGGGCCCTAGTCATGATCGCACTGGCACGTGTGAGTAGGGCGCCAACAGTAGTTATTGAGGAGAGACGAGGGAGGCGTGCTCATTGGCACCGCTCCTCCACGCCGCTCCGTGCACCGCTCGGCAAGTCGCTCGAGCGCGCTCGCGACGGCAACGGCGCCCACTTGAGGGGGAGGCCGGCAGCAGTTTTCATGGTTCGACTCTCCCATTAAAAACACGTATAGTTTCCCCTGGCCTGGACGTCCTTTCATTATCACCCTTTGTGATACCTCCCTCTGTCTCTTGTGGCACTGGCCAAGCTCGGCACACAGCTAGGGCGCGCGCCCACGGAAACCAAACTTTCGAGCCACAATCTCTCTTGCGGCCTACTCTCTGCGACCCAACCCGCCCTCTATCCGCGAGGCGCATCAGACCGAGACCCTCCTCGCGGGTCTGCACTGAGCCGTGGCCCCAGCATCACCGCGGCGGCCAAGGCAGGCACCAATCTCGTCGTGGTTCTCCCCCTCCGGCTCAAACTATCTCAATCGTTGAACAAAAAGGGTCCGAAGCTTGGCCCGGCCGGAGGGGCCGCGGGAGGATGAAACCCGTCCATCCTCTCGGCGCCGGCCACGCGAGAGCCCGGGCCGGCGCGCCCCTGGCCGCGGCGCCGGCGTCGTCGCCGTCGGCGGCGTCTGCGGCGGCGGCGGCTTCGTCGCACGCGCGCCAGCGTCGGCGACCAGCGAGCAGCTGCAGCGTCAGCAGCATCAGCATCAGCAGCAGCAGCAACCAGCAGTGGCTCGCCCCGCGCGGGCGCTCGGCGCGTCGCACGGTCTGCCGAGGCGCGGCGGCGGCGTCGGACCACGGCGCAGCAGCGGCAGAGGTGGCAGTGCCCTTGGCGGCGAGCAACGGCGACGGCATCGGCAACGGCAACGGCAACGGCAACGGCAACGGCAACCGCGCCGCGGGGCTCGCCGTTGCCGCCGCTGCCTCCGCCCTGGCCGCGACCAGCCCGCCGCGGTCCCTGCCGCCCCCCGCCGATCGCCGCCCCGTCGGCGTGTGCCGCACGGTCACGCTCCCGGCCCAGCCCGACTGGCCGTCGGCCGCCGCCGCCCTCGCGCGCGCCGTCCGCGGCTCGGGCCCCCTGCTCGGCGCGGGCGCGGCCAGCGGCCTGCTGCGCTTCGAGGCGGCCCTGCCGCGCGGCTCCCCGCCCTCGGCGCTGCGCTGGCTCCGCGGGCAGCAGGAGCAGGAGGGGCAGCGGCGCCTGTGCGTCTACTTCTCGGGCCGGCACTCGACGGGCCCGCCGAGCACGCCCGGCGCCGCGCTGGCCGAGGCCGGCTGCCGCGGCTGGCTGGCCCTGGCGGGGGTGGGCGCCGCCTGGCTGTGGCGGGGAGGCGCCGGGGACAGCCCCTCGGTGGCGGTGCGCGGGGCGGGCAGATTCCTGTCCGAGGCGCAGCCGCGCGTGCGCGTGATCGGCGGCGCGCGGTTTGACGCCAAGGGAGGGGCGAGCAGCGGTGGCGGCGGCGGTGGCGGCGGCGGCGGCGGCAGTGCCGGCGACGGCGGCGGCGACGAGAGCGGCAGCAGCAGCAGCGGCAGCGACGCCTTTTCGCCTGAGTGGCGCCCTTTTGGCGCCTACACGTTTGCGATTCCGTCGGTGGAGCTCACGGAGGCGCTCGAGGCCAACGTCTTGGCGGTCACGGTCGCGTGGGACGGGCGCATGCAGCGGCGGCGAGCGGCGGCAAGGAGCGGCGGGGGCGAAGGGGAGGAGGGCGAGGACGAGGGCGACGAGGGCGACGACGCCGCGGCGACCGCTTTTGGCGCCGGGCCCGCCGACCTCGAGTCCGCCGTCCAAGCCGCCCTCCGCGCCCTGGCCGACCTGGCCCCGCCCGCCGACGCCGCCGCGCCCGCGCCCGCCGCCGCCCTCAGCCCGCCGCGGCACTCCCCCTCGCGCGAGCAGTGGGGCGCGGCGGTCGCCGCGACCGTCGGGCGCCTGGGCGTGATGCGCGGCGGCGCGCAGGAGCAGCTGCGGCAGCGGCGGGCGCTGTTGGAGGAGCAGCAGCGGCAGGAGGGGCGAGGCGAGGGGCGGGGACAAGGGCGGAGGCCGCCGGCGCCGGGCGGCGGAGGCGTCGGCCGGTCGGCGGCGCTTCCCGCTTCGCTCGCAGACGGAAGCCCCCCACCGGCCTCGTCCTCGTCCTCTTCCTCCTCCTCCTCCTGGCGCGCCCGCCCCGCCCCCTTGGCGCGCCCCCCCGGCCTGGCCGACCTCGCGCGCAGCGAGTTCATGGCCGGCGGGCAGCCGAGCCTGGACGCCCTGCTGGCCGCCATCGACGCGGCAGGGAGCGACACCAGCGCCCCGCCCGCCGACGGCTACGGCGGCGGCGGCGGCGGCGGCGGATACGGGGGCGGCATTGGCGGCGGCGGCCGGGCCGACCTGGAGGACGGGGCAGCGGCGGCGGGGACGACGACGACGGCCGCCTTTGCCGACGCCTCCGGCGCCTCGCTCTCCGAGCAGCCCGCCCGCGACGCGGAGCTCACCAAGGTCGTGCTCGCGCGCCGATCGACCTTTGACCTCGGCCCCGCGCCCGCCGGCGGCGGCCCGTCGGCCGCCGCCACTCCCGGCCGCGGCGCCCCCGCCCCCGCCCCCGCCGCCCCCCGCCCGCCGACGCTCCGCCCGCTCGTGCTGCTCGAGGCTCTGCAGGCGCGCGACCCGCACTCGTACCAGGTGTCAATGGCCCTGCCCCGCCCGGCCGCCGGTTCCTCCTCCTCCTCCTCCTCCCCGCCCTGCTTCGTCGCCTGCACCCCCGAGCGCCTCTACGCGCGCACGGGCGCGCGCGCCGCCTCGGAGGCGGTCGCCGGCACGCGGCCGCGCGGCCCGCCGGGCGACGTCGAGGCCGACTTTTTCCTCGGCCTGGAGCTGCTGTCGTCGGCCAAGGACCACGACGAGTTTGCGTCCGTGCGCGGGGCCGTGCGGGACGCGCTGCTGGGTCTGGGGGCCGACGTGGCGGTGGAGGTGGCCAAGTCGGTCATCAAGCAGGGCGGCGTGCAGCACCTGTACGCGCGCGTGGCGGCAGCCTTGCCGCGCGGGGGCGGCGGCGGCGGGCGCAACGGCGGCGGCGGAAGCGGCGGCAAGAGCGGCGGCGGCGGCGGCAAAAGCGGCGGCGCCGTCGGCGACGCCGAGCTGCTGTCGGCGCTGCACCCGACGCCGGCCGTGTGCGGCCGCCCGCGCGCGCCCGCGCTAGCGCACCTGCGCGAGTCCGAGCCGTTCGACCGCGGCTTCTACGCGGGCCCCTTTGGGTGGGTGTCGGGCGCCTCGTCCGAGTTTGTGGTCGCGATCCGGTCGGCGCTGTTCGTCGAAGGCAGACGAGAGGAGGCGGAGGATGGGCGAGCGTCGGCGGCGGCGGCGTTCTCGTCGGCGGCCTCGTCGGCGGCGGCGGTGCCGCCTTGCCCCTCCGCCTCGCCTCTCCGCCAGCTGATGCACGCCTACACGGGCGTGGGCATCGTGCGGGGCAGCGCCGCGGACGCCGAGTGGGCCGAGCTGGACCTCAAGCTGCGGCAGGTGACGGCGGGGGCCCTGCTGCTCGCGGGCGGGGGCGGGGGTCAGGGAGCGGCTTTGGCGGAGACGGCAGCACCAACAGCCGCGGCGTCGCTCACGGCCCCCACCCGCCCGGCCTCCCCCTTCCACGCCCTCCCCAACGCCAACGCGTGCTGGGCCGCCCTCATCGTCGAGGAGCTCTGCCGCCTGGGCGTCACCACGTTCGCCGTCGCCCCGGGCTCGCGCTCGTCGCCGCTCGCGCTCGCCGCCGCCCGCCACCCGCGCGCCCGTCTGCGCGTCGGCCTCGACGAGCGCTCCCTCGGCTTCTGGGCCGTCGGGTTCGGCCGCGCCGCGCGCCATCCCGTCGCCGTGATTACGTCCAGCGGCACGGCCGTCGCCAACCTCCTGCCCGCGGCCGTCGAGGCGGCCCTGTCGCACGTGCCGATGATTCTGCTCACCGCCGACCGGCCGTCGGAGCTCCGCGCCACGGGCGCAAACCAGGCCATAGACCACCAGGCGGGCGTCTTCGGCGCGTACGCCCGCTGGGCGCACGACCTCGCGCCGCCGTGCGCCGAGGTGCCGGGAAGGTCGGCGCTGTCGGTGGTCGACCTGGCGGTGCGGGCGGCGCTCGGGGCGGCGGGCTTGGCGGGCGGCGCCGGCGCGGGCGGCGCGGGCGCGGGCGCGGTCGGCGCGGGCGGCGCGGGCCCGCCGCCCGGCCCCGTGCACCTAAACGTGCAGCTGCGCGAGCCCCTGGCGCCGCACGCGCGGCCGTGGGACTCGCGCGCGATGCTCGCCGGGCTGGACCGGTGGATGGCGTCGGGCGAGCCGTTGACCGCGTCGTTTGCCGCCGGCGCGGGTGGCGGCGCCTGGTGGGCCGCCGACGCCGCCGCCGCCGCCGCGTCTTGGCCTCTGCCGCCGCCGCCGCCGCCGCACTTGGCCCCCGTGCTGCGCGCCTTGCGCGGCGCCAGGCGCGGCCTCCTGGTCGTGGGCGAGCTCGCGGGCCCCGAGGACGCCCGCGCCGCCGCCGAGCTCGCGCGCCTGCTCGGGTGGCCCGTCGCCGCCGACGTGCTGTCCGGCATGAGGGTGGGGGCGCGCGCCGCGGCCGCCGACGGCGGCGGCGACGGTGGCGGCGGCGGCAACGGCGGCGGCCCGCTGCTCGCGCCCGCCGCGCTGCTGTCGCACTTCGACCAGGTGCTCCTGCCGCCGCCGCCGCCTCCAGGGGCAGGTGGCGGCGGTGGCGGTGCCTACGGGTCCCAGGCCGCCTGGTGGGACGCCCTCCGCCCGGACGTGGTGCTGCAGCTCGGCGCGCACCTCACGTCCAAGCGCCTGAGCCAGTTTCTTGAGAGGGCGGCGATGGGCGGCCAAGGGGACGAGGAGGGCGCGGGCGCGGGCGCGGGCGCCTCGTCCTCCTCCTCGTTCGGGAGCGGCGCCGTCGCGCCCCCCCCTCTAGCGCTGTGGGTGCACGTGGCCCCGCACGCGGAGCGCCACGACCCGGCGTTCCTCGTGACGTACCGCGTGGTGGCGTCGCCGCAGGATCTGTGTGGCGCGGTCGCGGCGGCGGCATGGGCGGCGGCGTCGTCGGCGGCGTCGTCGGCGGCATTGGCGTCGTCGCCCGACACGGTGGCGTCGTCGTCGCCCTCTGCCGCCGCGGCCGCTGCCGCCGTGCCCCCGTTGTCCGACTATGCCCGCCTGCTCGCCGCCCTCGACCGCGCCGCCGGCGCCGCCATCGACAGCGAGCTGGCCGAGATGGCCGCCGGGTGGGCCGACGAGGCGGCCTGCGGCGTCGCCCCCTCTGAAGCGGCGCCGGCCCCGAACAGCGGCCCTGTCCCCGCCCTCTGCGAGGCCCACGTCGCCCGCGTCGTCTCGGCCGAGCTGCCGCCCGGTCACGGGCTGTACCTGGGCAACTCCATGCCCATCCGCGACATGGACATGTTTGCGGCGCCGCGGCCCGCGACGGGGCGCGGCAGCAGCGTCGGCGGCGGGGTCGGCCAAGGCGGCGGCGGCAGCGCGGCCTCGGTGGCGGGAGCGGCCTCCGCCTCTGCCGCCGCCGCGGGCGGCCGCAGCCCCGGTTCGACTTTCGAGGAGGACGACCTCGCGCGCGCAGACTCGGACGCCGAGATGCTCGCCGCTCTGACGTCCAACCGCCCGCCGTCGCCCGTCGCAGCCCCCTCCTCTCCAGCCGCCCCAACGGCCGCTGCCGTCCCCTCGCCGTCGTCGCTCGCGGCCTATGCCGCGCCGCCGCCGCCGCCGGCCGCCGCCGCGCCCTTTGCCGGCGCGCCCGTCGGCGCCAACCGCGGCGCCAGCGGCATCGACGGCGTCCTCTCCTCCGCGGCCGGGTTCGCCGCGGGCCTGCGCTCCCCGGCCACCCTGGTGGTCGGCGACCTGTCCTTCCTGCACGACACCAACGGCCTCGCGCTCCTGCGCGGCGGCGGCGGCGGCGGCGGCGACGGCGGCGGCGAGCCGCTCACCGTTGTGGTCGTCAACAACGGCGGCGGCGGCATCTTCTCCTTCCTGCCCGTGGCCTCGGCGGTGGACCGCGAGTCGTTCGAGCGGCTGTGGGCGACGCCGCAGCACGCGGACTTGGGGGCGCTGTGCCGGGCGCACGGCGTGCCGCACCAGCGGGTCGGGGGGGGGTCGGGCGGGGGAGGGGCGCGGGCGGGCAGCGGCGGCGGCGGCGGCGGCGGCGGCGGCGGCGGTCGGGGCGCCGGCGCCACGGCCAGCCCCGCGGCGCTGTCCGCGGCGCTGGCGGCCGCGTGGGGCCTCGGGCGCCACTCGGTCATCGAGGTGTTTCCGACGGCCACTCGCGAGGGCAACGTGGAGCTTCATCGTCGTGTCCAGAAGCGCGTGCAGCGGGCCGTGAGCGCGGCCCACGGGGCCCTGACGGCGGGAGGACGAGGGGGCGTTGTTGCGTCGGCGCCGCCGTCGCCGTCGCAGTCGCCGCCAGCCGACTCTGCCTTTCCCGCCCTCGCCCCTCCTCTGCGCGTCCGCTCCGCCTTGGTCTCGCGCTACGAGCTGCCGCTGACCCGGTCCCTCACGACATCGGACGGCGCCGACCCGGGCGTGCGCCGCGGCGCGCTGCTGCGGATCGAGCTCGAGGAGGGGGAAGAGGAGGAGGAAGCGGCGACGGCGGCGGCGGCGGGCAGCGGCGGCAGCGGCGGCGGCGTGCACGCAGCGACAGCGCCGACGGCCGCGCCGCCTGCCGTCGCCGCATTGTTCGCCGGGGTGGGCGACGCCGCCCCCCTCCCCGGCCTGCACCGCGAGACGCTGGAGCAGGCCTGCGCCCAGCTCGAGCTCCTGGCCGCGTCGCTGCCGGGCCGCCCCGTGCCGCGCGAGGCCGGCGCGCTGCTGCCGCACGGCTGCTCGCCGCTCGAGGGGTGGCTCCGTCGCGCGGCCGCCGTGCTGCCCCCGCCGCCCCCGGCCGGCGGCTCCGCCGCGCGGGCGCCGCAGCTGCTCCCCAGCGTCGCGTTTGCGCTCGAGGGGGCGCTGCTCACGGCGCTCGCGTCGGCGCGCGCCCGAGGCGGCGCCGGCGACGGCCGAGGCGGCGCCGGCGACGGCCGAGGCTGCGGGCGGCCGTCTCCGGACGTCGCCTCTTTGCTGGCGCCGATGCCGCCGCCGCCGACTGCCGCCGCTGACAACCTCTCTGCCGCCGCCCCTGCCGCCTTTGGCCCTCTCGTCTGCGCCCTCCTCTCTCCTAAGCCCGGCACCCCCCCGGCCCAGGTCGCTGCCTCCGCCGCCGCCCTGCTCGCGGCCACGGGCGCCGGCGCCCTCAAGGTCAAGGTCGGGCGCCCGGGCTCGGACCCTGCGGCCGAGGGCGCCGCCCTCGGGCTCGTGCGCCTCGCCGTGGGGCCGCGCGCCGCCCTACGCGCCGACGCCAACCGCGCCTGGTCCCTCGCCGACGCCGCGCGCTTCTGCCGCGCCGCGCGCGATGCCGGGGCCGAGCTCGAGTACGTCGAGGAGCCCACGCGCGCGGGCCCCGCGCAGTGGCGCGCGCTGCGCCGCGCCGTCGAACGCGACGGAAAGGGGGCGGGGCCGCCGCTAGCCGCGGACGAAAGCGTGGACGACGGCTCGCTCGAGGCGGCTTGGCGCGGGGAGGCGCTCGGCGGCGTCACTGCAGCCGTTGCCGCGAGCTACGCCGAGGAAGAGGCCGAAGAAGAGCGCGAGGCGGCGGGCGAGGGTTGGGAACAGGAAGACGGCGACGGATGGGAGGGCCCGGACGACGACGACGAGGCCGCGGGCGGCAGGCGTGCGAGCCGTATGCTGCTGCCCGGCGACGTGGCGGCCGTCGTCCTCAAGCCGTCGTTGCTGGGTGGCGTCTCGGCCACCTGGCGCGCCGCCCGCCGCGCGCGCCTCGCCCAGGGCGTCGGCAAGGTCGTCGTCAGCTCGGCGTTCGAGAGCGCCGCGGGCGTGGCGCTGCTGGCGCACCTTGCCGCCGCGCTCGACGCCGCGCTGCCTCGGCCTCCTCCTCGCGGCGCACCCGCCTCGTCCTCCTCATCCGCCTCCGCCACTTCCGCGGTCGCCCATGGCCTCGGCACGCTCGAGTGGTTTGCCGAGGACGTCGTTTCCCCGGCCTTTGGGAGCGCCACCCCGCTGCCCCTCGAGATCGTTGCCGGCGCGGACTCGGCCGCGGGCATGAGCCTCGCGCGCGCGTCGGCGGTCCTGGCAGAGGCGGCCGGCGGCGGCGGCATCGGCAGCGGCAGCAGCAGCGGCAGCAGCGGTAGCGGCAGCAGCGGCTCCGTCGTCCGTGACTGGCGGCCCCGCGTGTCCGAGCGCGTGCTGCGCTGCGCCGCCTGTGGCCCTTTCGGGGCCGCGTACGACGCGCGCGTCGTCGAGGTGCTGCCGCCGTCGCCTCCGCCGCCACCCTCCTTGCTCGGAGCTTCGTCTGCGGCTCCCTCTCCCGCCGCCCCCGCCGCCGCCAACCGCCGCCCCGTCGTCCTCCTGCACGGCTTCCTCGGCGACGCGCGCGAGTGGCTGCCCCTCGCGCGCGCCCTGGCGTCGGCGGGCCACCCCTGCCTGGCCCTCGACCTGCCCGGCCACGGCAAGACGATGCCCGCCGCCGTCGCCCCGGCGGGGGACGACGAGCGCCCCTACTCGCTGCCTGCGGCCGCGGCGCTCGCCCGCGACGCGGCGCGGCAGTGGGCGGCGACGCTGCCGGCGGCGGCGGGCGGCGGCCCCGGGCAGCGGCCGCTGCTGGTCGGCTACTCGCTGGGCGGGCGCGTGGCCCTGCAGGCGCTGGCCGACATGGCGGCGGCGGCGGTCGAGGTCGACCCCCTCGCCCACGGCAACGGCAACGGCAACGGCAACGGCAGCACCGCGGCCGCCCTCGCTCCCCTCCCCTGGGCCGCCGCCGTCGCGCTGCTCTCCGCCAGCCCCGGCATTCGGGCCGAGGACCAGCGCCAGCAGCGCGCCGCGCGCGACGACGAGCTCGCCGACACCCTCGAGGCCGGGGGCCTCGCCGCGTTCGTCGACGCGTGGTACGACGGCCCACTGTGGGCCCCGCTCCGCCAGCACGGCGCCTTTGCGCGCGTCAAGGCCCGGCGCGCCGCTGCAGCTGTTGCTGCTGCTCCTACGGCCGCGGCCGGCGGCGGCGAGGCCGGCGAGCGCGGCGGCGGCGAGGGCGGCGGCGGCGGCGGCGGCGGGCCCGAGCGCGAGCTGGCGCGCGCCCTGCGCGGCATGAGCGCGGGGCGCATGCAGCCGCTGTGGCTCGAGGCCAGCGCCGCCGCCGCGCCGCGCGGGCGCCGCCCGCGCCTGCCCATGCTGCTGGTGGCCGGCGCGGAGGACGCAAAGTTTGTCAGCATCCACCGGCAGCTGTCGGCCGCGCGGCGGCGGGCGGCGGCGGCGGCGGCGGCGGCGGCGGCAACGGGGGCGGCGGCGGCGGCGGGGGTGGGAACGGCGGGACGCGCGGGGCGCGCCGACGGCGCCCCGCTGGGCGTGCCGGACATGTCCGTCGAGGTGCCCGGCGCGGGCCACTCGGTGCACCTCGAGGCGCCGACGGCCGTGCTTGGGGCGCTGCTGGCGTTCTTGGACCGGCTCGGGGAAGGGGGCGCTTGATCTTTTTAGATCTCTCGATCTTTCAGATCTCTTTGGTGATATCTTTTGATCTTCGATTGTTTCTGTGAATCTGCATCCGTCACATCCCGCGGCGCGTTACGCGACCAAGCCACTGCCCGTGCCCGTTTCTCTTCAGACGTCTTGGAAAAATGGCGCGTCGGCTGTGTCGCCTGCGTCGGCCAACGTGGCGTCGCTGTCCTCGCTCCCACCCTCCGCCTCTGCCCCCGCCTCTGCCTCCGCCCCGCCGGGGGGCGCCATCTCGTAGTCCAGCTGCCTCAGCTGCACGCCCACGTCGGCGTCCCACCCCGCCCCGCCGTACGTCGGCCGGATGGCGCGCAGCGGCGCGAGCAGGCCCCACGCCGACCGCGCCTCGGGCGGCAGGTCTCGGCCCAACAGGCTGCCGCCGCCGCCGCCGCCGCCGCCGCCGCCGCCGCCGCCGCCGCCGCCGCCGCCGTCGCCTCCCTCCTCCTCGGGCGGCGGGTAGCCCGGGCACGCCGCCACCACGCCGTCCAGCACCTCGATCGGCAGGGCCGCCAGGCGCATGCGGTGCGTGCCGTAGATCTCGCGCGTCCACGCGCGCGCGGCCGTCGCCGGGTGCGGCGCCGAGAAGGAGGCGGCCAGCAAGGCGTCGACCGAGGGGAAGCCGCCCTCCGGCTCGAGCTTTGGTACAGGGGGCAGGTGCGCGGCCATGTCGGCAATCACCTCCTCGGTGACGGTGAGCGCCATGACGGCCTCGAGCAGGCCGCGCTTGGCCCCAGCCTGGGGGGACATCATGGCCGCCGGGTCGAGGGGCGGCACGCGGACGAGCGGGCTGGTGGTGAGCAGGCGGGCCGTCTCGGCGGCCGGGGCCTCGACGGGCGACGACGGGGACGGCGACGGGGACGGGGACGAGGCCGAGGCATTGGCCGCCGCGCTCTGCTCGTCCTGCGCCAGCAGCGCGCGCCATTCTCCCGTCGCCCACAGCTGCTGGATCCCGGGCAGGTGGAACGCGCCAAAGACGGCCGCGACCGCGGCGGGGCCGGCCTCCTCGGCGTCGCGCTCCGCGGCGGCGGCCGCGGCGGCCGCGTCGTCGCCGGCGGCCTCCCGGCGCAGCCTCCGCGCCTCCTGCCGCCGCTGCTCCGCCTGCGCGCACGCCAGGCTCAGCACGGCGCACATGACGGCGTCGCGCTCGAGCAGCATGACGCGGTCGACCGCGTTCAGGTCCTTGCCCGTCTGGACGCCGCTGGCATTGCCGCCGCTGCCGCCGCCGCCGCCGCTTCCGCCGCTGCCGCTGCCGACAGGCACGGGCGCGATGCCGGCCTCACCCGCCGCCAGCGCCCTCGCCACGTCGGCCGGCAGCGGCCCCATCCCCCGCTCGGCCCAGCCGTCGCACATCTCCCTCAAGTCGGCCAGGGCCTCGCGCACGCTCGCGTCCTCGAACGCGGCGTCCAGCGCCTCCGCCGACAGCGCCTGCCACAGCCGGCGGTACGTTTGTTCTTTCGGCCGGTCGCCAAACAGCACCGGCGCGCCGACGGCCATTGCGGCCACGTAGGCCAGCTGCTCGCCGTTGAAGGCGGACGCGGCGTCCGACCACAGCTTGCCGCGCCGGCGGGCGCTGGCGTTGCTGTCGCCGCTCTCGGGGCCGTCCTCGGTGCTGCTGCTGCCGCCGCCGCCGCCGCTGCCTCTACTGCCGTTGGTGCTGCTGCTGCCGTTGGCTTGGCCTCCTCCCTTCGCTCGCGCCTCTGCCTCTGCTCCGCCGCCCAGCGCCGCGCCGACCGCCGCCGCGTAGGCCTCTGCCGACGCCATCCCCCGCTCGCGCATGTTGCGCAACCCGTCGTCCATCAGCTGCTGCCGCAGGGCCGACGCCACCTGCGCAAACATCCTCAGGAAAAAAGCCGCGCCGTCGGGCGCGCCCCCCGCCTGATCGGCGACGGCGCCGCCGGCCGACCCGGTCGCCAGCGGCGTGGCCGGCGCCGAGCCGTGGGCCGGCGTGCAGGCGGTCTCGACGACGACGGCGGCGGGCCGCTCGCGCAGGATCCACGCCGCGACGTCGGGCTGGCTGTGGCGGTGGTCGACGCCGAAGACGTGGATCGGGGAGCCCGTGTGCGGGTCGCGCAGCTCGAGGCGCTGCGTGGTCATGTCCTGCGGATCGATCCAGAGGAGCGGCGGCGGCGGCGGGGGAGCGGCAGCGGGGGCGCTGGCGGCGGCGGCGGGTCTGGACGCGGCGGCGGCGGCGGCGCGCCCGCGGCGGCGGCGGCTCGCGAGCGCGGCGGCGGCGGCGGCGGCAGCCCGGTGCTGCTGCTGGTGTGGGTGCGCTCCCGCGGTGGGGCGCGGGGGGCAACGATGCATCATCGCGTCGCGTGTGGTGTCTCTGCTTCGATGTGGTGCCGCGTGCGTTTGAAGCGAGACGACCGAGAGATTGCGCCCCTGCAACGCCAACGCAACAGAACGACGCCGCCAAGGGCAAGGGCGTGCGAGCGATCACCTAGAGGGACAATTGGCTGAAGAGTTCATCTGGGGGAGCCCGCCATTCATGGCTTGAGCTGAATGCGGCAAGACCGCGCGCCGTCTTCGTAGCACGTCGTCGCTCCGCCTCGTCACGGCGCTGCTTCGTCGTCGCCGTACAACCGGCGCGCCACGCTCCACGCAAACGCTCCACGACCACGCCCCAAACACCCGGATCATATGTGTCTAGGATCTCCGGAGTATAAAACATAGAAAGCCTCTCTTCCGACCTCATAAAGACTCCACCGCGACCCACCCCCGCCGCAACTTTTGTTTTGTTTCGACCTCCAAAAGACCCGCTTTTTTGGCCCCGCGCCCCCCTTACGTCGCGCCCCTCGCGCCCCAATCGGACCCGGCAGCCATAAACACCCCCGCTCGTCTCCATTGGCGGTGCGCGGGCCCCGAATTCGCGGGCAGGGCCGGCGCGGGGGAGAAAGAGCTGTTCTCCCTCTCCCTCTTTTGCTTCTTCCTCCACGTCCGTCCCCGCATGATGCGAGACAGCAGCTTCCGCGTGGCGGCCCTGGCCGCCGCGACCGCAGGAGGGACCGTGCCCGCCGCCACCGCGGCCATTCAGGTGGCCGCGGTGCTCGTGGCCGGCCGCTTCCTGCTGCACCACGGCGCCCGGCTCGTGTCGTCGGCGCGGTCCGACCGCGCGCGGCGGCGGCGGCGCGGCGGCGGCGGCGAGAAGCGACAGCAACCGCAGCAGCAGCAGCAGCAGCAGCAGCCCGGCCAACCCCCGCCCCTCCTCCTCGCGAGGGCGGCGGCCGCCGGGTCTTCCCCGTGCCCCTCCCCCTCGCCCGGCCCGCCCCCGCCGCCGTCCGCGGCCCTCGAGTGGCCCGGGCCGCCCCACGCCTCGCCGCCGGCGCCGCCGCCCCCTGCGCTGCCGCGCGGCGCCGTTTTGGTCGCCGAGGCCGTTTTCCCGCGCATCGCGAGCGCGCAGCACTTTTTCCGCCGCTTCCTCTCGTCCGAGTCGGGCGCGCTGCCCGCGGCGCACCGCGCGTCGGGGCAGACGCAGTTCCGCACGACGCACTGGCGGCGGTGCCCCGCGGCGGCGGGCGGCGGCGCGGCGGCCCTCCGGCGCCGCCCGAGCCTCGACGCGGGCAAGGCGGGCGAGGCGGGCGCCGGCGCCAGCGAGGCGGCAGAGGGCCGTTCCCGCGCCGACGCCTCGCCCGGCGCGGACCAGCAGCAGCAGCAGCAGCAGTACGAGGAGGCCGCGCCCCTGACGCCCGGCATCGCGCGCACGTTCCACTTTGTGCAGCCCAAGCGCGGCGTCATGCCGGCGGCGGCGCGCTGCGTGCAGAAGCACCGCCTGACGCTGCACTCGCCGGCGGCGGGGGCGGGTGAGGCGGCGACAGGGGCGGCGGCGGAGGCGGCGGCGGATGCAGCGGACACGGCGCCCGCCTCGTCTTCCCCCCCCGGTCCCGCCCACGCCCCCGCGCCCCCACCCCCGGTCGTCTTGGCGCTCCGCTCGGTCAGCCGCTCGCTCAACATGCCCTACTGCGAGGCGTACGTCGTGCAGGCGCACTGGCTCGTCGCCGAGGAGGAGGAGGAGGAGGGGGGAGGGTCCGAGGGCGAGGGCGGCGGCGGCGGCGGCGCCAGGAGGACAAAGAAGAGGTTTGTCCGCGTGACTGTGCACGTCGACGTGCCCTTCTCCAACCCCTGGTGCGTGCTGCGGCAGGTCATCTCGTCCGCGTCGCTCTCCGACTGCCGCTCGTTCTACGCGCCCATGCTGCAGCGGTGGGCGGCGGCGGCGGCGGCGGCGGAGGAGGACGCGGACGCGGAGGCGAAGGAGGAGGGCGGGCGGAGGGACGACGGGGCGCCGGCCGCGGCCGAGGCGGCGGCGGCTCGCGTCACGCTGCGGTCGCACAGCACCAGCATCGGCAGCAGCGCCCCCGACGTCGTCGCCAAGCCCGTCGCCGCGCCCGTGCACGTGCGCGCGCGCCGCCCGCGCGTCGCGTTTGCGGCGGCGGCCGCGTGGGGGGGAGCCCGGCGGCGCGCGGCGGCGGGCCCCCCCGACGACGCCGCCGCCGCCGGGCCCGCCGCCGCCTCTGCCGCGTCCCTGGCCGCGGCCGCCTCGCTGCTGACGCTGCTGCTGCGGTTCCTGGCCGTGGCCGCGCTCGTGTTCGCGCAGGTGTACCTGATCGCGGAGAACCGGCGGCTGCGTGCGGCGATCGAGCTCGCGCGCGCGGGCGCGGGATGAGGGGCAGGAGGAGGAGCAGCGGCCCTTGGGAGGCGGCGCGACGGCCAGCGGGCGCCCGGCCGCCGCCGCCGGCCAATGATTCTTTTTGGCGCGTGTCGCCGCCTTTTTTCCTTTTTTTGTGACTCTCTCCTCTCTGGCTCGCTCGGCCCGCCCTCTTTGTGTGGCCCCCGAGTCGTCGTTTCATTGTCATTTCGTTCTTTCATTCTGACTCTCTCTCGCCCTGGACGTTTTTTTGTTTTTTTCTTCCACCTCAAACGGGGGGTCGGGGCGTGCCCGTCGTCGGCCCAACCCCCGCTTCGATTTTCGCCGCCCAAAGTCGGATATTCGGAGACTCGCTGCCGCCACGCTCCCGAGATATGATCGGGGACCGTGGTTTTGTCACACAAGTGCCGCGGCTGCTGTTGTACGTATGTATTTCTCTACGAGCGCTTTTGTGGATTTTCTTCGGGAGGGAGCGGGGGCTCTGCTGCTCCGCCGCTGGGCGCCTCTCGCCAGCTGCCGGCGCCCGGGGGCAAACAACACAGGGGGCCGATTTGGGGGAGAGGGCGGCCCATGCCTCTGCGCGCGCGCCCCGCCGCGCCCGCAACTCCCTTAGCGCGCGGGCGCGGCCGGGCAGCACGCGGCGGCGGCGGCAGCGGAACCAGGGGCGCCGGCCCCTAATGCGGCGGCGGGGGGCCGGGCGCGCGACGTCGTCAAAAGATATTTCGGATCACGACCTGCGGCGCGGCCGAGGAGAAGGGCGGGCGGGATGTTCACAGGCTGGCGCGGCGCGGCCGGCAGCTCGTCGAGGGGGCGCGCGCGCGGGTGGCGTGCGTGCGGGTGGGCCTCGGCCGAGCTGTAGTCGTTGGCGTCGGGCCACCGGTAGGCGCCGCCGCTGGCGCTGCTCGCGCCCAGGGCGAAGACGACGCCCTTACTTTGGAGGTCTTGCGCGCTTGACGAAAGAGCCTTCCGACGATCAATGGCGCGCCCGCATGTGGCGGTCCTGGTCGTCCAGGGCCTCCCGAAGGACGATCGGGAGGACGGGCACGGCCGCCCCGCCGCCCGAGCGATTGCCGCGGACGCCGCGGCCCCTGCCGCCGCGATCGCGCGGCCGACGCCGCCGCCGGCGACGCCCGCCGCCGCCGACGCCGACGCCGCCGACGCCGACACGCCGGCGCTCGGCGGCGGCCCTTCCGATCTGCCCGGGGGACCTCGCCCCCGCGCCCGCCTGCCGCGCGGGGCCCGCTACACGCGCGACGACTTGCGCGCCCTGCTGCAGCTGCTCGGCTGCAAGCCGCGCCTGGCCCTCAAGATCACCGAGGCCGCCTTTGCCGCCGTCGAGGCCGCGCTGGACGACCAGGGCGGCGACGGCGGCGGCGGCGGCGGCGGCGGCGGCGGCAGCAGCCGCGGCGGCGGCCGCGGCGGAAGCGGCGATAGCGGCGGCGTGCTCCCGCCCGGCGCCCTGGCTGCGCGCGCCGTCCCGATCCCGGGCATGTCCGGAGCGCCGGCGCGCCGCGAGCAGCTGCCCCAGGAGAAGGACGAGCGGCGGCCGCGGCAAGGCACCCCCCCCCCCGCCGCAACAGCCCCGCGCCCGCGCGCCCCCTGCCGGCCCCGCCCCCGCCCCCGTCGCCGCGCTCCTGCCCCGCCCGGCCTTTGCCGCGCTGCTGTCGTCCTGCGCCGCCGCCCGCGCGTAGCGCATCCCGCCGCGCGGCGACGAGCTCCGGTCCGCGTGCTCCCTGCGCGAGCACCCGGGGCGCTGCGTCATCGTGCTGCTGGCGGGAACCAGCGGCAGCGGCAAGAGCACGCTGGCGTCGCTTCTGGCGGGGAGGCTGGCCGTCGGCTCGGTGGTGTCGACCGACGCGCTGCGAAACGCGCTGCGGTCCTTCTGCGCGGCGGCGGTTGCGGCGGCGGCGGCGGCGCCGGCGCCGGCCGCGTCGGCGCGCGGCGGGCCGCGGCGCGACGGCAAATCGGCCGGCGCACGCACGCCCTCGGCCCCCTCGCCCGCCGCCCGCTCGCCTCCCCCGGCGCCGCTGCCTGCTCGCTGCCCCAGGCGCGCGGTCGAGTACCTCCACCTGGATTCCAAGTCCTTTCTAGACCGCCTGTCCGACAGGAGCGGGGAGCCATGTAGGATGGCCTTCCATTTGCCCGCCCCGTGGCGGGCGACGCCGTCGCGCAGCTCCGCGACCTCCTGGTCCGTCCAGTATTTGTTCTTGTACTCGAGTCCGACAGCCGTGAGTAATTTTGCCGCGTTTGCTCGCCTTTCTTCGCTTTTTTTCTTTTTTGCTTTCCTCTCGCGGCGGCCGAGGCAGCCGCGGCAGAGGCGGCGGCGGCCTTTCCACCGCCGTCGGCCGTCGGGCCCGTCGGCGTCCGCGTGGCAAAGCCCTGAATCCCCAGAGCGCGCGCCTCGTGCTGCCCTGCCGAGTTTCGTATTGGACGTGCAAACGATCATGCGAGGACGAGAGCGGGCGGGCGGGCCGGTTGCTCGAGCGTCGGCCTCGGCGCCGTTGTCGCCTTTTTTCCGCTTGGCTGCCCCCGCTTGCCGACGGCGCCGACCTCTCCCCCCTCTCCGCCCTCTCCCCCCTCTCCCCCCTACCCCAACCAATGCTGCAAACAACGACACCCACCAATCACTGCATCAATAAAACAGGCGGCGCCGCTCCCCAGCGAAATCCGGCGCCGACAGCTCGAGCAGCAGCCGACAGCGGTCGGACTCGAGTACAAGAACAAATACTGGACGGACCAGGAGGTCGCGGAGCTGCGCGACGGCGTCGCCCGCCACGGGGCGGGCAAATGGAAGGCCATCCTACGGGGCTCCCCGCTCCTGGCGGTCAGGCGGTCTAGAAAGGACTTGGAATCCAGGTGGAGCTACGCGACCGCGCGCCCGGGGCAGCGAGCAGGCAGCGGCGCCGGGGGAGGCGAGCGGGCGGAGGGCGAGGGGGCCGAGGGCGGGCGTGCGCCGGCCGATTTGCCGTCGCGCCGCGGCCCGCCGCGCGCCGACGCGGCCGGCGCCGCCGCCGCCGCCGCCGCCGCAACCGCCGCCGCGCAGCGGGAGGGTGGGGACGGCTGGCCGCCGGCCAAGCGCCCCCGCGCCGCCGCCGCCCGCGACCCATGCACGCTGCCACCACCCGTCGCCGCCTCGCGCGCCCTTCCGCCCCCGCCCCCGCCCCCGCCGCCGCCCCCGTCGCCGCCGCCGCCGCCGCCACCGCCGCCCCACGTTGGCGGCGGCGGCGGCGACAGGCGCCCGCTCTCTTCCGCCGCCATCGCCGCCACCTTTGAGATGAAGACGACGGAGGCCTGCGCCCACCTGGGCGTCACCAATGATGTCCTCAACCGCGCCCTCGCCAGCCACGAGTTTTTCCGGCGCTGGCCGCAGCGCGAGCGCGCGTCGCTGCGCGCGCTGGTCGCGTCGCTCGAGGCCCGCGCCGCCGCAGGCGAAAGGTCCATGTTCGGCGTATCGCCGCTCGAGGAGGCTGGGCGGCTGCGCGCGCTGCTGGAAAGCATGCTCGCCGACCCCAGCGCCCAGCCGAGCGACGGCGACCGCGCCCTGCGCTTTCGGGTTATTAACGCCGACGGCGACCGGCTGGCGAGAGCGGCGGGCGCGGGCACGGGCAGCGGCGCGAGGGTCTCCCCCGGGCGAGCGCGCGTTGCCGCGGCGGCGGAAGACCAGAGCGAGGGCGTGCGTGCGCCGGCCGGTGGGCCGCGGCGCCGCGGCCCGCCGCTCGCCGCCGAGGCCGGCGCCGCCGCGGCCATCGCCGCAGCCGCCGCCGCACAGCGGGATGGTGAGGACGACGAGCCGCCGCCTGAGCGCGCACGCGTTCCGTCCCGCAGGCGGCCCCGCGGCCCCGCGGCAGTCGCCCCTCCCTGCCTGCTGCCGCCGCCGGCTGTGCCCGGGGCGACGACGGCGGCGACGACGGCGGCGGCGGCTGTGGCGGCGGCGGCGGCGGCAGCGGCGGCTGCGAGAGCGACGTCCGCGGCGGCTGTGGCGGTGGCGGCGGTGGAAGATGAGGAGGCGGATCTCGAGCCGGGTGTCCCGTAGCCTCTTCCGCAGCTGCCGACAGCCGCGGCTCGGGGCGGAGAGGGGCCCATCCTCGCCGCCGCCGCCTGCAAGGGCTCCGACGCCGCCGCCCTCGCCACGCCGCCCGCTCTCCCCCCCCGCCCCCTTTCTCTTCTCTCACCCC
>Ga0209390_10002720_pt1 | contig 30182 bp, 25 predicted proteins | sample BON01_FD_187212 | JGI IMG/M metagenome (GOLD analysis project Ga0209390, IMG submission 187212) | Freshwater microbial communities from Lake Bonney liftoff mats and glacier meltwater in Antarctica - BON-01 (SPAdes) (version 2) | ecosystem: Environmental > Aquatic > Freshwater > Ice > Glacier...
TTACTTCCCACGCCAATACTACTCCCGACTCCGGCCTTTTCGCTCTCCGGCCCTCTCCCTATCGGCCTTGGCGTTCCTCTCCGGTTTTCATAAACAATCTCTCCAGATCAAGAGTCCTGAGGGTACGAACTTCGCGCTCTTTTCTGAGAATGCATCAGGCGTCGATCTATGTCTGTTTGGGGATTCAGATAGCGGTCCCGAGTCGATGCGCGTCCGAATGCCGGAACGCACGGATCAATCGGCGACCGGTTGACTATGCTATCCGCACGAAAGCGTTGAATTCCATCGACGGTGCCTCGCCGGCAGAGCTTATCAATGACTGGAAAAGCGGCCGAATTAAATTAAATATCCTTCGCCGCTTGCTGCGCTTCCGCCGCGATGAAGCCGCGTTTTTCCGGCAAGCAGACTACCAGGGCTTAGAAGTCTCCGGAGGCCATGCTGAGCACTGCGTCGCATTCCTTCGTTCGGATGGTGAAAGCCATCTTCTCGTTATCACCAGTCGCCTCACAGCATCGATTGGCGGCGACATCGTGGGAAGCGCTTGGGGAGATACCACGATCCACTTACCAGACACATGGCTCGGTTGCGAGTGGCACGAGATTCTCTCAGACACGACGTCGGCAAGCGACAACAGCGACCAGCTTTCTGTGGAATCAATGGTAAAGCACTACCCCTTCGCGGTGGCATTTATGTCAGCCGGGAGTCGCTGAATGTTAACGGAACCGTCATTACGTCGAAAATACGGCTACCGACAGCGATCAACTTTCAGGCTCGCTCTTATTCCGAGAGGGAATGGAATTATAATTAACAAATTCTTCTTGAGGTCCATCAAACTGCTCTTTTTCGCGAGGTTTTCCCCCTTGGTCGACGATGGTGAGAATTACGATTCCAATAACTGCCAGCGCGTATCCTATACTTAATGTTCGTTCGGGATTAACATCTCACGTTCGTCAAAACCAAACTTTTCTAAGGACAAGCAAAACGCCCGCCGGAAGGATCCGGCGGGCGTTTTTATTGGAGAAGAATTTCTTCGCCCTCTGCAGCGACTAGTATCGATAATGTTCGGGCTTGTAAGGCCCGTTAACCGGGATACCGAGGTATTCGGATTGGTCTTTCGTGAGCTTCGTGAGCTTAACGCCGATCTTGTCGAGGTGGAGTCGGGCGACTTCCTCGTCGAGGACTTTTGGCAAACGATAGACCGTTTTTTTGTAGCTCGATTTATTCTGCCAGAGATCGATCTGCGCGAGTGCTTGGTTTGTGAACGACGTGGACATGACGAAGCTCGGATGCCCGGTGGCGCAGCCCAGATTGACTAGGCGGCCATCTGCAAGCAGATAGATGCTCTTTTTCCCGCCGGGCAGAAAGTAACGGTCGTATTGCGGTTTGATGTTCTCGAGGCGGATACCTTTGTGTTTCTTGAGCTCTTCGACTTGGATCTCGTTGTCGAAGTGGCCGATATTGCAAACGATCGCCTGATCCTTCATCGCAAGCATGTGCTTCAGCGTGATGATGTCTTTGTTTCCCGTGGTGGTAACATAAATATCTCCGACGCCTAGCGTGCTTTCGATGGTGTTGACCTCGAAGCCTTCCATGGCGGCTTGGAGCGCATTGATCGGATCGACTTCCGTGACGACAACGCGTGCACCGTAGGCGCGGAGCGAATGGGCGCTGCCTTTGCCGACATCGCCATAGCCGCACACGACAGCAACCTTACCAGCAATCATGACATCTGTAGCACGCTTAAGGCCATCCGCGAGGGATTCACGGCAGCCGTATAGGTTGTCAAATTTCGACTTCGTTACCGAGTCGTTCACGTTGATGGCAGGCACGAGAAGTTGGCCCTGCTCGGCCAGTTGGTAAAGCCGGTGGACACCTGTCGTGGTTTCTTCCGAAACCCCTTTCCATGCCTTGGCAGCCTTGCTCCAAAAGCCGGGGCGTTCCTCGGCGGTTCGCCGGAGGAGTGCTTTGATGATCGAGACTTCGTGGTTTGTTTCCGGCTCGTAAGCCCATTTGCTGCCCTGCTCCATCTCGTAGCCTTTATGGATGAGGAGGGTGACGTCTCCGCCATCATCAACGACCAACTGGGGTCCGAGTTTGCCGGGAAAGGTCACCGCCTTGAGCGTGAGGTCCCAATATTCTTCGAGCGTCTCACCCTTCCACGCAAAAACGGGCGTTCCCGTGGCAGCGATGGCTGCGGCGGCATGGTCCTGAGTGGAAAAAATATTGCAGCTTGCCCAGCGGACATCTGCACCGAGATCTGTGAGCGTCTCGATCAGGACGGCGGTCTGGATCGTCATGTGCAACGACCCCGTGATGCGGATACCCTTAAGAGGTTGTTCCTTGCCGTATTTCTTGCGCACCGCCATGAGTCCTGGCATTTCGTGCTCGGCAACGGCGATTTCTTTGCGTCCCCATGCGGCGAGCGCGATGTCGGAGACGACGTAGTCTTTACCAGCCGGTGTGACAGCGGCGTATTTGGATAGATTGGCAGTGGCGGCGGTCACTTCTGCAAGGACAGCTGCCGCTGCGGCGGCTTTGGATCGGGATTTCGTTGGCATATAAATCGGGTTTTACTTGGCGGCCTTCTTGAGGGCGGATGCTTTGTTGGTGGCTTCCCACGTGATGTCGGCGTCGGATTTTCCGAAGTGACCGTAGTTCGTGGTTTTGCTGTAGATCGGGCGGAGCAAATTGAGCTGCTTTACGATCTCAGCAGGCTTGAAACTGAAGACTTCGTTGACTGCCTTCTCGATTTTTTCTTCATCGACCTGGTTGGTTCCAAACGTATCGATGTGCACGCTGACTGGATCAGGATAGCCGATGGCGTAGGCGAATTGGACTTCGCATTTGGAGGCGAGACCAGATGCGACCACATTCTTCGCCACCCAGCGTCCCATGTATGCAGCGCTGCGATCCACCTTGGATGGATCTTTTCCAGAGAATGCGCCGCCGCCGTGACGGCCCATGCCGCCATAGGTATCGACGATGATCTTGCGTCCAGTGAGGCCAGTGTCGCCCTGCGGGCCGCCAATCACAAAATTCCCAGTAGGATTGATGAGGAACTCGGTTTTGCTGCTAAGGAAATCTGCGGGCAGCACTTTTTTGACGACATTTTTGATCAGAAAGTCGCGGATCATCTTGTGCTTAATTCCATCCGCGTGCTGCGTGGAAATCACGACATTGGAAATCCCCACCGGCCTTCCGTTTTCATAAATCACCGAGACTTGGCTTTTCGCGTCGGGACGCAGCCATTTGACCTCACCGCTTTTCCGGATGCGCGTGAGTTCGCGTCCCAACCGGTGTGCAAACATGATCGGCGCGGGCATTAACTCCGGCGTCTCGTCACATGCAAAACCAAACATGAGGCCTTGATCCCCTGCCCCCTGCTCCGCGTGGCCCTTGCCCTCCGCGTCGCGTGCATCCACCCCTTGAGCGATGTCCGAGGATTGTGCCGTCAACAAGTTTGTCACAAAAATCCGGTCGTAATGGAAAACATCGTCGTCGTTGACGTAGCCGATTTCTTTCACTGCATCGCGCACAATCGCGACATAATCGAGCTTTGCCTTCGTCGTGATCTCTCCGCCTACAACGACGACGTTGCTTTTAGCAAACGTCTCACACGCAACCCGGCTCTTTTTGTCTTGCGCCAAACAGGCGTCCAAAACGGCATCCGAGATGGTATCACAAACTTTATCCGGGTGGCCTTCGCCCACCGATTCTGATGAAAATATAAAACGACGCGACATATTATTAGGTTTTGAAGTGACTTATGAAAATATACAGATACCTTCATAAGTCAATGACTTCGATAATAAAATCGCTGCGTGTGCTGGCAGATCCGACGCGGTTGCGCTTGTTGCGTTTGCTGCGAGCGGAGGCGCTTACGGTTGCGGAGCTGCAGGAAATCCTTGGGCTTGGTCAGAGCCGGGTATCCGCGAGCCTGGCGCAACTCAAGCGTGAAGGGCTTGTTTCGGACCGTCGGGTTGGAAAAAACATCTTTTATCGCGCGGAGCTACCGGAGGGCTCCCCACTGGCGGGGCTGATCGAAGCGGCTTGTGCTGAAATTCCAGAGGCCCGCCGGGACGTGGCCGCCTTGGAGCTTTCGCTACGAAATCGCAAGGATCGCGCCGCGGAGTATTTCAATCGGCTGGCGGGAAAATTCGGGCGCACATACATCCCGGGTCGTTCGTGGCAGGCGCTCGGCCATGCGCTGCTCGCGCTTTTGCCGCCGATGGTTATCGCGGATCTCGGTGCGGGGGAAGGCACGCTGTCGCAGCTGGTCGCCCGGAATGCGCGCCGGGTCATCGCGGTGGATAATTCCGAGAAAATGGTGGAATTCGGCGCAGCGTTGGCGCGGGAACACGGGTTCGATAACCTGGAGTATCGCTTGGGCGACATCGAGGAAATCCCCATCGCAGACGAGGCCGTGGACGTGGCGCTTTTCAGCCAGGCGCTCCACCACGCCGTGCATCCCCAGCGTGCGGTGACCGAGGCCTACCGCATCCTGCGCCCCGGCGGTCGCATCGTGATCCTGGATCTCGCGATCCACACCTACGAGCAAGCTCGCGATCTCTACGCCCACGAGTGGCTGGGATTCGCCGAGATCGAGCTCCATGAGATGCTGGTTACTGCGGGCTTTGAAAGTGTAACCGTATCCATCGTGGCACGGGAAAAACAAGCCCCCAACTTCCAGACGATGCTCGCGCTTGCAACGAAGCCAGGCTGCGCATAACCCTCCGGGCCAGTTGCTCCAAAATTCGTTGACGGATGCAATTGTGATTTTCCGCCGACTTGGCTAAGCTCCCTTCCTTTAATTCCACCCTCAATCCTCCCTTATGTCGAAAAACATTGAATCCCACCTGATCGAAACCCGTGTCTTTAAACCCGCCAAAGAGTTCTCCAAGCGCTCCGCTTTTTCGAGTCTCGCCGAGTATCGCCGCGTGTATGACGAGTCGATCAAGCGCCCCGATAAATTTTGGGCCGCGCAAGCCAGCGAACTCCTCTGGCAGCAAAAATGGACGAAGGTGTTGGAATGGGCGTGCCCGTTCGCAAAGTGGTTCGTGGGTGGAAAACTCAATGTTGCGGAAAACTGCCTCGACCGCCACTTGACGACGCACCGACGCAACAAGGCAGCGATCATCTGGGAAGGAGAACCCGGCGACAAACGCACCATCACGTATCACCAACTCCACCGCGAAGTTTGCAAGTTTGCCAATGTCCTCAAACGAAACGGCGTGCGCAAAGGAGACCGCGTCTTGGTTTACATGCCGCTCATCCCCGAGGCATCGATTGCCATGCTCGCGTGTGCGCGTATCGGAGCTGTTCACTCGGTCGTCTTTGGCGGGTTTAGTTCCGATAGTATTCGCGACCGCCTGGCAGACTCCGGCGCCAAGGTTATCGTCACTGCGGACGGCGGATATCGGCGCGGACAAATCGTCACGCTCAAGCAAAACGTCGATCACGCGATCAAGGGGAACGCCGACATCAAAAAGGTCATCATTTTTCGCCGAACTAATCTGGACATCCACATCGAGCAAGGGCGCGACGTCTGGTGGCATCGCGAGATGGAATACGTGAACGCGGATTGCCCAGCGCTAGGGTTTGACAGCGAGCATCCCCTGTTCATCCTCTACACAAGCGGGTCTACGGGCAAACCCAAGGGGATCCTCCACACGAGCGGCGGGTATCTTACGGGTACTTACGCAACGACAAAGTTCATTTTCGACATGCGCGAGGATGATGTTTACTGGTGCACAGCAGATGTCGGCTGGATCACAGGACACAGCTACCTGGTCTATGGTCCCCTCGCCAATGGTGCCACCTGCGTGATGTACGAGGGTGCGCCGAACTGGCCGGAGCCCAACCGGTTCTGGGAAATCATCGAAAACTACGGCGTCACAATCCTATACACCGCACCAACCGCAATCCGCGCATTCATCAAATGGGGTGACGAATGGCCTGCCAAACATGACCTGTCATCGCTGCGCTTGCTGGGCACGGTGGGCGAGCCAATCAATCCCGAAGCATGGATGTGGTATCACGAGAAAATCGGCGGCGGACGCTGTCCGATCGTGGATACGTGGTGGCAGACCGAGACTGGCGCCATCATGATCGCTCCCCTGCCCGGTGCGACCCCCACCAAGCCCGGCACTGCCACACTCCCATTTTTCGGAATCGATGCCGAGGTCGTTGATGATGACGGCAAGCCAGTCGGCGCTAATGAAGGAGGGAAACTCGTGATCCGCAAACCGTGGCCGTCGATGCTCCGCTCGATCCACGGTGATAAACCCCGGTATCGCAAACAATACTGGAGTGAGGTCAAGGGATGTTATTTCACCGGTGATGGTGCCCGTCGCGACAAGGACGGATATTTCTGGATTGTCGGCCGGATCGACGACGTTCTGAACGTCGCCGGACACCGCCTCGGGACTTCTGAAATCGAGAGTGCGTTGGTGTCACATGAAACCGTCGCCGAAGCAGCGGTCGTCGGCAGGCCCGATGAAATCAAGGGCCAAGCCGTGGTGGCCTTTGTAACGCTTAAGGAAGGACAGATCCCAACCAAGGAACTTAAAGACAAACTCCGGAAACACGTATCTGCAGTGATTGGTCCGATTGCACGTCCGGATGATATCCGGTTTGCCGATGCCCTGCCAAAAACACGCAGTGGAAAAATCATGCGCCGACTGCTGAAAGAAATCGCAGGCGGGGGAGCTGTCACCGGCGACACAACGGCGCTGGAAGACTTGGGAGTACTCGCCAAACTACAGAAGTCTGCGGAATAATAAACCCGAAGGACGGGAGCGCAGGGATCCCTGCGCTCCCGCTCCGCTGGTGAGAGAACTCGACGGGATTATTTCGGTGCGCGCTCTTCGATGTATTTGACTACATCGCCGACGGTCTGAAGCTTTTCAGCATCTTCATCGGGCACTTCGACGGAGAATTCTTCTTCAAACGCCATCACGAGCTCGACGGTGTCCAGCGAGTCAGCGCCGAGGTCTTCGATGAACGAAGCGGTTGAAGTGACTTGCTCTGGCGTAACGCTGAGCTGTTCGACGATAATATCTTTTACTTTTTCTTCGATGGATTTTTCAGACATGGCTTAGTTTGGTTTTTAATTAAGGGCGTAGCAGTTATTGCGACTAGAGAGATTTGACAATCATTTATTTACCGACCTCGCAGAAAACGCTTTTTGTTTCAGGGGTCAAGGAGAAATCAACAATGAAATTTTGCACGTATAAAAAATCGGTGATCCTCGCCGCTCCCATTCGGTCTGTTTTTGCCTTCCACGAGAATCCGGAAAACCTCCGGCGCATCAGCCCGCCTTCGCTCCGCGTCAAGACGATTGTCGCTGCCCCAACGGCGGTTTGTGGCGAGCCGTTTGAAATTACGGCCACCCAATACGGGCTCCCGATTCGCTGGACCGGACGCTGGGAGACCGTCGAGGCGCCCACGCTCCTGGTCGATATCGCGCTGGCAGGACCCTTTCCTTATTTTCGCCACGCGCATCATTTTGAGGCTCTCACATCGACGACCACACAAATGACGGACCACGTGGATTACCGCCTGCCGTTCGGTTGGCTGGGGTGGCTTGCTGGAGCCACGGGTGGATGGATTGCTTTGGCGCTGATGTTCCGCGCGCGGCACCGGGCGACCCGTGCGTATTTTGAAAAACCTTTGGAGCAATGACAGGCGATTCCCTGTGCTTGCACGTTGAGTTCGCCTGGTTCATCCTTATCCACCCGGAAGAATGATTAAAGTCGAGACACTCACCAAAAAATACGCAGGCTTCACCGCCGTGCACGGAATTAATTTTTCCGTCGGCAAGGGTGAAATCGTCGGGTTTCTCGGCCCGAACGGAGCTGGCAAATCAACGACGATGCGCATGCTTGCCTGCTATCTCCCGCCGACCAGCGGGACGGCTGAGATTGCAGGATACGATATCTTTCGCGATTCGTTAAAGGCCCGCGAGCACATCGGCTACATGCCGGAAAACGTCCCGCTCTACAACGATATGCGCGTCGTGGAGTATCTAAAATACCGGGCTGGCCTCAAAGGCGTGCGCGGGCGCAGAATGAAAGACCGGCTTGTCGACGTCATGGATCTTTGCGGGTTGGGGGATGTCTCGCGTAAACTTATCGGCACACTTTCGAAAGGTTACCGGCAGCGTGTTGGCCTCGCCGACGCCATGGTCCACGAGCCCGACCTCCTGATTCTAGACGAACCTACCATCGGGTTGGATCCCAACCAGATTCGCCAGGTCCGCGAACTCATCCGTAACCTGGGTCGCCATCACACGATCCTGCTTTCGACGCACATCCTCCCGGAAGTCGAGATGACATGCAGCCGTGTCATCATTATTAATCAGGGCAAGATCGTCGCATCCGATGCGCCGGAGAACCTTAGAGCCCGCCTGCATGCCGCAGGCCCGATCCGGCTGGAGGCGAGGATTCCTGCGGGTGAGCGGGCAAAAGACATCCTCAGGGCATTGCCGGGTGTGCTTGATGTCACGTCACGTGAGGAATCCGACTGGCAATTATTTTCCATCGAATCGGTGGTTGATGCCGACCCGCGAGCGGAGATTTTCAAACTTGCCGCAAATAGCGGCTGGGAAGTGCGGGAGTTGAGCCGTGACCGCGTGACATTGGAGGATGTCTTCGCCGATGTGACACATCCGGAAGAGCATTGAAGTTGGGGCGCTTGTGAAAAAGTTTTGGATTCTTTGGTGTCGAGAGATTGCGATGTATTTCCGCTCACCCGCGGCCTACGTGATTTTATTTTTTTTCGTGCTCCTGACCGGAGTGAACTTCTACCTTGTTCTCAATGCAATCAATCGAGGCCCGGGCTCAGTGACATTGGTGGAGGCATTTTTCAACAATACGTTTTTCTGGTTTGGATTTGTGCTGCCATTCCCTTTGATCACGATGCGGCTGTTTGCAGAAGAGTTTAAGCTTGGCACGATTGAGACATTGATGACGGCACCCGTCCGCGATTTTCAAGTCGTGGCAGCAAAATACCTGAGCGCACTATTTTTTTACATCGTACTCTGGGCTCCCAGCGCGCTGTATTTCGCGATTTTCCAATGGCTCACGCATCAGGATGCGGCCAATGCCGCAGGGAGTTGGCTGGGCGCATATGCCATGCTTCTGCTCATCGGCATGTTTTACATTTCCATTGGCTGCCTGGCTTCGGTGCTGACAAAAAACCAGGTCGTTGCGGCGATCATGGCATTTGCGGCTATCTCGGTGATGTTTTATCTCGGGTTGTTCAACCTCATTTTCGCCAACATCAGTCCTGAGGTGCGAGACCTCACGGCATATATTTCCGCGATTTCGCACATGATGGAATATTCGCAGGGGTTGATAGACACCCGGCCCATCATTTTTTATCTCAGCATGACGGGCCTGATGCTCTACATCACGTTCCAGATCTTCCAATCCCGGAAGTGGAGGCAATAGCCATGGCACACCGGAAGTCCAGCATCCCTCGCGCCGGAATCACGTTTCGCATTGCGATCCAATTCGTCTGCATCCTGTTTTTGTTGGCGGCAGTGAATTACGCGGGCTTTCACTATTACGGCCGCTGGGATTTTTCCCGGTCGCAGAAGTTTGTTCTCGCCGACCAGACGAAACGCGTCCTACGAGAGTTGCAATCGCCGCTCCGAATCACCGTATTCTTTTCGCCCACCAACCAGGGTATCGAATCGATGCTCTTCAAAGATGTAAACAACCTCCTGAGGGAATTGATCTTCTCCCGGGAAAAACGCGTGCAAGTGGAAATGGTGGACCCCGTGCGCGACTTCGGTCGGGCGCGGGAACTTCAAGCGAAATACGGATTCGGTGGAGGCGAAAATATCCTCATTTTGGATTACGAGGACCGGGTGAAATTCCTCCCCGTCGCCAAGATGGGCGAGTTTGACCTTTCTGGCCTTGCTGTGGGTGAATCCCCTCGCCTGCTTGCCTTCCGCGGAGAACTGGAGGTCACGACCGCCGTGATTGAATTACTCAACCCCGAACGCCCGAAAGCTTACTCGCTTACGGGTCATGGCGAATTCCCCTGGGGGCCGGGAACTTCATTGTCAACGTTCACGGAATACGCCCAGCGTCAGAACATCGAGCTGGAAACGATCAACCTTTCGGATGCGGACCGCATTCCCGGCGATGCGGCGGTGGTGTTTCTCATTGCACCCCGATTCGATTTATCCGTGCGGGAAATTGCGGCGCTCAGCGATTATTGGGATGGTGATGGCCGGTTGATCGTGCTTTTGGACCCTGACTCGCCGACGCCCGCCCTCCGGGAGTTTTTGGTGGACCGCGGGATCGTCCCCCTCGACCTGCGCGTGCTCCGCACGCTCGACCTTCAATCGCGGGCCGGAGTCATCGGCATTGTTCGTGATGTTGCGGGGAGTTTCCTGGATGACTCTGCTATTACGAAGCGGCTTGTCGGAATCAATGGGCTATTCCCCGGGGCAACGCAGCCTCTGGAGGCGGATCACGGGCGCGCCGCCAAAAACAACATCCGTCTCCGACCACTCGTCCAAGCAGCCGACGAATTCTGGGGAGAAACAGATTATTCGGATACGACATCCGGCGTCCGTTACGACGATGACCGAGATCTAGGGCAACCGGTGATCATTGCTGCCGTGGCCGAGCGCGGTGGGGTAAGCGATGAACGCGTCGAGCTGGCCACAGCACGGATGGTCGTCGTCGGAAATGCGGACTTTATCACTGACGATGCCATCCGGCTTTCGGAGGCAAACCTCCACTTTATCCTGAGCGCCCTCAACTGGTCGATCGATCGGACGAAGCTGATTGGAATGGCACCAAAGCCGGTGAATCTCATCAGTCTGAGCCTCAGCCAACGGGAGCTTCAGTCGGTCGGCTTTTATACGCTTGTCGTAATTCCTGGGAGCATTGCGGTAATGGCGTTCATTCTTTGGTGGAGGCGGCGGCGATGAGTCGATGGGGCACTATTTTCCTGCTCCTGCTCGCTTGCGGAGTCGCCGCGTTCCTATTTATTTTTGAGCCAAACCTGCGGTCCCTCCGTAGCTCAGAATCGAGCCGGACTAAACTGCTAGCAATGGATCCTCTGCAAGTGCAGGGCCTGAGAATTACATCTGGATCCAATTGTGTTGAAATCACAAAGCAGCCGGATGGGTGGTTTCTAGGCCCCGAGCATCTGGACCGTGCAGATCCCCAACGCGTGGCGGACATTCTGACCGCCGCATCGGAAATGACTATCCATGACATCGTACCCGCAGCGGAGGTGCAGTCCGAGAAAGACCTCAAGCCCTTCGGACTCGCGGATCCCCGGAACAAACTGGAGATCCTCGGCCCGACACCGACAGTGATCCACTTTGGCCGTGAGGCTATTGGCGAAAATCGTGTGTATGTGCGTCTCGACAGTGATCAGACGGTTTACGTTGTCACCAACCCTCTGGAGGACACCCCTTTCTTGAATTGGGAATCCTTCCGCGACCGACGCCTCACCCATTACGACGCCTCAGCGATCGACCGATTGATCATCCGCCGCCCGAACGGCGAATTGGAAATCGAGCGAACTCCCAAAGGCTGGGAGCTGAAGCGTCCCCTGCGCGCTCCGGCTGATACTGAGAAAGTCACATCCCTGCTCAACGCGCTACTCGGAGCATCCATTCAGCGCTTCTCCCAAGACTCCTCAGGCACGACGCCGGGATTGAATCACACCGCCGCAACAGAAATCCTCTTTTTTCCAGACACTCGGGACACCCCAGAGAGCTTATTCCTGACCGAAGAGACCGATGCGGATGGGCAGCCTGAGACGCAGCTTGCCTATCCCACCCGCAAGTCCTCTTTCGTGATGGATCGTTCCTACGCCCAATTGGTGGCGATCCATCCCGAGCAACTTCGCGACCGCCGACTCCTCCCGCTCAATCTCGACACCGTGGACGTTATACGGATCGAACGTGCCGGCGACGCGCTTGCCACGTGGAAACGAAACGGCGATGGCTGGAGTCGGGATGATGGTCAAACCGTGGTGTCCGCTGCCATGGTCGGAAAACAGGTCAACGGGATCACCACCTCCATGGTGAGCACATACACGGCAGCCACACCGAATGCATTGGATGAGGCAAACTTGGGCGCCGACGCCATCGTCGTCCATTTCGATGCCACAATCTCAGAAAACACCCCTGAAGCCGCAGCCGGGCAAGAACCTGTGAGCCGTCTAAAAATCGGCACGATCGATTCTGCGAGCGCCCAAATTCAAGTCAATGAGACGCCGGAGGTTTGTAGCGTTCCCGCCGCAGCCATACGAGAATTTCTCGATTTCGCTCTCGAACCAGCACCTGAAACCCTGCCACCCGAATCGACACCCGAATCGCCTTGAGCAGGATTTGTTCGTGCATCGCGCGCGGAGAGCGATAAAACTCCCCGCTCTTGTCAATCCCGATGAAGATCGCCTCCGCCATTCTTTTTGCGATTGCTCTGGCGCTTGGTCAGGCGATGCAAGGTGGTGCCCAGATCCCGGCGCTGTCGCTGCCTAGCTTTGCCCTCGTCGTCGTCGCCGCAGCGCTGGCGCTTCCGGGTGCTTTTCGAGCGCCTGCTGCAGCGCTTCCGCTAGCATCGTCGTTGACGTTTCTCGGGTATCTCATCTGGCGCACGCTCCAACCGGACGCAGACCCTCTACTTGCGCAGATTGATCTCTCCAGCGCCCTTGCGTGCGGTCTTGCGCTGGTGGCCACAGCCAGCGGGTTTCCCGACAACCGCGCGCGACTTTGGCTCCTTGGCTCCATTGGCGTGGTGCTTGCACTGCAATTAGGCATCGGCCTCGCACAATTCACCATGGGAGGGGATTGGATGCCGGCAGGTTGGTTTTCGGGCGAACTTCGGCATCTTTATGGAGATCGTTTCGCCGCAAGAACGCGCGGGTCGTTTCTAAATCCCAATCACTTTGCTTGGGCGATGGCGACGGGCTGCCTCATGACACTTGCGTTTGCCGTGTGGGGGCGTCTGGCCGCTTGGGCGCGGATCTTGATGATCTACTTTGCGGGTACCTTTCTAGTCGGCGTCGTCCTCGCAGCGAGTCGTGGTTGCATCATCGCCCTCGGAGCAGGCCTGCTCGTCTTTGGTGCGGTGAGTTTGGTCGGGATTACTTCGGTGACGCGGAAAGGCTCCCGCTCGATTCTCGCAATCGGAGGCTTGATCCTGCTCATCGTAGGCGGCTCAGGGTTGTATGTGTACGAATCGGCATGGGCTGCCCAAAGCCGATTCCAAGAAATGCTTGTTCCCGGCGTGCGATCGGCATTCGCCGAGGTAGCATGGCGCTCTTTTCAAACAAATCCGATCGTCGGCACCGGACCGGGTGAGTTTCTTTATGCAGCGCGTAGTCTCCGTCAGCCGACGGCCTCCGGCGATCCGATGTATGCACACAACGACTGGCTACAGCTTCTATCCGAATACGGCTGGATTGGCTTCAGTCTGGCATTGATTTCAATGGTCTTGCTCATAGGGAATGGATTGGCTCGGTTCCACAATGGCCTTCTCTCCCGGATTAAGGATGGCCAAAAACCCTTCAGCAACGAGAGCGCTCTGGCAATTGGATGTGTCTCTTGCGTGGTTCTTTTTGCCTCGCATAGTGTGGTGGATTTTAATTTTCACATTCCGGCAAATGCGTTGCTGGCAGCGATATTAATTGGTCTCTTGGCGGGCGGGCACCGAAGCAACAATGCCCCATACGCCCGCACCCATCGCATGGCAAGCCGGATTCTTGCCGCGCTTGGGTTTCTTGGATTTGGCGGCGGATTGATTTTTCATTTACTGGCAACTGCGGAGCCGAATATCACAGCTATCCAGGCACGCAATGCGATGTCCGAGGGAGACGCCCCAAAGGCGCTGAAGTTGGCAGAATCTACGCTCGCGAAATATCCTGATGACCCGCAATTATTGTGGATCGAAGCGCAATCTGCGGCAAATTTTGAATCTTCCCTGATGTTGAAGGCAAACGCGACCGCGCCCGAAATGCCAGCTATGGACAAGGGCGAGCCGACTCTGGACATGGATTCCGAAAAAGACTTCGGATACGGCCTCATCGGCGTGCTTTCAGAAGAAGAGAGCGAGGCATATCTCACGAGAGCCCTGGAAATCTACCATCGGCTTGCAAAGATCCGGCCGCGCGAAAGGAAAATCCATCTGGAAATCGGTCTGGCCCTCGTCCGAAAGGGAGATTTCGATGGTGCAGAACGTGCGATATTAACCGGGATCGAACACGACTCATGGAGTGGCTACCCACTCTCGATCTACGGTGAAGTTTCAGATATGGCTGGAAACCGCACAACTGCCGTTCAGATTTTCACGATGGGGACCAGAATGCCGGACAACCAAAGCTCTGTCCTGAATCTACAGCGCATCCAATCGGAGGAGGAAGTCCTCCGCCAACTCGAAGCGGAAGGGTTCATTCCTGAGCCATGAAGACCGGCTGGAAATCCGCTTTCTGCTGCGGAGCGTTGGCTGTGATTCTAGCTCTGGCCACGGCGCCTTGGGCGGGTCGTGCGCAGGTGACTACGCTGGAAGACGAATTGCAGGGCACCGCGCCGCCGCTCATTGTCACGCCCGCACCAACGCCCGCACCAACGCCCGCTCCCGCAGAACCCCCGACCACACCAGAGTCAACTGCCACTCAGGAACCATCTTTGCCTCCGCCCATGGAAACTCAGACAGATTTGAATTTGGAGCTAATTCCACCCCTACTGCCTCCAGAGGAGCCCTTTGTTCCTACCGATGGCTACGAACCGGATCTGGTAAACGAAATCGAGAATGAAGTCCTCTTTGGTCCTCAACCCGAGGAAATTCCTGTCGCTGATCTTCCAGATCAAGACGATTCCAATTTTTTTCTCACTGACTGGTTGAGTTCCCTTCTTTCCTTGGGCTCCTCCGGTGATCCCGACTCACGCGATCGCTTCAGAGTCTCGGTGAATCTCAATGCAGGATACGATTCAAACGTGCTTTCGTCCCCGGTCGACCCAATTGGGAGTGCATTTTCATCGCTTACCGGTGGAGTCACATACTTTATCAGATCGCCACGGTTTGAACTCTCGGTTCGAGGTTCGGGAGGCGTCACCGTATATCAGGAAAGGCCGGGCGGCCGCACGGATTATAATGGGCTACTCGCCATCGGCGGATTCTACCGAATCACCCGGAGGAGCTCGCTGAACACACAGCTCGACGTCGCTTACCTTTCACAGCCAAACCCGGAAGTCGAAGGGGGTATTTCGTCATTCCAGGGCGATTACGTCGTCACGAATGCCTCATTGAACATTGCCTACATGCTGACTCCAACGGTCGTCCTCAGGCCGGGGTTTCGATTAAATGCCATCACATACCAAGATGAGTTGGTAAATGAACAATCCGGCTTCAATTCACAGACATATAGTTTTTCCGTGGAATGGATTGCCCGAGCCACCACCACGTTGACCGGCGAATATCGCTACAACCCAGTTAGTTACAATTTAGACGGCGAGGGCTCCGAGGGGCACATTCTCACTGCCGGATTCATTCAGGCATTTAGTAAGAAGCTCAATTGGACGCTCCAGGCCGGCGCCGAACAACGATTGATTCAAAATCCGCTCGAAACCTCAGACACCACCTATCTCGGGCCATTTGTGGAGAGCACGCTCACATATAAGTTTGCGCCTGCATCGGAACTATCCGGGCGGCTCCGATACGGAACGGAACCCTCCGGCCAAGATGGCGTTACTATTCGCCGAACCCTGCGGACCAGCGTGGGTGTCGTGCATTCCTTTTCCGGCCGCCTCAGCTTGCAATTCGACCTCGGTTACGAAAATAGTTTCTACGACCAACCGAGCGTCATCCAAGATTACACGCAGGAATATTTTTGGGGGACCGCCGTCGCGCGTTATCGAATCAGCGACTCACTTTCCTTCAACCTCGGATATTCACACACAGCTGTCTTCACTGATCTTGGCTCAGGAGACTACACGCGCGGTGTGACAACCTTGGGCATTGAGGTTAGTTTCTAGATCGTTATCATTCTCCAGACTCATTTTGACCATCGCCCTATTTGACAGGTTCTCCCGCAGCGTCTAAAAATGCCCTCCCGCCCTCGCGTATTTAAATAAATGACCGCTACCAATCAAGAACAGCCATTGCATCTCTTTGACTACCTCAGGGTGATTCAAGTCAGATGGCCCATAATCCTGTTAATCTTCCTCTTGGTGCTCCTCACCACGGGCACCATCACATTCCTGATGCCCAAGCAGTACGACGCTACAGCGCTCATCCAAGTTCAGGAAAATGCAAACTTTGAGATCTTTCAATCCGGCGGGCGGATGCAGGGACTCGACCCCCGGTTTACCACCACCCAATTTGAGATCATCAAAAGCAGCGAGATCTTGCAGCCAGTCATGCAACGACTCGGCTTGGTTCAAAAATGGGGGGTGAAATACGAAATTAAGTCGCCAGAGCTGATATATAGAAAATTACAGCAGATGATGACATTGCGCGAAGTGCGCAATACGAACCTGATATCGATCTCCATCCTGAGCCCTGATAAGAACGAAGCCGCCGAGATCGCTAATGCCGTGGCAAAGGAATATCAGGAGGCTCGGATCCGTGAAGCCCAGACTTGGGCTACCAAGTCGCTCGGAAGCTTGGAATTCGAAGTCGAAAAGCTGCGCCGCAAGACGGACGGACTCCGAAATGAGGCAGCCGCGCTCCGCATCGAATTTGGTATCAATGATTTCAATCCCGAATCGGAAGAGGATACGATGCAACCGAAGGAGCGCGTATTGCTGAGCGTCGAAGAGGAAGTCAGCGCGCAGCGCCTGCGCACATCGTCCCTGCGTGCCCGCTTTGAACAACTCTCCCGCATGACAGATGACCAGATCATGCGCAGCATCGCGACGCTGGAAGTCCAAGATCAGACCATCCTCCAAATTCTTCCTTTATACCAAGAAGCTGCGTCGGAGGAAGCGCGCATGCTTAGCGCCGGGCTCGGCTCTAAACATCCAAATGTCCGCGCTCAACGTGCCAAAAAAGAAACCTACGCCGAGCAACTAAAAAGCCAAGTCACGAGCCTCCGCGCAGCACTTGCAACCGCCGTCCAGATTGAAGAAGAATCGCTCAAGAGTCTCGAAATCCGCTTGGATGAAAGCCGGTCCGACCAGCAAGAGTCGAAGAGTCGCGCGATGTCGTATTACGAAGCAAAAAATAACTACATCCAAGCAAGGAAAGTGCTCGAAGGCGCCGAAGTTCGCTTTCTCACAGAAATGATGCAACGAAGCATGCCTATGAACCCAGCGATCATTTGGGATGCTGCTGTCCCGTCCGACATCGCTGCACGTCCGCGTGTGCTACTCAACATCATCCTTGGTGTATTCCTGGGACTTGTTCTTGGATTCGGAGTGGCCTTCTTCATTGAGTATCTAGACACCAGTGTCAAAACGATGGAGGACATCGAAAAATATTTCGGACTCCCCGTCCTCGCGGTGGTTCCACGTGGAGTCGGTCTGCTATACGACCTCCCCGAAGACTCCGTTGAGACCGAGCCATATCGCATCCTACGAACCAATATAGAATTCAACCGCTCCAATCCGGACGCCAAAGTAATGACTCTGGTCAGCGGTGGACCCGGCGAGGGGAAATCGCACACCCTGCACAATCTCGCATTAACGTTTGCCAATTCCGGGTCAAAAACGCTCGTCATCGATGCAGATCTTCGACGTCCCCGACAGCATATGTTGTTTGATTTGCCAAACACCACAGGCCTCACCGATTATCTATCGGAGAAAATTCCCCTCAACGAATTGATACTACACTCGCGACACGACATGCTGGATCTCATGCCGACAGGCCGACTCTCGTCGGGCTCAAAGGCACTGCTGAACTCCCGTCGCTTAACCAACCTCATTGAAGAAGCAAAGTCCCGCTACGACATCGTCCTGATCGATTCCCCGCCGATTCTCGGTGTTAGTGATTCTTCGGTCATCGTGCGCGCCGTAGACCTCACCGCGATTGTTATCCAACATCGTCGGTTTCCGCGCGCTATGTTGCTCCGCGTGAAAGATGCTGTAATCAATGCTGGAGGTACACTCCTCGGAGCGATCCTTAACAATGTAGACATCCGGCTCGATCAATACTACCAGTATCAAACAAATTACTACGGCTATCATGATGACGGCCCCGACGGCGCAAAACCCACGCCAGGGCAACCCAAGGCGGCAAATCCCCCAACGACCAAACCCGCTAGCGCGCAAGGAGGTCGCGGCGATGAATATTGATCCGATGAAAACTGCATTCCTTATCCTTTCAGCAGTATTTTTCACCTCTGTTTCCTTCGCCGTTGACGCAGACCAGAGCGTTCGTTTGCGGTCCGGAGACAACATTGAAATTCGTCTGGGTGGTGTTCCTTTTGAGGAAATCTCTCAAATCACCGGCTCTTACACCGTAGATACGTCTGGCTTCGTGAATATGCCACACATCGGTCGGATCAAGGCATCTGGTCTGACGCAGGACGAGTTGCAGCTGGCGATAGAGAAATCATATCGAGACAACGAGATTTATACACGCCCAACAATCACCGTAAGCGTCCCCATGCAAAGCAGGTTCGTCAATGTGGGTGGCGAAGTGCGAATGCCCCAGCGCGTTTCCTATACGACCGACCTCACCGTGCTGTCAGCGATTAGCGCCGCAGGCGGCTTCACCGAATTCGCCAGTCAGGGAAAAGTGCGCCTCCTACGCGGAAATACGGTCACAGTGATTGACATTCGCCGCGTCCGTAAAGATCCCTCGCAGGACGTGCGCTTGCAGCCCGGCGATTCTATCGAAGTGGTACGAAGCCTTTTTTAGTCGATCGATCAAGTTATACGCGATTGGTGGACTAAATTTCGCATCGCCGGATTGACTATCGGAAGCTTGAGATTACGTTACTCCGTTCATTGCTGACTGAAAACCACAGCGGTGAAATCATTGATGAAGCAAATCCTTTTCGTCTGCACTGGTAATACGTGTAGAAGCCCGATGGCCGAAGGCCTCTTTCGCAAGATGGTGGCATCGACCAGCGCCATCCGAGTCGCATCGGCAGGCGTCAGCGCAACAAAGGGCCAACGCCCGAACGAACACGCCATCCGCGTGCTCGCCGAAGAGGAAAATATTGATATTTCTCAGCAACGGAGCCAACCTGTTACCAAGAAGCTCGTGGATGAGGCATCGTGGATTTTTGCCATGACTCGCGATCACAAAGAAACACTCGAGATCTTATTCCCATCGGCCCAGGGAAAAGTCCAACTCCTGCGGGAATGGGAAACGCCGGGACAGGACCTACCCGATCCCGTGGGTCGGGGACGCGAAAATTACACGCGTTGCAAAAATTCCATCAAATCATCGCTAGAAAAAATTTTAACCGTTATAGAAAAATCATCATCCATGCTCAAAACACGCACCGAATCCTCTGAGTCCATTCCCCACATCGAAGCGATCGACCCTGAGATTGCCGCAGCAATATTTGCTGAGGCTCATCGCCAGGAAGAACACATCGAGCTTATCGCGTCGGAAAACTATACCAGTCGCGCGGTCATGGAGGCTCAGGGGTCCTGCCTCACGAACAAATATGCCGAAGGCTATCCCGGAAAACGCTGGTATGGCGGATGCGAACACGTGGATGTCGTTGAGACGCTCGCAATTTCCCGAGCCAAGGAACTCTTTGGAGCGGACCATGCCAATGTGCAGCCGCACAGTGGATCACAGGCGAATACCGCCGTCTATTTCAGCGTGCTTACACCGGGCGATAAAATCCTCACCATGGACCTCGCCCATGGTGGTCACCTCACTCACGGACACAAAGCAAATTTCTCCGGCAAACTTTACGATGTTGTGCATTATGGGGTGAGCGCAGACTCGGGTCAGATCGACTACGATGCCCTTGCGCAGACAGCTTCCGAGGTAAAGCCAAAGATGATCACTGCGGGTGCTTCGGCATACCCCAGGGTGATCGATTTTGCCCGGATGCGGGAGATAGCAGATTCCGTCGGTGCGTATCTCTTCGTGGATATGGCACACATTGCCGGACTCGTTGCTGGCGGGCAGCACCCCAGCCCCGTGGCTTACGCCGATTTTGTTACAAGCACGACCCACAAAAGCCTGCGCGGACCGCGTGGCGGGATTATCCTGTGCAAGGAGCAATACGCAAAAAAAATCGACTCCTTGGTATTTCCTGGTGTCCAGGGTGGGCCACTCATGCACATCATCGCCGCAAAAGCGATCTGCTTTCTGGAATGCCTGCAGCCGGAATTCCGAGACTATGCCCGCCAAATCGTAACGAATGCAAAGGCACTGGCAGCAAGCCTCACCCGGCACGGATACACGATCACATCCGGCGGCACGGACAACCATGTGATGCTCGTGGACCTGCGTCCACGCGGGATCACTGGCGTCGAGGCACAGATCGCTTTGGATCACGCAGCCATCACCGTAAACAAAAATGCAGTTCCCTTCGACACCGAGACGATCTTTAAAACGGGCGGAGTCCGCATCGGCACACCTGCCATGACTACCCGGGGGATGAAAGAAGAAGAGATGATGGAGATCGCGGATTTGATTCACGCCGCGCTGGAAGTCCGAAGTGATGCCGGAGCACTGGCAGGAATTCGCGAACGCGTCACTGCATTCACGGCAAAGTTCCCGCTCCCCGCGTAATCTCAATGCGGAGGCGTTTCCGCACTGAGCTCATCCTCGATTTAGGATATCACCTGTGACTATCAAAGGAATCCGCGGCTTTCTCATCGATACGCCCGAGCAGGGAAAGCTGCGCGGGATTCGCGATGGGGCCGTAATGATCGGCGACGGTAAGATCCTTGCCGCCGGAAGTTACGATGCGCTCAAAGGCAGAGACGAATTCGCCTCAGCGAATTGGCGATACTCTTCGGAGGTAGTCATCCTCCCCGGGTTGATTGATATCCACGCCCATCTTCCTCAATACCCCGCCGTCGCACGCCACGAGAGCGGCCTACTGCCGTGGCTGGAGAAGCACATTTTCCCGCTTGAGCGGGAGTTTAATGCCGCTGCGGCACGCAAGTCAGCACCCGGATTCTACGAGTCTCTGGCTCGGCACGGGACGACCTGCGCCATGTTATACGCAGCCATCTACGAGGAAAGCTGCGATGAGGCATTCCAGATAGCGGAGGCAACCGGCATGCGCATCATTCTAGGCAAAGTAATGATGGACGACAGCACTTACGGCAACCTGCCCAAAGACAAAGTGCTGGCAACGTCATTGGCGCAGAGTGAACGCCTTTGCCGCAAATGGCACGGACGCGGAGAAGGCTTGTTGAGTTACGCATTCAGCCCGCGGTTCGCAGTGTCCTGTTCCCGCGAAATGATGACTGAGGCTGCATCTCTGGCAAAAAAGTTTGATGCCTACATCCAGACGCATCTATCGGAGAACCACGATGAAATCGCGTGCGTGCGACAACGCTTTCCGGAGAACACATCCTATACCGATGTCTATGACTCTTGTCACCTCCTTGGAGATCGAACTGTGCTCGGCCATTGCATTCACCTTTCAGATGCGGAAATCGAGCAACTGGTGTCCAGCAAATCAATCATCGCTCACTGCCCAACATCCAATTTTTTTCTCCGGAGTGGCATCATGCCACTCGACCGACTGCAAGATGCTGGATTGCGTATCGGCTTGGGATCCGATGTTGCTGGAGGACCGGAACTGAACATGTGGCAGGTGATGCGCTCGACCATTGAGGCTCAACAGGCACGCTCGTTTTACGAAACCGATGTTCGAGTGCCCACACCTGCAGATGCCCTATATCTTGCCACGCTTGGGGGAGCGATGGGACTCGGCTTGGATAATGCCATCGGCACTCTTGATGTCGCAAAAGATGCCGACCTCATCGTAATCAATCCTTCCGCATGCCTACCGACGGCCAGCAATTCCCGAAACAGACTTGCCGACTTCAGTGCGCAAGACCTGCTTAGTCTGCTGGTGTATCGAGGCGGCCCACACGCCGTCGTCGAAACGCTCGTCCGCGGGCGCTCGGTTTACTGCGCTCCCAACCCACGACTGCTGTAGCTTCGGTGCTAGATGGGTGGCGTGAGCTGCCGCACCGCAGGATCAATAGATCGAGGGTCACCGAAAATCTGCGGCGGAAGTTGTGACCGAACCTCATACCCGGTGAGCAAAAATTCGGGATAAAATCGGTTGCTCGCAGGTTCATATACCATCTCACCGGTAAATCTCCCATTGAGCCGATATTCGAAATTATTGTCTATCCCGAGTTTACCCTGTGCCCGGTCGGGAGCCAGAGTGGATTGTTCGTTCAGCATCACCAGGCGGGCGGTGCTCCATTGTTTTCCCGGCTGGCGGACCCAACCCCACATTTTATAATCGTTCTTATAAATACGACGCCCAATGAAATAATCTCCCGGAGTTTCAGCCCGGATTGCAGCCTCCATTTCCACCCGCCTCGGATCCGGCCCCTTCGGCACCGTCTCGCAGCCACAGAGGAATGCTATCACCACGAGTAGCGTGGTCGAGCTGATCCCATTTACGATACGGTTTCCCACCAGACGGCGAATTAAGTTGATGTTCATTTCTACAATCATCGTGCGAATCCAGCCTCCGCCACATGTGGACCAATCCAGTCGGCAATGGCATCTTCTGAATTCAATTCGACGGGTACGAGTCCGGACGAGAGGTACCAACGCTCTTCGTGAGAAGTCGATTCACCAGCACCCAAAAGTGTCAATCGGCCGAGTGTCTCGATCTCGATCATCTCTGAATTCGTAAAGGTTTCAAAATTACAACCTCCATCCGGATACACGGCCGACGGGTCATACTGGACCTCTTTCAAAAATAAGTCTTCTCCCCGCAGATAACCCACCCAGCCCACCGAGTGACTCAGCCCAAGCTTCGTAGGCATCGACTCCGCCCGCTGCGCCAGCAGTAAAAACCTCCGGCCAATAGTCCACCGGGGGTCAGTCAGGTCGGTGTAGGGCCACAGAACCAGCTTACGATTGGGAAGCAAATCCTCTGGATGACTACCCATCGGCGGCTGCGGAATGATTTGTATTCCGCCAGGAGCCATCACGGTAAGCCCCCAAGTCGCGAGTTCTAATGGTTCGCCTCCCTGATTGGTCACGGTGTGACGGATGGTGACGCCCGCGCCGGATTCTGTAATGCGGATTCCCAGAGACTTGCGGATGCGAATGGGTTCCTCCTGAACAGAAACAATCACCACCTCGCCGTCGTCAGTGACTTCGTAAGTCACCGGAAGATTGTCCCAATGATAGGTGATTTTTTCATCTTCTGGTGCCACCCACAGCCGGTGGCCGCCACGAATCACAAAAGCATCTTCTCCAGCTTGCCCGAGCTCCTCATCGAAGTTTTTGAGGACATTTTCGCCGCCGAGCACTTTGTATGAGAGGATTCGCGGCCCGACATCCAAGCTAACCAGAAGCTCCACTTCAGAATTCGATATGCGCAGATTGTTCTGCCAACCTCCGTAGGACACCGTTTCGATATTCATCGCGATCCCAGATATTACCGAACCGCTATGCCGTTGCGAGACAAAACCATGAGATCGGGGTAGCGCCAGTGACACGGCAATCGTCTCCAGGTGCAGCATCAATTCTTGGTAAAAAAATGCCGTCTGAAGTTCCCCCCAGACAGCATTGAAAATTCAAGTTAACCTCGGGTCAACCTTTGGGTGCAGCACCCGCAATGCTCATCGAAACATTGATTTCATCAGCAACCTTGTCTTCAGCCTGCCCCGGCTTAATGCCGAAGTCACTGCGTTTGATGGTGTAGTCAGAACGGATCACAAGCAGATCGCCGACTAATCCCGGGCTGCGATCCCCGAGCCGACCAGGTAAATACGTGACACTTACTGGCACGACTAGATCTTTCGAAATACCGCGCAGAGTAAATGTCCCTTTCACATCAGCAGTGCCACTCTCACCGTCTCGTTTTACATTCGTGACTTCCTTCAACTCAAAGGTGATCGTCTCGTAGGTAGCCACATCCAACCACTCGTCGCCATGCATGTGCTGCTTCATCAGCGGATTTGGAACGTGCAGAGATTTGGATTGGACCACAATCATACCGCTTATATCGGCAGGATTCTCCGGGTCGGCAGTGACCGTTCCGGAAATGCCACTTGCAGTTCCACTGATATTTTCCAGCGGAGCATCAAGAGTGAACCGGACCGTATTCACGCCTTTGGGATCTTTGAAATCAAAGACAAGTTTCTCTGCAAGGCCGGTTGAACAAACGGCGATCAGCGTGGCAATTACGAGGGCTTTCTTTTTCATGATTTTGAAGTGCGGGTTGGTATTTGAATGAGCGTGAGCGCAAATAAAATAACTGCCCCGCTTACGCCGAGCGCGAGGATTTCAATTCCGGGAACAAAACGGTCTTCGTACTCCACAAACTCAATTTCAGTTACGGGATCGACTTTTTTCAGCTCAACGGAGGTTTTCGTCCAGCCCATCGACCCGCCAAAGGAAAACCAGACGCCGAGCGTGAGAACCAAAAGCAAGAGCGCAAAGCCACGGATTACGGATCGCATGTCGAGATACTGTTCTCATTTTTGCTGCCATTGCAAGCGGGAGCGTCTTTTTGCTTAAGTATCATCTTGCGGGGCCTACGATGCCGCCCTCACGCTTGCCGACCGCATCGCCTCGAATTTTGCCGCGGCGGCACCCTCGCGAAGCAGTCGCCTGGCAAGCTCCAATCCACCATGAAGGTCGGGACACTCGCCCCCCACGACCAATGCGGCGGCGGCGTTCCAGCACACCATATCTTCAATTGCGCCGGGGTGTTTGCCGTCCAACAAGCGGCGCAGCACGGCTGCATTTGCCACGCCATCACCACCCAATAATTCCGTTGGGTGTGGAGCGGCAATCCCAAAATCCCGCGCATCGAGTTCAAACGAGGTGATCTGACCATCCTCAAGCGCCGAGACCTGACACGATCCCATGGTTGAAAGTTCGTCCATTCCACCGGCGGGCGTCCGCCCATGCACCGCCCATGCCCGCTCACGTCCCAATTCGGCAAAAACTTCCGCATAGAGCGGCACAAGGTTTTCCTGATAGACACCAGCCATCTGCCGAGAAGGCATGGCGGGATTTAAAAGGGGGCCTAGTTTATTAAAAATCGTGACAATCCCCTGTTCGGCAAGCCGCTGACGCACGGGACCCACCGCCCGGAACGTCGGATGATACCGCGGAGCAAAAAGAAAAACACAGCCAACTTCTGCGAGGACCTCAGCAGCCCGCGGCGGATCAAGATCGATCCGCACTCCGGCGGCCTCCAGGACATCCGCCCCGCCGGACTTCGATGTGATGCCTCGATTGCCATGTTTGACCACTTGCAGCCCCGAAGCAGCGACCACAAACATGACCGCTGTGGAAATGTTAAAGAGCCCCAATTTGTCCCCCCCGGTTCCGCACACGTCGATTGTCGTTCCGCCCGCGCCGGACAATGCGGGCAATCGCTCCGCACGCTTGAGCAGGGTATGCACGAAGCCAGCGATCTCACGAGCCGTCTCGCCTTTAGCTGCCAGAGCCGCCAACCACTCCCCGCGAGTCTCCACCGAGATCGTGGCATCGAACAGCGAATCACAAAGTGCAGCCACCTGTTCGCTATCCAGCTCCACTCCAGATTGTATTATTTTCGTCCAGTCCATCTCTTAATTAGAACAAAACAACCACCATTGCAGCAATCAAAAGCATCGACCCCGCAAGCCGTCCTCCCAAGGTGCCTCGTTCATTGCCGCGATCGTAGTCACGTAGAAACCTCGCCATCGCCCAAGCCAATGCAATGCTCCAAAGTGAACGGCTCGCATAGACGATATTTGCAGCCGTGGCATTCCCATACATGGCAATAGCCACGCCCATGCCCAGCGCTTGTGCGCCGAGAACCACACCACCCGCAAACAAAGGCAACCTACCACCTGCCGGAATCCTGAACACGGCACGTCCATCTTTTACCAGAAAGACAATCGATGAAATCACTCCAACACCTCCAAACATGATCGCCATAAACGCTGGAATACCAAAATTTGGAGCCCACCGCTGCACCAGCACATCCGTAAATGCAAAGACCGCCGCCGCCAAAAGAGCAGCCATCGCATCAGGCTGAAGCAAGCGTGGAATCAAGGTCCGCAACCCCGCCCCGGTCACAAAAATAACACCCACCGTTCCCGCCAACGCTGCCAACCACCACTTTAAAGACAGATCTTCTCCGAAGAGCACCGATGCCACCACCACAGTAAATATGACTTTCACTCCAAGCAGCGGAGTGGCAAGCGATACATCACCGTGACGGAGCGCAGCAAAGGTGAAAATCTGACCCAATGAAAAACTGAATGCTGCCACAATTGGCATCCACGCCAACGACCAATCCACGGCCCCTGCTAAAAACCACAGCGGCTGAAATACCACCGCAGCGAGCAGGTTCACGTTGAAGTTGACCACACTCTGCGTCGCGCCGCACATGATAGCTCGCTTGATGCAGATCGCGGAAACGACGTAGAAAAACGCTGCCAATCCCGCCAAGATCAGCCAGCGCGGGTCACCGGTCACAAGCACCTTCACCGCCTGTTACCAACGATATCTGACGTTTGAGTTCCACAGCCTGCCACTGTCCTGAGACGACCGGATTTTCGAGCCAGCCGTAATTCAGCACGGATCCCGAAGTCGCATACATCAACCGCGCAGCAAGCCCCCACCGACCCATTGCCATCAACGAAACCGGAATCTCCGGGCTTTCCAGCAGACCCATAAGCGCTCCAACTTCCGACGGTCGACTCGGTGTCATCGCAAGCTTAAAGACGTCTGCCCCCGCAGCAACGGCCTGCCGAAGAAGATCCCTCGCCTCGGGAAGCGAGGGCGCAGACTGAAAATCATGACACGAGACTATCAATAACGACGGGCTTTCGACGATGTCGCGGACGATGCCGCCAAACACTCCCACATTGCGAAGCTCCACGTCGATCCCGGAAGCCTTACCGATCGCCGACTCTAATAATTCAATGCGCCGCGGCTCAGTCATCGACGGACTCCCGCCCTCGGCGGGATCTCTCGCGGTCGCTATCCAAGGAAGCCGCAGGCGGGATATCACATCTGCGTGCGGCATAGTTTCCAGCAAATCCAGGCGGAGCTCCAACGCGTCTACCGCTCCAATTGCAAATGCATTGGCCAGAGACAGACCGTTCAACGACTCCACGACGGCAACCACATTGATCGCATGGAGGTTAAGAGGAATTTGGTCGACGGAATTCATAATCGGGTTGACGGTACTCATGAAATTTGTGCTCCACAAAATCCAAGCAGAGCATATCGTCCCTCACCTTCTTATGTTAGCGCGCAGACAAGAAATCAACCTTCAACTCAGTCAACTCGCTGATGCGTTGATTCTGGGATTTGTTCTCTGGGGTTGCTACGCCCTCCGCGCGCACGGGATAATCCAACTCGACTCGTCACCCGAGATTCCCGGCTTCGAATACTTCCTATGGATGCTCGCCGTAATCATCCCCTTTGGTCCGTTCCTACTCGAACTCCAAGGATACTATACCTATCCCATGGAAAAGACGCTATGGCGCTCGGTCGGGCAGATGGCAAGGGCCGGACTCTGGCTTGCCGTCCTGCTTACTGCCGCTGCATTTTTTCTGAGGCTCTATATTCCCGCGCGCTCTGTGCCCATTTTGTTTGTCGTCATCGCGCCTGCAATGCTCCTGCTGCGCGAACGACTGGGAGTCGCCCTTCGCAAACGATCCCTTGCAGCAGGTGCCGACGCTGAGCGCATCATCATCGCTGGCGAACCGGGAAAAATGGCCGAAATCGAACAAAGCTTCACCCCCACGCAACGGCTTGAAACCCGGATCGTCGCCCGAATCGATCTCGCGGCCAACGACACAGCCACCCTCGTCGAGGCAATTCACACTCACTCCGTCGGACGTGTCATTCTCGGATTCGATGAACTCGAGCTCAAGCGCGTGCAACTTGCCATCGAAGCCTGCGAACTCGAAGGCGTCGAGGCCTGGCTCTGTGCGGACTTTATCCGTACTTCCATCGCCCGCCCGACCTATGAAGTCTTGGCAAAACGGCCCATGCTCGTTTTTCGGACCACCCCCGAGATCTCATGGGCTCTGCTGGTCAAAAACGGGGTTGACCGCTTCGGTGCAGGATTGATCCTCCTCCTCATAAGCCCTCTCCTCATCGCTCTCGCAATCGGAATCCGCCTCACCTCCCCAGGCCCAATGCTATTTAGACAACAACGGGCCGGACATTTCGGACGCCCGTTCACGATGTACAAATTTCGCTCGATGCACTCGAATGCCGAAATGCAGCGTGCCGAACTTGCCGCGTTCAACCAAATGTCAGGACCCGTATTCAAAATCGGAAACGACCCCCGAATCACCCGATTCGGAAAATGGCTGCGCAAAACGAGCCTGGATGAATTCCCCCAACTATGGAATGTCGTCCGCGGCGAAATGTCCCTGGTAGGCCCGCGTCCCCTGCCCATCTACGAAGTCGAACAATTTGAACGCGACGCCCATCGGCGCCGGCTCAGCATGAAACCAGGCCTGACCTGCCTCTGGCAAATCCATGGTCGAAGTAACGTCACATCATTCGAAAGATGGGTGGAAATGGACCTTGAATACATCGATAACTGGTCCCTCGGCCTCGACTTTTGGATTTTACTCCGCACGATTCCAGTTGTCCTTTTCGGACTCGGAGCAAAATGATCCACTCACGCCCGGTAATTTCGTAAAAAGACAGTTGCAGCGCAGTCTCTGATTGTATTAACTCATTAGCTCCGCTGGTAGCGGCATCACTCAGACGCCAAACACCACACCCGCGCGGTTAGCTCAGTGGTAGAGCACTGCCTTGACACGGCAGGGGTCACAGGTTCGAACCCTGTATCGCGCACCACCACTCATCATCAGAGACTTACATCGCTCTCTGGACTCCGAGAGGGTCTTTTTCACAACAAAGTCATAACAGGACAGAGCGCAGGGTTCGAACTTTCAGCTATGATTTTCCGCGAAGATTGATCGTCTGCGGATGCTGGAACAGCAGCTTTTTTCCTCCCGAAGCAATCAGTTTCCGGTGGAATTTTCCTCAGCGATGGACAATGAACAATGGATACGCCCACCTCCCGAGGGACAGAAATGCCATGTCACCGGGCTCGCGAGAACCTCACTGTCGGAAATTTTGAAAAAGAGTGATCCACAAGCAGGAGAACTGTGTGCTCTCGTTGAAAAAAGAGAAGCCGAGGGCAAAGCGAGGCATTCGTCTGATCAATAAAAGATCGCTGCCCGATCACCTCCATCGAACCGCAGAGCAGCAGATCGGATTGGCCTCGACACATCCTCAATCCCCACGGCTACAGAATCGAGCAAGCTTTAGCGAGTAAGTAGCTATTTGGGTATTTCTTAGATTCAGGCTGCCGATTCGACGATGAAGACTGGGACAGCGGAATTTTCAGCACGCGCAAACTGCGACTTCAGGCTCTCCGCAAAGTGGGAGCTGTTGAAACAATGGAAAGCTTTCCGCCAGTTGAGGAATGATTTTCTGCGCCCAAATTTCCCGAACCTGGGGGACGGTGAGTTCCAAGGCACCGATACCGGTCTGGAAGGTGCAGGGCTTGTGGCAAAGGGGTCGGTCATTCATATTGACACATTTGATGGTGGAAGGGATGGTGATTAAATGCCGAGAGCGTTGAGAATCGAATATGAGGGAGCACTTTACCATGTGGTGAATCGAGGAGATCGGCGGGAGGAGATCTTTTTAGGGGACGAAGATCGGTTGTTGTTTTTGAAGACGCTGGAAGAAGCGTGCGGGAAGAGCCGCTGGCAGGTGAATGCGTATTGTTTGATGAGCAATCATTTCCATCTGGTGATTGAAACTCCGATGCCGACGCTGGTTGCGGGGATGAAATGGATGTTGGGGACCTATACGCAACGCTTCAATGCGAGACATCGAATGCGCGGTCATCTTTTTGCTGGACGCTACAAGGCGCTGTTGGTGGATGAAGCGGATGGATTTTACCTTCGAACCGTGTGCGACTACACTCACCTGAATCCGGTGAGGGCGAAATTGATCGTGGAAGAGGAAAAGCTCGAGACGTATGCATGGAGCAGCTACCCGGATTACTTGAAAGCGCCCCGAGAACGCCCA
>Ga0209390_10002722_pt1 | contig 30167 bp, 12 predicted proteins | sample BON01_FD_187212 | JGI IMG/M metagenome (GOLD analysis project Ga0209390, IMG submission 187212) | Freshwater microbial communities from Lake Bonney liftoff mats and glacier meltwater in Antarctica - BON-01 (SPAdes) (version 2) | ecosystem: Environmental > Aquatic > Freshwater > Ice > Glacier...
GGGGGACGTCCGCGCTCCAGGGGGAACGCGAGTGCCGCCGCCGCCCCCCCAAATTGGGAGCCGTGGAGGAAGGGTTCGCGAAGGGCGGCCGGGCGGCAACACCAGTGCCAAAAGAAAATGCAAAGCGCGCGGGGGGTCGTGGCGTCCGGGGTTGTGGGGGCAGAAGACATCAAAAAATGAATGTGTCGTCTCTCCTTTTCTCCGATCTCACGCCAGCCTGCCCAGGGCTGCACCCTCACTCACGCCTGGTGCGCGGCGCCGGCCAGGCGGTCGCGCACGTTGCCCACCGCCCCCTCGACGCGCTCGTAGCCCGCGGCCAGCGCCTCGCGCGCCTCGCCGGCCTTGTCGCCCGCGGCGTCGGCCCACGAGCCGAGCTCGAGGCCCGTGCCGTACAGCGGGGCCGACAGGAGCGCGGCGACGGCCCCCGCGAGCATCTGCGCGGCCACGTAGGTCATCGCGACCGCCCAAGAGCCGCACCCGCCGGACACGATCGCGGGCCCGAGGATGCGCGCGGGGTTCATCGCGCCGCCGCCAAACTGGCCGGCGGTGATGGCGCCCGCGACGACGGCGAGGCCGATGGCAAAGGGCCCCACGTTGCCGAAAGACGGCTCGCCGATGGCGACGGCGTAGATGCTCAGGATGAGCAGGGCGGTCATGAGCAGCTCCCACGCAAACGCCTGCGCCAGCGACGCGCCGCCCGCCGGCGCGTGGCAGCCGAGCTCGCGCGGCGCGCCGGGGACGAGCGCCTGCAGCAGCAGCGACGAGGCGACGTTGCCGCCGATCTGCGCGCCCATGTAAGCCAGGGCGCGCGACACGCTCGCGTGGCCCGTGAGCGTGGCGGCGAGCGACATGCTAGGGTTGAGGTGCCCGCCGCTGACCTTGGCCGTGGCATAGACGAGCACGGCCAGCAGGAAGCCGTTGCCCACGGCGCCGTTGCCGGCGGTGGCGATGTCGCCGAACAGGCCGAAGAAGAAGACGCCGAGGAACTCGGCCGCCAGCGCGGCGTACCAGCGGACGCGGGTCGCGCTCTCCGCGGGCTGCTCGAGGAGGCCCGGCATTGCTTTTTTGGTTTTTTGCTTGGCTTGGAAAAGAGCGGGGGGGGGGGGGGGGGGGGGGGGGGGGGGGGGGGGTCCGGAGTCTTTTTGATGCGGGCGACGGGGCGACGAGCGGGGAGCGAGGGTTTTTATGTTTCATTCGAGAGAGGGGGTTTGCAAGAGATGGGCATGGGGGAGGGTGGTGAGCGCTACCGATGTAGGATTTTCACGCGGACACGAGTCGGCCAGGCGCGAGATGGGACTGGGGACGAGAGGAGCTCGGTCCGCGGGGGCGCGCATCAGAGAAGGAGGTGACGTCACGTTTTAACCCTCGTTCTCCGAGACTCCCTTCCCCCCCGCGAGCGCCGTCGAAACAGCCCCGTCGCAATCCGCGCGCGAGCCCGGGAGAGATACTGCGCCCCTCGGCCGCCCCTCGACCGCCAAGCGCGTCCGTCAATAGTGATAGGACAAGGCGCAAGGTCCCGCACCAGGTCGTTGGCGAACTCCAGCACGTCACCGCAAGTGCTTTGGTTTTTCTGTCTCTCCGCCCGCCATGCAACGCGATGTGTCGTCTCACCTTGATTTCAATAGTTTCTGTTGTTGCGGATGGTCGCGCGAATCAAGTGCTGAGAGTGCCAAGGACAGGAGGTCGACAGAGGAGAAGAAACCGCCGAGCGCTTGCTGGCTGGCGGGCCGCCGTCCCTCCCCCCGCTTCCGCTTCGTCGTCGCCCGCGTCTTTTTCTCCCTCGTCAGAGCCGCCCCGCCAGCATCGCCCCGCCCCTCCCGGCCGCGAGCCCGTCCAGGAGCTGCTCCAGCATGGGCACGCGACGCGCGGCGCTGGCGGACCCGATCAGCACGAGCTTGCACCGCGCGCGCGTCAGCAGCACGTTGAGGCGCCGCCAGTCGGCCAGCAGCAGCGCGCGCGTTGCGGCGCGGCGGTTGCCGCCGCCCCCGTCGGCCCCCATGCTCGCCGCCCGCCGGAGCACGAGCGTCGCGACGACGACGTCCTTGTCGCGGCCCTGCCACTTGTCCGCCGTCAGGACCTCGACCGCGGACAGGTCGTCGGCGGCGGCGGCGCAGGCAGGCGGCGCCGCAGCCTTGCGGTCGGCGGCCGCAGCCGCCGCCCCAGTTCCCGCCGCCGACGCCGCCGGCGCCAACGCCAACGCCGGCAACGCCGCCGCCGCCCCCGCCGCCGCCCCGTCGCCGCCGCCCTTCAGCCGCTGCCCGACGAGCGCCACCTGCGCGCGGTACGGCGACAGCACGCCGACCTCGGACGCGGGGCATCCCGCGCGCACCATGGCCTGGACCAGCTCGACCACCAGCGACGCCTCGAGCGCGCTCGTCGGGCCGCGCTCCTGCAACCGGTGATGCTGCTGCTGCTGCGGCTGCTGCGGCGGTTGCGGTTGCCGCTGCGCTTGGTCTCCGCCGCCAATCCCGCCAATCGCGCCCAGCCCGCCTCGCGCCACGCCCTGATCCTCGTCCGTGTCCAGAAACGCCAGGCGCACCTGCGGGTCGAGCACGGTCGCCAGCCAGGCCCGCGCGCCCGGCAGCGCCCGCCCCAGCGCCGCCTCCCTCCCGGCGTCCCCCAGCGCCAGCGCCCGCCCGGCCACGCCCGCCGCGCCCGCGCGCATGCGCCCGCCGCCGTAAACGAGCGCGTTGGGAAGGCGCATGAGGTCGGCCGACATGCGGTACTGGCGCGCGAGCTCGACGACCGCGGACGGGTGCGCCTCGCACAGGCGCCGGAACAGGGACTCGCCGAACCCGCGGCGCGCGGCCGCGCGGCTGATCGCCAGCGGCGCGAGCTGGTAGGGGTCCCCGACCAGGCAAAAGGCGCGGCAGCGCGCCAGAGCGCCGAGCGCGGCGGGCATCGAGATCTGCGACCCCTCGTCGACGAGCGCGAGGTCGAAGGGGCGCGCGCCGCGCAGGAGGGGGTGGCCCGCGGCCGTGAGGCAAGGGGCCGCGACGACGGCGGCGTGCGAGACGGCGGCGGCGCGGCGGGCCGCGGTGGCGGCGGCCGCGGCGGCGGCGGCGACGTCAGCCTGGCCGCCGGCGACGAGGGCGGCGTCTCCCGCGGCGGCGGCACCGGCACCGGCGTGGCCTCGCTGCTCGGACGCCGCCGCCGCCCGCCGCACGGCCTCGGCCGCCTCGAGGGCCGCGCGCGCCTCAAGCTCGCGGTGATCGTCCCCGCCGGGCGCCATGGACGCGACGCCCGGGTGCATGGCCTCGACGCGCCCGAGGCGCGCGACCCGCACGGGGCGCGCCGCGGCCGCGGCCGCCGCCCGCGCCTGGCGCAGCCGGAGCTCGGCGCGCCGCCGCGCAGCGTCCGCGGCCAGCGCCGCCGCCTCGGGCGTCCGCGCCGGCGACGACGGCGACGGCGACGGCGCCGCCGCCAGCGCCGCGCTGGCGCACTCGGCCTCGGCCTTGGCCTCCTCCCGCCGCGCCAGGTCCCGCGCCTGCGCCTCCACCTCGCGCAGCTTGAGCAGCACCGTGTCCACGGCGCTGTTGGTGTAGCTCGTCAGAAGCACCCGGCAGCCGGCGGCCGCCAGCGCGCGCAGCGCGTGCGCGACGGTGGCCGTCTTGCCAGTGCCGGGCATGCCCAGGACGAGCGCGTAGTCCTCGGCGGCGGCGACCTTGAGGACAGCGGCGCGCTGTTCGGCGTTGAGGGCGCGGCGGGCGAGCGGATCGCGCCGCAGGTAGGCCTCGGCGGCGCGCAGGCGCAGGGCGACGGCGGCGTCGCGCGAGACGGGCGCGGAGGCCGCGGCGAGCGGGCTCTCGCCCGTGCCTGCCGCGGGCTGGTGGTGGTGCGGCGTGAGCTGCTGCTGCTGCGTCGGCATCGGGCCGCCAGCCAGGAGCGAGGGCGGCAGCTGCGCGAAGCGCGGCGCCTCCAGGTCGATCACCAGCCGCCGGAGGCGCCGCGCGAGGCGCGGGTACTCGGCGGCGGCGCTGCGCTCCGTGGTCCGACTCGCCCTGGCGGCGCCGCCGCCGCCGCCGCCGCCGCCGAGGCGCCCGCCGTCCGGGTCGGCAAAGGGGTTGCTGTTGCTGCGCGCCGTGGGAGCGGCAAGCGCGACCAGGTTGCCGCGCAGGGTGGCGAATGTCCCGGCCACCTCGTCCTTGTCCAGGCGCCACGGGCCCGAGGGCGGGCCCGGCTGCGGGGGCCCAATGGCGTCGCCGTAGCTGGGGGGGCCCTCGGCGGCGGCTGCCGCCGCCGCAGGCGCTTGTTGCAGCTGCTGCTGTCGGTGCTGCTGCTGCTGCAAGCGCAGCTCCCGCTGGCGTCGCTCACCGAGGGCCAGGTCGTGCGCGGCGACAGGCCGGCGCGCCGAGAGCACCACGCGCGTCACGATCCAGGCCCAGCCCGTCTGTGCCGCGAGCGGGGCAGCAGAGGGAGCGGTGGCGCCTTCGGCAGCAGCAGCGGCAGCAGCAGCAGCGGCGGCGGCGGCGGCCGCAGCAGCAGCGACCTCGCCGGCGGCCGGTGCCGCCTCGAGCGCCAGCTCCCGCTCGACGGTCGCCTCGATCGAGGTCACCGTCACGCGGCACACGGCGACGCGCTCGCCCTCAACCGACAGCAGGGCCATGTCGCCCGGCATCACGCCGCCCACGGCCGCCGCGCCCGCGCCGCCGCCGCCGCCGGAGCCGCCGCCAAAGGTCACCGCCGCGGCCGCCGCCGCTGACAGGGGCGCGCGCACGCGCCGCTCGAGGGTTAGCGTGGTCACGGCAGGTGGCGCCACGGTCTCTTTGGCGTCAGGGGCCGCATCGGCGGCGCCCTGGCGCCCCTCGCCTCCCTGCCGGTCTCCCGAAGGCAGCAGCAGCGCCAGGCCCGCTATGCACCCGTCCCGCCGGCGCTCGCGCTCGCGGCCGGCCAGCGCCCAGATGTTTGGGCGGCGCGCGCGCGAGGCGCTCTCCTCCAGGTCGACCATCTCGAGCCACTCGCCCAGGAAGCGCCGGTGCGGCGGGGCCAGGTGCGCGACGGCGCGCCGGTGCTGCGCGGCCGTCTCGGGCTCGCCGCCCCAGCTGCCGCCGCCGCCGCCTCCCGCTGCTCCCCCCGCCGCTCCCGCCCGCCGCCCCCCGTCAAACTCGGCAAAGTCGCCGCGCTCCACCGAGGCGTGGTACACGGCGCACGCCCCAGCCTGGTAGCACGTCCGGCACGCCGACGCCGCGCCCGCGTCTAGCGGGGGCGCCCGCGGGGACGGGCGCCACAGCCACCGCGCGAGCGCGTTGCGCGTCGCCATCACGGCGGCCAGCGGCGCGTGGCGGTGCGGCACCAGCTGGCAGCCGCCGGCCGCTATGGCCCCGGCGCCGCCAGAGTTGGCGGCGGCCGAGGTGTTCCACAGCATGCCGAGGGCCTCGGGGACCTCGTCGTCGTCTCCCGCGGGGTTTGTCGCCGCCGCCCAGCCGCCGCTGCCGCCGCCGCCCCCTGCTGCCGCCGCCGCCCCCGCGCCGCCGCCGCCGCCGCCGCCGCCGCCCGCCCGGGCAAGCCGCGCGCCGTACCGCGCCTCGAGCAGCAGCAGGTAGAGCGCCACCTGCGCGCGGTGCGAGAAGTGGTCGCGGCCCGTCTTGATCTCGAGGGCGAGGAGGGCGGGGCGGCCGGGGTCGGCCAGCAGCGACGGATGCTGCTGCTGATGATGCTGCTGCTGATGCGGCTGCTGCTGCTGCTGCTGCCGCCGAGCAACAAGCTGGCGGGGCTGCTGCTGGGGCGCCGCCAGGCGGCGCGCCCACGTGCGGACGGCCAGCGTGCCGTCGAGCATGCCCTTGAGTCCGTAGCGCGGGGCCCAGATGCTCTCCTCGATGTCGACGACGCCGTCCACGCGCACGACGGCCGAGGCGGGCCCGCCGCCGCCGCCGCCACTGCCGCCGCCGCCGCCGCTCTCGGGCGGCATGAGCGCGAGCGCGTCGGGCCGCGGCGGCGGGCGGGGCGGCGGCAGGAGGCCGGCGGCGGCGGCGGCAGCAGCGCCGTCGCCCTTTTGCAGCAGCCGGGCGAGCGAGCCGTGCTGCTGCCTGGCCGCCGCCGGGGTCGCTGATAGCGGGTAGAAGCAGTCGAGCCACTGCGACACGGCCGACAGGTGCGGCCGCATGCGCGACAGCGCCTCGGGCGCGCCGCTGCCGACGTCGATCAGCCGGTCAGCGGCGGCGGGCTCGGCCAGCACGCGGCGCGCCACCGCCTCGACGCTGCCGCCGCCCTGCTCGTCCTCCCCCTGTTCCCCCGACGACGACAGCGGCGGGCCCTCGCCCTTAGACCCCGCCGCGGGCGCCTCGACCGCCGCGCGCCTGCCCGCGAGCGCCCGCTGCGCCACGTCGTGCAGCAGCGTCCCCACCACGGCCGCGAGCGACGAGTGCCCCGCGAACCGGTCGCCGAGCCACGCCGCGCGCGCGCACGGCGCCGCGCCGGCCACGGCCGTGCCCGACAGCAGAACATCCGGGTGGCCCACCAGCAAACCCGCGCCGTGGCCCCCGTTGACGGCGGCCCAGCGCCGGCCGCGCGCGTCCGTCCACGAGAAGCCGGACGACCAGGGGCCGTCGTCCCAGATCGGGTCGGCGTCGGCGGCCGCGGCCGCGCCGAGCTCCCCTGCTTCTCCGCGTTGCTGCGCTTGTCCGGGCGCGGGCGGCGCGGGCGGCGGCGGCGGCGGCGGCGGCAGCACGTGCACCGCGTCGCCCGGCGCCAGCGGCGCCTCGTCAAAGGGCGGGCCCGCCGCCACCCACAGCTCGCGGCCCAGGTAGGGGTTCCAGCAGCGCAGCGCGGTCCAGCCGGCGCGCCCGTCGGGCGAGGGATGCGCCTCGAGGACGACGTGGTGCACGCGCTCGCGGCCGCCGGCGAGAAAGGGGGCGAGGAGGAGGACGGGGGCCGCGTCTGCTTGGGCTTGGGCGGCGGCGGCGGGGTTGGCGGCCGGGGCGGCGGCGACCGCCGGCGCGCCCGGGACGGCGGGCGCCCCCTCGTCGCCCTCGTCCGTGTCCATCAGCAAGTCGGCGTACTCGGCCAGGGCGGCGGCGGCGCGGGTCGCCCGCGCGGCCTCCTCCCCCCGGCCCGCGTCCTCCTTGACGGCGGCGGCGGCGGCGGCGGGCGCGGCGGGAGGCGGCGGGGCGCCGGCCGCCGCTGCTCCTGGGTCGGGCGCCGAGTCGGTGCCGGCCTCGAGCTTGACCTCCCGCTCCTGCTGCTGCTGATTCTGCTGCTGCTGCTGCTGCTGCTCCTGCTGCTGCTCCTGCTGCTCCTGCTGTTGTTGTTGTTGTTGCTGCTGCACCGGCGATTGCTGCTGCCCCGGCGCCTCGTCCACGACGACTTGCTGCATCGGGGACAGCGCCTGGGGCGGAGGTGGCGGCGGCAGCGGCGCAGGCGGCGGCGGCGCCCCAACGGCGTCGGGCTCGCCCGCGCGCGCGCGCTTGGCGGCCGGGCTGCTGCTGCGCTCGGTGCCGGGGCAAGACGGGCGGGCCGCGGGCGTGGCAGCATTGGCCGCAGCCTCAAGCAGCGGAGCCAGGGCGCGGCAGTCCCCGGCGCCTCGGCCCGACAACGGCAGGGGTGCATCCGCCACTGCGGCCGCCGCTGCCGCTGCCGTTGCCCCTGCCGCCGCTGCCGCCGCCGCCTCTGTCGCCGGCCCTCGTCCCTCGTCCCCGTCTTGCCGCTCCCCCGCGCTGCCGCCCCCTCCTTCCGCGGCCAGGCCCACGCTGTCGAGCAGGTCCATCAACGCCTGGCGGCCGCGACGCCGCACGGTCGTCGCGCCGCCTGCCCCGGCCGCGCCACCACCAGCGCCGCCGACGCCACCTCCGAGGCGAGTCCCCGGGCCGCCGAGGGCGCCGCCGCCGCCGCCGCCGCCGCCGCCGCCGCCGCCGCCGCGCGACGGCGAGAGCGCCGACCGAGGGGCGCCGCGCGCGCGGCGCATGGTCGTCGGGGCGCCCGCAGAGTCGGGGCCGCATGTGGGCGGGCCCATGGCGGCGGCAGCAGCGGCGGCAGCAGCGGCGGCAGCAGCGGCGGCGGCAGCGGCGGCGGCAGCGGCCGCGCCCGTCCAAACTGCGACGGCAGCAGCCGCGCGGCCGCCGCCGCCGCCGCCGCCGCCGCCGCCACCGTCCCCGGCCGCGCCCTGCGCCGCCGCGGCGCCCTCGGCCCCCTCGTCGCCGCCGCCGTGGCGACGGCGCGGCGGCGCGGGCGTCTGGTAGGCCGCGGCCGCCGCCACGGCCGCCGCCGCCCCGGCCAGCGGCGACGGGCGCCAAACGACGTCCCCGGCCTCCTCCTCCTCCTCGCCCGCCTCACCCTCGCCCGCCTCCTCGCCCGCCCGCCGCCCCAGCGGCGGCGGCGGCGTCGCGTAAGCCGCCGCGCCGCGCCGCGTCGAGCCTCCCCCCAGGCGTCCGGCGTAGTTGTTCTGGTGGTGGTGGTGCTGCTTGTGTGCCGGCTGTCCTGCTGTTGCCGTCGTCGCCGCTTTCGCAAGGGCGGCGGCGGCGGGCGCCCTGGCCGCTGCTCCTGCTCCTGCCCCGACTCCTGCTTTGCTTGTCGGATGCTGCAGCTGGTGATGCTGATGCTGCGGCTGCTGCTGCCTGGGCTGGACCGGCGCGGGCGCGACGCCCATGGGCGCCGCCGACGGCGCGGCGGCCACGGGCGGCGGCGGCGCGCGGTGCAGCGGCGGCGGCGGCGGCTGCTGGTGCGCCGGGCCGCCGCCGCCGCCGCCGCCGCCGCTGGGCCGCCGATCAAAATAGCTGGCGATCCCGCGGCCGGGCGCGGGCGCGGGGGCCGCGGTCTTCTTCGGCTGTGTCGGTTGTGTTCAATGAGCCAATTGGTACGGACGGCGGGCAGGGGGGGGTGAGTTTTTAGCGGGGGGATGTCGGGGTCTCGGGCAGCTGTCACGTTGGAAAGCAGAGGGGGCAAACACCAAGTCCCCCCCCCATCCAATCGCACCTTGCCCATGCTAGAAATCACCGCTTGGCCGGCTCACTTGAATCCAAGCGATCAGTCGGACGCCATGCGCGGGCGGGAGGGGCTCCGGGGAGGGCGGGCCCGCGGTCTTTGCTCTCGGTTTCTCGGGGGGGAAGAGAGGTTTTGAAAGTTCCGTGGGAAAGTCGAAACAAAATAAATAGCCGTCCAAATAAATGGGACGCTCTGCAGCGCAAAGGAAGGGGTGGATCTAGCGGGTCCTGATGCTGTTACGCGGCAGGAGAGACGGCGGGCGGGTGAGAAGGGGAACTTGGCGTCGACGACGACGGCCGACCCAGCGTCTCGTCGGGCAACGCAGCGGCCTGCTCGCTCGCCGGCGAGAAACAACCAATCCCCGCCCGTCTCCAACATTTCCACGCTTTAAAGACTCGCCCCTACTATCAGAGCACACAAAGTATCACGTTCCTCAATCAGACCCCTCACCGCCAAACCCTCTGTGCGCGCGCCGCCATCACTTCCCCCCTCCCTCGGGACACAATCGCGGCATCCTCCCTCTCACGCCCGCACCAAGTCCAATCCACTCCGCGTCCGCCTTGCTCGATTACGTGTGCGCACGGCATGAGTACCGCACGCGTGTGATTGGCGGCTCGCCCATAGCGAACCATGGGCAAGGCGTCCAAGCGCTCGCGCAAGGTCGCGGTCTCGCAGTCGCTGCGCGCCAAGCAGAACGCGCAGGGCTACGTCCAGGGCCTGGACCTGCTCGACCGGCGCGAGGGCGACGACGAGGAGGAGGCGCGCGCGACGCAGCTGCTCGCGGCGCACGACGCCGCGGCCGCCGCGCCGTTCGACGACACCGACAGCGACGACGGCGACGCTGCCAAGGCCGCCGCAAGCGCCGCCGCCGCCAGCGCCGCCGCCGTTGCCTTGAGCGGCGACGCAAGCCACGACCCAGGCGCCAACGCGCTCGTCCTTCCGTCCAAGGCGCAGCTGAAGGCCGCCAAGCAGCGGCGCCAGCAGCGCCAGCAGCGCCAGCTCGCGGCCCGCCCCGCCATCCTGGGCAAGGCCGACCTGCGCCGCCTCAAGCAGGTGGCCGCGCGGAAGGCGCGGCGCGACGCGCTCGGCGCCTCGTTCGACGCGCTGGCGGCGTCGGGCCTAGGGGCGGAGCGCCTGGCGCTGCTGCGGCCCGTGCACCTGCGGGGCGCGCGCGAGACGAAGAAGCAGCGGCTGCGGCGCGCGCTGCGGCTCATGCGCATGGGGGCCACGGAGGCCGAGCTCGCGGCGCAGGGCCTGGTGGTGGAGGGCGAGCTGCTGCGGCGGCGGCCGCGGCAGCCGGCGCCGGGCGAGGGGGAGGGGGAGGAGGACGAGGAGGACGACGCCGGGGACGACAGGAGCGGGTCGTCGGGGTCGGGCACGGAGGGGGCGGAGGCGAGGCCGGGAGCAAAGGCAGCACCTGCTGCTGCTGCTGCTCGCGCGAAAGCAGCCGGCCGCGACGGCAGCGACGGCAGCGAGGACGAGGACGAGGACGAGGACGAGGACGAGGACGAGGACGAGGACGAGGACGAGGACGAGGACTTTGGGCGCGCGCGCGCGTTTGGCGCGGCGAGCGCGGCGCGGCGCAAGGCGGGGCCGGGCGGCGGCAGCCGGGCGGCGGCGGCGGCGCGCGCGGGGGTGGCGGCTGACCGGCCCGCGCCCAACACGCTGGCGGGCGGACTTGTGGGCACATCGTGTGCCGACGACGTCAAGCAGCAGCAGCAGGCCGAAGACGCGCAGCAGCAGCAGCAAGCCTCGCCCCCGCCGGCAAGCGACCCGCGCGAGGCCGCGCGCGCCCGGCACGAGGCGGTCGCACGCGCGCGCGCCGAGCTCGGGCTCCCGCCGCCCGGGCGCGGCGGCGCGCGCGGGGAGTCCGACCCGGACGACGATCCGGAGGAGGCCGCGCTGCGCCGCGCCGCCCTCGAGACGACCCGCGCCGCGGCGCGCAACCTGGCCTCGGAGGCTGCCGCGGCTGCGAGCCTCGCCGCTGAGGGAGCGGGGGCCGGCTCCGCCGCCGCCGCCGCCCCCGACGCGCAACAACCCCACCAACAACAGCAGCACCCCCCGCTCCAGCAGCGCCCGCGCGTTGTCGCCGTGCAGCGCCCCCCCGAGATCGACGCCGCCCGCCGCGAGCTCCCCATCGTCGGCATGGAGGCCGAGGTTCTCGAGGCCGTCGCCGCCTCGGACGTCGTCGTGCTGTGCGGCGAGACGGGCTGCGGCAAGACGACGCAGGTGCCGCAGTTCCTGCTCGAGGCCGGTTACGGCTCGCCGCGGTTCCCGGAGCGGGCCGGGGCGGTAGCGGTGACGCAGCCGCGGCGCGTGGCGGCCATCGCGACGGCCGAGCGCGTGGCGGCGGAGCTGGGCAGGCCGCTGGCGGGGACGCAGGCGGCGGCCGCGGCGGCGGCCGCGGCGGCGGCAGCGGCGCTGGCGGCGGCGGCAAAGGGCGGCGCACAGGCAGTCGGCCCCCCTGGTGCTCCAGGCGCCGGCCCCCTCGGCCCCCCTCCCGTCGGCTACCAGGTGCGCCACGACCGCCGCCTCTCCGCCTCCACGCCCCTGCAGTTCGTGACCGACGGCGTGCTGCTGCGCCACCTGCAGTCGGACCTCTCTCTCGCCGCCTTCAGCGCCGTCGTCGTCGACGAGGCGCACGAGCGCTCGCTCAACACCGACCTGCTGCTGGGGCTGCTGAGCCGGGTGGTGCCGATGCGGCGGCGGCGGCACGAGGCGTGGGCGGCCGAGCGGCGCAGGCTGCTGGGCGCGGCGCGCGAGGCCGAGGCCGGGGCGGTCGGCGCGTCGGATGCCGCTGCTGCTGCTGCAGCTGCCGACGGGGCCGGCGCCGACGCCGACGCCGCCAACGCCCGCGCCCGCGCGCTGTTCGCCGAGGCGCGGCGCCTCCGCGACCGCGCGGCCGCCCTCGCGCCCGTCTGGCCCCTCAAGCTGCTCGTCATGAGCGCCACGCTCCGCACCGCCGACTTTGTCGACAACCGCAGGCTGTTCCCCTCCCCCCCTCCCGTCATCGCCGTGCCCGCGCGCCAGTTCCCCGTCACCGTGCACTTTTCGCGCCGCACGCCGGACGACGACGAGTACGGCGACGCCGCCTTTCGCAAGGCGTGCCGCATCCACCGGGAGCTGCCCGCGGGCGGCATCCTCGTGTTCCTCACGGGCCAGCGCGAGGTGGAGGCTCTGTGCCGGCGGCTGCGGCGCAGATTTGCGCCGCCGGCTACTGTGGGGCCGGGCCGGAGAGGGGCGGCGGCGGCGGCGGCGGCGGCAAGCGCCGTGGAGGCGGAGAAACAAGGGGGCGGCAAGGACGACGACGAAGACGAAGACGACGACGACGACGGAGCCGCGGCCGCCGGCGCCGACGCCGCAGAGATCGGCGGCGAGCGCGCCGACGCGGCCGGCGGCGTGGGCCTCGGCAGCGGCAGCGAGGACGGCGAGGAGGACGACGAGGGCAGGGACGACTTTGCGCTCATGGAGATGGACGAGGAGGAGGAGGAGGCGACGGTGCTGCTCGGTACCGTGCTCGACGGCGGCACGGGCGCAGGCGCCGGCGGCGTCGGGGCCGCGGGCGCGGGCGGCGCGAGCGCCGCCGGCGCCACGGCCTTCACGGCCGAGCAGCTAGCCGCGGCCGAGGCCGCCTTTGAGGCGCGGTACGGCCTGTCACTCAGCGGCGGTGCCGAGACGGGCGCGCCCGGCACGCCGGCCGAGCAGGCGCCAGGCGGCGGCAGCGGCGGCAGCGACGGGGCGCGCACAGGCGCGGCGGCGGCGGCGGCCAAGGCGGCCGCGGCAACCGCGGCAAAGGCGCCGGCGGCGGGCGAGGCCCCCGTGCACGTGCTACCCCTCTACGCCATGCTGCCGCAGAAGCTCCAGGCCCGCGTCTTCGAGGCCCCCCCGCCGGGCCACCGCCTCATCGTCGTGGCCACCAACGTCGCCGAGACCTCGCTCACGATCCCGGGCGTGCGGTACGTCGTCGACGCGGGCCGCGCGAAGGAGCGCGTGCTGCTCAACTCGGCGGGCGGGGAGGACGAGGGGGGCGGCGGCGGGGACGGGGACAGGGACGGGGACGCGGGCCACAGCGCGGGCTGGGACGCCGACGCGGCCGCGCGCCTGGCGGCGTCCGGCGACGGCGGCAGCGGCGGCGGCGGCGTCGTGCGGTACGAGGTGCGCTGGGTCAGCAAGGCGTCGGCGGCGCAGCGCGCGGGCCGCGCGGGCCGCACGGGCCCCGGCCACTGCTACCGGATTTTCAGCTCGGCGCACTTTGGCGACGGCATGCGCGACCACTCGGCGCCGGAGATCAGCTGCACGCCGCTCGAGGGCGTGGCGCTGACCCTGCGGGCGATGGGGGTCGACCGGGTCGCGCGCTTCCCGTTTCCGTCGCCGCCGCCCGAGGGCGCGCTGCGGCGCGCGCAGCGGCGCCTCGAGGCGATCGGCGCGCTCGAGCGGCGGCGGCCGCGGGATCCGGCGGCGGCGGCGGCGGCGTCGCCGCGGTCGGCGGCCCCGCAGGCGCCGCCCGCGGACGAGGAGGACCAGCTGGCACTGACCGACGTCGGGCGCGTGATGGCGCTGCTGCCCGTGGGCCCGCGGCAGGCGCGCGCCCTGGTGCAGGCGCTGCAGTGGGCGGCGTGGCGGCTGGCGACGCCGGCGGGGGCGGCGAGCGTCGGCGGCCACGGCGGCGGCGACGCCGCCGCCCCCGCGCAGCCGTGGTCTCCCCCGTCGACCGCCGCCGCCTCCGTCGCCGGCCTGGGGCCCGGCGGCCTGGCCCTGCTGCGCGACGACGCCCCGCGCGCGTCGCTCGCTGCCTTGCCCTACGCCGTGGCGATGGCGGCGGCGATGTCGATCGAGAGCCCGTTCATCTTTGTCGACGGGTCTGCGACGGGCGGCGGCGGCGCAAGCGGCGCGGGCGGCGCGGGCGGCGGCGACGGCGCCGCCGCGGACGGCGGCGGCGGCGACGACGACAACCCGGCGGAGCGGCAGCGGCAGTCGCAGTCGGCCGCCGCCGCGCACGCTCCCTTCCGAGCCGAAGGCCAGGGCGACGCCGTCGCGGCCGTGCGCGCCCTCTGCGCGTACGAGTCGCAGCTGGCGCGCGCGCTGCGAGAGGCGGCGGCGGCGGCGCAGGGAGCCGACGGCGACTCTCGCCGCCGCCGCCCGCCGAGCGCGCGCGCGGCGCTCGTGGCCGCGGCCGCCGCCGCCGAGGGGTGGTGCCGCGGCGCCTTTCTGCTGTCGCGCAACCTGCGCGAGATGTCCGAGCTGCGGCGGCAGCTGGTGCGCACGCTCTCTCGCGTGTCCGGCGGGGCGTTCGCCGCCGAGAAGCAAGCGGAGGGCCGTCGCCGGCCGACGGGGCAGCAGGCAGCCGCCGCGCCCCACCCGGCCGTCCGCCGCCTGCTCGGGCCCGCCCTCTGCGGCGCCCTGGGGGCGGCGGCCGCGGCGGCAGCCGACGGCGGCCGCAACAACAAGGCCGCCCCGCTGCTGCTGCCCGCGCCCGACCGACCCCTGCCCGCCGACCCCCCGCAGCCCGTGTGCGACGCCCTGCGCCGCGCGCAGCTCGCCGGCTGGCCCGACCAGGTCGCGCGCCGCGTGCGCTCGGCGGATCACGCCGCCCGCACGGCCGCGGGCGGCGAGGCCGCCGCCTCGTCCGCGGGGCGCGCCGTGCGGTACGCGCCCTGCTCGCTCGCCGACGGCGTGTTCCTGCACCCGCGCTCGGCCCTGCGCTCCGCCGCGCCCGAATTCGTGGTCTACAGCTGCCTCGTGCGCACAGCCAAGCGCTGCTACATGGGCGGCGTCGCCGGGGTCGAGGCCGCCTGGCTGCCGTCAGCGGGGCGGCCGATCTGCGCCGTCGCCAACGACGGCGCCGCCGCTGGGTCGGCGGCGGGGGCGGGGATGGGGGCCGGGAGCGGGCGCGAACCCCCGCGCTACGTCGCCCGGCTCGACGCGGTCGTCGAGATGCGCGACGCGACCTACGGCGCGCGCGGGTGGCTGCTGCAACGCGTGCCGCGCGTCCCCGCGGATGCTGAGGGGCGCGCGGCCGCGTTTGCCGCCGCGCTGCTGGGAGGGCAGGTGCGGCTCGGCGGGCGTGGAGGTGCGGGGGGCGGCGCGGGAGGGGGCGCGGGCGGCGCGGGCGGCGCGGGCGGCCCCGCCCCGTCGGCCCTGTCCTTCGAGGCCCTGCTCCGCCCCGAGCTCCTGGCCTCGCCCGCCGCGGCCGCCGCCAAGCCCGAGCTGCGCGGCCTGCCGCGCGTCGGCGAGCTGGTCGGCGCGCTGGCGGCGCGGGGGGCGGACACGCGCGGCGCGCTGCTGGCCGAGTGGCGGCGGCGGCCCGACTTTCTGCGACGCGAGCTGCGGGCCTGGGTGCGCCCTGGCCCTGGAGCGGCGGCGCTCGACCGCGCGTGGCCAGAGGTCGTGAGGCGGGCGCTGGCGGCGGCGGACCAAGAGGAGGTCGTGGCGGCGTTGGCGGGCAACAAGCGCAGCGGCAGCGGCAGCAGCAGGGACGGTGAGGCAACCGCGCAGCGTCGTTCCGAGAAGAAGAACAGAAAGAGCAAGACAAGCGAGCCAAAAATGTGATTCGCGAATTGGATCATCATGACGCTTTGTAAAACCCAATGACGCACTTGTTCCACATGTGCACAGGAGTTACACGGATGAAGAAAGCAGGGCATGTGATTTTGCACCGCCGCAGCCAGTCGACGGCGGCAGCGCCAAGAAATGCTTTTAAAATACCCCAAACAAATACCTAAAAACATCGTGAATTCTCACACGTCCTCACACGGCCGCCAGCCGCCGGAACTTGACGCGCTCGGGGAACAGCTCGCCCTTGCCCTCCTTGCGCCGCCGCTCCTCGTACTCGCTGTACGAGCAGTCCCAAACGGTCACCTTGCTGTCGCCCTCAAACGCGATCAGCCGGTTGGCGACGCGATCGATCATGGCGCGGTCGTGGCTCACGAGCACGGCGCTGCCCGGAAAGGCGTCGAGCGCCCCCTCGAGGGCAGAGAGCAGGAACGTGTCGGCGTCCGCCTCGAGCTCGTCGCCCAGAAGCAGGTTGCCCGGCTTGCGCAGCGTGCGGCCCAGGTGCAGCCGGTTGCGCTCGCCGCCGCTCAGCATCCCCACTTTTTTCTGCTGGTCGGCGCCCTTGAAGCCAAACCAGTTGGCGTACGAGCGCGCCTGCACCTCTTTCCCGCCGCCCAGCTCGATCACGTCGGCGCCGTCGCTCAGCGCCTCGATGACCGTCTTGTCGTCCGGCAGCGAGTCGCGCTTTTGCTCCAAGTACGAAACGCAAACGGTCTCGCCGAGCTCGACCGTGCCGGCGTCGGGCTTGTCGAGGCCCGCGATCAGGCGCAGGAGCGTCGACTTGCCGGCGCCGTTGCCGCCGACGATGCCGACGATGTCGCCCGGCCGCAGCGTGAAGCTCAGGTCGTCAAACAGCACGCGGCGGCCGCCCGCCTCGCCCGCCTCGCCCGCCTCGCCCTCCGCCCCGTCCGCCCCGTCCGCCGCCGGCGCGGGCACGGTCATCCGGACGTTTTTGAACTCGAGCACCTTTCCGCCCAGGCGCGGCGGCTGCGGGATCACCAGCTGGTCGAACGCCTGCTGCGCGCCCATGCGCTCCTCGCGCGCGCGCTCGAGGTCGTCGAGCCGGCGCTCGCGCGCGGCGCCGCCGGACTTCGCCTGCTGCCCTTTCGCCGAGCGCGACAAGAACTCGCGCTCGGACGCGATCGTCTTGGCCAAGGCAGTCTCGGCTTTCCCCTCGGCCGCGAGCCGCCGCTCGCGCGACTGCAGCCAGCTCACGTAGTCGCCCTCGAAGGGCACCCCTGTTCCGCGGTCCAGCTCGAGCACCCACCCGACCGCCGAGCTCGACAGCAGGCGACGGTCGTGGCTCACCAGCAGGAGCGACCCCTTGAACTCGGAGGACAGCCACTCCTGCAGCCACGAGATGGAGATGGCGTCCAGCGCGTTGGTCGGCTCGTCCATCAGGAGCACGTCGGGCGGGTCTAGCACGACGCGCGCGATGGCCACGCGGCGGCGCTCGCCGCCTGACAGGTTGGCGATCTTGGCGCTGCCCGGCGGGCAGCGCAGCGCGTCGGCCGCGCGCCCGACGACGCGGTCGAGCTCGAAGCCGCCGCACGCGTCGAGCTCCGTCTGCAGCCGGTCCATCTTTCCCATCAGCGTCGCCATCTGATCCTCCGTCAAGGACGGGTCGGCCATCCTCCCCGCCACGCTCTCATACTCTAGGAGCTTGGCGCGCGTGGTGCCGACGGCGCCCTCGAGCACCTCGGCCACCGTCTCCCCGGCGTCCTCGAGCCGGGGCTCCTGCTCGAGCATGGCAACTCGGATGCCGGGGGCGACGGTCACGTCGCCGCTGGTCGCGCCGCCGTCCTTGTCCGCGCCGGCGATGATCCGCAGCAAGGTCGACTTGCCGCTGCCGTTGGGGCCGATCACGGCGACGCGGGCGCCGAGGTAGAGGCCCACTGAGATGTTCTGGAGCAGGGGCTTGCCCGTGGGGGTGGTCTTGCACACCTTGTCGAGGGAGAGGATCACGCGGCGGGTCTCGCTCGCGTACGCCTCGCCCTCCTTGGCGCCCTTGCGCGCTTGCGAGGCCGAGCGTGTGTCGCCGCCGCCGCCGCCGCCGCCGCCGCCGCCGCCACCGCCGCCGCCGCCGCCGCCGCCGTCGCCGCCCGACGGCTTGCCCTTTCCCTTCTTCTTCGGGCCGGCAGCCGCGACGAGCCGCGCGGCGCGCTGATTTTGCTGCTGCCGGGCGGGGCAGGGCCGCGCTAGAGCGCGCATCGCCTGCATCGCGTTCCGACTTGTTGCGCCGACAAGATACAGTGAGTGTGAGGGGGGCGCGCGCGCGCTCTCGATCGAGGTGTCTCGAAGCAAAGGCGGATGTGGATCGAGTACTACGGTATGAGTGGTTGCGGGATGGTGGTGGCCGGTTCTGATAAACCGAGGACCCAAGGACCCCGCGCACGACGGGAGGGTCTCGCCCCGACGGCGTCGGCCGCCCAAAAGACCTTATCAGAAAAAAGCAAACCGTTCTTTCTTACAGCCTGAGTTGTGCCAGCAGGCCCTCGGCCTCGTCGTGAGCGCTGCCGCCGCTGCCAAGGACTTGGTCTGCAGACGACGCTCCTCCACCACCACCGCCGCCGCCGCCGCCAAACCGCAGGCGCCAGCTGGGCGCCGCCGCTGTCGGCGACGGAGCGAGGCCGCCGCCCCCGCCGCTGCCGCCGTAGGCCTCGCTGCCCCCCGCTCGCTGGATCGCCCGCTCCAGCTGCTGCAGCAGCGACTCGTACACGCCCTCGACCGCCGGGGACGACGCCGCCGCGGCCGCCTGCCTGAGGGCCGCGAGGGAGGCTCCGTCTAGCTCCTCCAGCGCCGCCGCCACCGTGCCGCCGCCCTCCTCCTCCTCCTCCTCATCGCCGTCGTCGCCGCCGTCGCTGCCGTCGTCGCCGCCGCCGCGGCCCTCCTCCCGCGCCGACGCCGCTGCCCCCGCCCCGTGGTCGTGATGGTGACGCCCCTGCCGCGTCCCCCGCGCGCCCCCTCCCCCTCCCGACTCGCGGAGCCACGCGGCGTGGCCCAGGTTGCCCACGTGGCAGGCGACCGCCCGCAGAGGCTGCTGCTGCTGCTGCTGCTGCGGCCGCGCGCCGTCTGCCGCCGCTGCCGCGAAGAATCGAAAGGCCGTCGTCGCTGTGGCTCCACCGTGCTCCCTCCTCGAGCCGACGCAGCAAAAGACGGCACACGCCGGCGGCTGCCGCTGCTTTCGCGAAGGCTGGTGCCCCCCTCGCGCCCTCTCTTCGGCCCACCGCTGGAGGTCGCGCGTGACGGCCGCCTCGCGCATCGAGGGCAGCAGCGGCGCCGCGGAGGAGGCGGACGGCGCCAGGCCGCCGCCGTCGCCGCCGATGCCGCCCTCCGCTCCTCCGTCCTCCTCCGGCGACGGGGGGCGAACCACGAACCACCCGACGATCTCGGCCGCGCCCTGGAGCGCGTCCGACATGGCCTGCAGGCGCGCCCCGTCCACCCGCCCGCGCGCGTCGTAAAACGACCCCGTGTGCGGGAAGCACAGCGGCGCCGCCACGGCGACGCGCGCCTCGCTCGTCGTTGTGCCGCCCCCGCCCTCGCGCGCGTCGCTGTACCCCCCACCGGAGCGGACGCGGCGGAGCGCGCCGAGCAGCAGGCCGTCGCAGTACCGGCGGCCGCACGTCGCGGGGGCGAGCAGAAGAGCCAAGGCGGGCCCCGGAATCTCGACGCGCTCGATCCTTTCCGGCGGTGTCGCGGGCGTCGCGGGTGCGAGGGCGCGCAGGAGGGGGTTGTCCGTGGTGGAGACGGCTGCTGGTGAGGTCGGCATGACTGCGACGGGTCGAGCTTTCGTCGTTGCGGGTCAGAGGCACGTGTGCGCTCCCCGAGCTTTGAGCGAAGCCGACGCCGCCGATCGCGCGCGCCAAGCGGTCTTTGCGGCGATCGGCGACAAAAGGAAACATACGCCCCAGCCATTCTCCCCCACACACGACCTCTCACGACGTGCAGACACTCGGCCCAAGCCCGGGGACGCCAAGAAGCGGGCGCCCGACCTCACACTGCCCTGCTTTGACCGTGCGCGCACACACACACCCCCACCACCCCAAAAAAAGGAGAGAGCGATGGGTCTCAACCCGTCGTCCGCGCGGACGACGCCGCCGACGGCCACGGTGACCTCGAAGACGGTCGGCTTGCGGCGCGTGATGGTCGCGTCCTCGCGCCGCGCCCTCCCGCGCGTCGCCGTCAATTCGACGAGCAGCAGCAGCAGTGGCGGGAGCGCCGGCGCCGGCGAGGGCCGCCCCCTCGCAGCAGCGCCGCCGCCCGTCGCCGGCGGGTCGCTCGCCGCCGGCCCCGCGCTCGACAAGGCTGCGCGCCGCTTCGCCGCCGGCGTCAAGGCGGGCCTCTCCCCCGACGAGATGACCGCCATGGAGCTGGCGGCTGGCGCCTCCTCCGGCCCCGTCGCCGAGCTGACCGAGGCCCAGCGCGCCTACGCCCAGGCCGTGCGTGCCCGGCTCGAGCAGCGCGCGGCCGAGCTGGCGCGCGAGGACGCCGCGCGCCGCGCGCGCGAGGCGCGCAACTTCGAGGCCGGCAAGCTGCTGTACGAGCGCGGCGAGTATCGCCGGTGCGTCGAAGCCCTCGAGCTCGCCGTCGAGGACGCGGGCGGAAAGGGCACCCAGCTGGGCGGCGAGGCGGCCATGTGGCTGGCGCTAGGCTATCAGGCCGTCGGGCGCGAGCAGGACTGCGGCGACCTGTACCGCTGGCTCGAGCAGAACCACCCGAACAAGCGGCTGCGCAAACAGGCCGGGGACCTGCGCTACATCCTCGAGGCGCCGAAGCTCGAACTGTCGCCGGACGAGCGCGTGACGGTTCCCGTGATCTCCTCGGCGGACGCGTGGAAGGCTGGCGGGCGGCGGTCGTCGGTCTCGTCGTCGCTGCGGAAAAAGGGCGGCGGCGGGGGCGGCGGCGAGAAGAAGCCGTGGGAGCGCGACGTGACGGGCGCGGGGATCCTGCCGGACGCGTGGTACGTGCGCGTGGCGTGGGTGGTCGTGATCGTGGGCACGGGCGTGTACGGCAACCACGTGGCCGCGCTGCAGCGGGAGCAGCAGCAGGTGGCAGCGGCCGGGGCGGTGGGGCAGACGCAACAGCAGCAGCCGCAGCAGCCGCAGCAGCAGCGGCAGGCGGTCGCGGACGCCGCCGTCTCCTCTCCTTTTTCTTCTGCTTCCTCTTCTGCTCCTTCGGGGATGATGGCCCGGCAGGCGCCTCCTCTGCGTTTGTAAATCCGACGCGCTAGGCCAGGGCGGCGCGTTTGCTAGATTGCGGGGCACCGCCGGCCAGCGGCGCGCGGCTTCGCCGGCATCATTTCGAGTTTGTCGCCAGCCGTGTCGCCCTTTTTCATAGGCACGAGGCCTCAACCGATCACACACGCATGGCGATCCGCATAACATTCACCGGCAGCTGCACCTCGCCTGCCCAGCAAACCGCGCGTTCCCCTCCTCCCTCCTCCTCCTCCTCCTCCCTCCTCCTCCTCTCTCTCTTTCTCCGCTACATCTCTTTCTGAGTAAAGAACGAGCAAGGGGCCACCTGGGACGCCGCCCGACGCGCACGATGGCCGCTCCGGCCGCGTGGCGGCGGCAGGCAGCGGAACCTGCAGGAGCACGAGACGGCGGCGCGACGCGCGAGCGCTCTGGGCGCCGGCGAAGCGGCATCGGCAGCGGCCGCGGCGTTGGCAGCGTCAGCAGCAGCAGCGGCCGCACGGGGCCCCTCCTCCCCCTGCAGCTGCTGCTCCTGCCTCTGCTCCTCCTCGTCGCCGCGCCCCGCCCCTGCTCCGCCGGCATCCACGTCTCCCACGTCATGCAGGACGGCCGCGCCCTCATCCCGCTCTCGCCCAACTTCGGGTTTGATCCCCGCGGCGGCGGCGGCCTGGTGGCGACGCTCAGGGCGCCGCTGCTGGTGTACCGCCCGCACCCGACCCCCGCGAGCGGCGAGGTCCCGCCTCTCGACCGTTGAGTCGTGTTTTGTTGGTGTTTTGTATTTGCGTGGCCGCTGATCTTTTGAAAGGCGCCGATGGAAACAAAGACTAAATGCCGTCGCCCGCCGCCGCCGCCCCTTTTCCCCACCCCGCTCCGCCCCCGCCAACTCCCCAAAAAACCCAAACCAAAACGAAAATCCCAGTCGACAACTTTGGCCTGCTGCTCGTGCCCGTCGGCGAGCAGCGCGCCCTCCACGAGCGCGCCGCCCGCGGCGAGTGCGCCCTCAGCGCCATGGCCGGCCCCGCGGACGACGCCGCGTCCGCCGCCCGCGCCGCCTACCTGCCGCTGCTGTCCTTCTCCGACGAGGGGGTGCGCGCCGTCGCTGACAACCGCGCGGAGAATTACACGCTGCACGTCGAGATGGCCACGGGGGGCGGGTGGTACGGCCTGTGGTTCGCGTCGTGCGAGGCGCACACGCCCGTGACGTTCTCGATCCGGGCCGAGCTGTTCAACCCGGGCGGCGGCGGCGGCCAGGGCGGCGGCGGCGGCGAGGGCGAGGGCGGCGAGGGCGGCGGCGGCAGGGGCAGGAACTATCTGTCGGTCGGCCACCGCGAGCTGGACGAGGTGTACGCGGGCTTCGCGGCCGCCTACGCGCTCGCCGCGGCGGTCTGGCTCGTGCTGCTCGTGCGCGCGCGCTTTGGCCCGTCTTGCCGGGGGCGTCTGGGCCTGGGGGGCGGGGGGCCCGGCGCGGCCGCGCAGGCGGCCGCCGCGGGCGCCTCGGCCGAGGAGGTGGCCGCGGCCGCGCGCGGGGGCCCCGTCGTGCGCCCCTTGCACTGGCTCATGGCCGCGCTCGCCGCCGTCAAGGCGGCCACGCTCGTCTGCCAGGCCGTGTCCATCCGCGTCGTCGAGGCGACGGGGCGCGCCGAGGGCGGATGGGAGCGCGCACGGCTGGCCTTTTTCGCGCTGCGCGGCCTCTTCCTCTTTTGCGTGCTGGTGCTGCTCGCGAGCGGATTCCATCTCGTCGCGGGCCCCTCGTCCGCCATGGACCCGGCCGCCCAGCGCGTCCTCCTCGCCGTCCTCCCCCTGCAGGTCTTTGCAAACGTGCTGCTCGCCGTCGCCGCCGAGGACGACCGCGCCGCGTCCGCCGGCCGCCTCGCCTGGGTCAACGTGTTTCGCGCCGCCGACCTCGCCTGCTGCGCCGCCGTGCTCGTGCCCGTCGTGGCGACGGCCGCGCGCCTGCGCCGCGAGGCCGAGGCGGGCGACGGCAAGGCCCGGCGGGCGCTCGACCGCCTCGTCGCCTTCCGCCGGTTCTACGTGGTGTTCGTCGCGTGGTTGTGGGCCACGCGCGTGGCCGCCGTGCTGCTGGCCGGCGCGCTGCCGCTCACGCTGGCCTGGGTGGCGCCGCTGGTCGAGGAGGGGGCAACAGTGCTGTTTTACGTCTACTGCGGCGCCGTATTCCGGCCGCGGGCCGTCGGCGAGGCTTACACGCACCTGACGGAGGACGAGCTGGCGGAGATCGAGCTTTGAGAGAGCAGGGTCGAGCGATTGATCGAGCGAGCATGTTAGTAAACAAGGGTCTTTTCGACGACATTCGATCTCCGTCTCTCTCTCTCTCGACACAAAGAAAGGAGCGCGAGCGTCCCCCCCAAAAAACAACCCAGCGCCAGAAAAAAGCGCTGGGCGCTCACACCTCGAACCGCGCAAACCCGCCCGCCCCGTGCGACGTCGTCACGCGCCCGGAGTCCACCGCCGTCAGCGTCCGCCCGTCCGCCTTTTTGCTGAACAGCGCGCCGACCACCAGCGCCGCCACGTCGTCGCGCGACACGCTCCCGCACACCGCCGCATCCTCGGTGAGCAGCCCCTTTCCTGTGGGCGGCTCGGACAGCAGGCCGCCGGGGCGCACGATCGTGAAGGCCATGCCGTGGCGCTCGGCCGCCTCGCGCAGCGCCGCCTCCGCGCGGTCCTTCTCGCGCAGCACGGGCGCCAGCGCCGCGTACACCTTTTCGCCCGGCGCCGCGCTCGAGTCGCCGCACCCCACGGACGTGACGAGGACAAACTTTTTGACGCCGCGCCGCGCGGCGGCGGCGATCAGGTTGATGTTGCCGTCGCCGTCGGCGCGCGGGTCCGCCACGGTCCCCCCCACGGAAGATACCACCGCGTCCACGTCCTCGATCTGCGCGAACGCCCGCTCCACGTCCTCCGGCACGAGCGCGTCCCCCTTGGCCACGATCGCCATCATCGCCTCGATCTCCGCCTTGCGGCCGTCGGTGCGCTGGAGCATCCACACCCACGCGCCCATATCCTTGAGGCGGCGGGTGACGGCGAGGGCGACGCCGCCGCCGCCGCAGACGAGGATGGAGGCGTTGTCGGGGTCGAGCTCGTAGGAGGGGGGGGCGGGGGCGGGGGCGGCGGCGGCGGCGCGCGCGGCGGTGGGGCGGAGCGCCGGGGCGGAGGACAGCGCGCGCGACGGCGACGGCGACGCGGGCCGGGCGGCGGCGCGGCCGCTCGCGGCGGCGGCGCCTGCGTTTGTTTTTGTTTTGTTTTGTTATTTGCTTGGGCGGCGGCGGATGGAGAGGCGCGGACGCGTGAGGTCTAAGCGGAAGGCGCGATCGTCGTCTGGCGCGGTCAAAGGGGATTGGGCGCTCGCGGGCTCAGGAGGAGAGAGAGCCAGCATCGAAGATGAGGGCCTAGGCGCGCCGCCCAGGGGCGCTCCAAACGTGCCCGTAGGGACGTCGCGACGTGAGACATGTGCCAACCGACCATATCGCGATGTACGGCGGATCGCGCGGCCGCGAAAAGGGGGCGAAAACTCACGGAGCGCGGCCATCGCTTGATGTGTTATTAGTGTTTTCCCCGCGGACACGTGCGTTCGATCGAGCAATTGGCTTGCGGACGTGTTGGTGGATGTCTGTTTTGTGACGACTGTTGACGTACTGATACTATCATCAATGATTGCGGAGGCGTTCAATTGGATTCGCTGAAGGCGTGTCGACATTGGAGGGGACGCGGCCGGTACGCGTCGTCGGCGGCAGCGTCGGCGGCATCGGCGGCAACGGCGCCCGAGTCGGCGCAGCGCCCGCCACGAACAGGCTTTGTAACACCCTCTCTCGTCGGGCGGCTCGACACGCATACTCTCACAACCCAACAAGTGCCTCCACTGCAACTACCACCTCTCTACTCGGGAACGAACGAGCACCGCGCCGCGTGCTCTTGCGATCAGAGCGAGAAGGAAAAACCACCACACACTCCTTCGTCCCACCGATGCACGCGGCCCTCTCTCGCCGCGGTCTCGCGAGCAGCACCGCCGCCATGACGACGGCCAAGCCCTCGCCCCGCGCCGCCGTCGTCACGGCCGCCTCTGCGGGCGGCAGCAACGGCAGCCCGAGCAACGCCCCGCGTCCGTCGCTCCTGTCCTCCTCGCGCGGCCTTGTCGGAGGCGTGATCGTCGCCGCCGGCCTCTTCTCGTCGCTGTTTGGCGGCGCCGGCGACGACAAGGACGCCAAGCCCGACGGGGGCAAGTACGGCGACATCCTGGCGGCGGCCCGCAAGCCCCAGGGCTGCCAGCCCGCCCCGGAGACGCCGCCGCCCGGCACAGAGCGGGTGAGTAAGGAGGAAAGGGAAAAACGCCCCGCCGCAGGGCCAGCGGCGAAGAAACGCGCGACGCAAGCGCGCGCCGCCGCTCCTCCTCCTCCTCCTCCTCCTCCTTTTGTTCGACGCTCCCTTCGGCCCCTCCCTCCCTCCTCGACGCGTCCGACCGCTCACTCCCCTTTCCGCCGCCTGGTCGACCGCCGCAACAACAACAACACCAACACCAACACCAACACCAACACCCCCCCACCAGATCGCCCTCGCCTCTGGCTGCTTCTGGGGCTCGGAGCTGGCCGCGCAGCGCACGCCGGGCGTCGTCGACACGTGCGTCGGCTACACCCAGGGGCCCGACAGCCCCCCGCCCACGTACGAGGCGGTGTGCAGCGGCAGCACGGGCCACACGGAGGGCGTCCTCGTCACCTACACCCAGGACGCCGACCTCGCCGCCATCCTCGACGAGTTCCTGGCCAACTTCGACCCCACCACGCGCAACCGTCAGGGTGGCGACCGCGGCACGCAGTACCGCTCGGGCGTATACTACTACACCGAGGCGCAGCGCGCGGTGGCCGAGCGCAAGCTGGCCGAGGCCGACGCCGTCGCGCGCGCGGGGCGGGGCGTCACGCGCTCGGGCCGCTCGTGGGAGGGCTCTTCCGTGGTCGTCGAGCTGAAGCCCGCGGCCACCTTTTTCGTGGCTGAGGCCTACCACCAGAAGTACCTGTCCAAGGGGGGGCGGTTCGGGCGCGGGCAGAGCGCGGAGAAGGGGGACAAGACGCCGATCCGGTGCTACGGCTGATTGCGCGCGGTCAATCTAGTCGGAAGGGCGGGCTTTGCGGTTTTTGGCGGGAAGGCGACGGGTCGGGCGTTCGCGCCCTCGCTTTTTTTATTCAAAAGGGTTAAGTCCGTGTCGTGCAACCATAATCTCTACGTCTCTCGCTCTCGAGCCTCACACACCGAAGGCTTGTGTTGCCGCTCGCGCAGACAGGGCTGCCACCCCTCCCCCCCCCCTCGGAACCAAAAAGTTCTGTGTCGTTCCGATCGCGCCAACTCCGCTGCAATCAGCGCGCGCGCGAGAGAGTGGTCAAAGCTGACGGCATGTCGTCCGAGGCATCACTGCCGATTCCGCACGATAGGCGACCGTTTAATGCGCCGACGCCGTTGCCGCCACTGTCGCCGGGCCCGCCGTTGCTTGCGCGCCGCCGCGCCCGACAACCGCGCGCCTGTGTCCTCGCCCCCGTGCTGCTGGTCCTCCTCCTCGCGTTGACGCCGGCCGCGCTCGCCAGCGAGGGCGACGCCAGCCGCACCTTCCGGAGCTGCGTGCGCGCGTGCCAGGTGACGGGCTGCGCCAGCGCAAGTGCCGGCGAGCTCGAGCAACCCCAATTACTACAACAAACACAACAAAATCAACTACAACAACAAGAAGCGAAGAAGAAGAAAAAGCGCTGCAGCCCCGTGTGCGCGGCGACGCCCGGCGCCGGCGTCGCGCCCGAGGGCGCCGCGCCCCCGCGCGCCCCGCTCGCGCTGCGCCTGGCGCGCTGGGACTGCCCGGCCGACTGCAAGTACATGTGCATGTGGGCCATGGAGGGCCGCCGCAAGGAGCGGTGGGACGCGGAGGCCGCGGCGGCCAGGGCGGCACGCGGCGGCGGAGGGGGCCCCAACAAGCCCGCCGCGGCCGCCCTCGGTCCCGCAGCCGCCAGCGCCGCCGCCGCCGCCCCCTCCTCTCCGCCGCTGCGCCCCTTTGAAACCTTTAAATACTTTGGCAAGTGGCCGTTCACGCGCGTGCTGGGCGCCCAGGAGATCGGGTCCGTGATCACCTCGCTCGCCAACCTGGCCGCGGTCGCGCACAACCTGGTGCTCTACACGCGGGCGCTCAAGAGGGCGGCGGCGGCGCCGGCCTGCGGCAAGGGCGGCTCGGCGGCGGCGGCGGCCGCCGCGCCCGCAGCCGCCTCCTTGCTCTTCTGGTCGGCCGTGCGCGGCGGGCGCCACCCCTACCCCTACGCCGCCCTCTGGTACGCGCACGGCCTCCTCGCCTGCAACGCGTGGCTGTGGTCGGCCGTCTTCCACGCGCGCGACACGCGCGCCACCGAGCGACTCGACTACTTTAGCGCCGGAGCGCTGGTGGCGGCCGGCCTGGCGGCGAGCCTGTGCCGCGCGGGCGCGCCGCTGCTGCCCGCCGCGCGGCGCCGCGCAGGCGCGGCGCTCGCGCTCGGGGGCGCGGCGGCGTGGTGGGCGCTGCACGTGCGCCGCATGACCGTGGTCAAGTTTGACTACGGGTATCACATGGGCGTCTGCATCGCCCTTGGGGTGGCGCAGGCGGGCGTATGGCTCGCCTTTCTGCTGCTGCCGCAGAGGCAGGCGCCGGCCGGCGGCGGCGGCGGCGGCGGCGGCGGCGGGGCGCCCCTCCTCCACCCTGGCCGCAAGCCCGCGCTGCTGTTCCTCGCGGCCGTCCACGCGGCCATGCTGCTCGAGGTGCTCGACTTCCCCCCCGTCCTGTTCGCGCTCGTCGACGCGCACTGCCTGTGGCACGCGGCCACGGCCCCCCTGACGTACCTGTGGTGGCGGTTCCTGATCGCCGACGTCGCCTGGCTCTCTTCGGGCGGCAGCGGCGCGTCGGGCGGCGGCGGCGGCGGCGGCGGCGGCGGCGGCGGCGAGCAGCGCTGCGCGAGGACGGGGGGAGGCGGCGGCGGCGGCGGCAAGAGCGCGGGCGGCGGCGCTGGCAGCACGTCGCCGGGCGGGGGCAGCTCGCTAGGGGGGGACCAGGAGGCCGGCGTCCAGCAGGACAGGCGGCGCAGGAGGGACGCCAAGTGAAGATTGTGTTACGGTTTCGTTTTTCGTTTTTGGTCGCCCGTCCCGTCGCCGTCGTCGTCGTCGGGCGAGGCGCCCGCGACAAAGCGCTCGTTGAGCCCCGCATCTCTCGCGTTGATGCGCCTGCCGTTGGGCGGCACCGGTGCATTGGGCGCGCGCCTATGATGCTCGATCCGCTGTGACCAGATTGGTGCCGATCGGCGTCTCGGGGAAAGCGCAAACTTTGAGGAGGGAGAGGGGGAGGAAGAGGGGAGGAGGTCAGGATGGCGCCGTCCTCCTCTCTTCCCTGCGCCTCTCTCCCCAATCGCCGAACAACAAACCCGGGATATCCCTGCCCTATTCATTCGAAACCACGCAGCCTCTGACCGCGTATCCAAACCCAGCGCCTCCCTGCTCCTTGCTCTCTGCTCTCCCGGACCAATCCTAAAAAGCGGACCGAAGGACAAGGGGGAAAAAACCAAACCAACGCCCTCCTTTCTGTCCGGCCGCCCAATCGGTGAGGCCCTTACGACAGGCACCTGGAGCGGCTGCCGAGCGTGACGCCGGATGCTCGAGCCCAGCCTACGCGCCAGCGCGCGTCAGGGTTGCCCGCCGCTCATCTCGCCCCTCTGGCCCATGAACAACCATTTTCACTCACCCGCCAAGCCCCCGCCCCACCCTCTGCAACTCACGACACGCACACACCCACACAGATCCAGCGTCGGACGGGCCAGCCGCGCGCTCGTGACGCCTCGGCCACAGGGTTTCGTTCAGCGCGAACAAAAAGCAAAACAGGGAACGATGCTTCAGAATCCCCGACAGCCGGCGGTGCGCGGCCGCGGCCGCGGCGGCGGCAGCGGCGGCGGCGGCAACGGCAGCGGCGGCCGCCCCTTGGCCCCCACGACCACCATCCGCCGCGTGCTGACCGCGCGCCGCAGCCCTCGCGACGGCGGCCTCGTCGTCCCCTCGGCGGCCCCGGCCGCGCCAGGCGCCGGCAAGGCCTCGTCCGCTGCCTCCGCGTCCTCCTCGTCCTCGTCCTCGTCGTCCTCGGCCGCCGCCGCCTCTTCCGCCGCCGCCGCCGGGCGCCAGGCGTCGGCCGCGCCGCCCGCGCGCCCGCCGCCCCGCTCCTCCGCCCCGCTCTCGGGCGTCGCGCAGCAGCCGCAGCCGCAGCTCGTCCTCTCCTCCCCGCTCCGGGGCCGCGAGGTCGAGGAGCACGCCATGTGGCGCTGCATCCGCGTGCACGAGACGCGCGACTCGGGCCTCCTCCTGCCCGACGGCTCGCCCGCGCCGCGCTCGGCCTGGCGCTGGGGCGCCGCCCACGCCGCAACGGGCGGCGGCGCCGGCGCCGGCGGCGCCGCCGGGAGTTCTTCCCTCTCTTTCGGCGCGGCACCGTCCGCCTTCCCCCCCTCATCCTCCTCCGCCGCCGTCATGTCTCCCCCGCCGCCCGCCCTGCTCGACCAGGCGTACGAGCGCTGCGGCGACGTCACCTCGGAGTACGCAAAGACGTTTTATCTGGGCACGCAGCTGATGACGCCGCGGCAGGCGCGCGCCATCTGGGCCATCTACGTGTGGTGCCGCCGCACGGACGAGCTGGTCGACGGCCCGAACGCGTCGCGCATCACGCCGCAGGCCCTCGACCGCTGGGAGGAGCGCCTCGAGGCCATCTTTGAGGGCAGGCCCTACGACGCCCTGGACGCCGCCCTTTCGGACACGGTCGCCGAGTTCCCGCTCGACATCCAGCCCTTCCGCGACATGGTCGACGGCATGCGCGCCGACCTGGTCAAGTCGCGCTACCAGACGTACGAGGAGCTGTACGAGTACTGCTACCGCGTGGCGGGCGCGGTCGGGCTGATGACCATGCCGGTGATGGGCGTCGACCCGCTGTACAAGGGCCCCCTGGAGCGCGTGTACCGGGCGGCGCTGGCGCTGGGCACGGCCAACCAGCTGACCAACATCCTGCGCGACGTGGGCGAGGACGCGGCCACGCGCGACCGCATCTACGTCCCGCTCGACGAGCTGGACGCCTTCGGCATCCGCGAGAACGAGGTGCTCAGGGTGGGGCTGCACGCGCCCTCAACAGGGAAGATGGACGACCGCTGGCGGCGCTTCATGGCCTTTCAGATCGCGCGCGCGCGCCAGTGCTTCGCGGACGCCGAGGCCGGGGTGGACCTGCTGGACGCCAAGGCGCGGTGGCCCGTGTGGTCGGCGCTGATCCTGTACCGGCAGATCCTCGACGCGGTTGAAAAGAACGGCTACGACAACTTTACGCGGCGCGCCTACGTCCCCAAGTGGAAAAAGATGGCGTCGCTGCCGGTGGCGCTGCTGCGGGCGATGGCGCCGGGCGCGCTGAGCTCGGGGTACGCGGAGCTGCTGCGCAAGGGGAGGGACGAGGGGCGCGGGGGCGGGGGCGGGGGGGGGGGG
>Ga0209390_10002723_pt1 | contig 30165 bp, 24 predicted proteins | sample BON01_FD_187212 | JGI IMG/M metagenome (GOLD analysis project Ga0209390, IMG submission 187212) | Freshwater microbial communities from Lake Bonney liftoff mats and glacier meltwater in Antarctica - BON-01 (SPAdes) (version 2) | ecosystem: Environmental > Aquatic > Freshwater > Ice > Glacier...
GATCTCGATGAAACGTTTGCGCAAAAGCCGGATCTTCTCCCGATCCTTTTTCTGGGTCTGTCAGTCGATACGATCGGTTACATGATCTCGGCCGGGCTGCCGGTGAAAAGCGTCGCCGACCTCCAGGCCTACCATCTGGCCGATTCTGAAAGGCGTATCCCGCGAGGTCAGAACATGGTCGATCTCGCTGTCCGGATGCTCGCCGCGATCTCGCAGGATACGGGAATCGCCGAAGCGAATCTGGCGCCCCTCTACGAAGAGGCTGCCCGGGGAGCCCGATCTGCTGCCGCCTCGATCCTCGCTGAGACTTTTGCAAAAAATAAGGTCGAGTTCCTCGTGAGTCTCGCCAACATGCACTCGGATGTCTATGCCACGGCGGGATACCCCGCGATCACCGTGCCCCTGGGGCTCGACAGCACGGGCGCTCCGAATGGGGTGACCTTCATCGGGAAACCGGGGGGAGAGGTGCAGTTGCTCGGCTTTGCCTTCGCCTTTGAAGAGGCGACCGGCTATCGCGTCCCGCCTGCGGATCGTGCAGAATGACCGCCGCTCGGATCGAGAGGGACGCAATTTTTTCCCAGTCTCCTATTGCCGCTTCGGGTGAGGCTGCGTAGATTTGCTACTCTCCCCTTGTCCAGTGTTTCTTTCCTATGGCTGATCCCGATTCCGACTCATTGCCCCTGAATGGCACGTCGTTTCCTGCGAAAAAATCCCGACTTTTCACCAATGGCCGGACGGTGGGTCTGATGCCCGAGAAGGGCTGGGCGAAGCGGAACTACCGTTTTCTCAGCAGCAGTGTCCTCCCGGCGCTGATCCGAAAACGTGAGGCGACCGGCAGTATCCACCCACCCGAGTTCCCCTCTCTCGCCCCTCACGAAGTCGAGGTCGTCTGGATCGGTCATGCCAGTTTCCTGGTGCGGACGGCGGGTTTCAACATCCTCATCGACCCCGTCTGGGCCAAGTGGATGGGACCGCTGAAGCGCCACCGCGACCCGGGGATCGACATCGAGCATCTCCCGCCGATCGATCTGGTCCTCATCACGCACGCCCATTTCGATCATCTCTGCCGTACGACGCTGAAGCGCATCGTCGATGGATCGCAGACCGTCCTCGTGCCGCACGGCGTCGGTCGGGTGCTGAAGAAACTCAATATCGACCACGTCGAGGAAATGACGGACTGGGACTGCATCCCCTTTCGCGATGCCGAGATCCATTTCACCCCGGCGCACCACTGGGGCGCCCGTTACATACACGACACAAAAAAAGGATTCGGCGGATTCGTCATCAAGCTGCCCGAGCACACCGTCTATCATTCGGGTGACTCGGCCTACTTTGACGGATTCTCCGAGATCGGAGAGCGCTACGACATCCACACCGCCCTGCTCCCCATCGGGGCCTACGACTGCCCGAGCGGTCGCGAGGTCCACATGAATCCCGAAGAGGCGGTCCAGGCCTTCTTTGATCTCAAGGCCCATCGCATGATCCCGATGCACCACGCGACCTTCCCCATCAGTAATGAGCACCCGGCCGAGCCGCTGCGGCGACTCCACGAGGCAGTCTCGATGAATCACCTGGGAAAACGGGTTCTCTCGCCGCGCGAGGGGCAGCAGGTCATCCTCTCGTCGCGCGATAGGTAGGGACTATTCCTTCGCAGGCTCAGGCGACTCGGTCGCGTCCGGGCTAGCGGCTTCGGGAACTACTTCGGGAATGGCTTCACCGGCGAGATTCCTCTCGTTCACGCGGGCGGCGGGCATGGCGCGATAGTCGGGAGCGCCGGCTAGCATTTCTGCCGCCTCGAGCGAGTCCCGGCGCCAGTCGATGCCGTTCTCCTCTGCGATCAGCTTCCATTCCGTGAGGGTGCGCAGTCCTTCCTGAGCGGCCCCGGTGTCGCGGAAAGCGCGGGCTTCCGTCGCGGCTTCGAAGGATTTTCCCGCCTCGAGGATATTGCCGTGTCGCAGATGGTGCTCCGCCTCGGCGAGAATGAGATTGCCGTAATAGGGGGCCATCTCGCGGGCATCGCGGAGCCTCTCGAGCGAGCGTGCCTTTTTCCCGAGCTCATCCAGTACGGCGGCGTGACCGACTGCGGCAAAGACATCCTGCGGATAAAGGGCGCGGGCTCTGTTAAAGTACTGATCGGCCTGCTCGAGAGCCTGGCGACGCTCGGGAGCAGCCATCGTCGGAGTAATTCCGGAGACCTGGGCATGGGCACTGAGAGCGAAGAGGAATGGATTTCTCGAGTCGATCTCGCGGGCGGCCTTGAGGTGGCGGAAGTGTTTGTAGCCGCCGGGATCGGACTCGAACGAGAGGCGCGCCATCTCGTGGTGGAACTCGCTCCGCGAAAAAACCAGGCCGCACATCGCCATCATGATTCCGGAGCCGAAGACGACGGCGCGGTTCACGAACATGAGGCTGCCACCAGGGATGATCGGAGCGGATGCAGGCTTCAGAGCCGAAGCCATCGGGTCGGGGGCGGCGAGGACGCCGAGGAAGACCGCCGCCACGATCACGAAGGCGGGCAGATGCATCGTGAAGTCGAAAAACGAGAGCGCTCCCATTGCCGAGAGGCTCGCCATCGCTCCGAGGACGAGGGCGAGATGATCCGACTGCGGCAGGACCCTGCCCTTCGAGGTGCCGAATCCCGCATAGGCCCGGACGAAGCTCAGCCCCGAGTGCGCGTGGAGCAGCAGCACGGTGAAGAGCAGGGCCAGGCCGACGATGCCGTAGTCGGCGAGCATCTGGAGATATTCGTTGTGAATGAACTCGTGCTCGGCCGCGGAGCTGTCGAGCGCCTCGTCGCGGAAGAGGCGACTGTAGATGTATGAGGTGCGGCTCCCCGTGCCGAGGGCCGGAGCCTCGGCGGCCTGTCTCAGGCCCGCCTTCCAGACCAGCGGCAGACTGACGCCCTCTCCCCGGGTCAGCAGAGAGCGATCAATCTGCTGGCCGATCGGCCCGGCGAGAGCGAAACCGACGAGGGCCGCGACGATAGTAAAGCCTGCGATGAGGATCAGAGCCATCTTCTTTGCGGCGGGAGCGATCTTGCGATAAATGATCGTGCCCGTGAGCAGCGCGAACGTACCGAGACCGCAGAAGAGGGCAACGAACCCCGTGGCGCTTCCCGAATACAGCGTCGCGGCGAGAGACAGTGCCGCGAGCGCTCCCCAGAGTCGGCGGACGCCGGGGCTCTGTCGGCCGTAGAGTGCCATGCCGAGCCAGATCGGGACGAGCGCCCCAATGAAGCCGGCGAAATGATCGGGATGATTAAAGAGCCCCCCGATTCGGTCCGTGAAAGTCCGCTCGTAGCCCGGGATCAGCCACAGAGTGGGTTTGAAGAGAGCCTGGATCAGGGCGAAAGCGAGGTTTACCACGACCAGTCCCGCGATCACATAGAGGAGCCGGCGGCGCCAGTCGCCCGAAGAGACGAGCGAGAGAAAAAGGCAGTAACAGAGAAATCCCGTGATGATCAGAGCCGCATCCTCACGTGCAAAGTAAGACACCGGTGACTCCGAGGCGCGGATGAGGAGATAGGCCGCGAGGGAAAAAACTGCGAGCGTGCTCCAGCGGGGCAGGGAAAAGCCGAGCTCCTTGAAAAGCAGGCCGATCGAGAGCATCCCCGCTACCCCGAGGAATCCATAGGCTGGCCAGATGAAAGTCATCGACGTGGAGGTGCCCGCCAGTCCGGTCAGGACGAACCCGGCCAGAAAGAAGACCATCACCACAAATTTCAAACTTACTTTCATTTACCAGCAACTTTCAGAACGCAACAGCTTGAATTATGCCGTAATTTAAGAAAAACTAAAATCTTAATTTCATGAAATACTTGGTAATTTGAAATATTAGCCAAACCGAACAGCCACTATTCGAGGAGATTGGCATTGCAATCGCGGGCGATTTCCCCGAAAATAGTGAACTTTTGACGGGCCGGAGTCTTTTCGTGTTCCCTCATTCTCGCCACAGTTTCGCGGCCAGCGCCGCCCCAAGTCTGCCATGAGACGATTTCCCTCCCTCGCCCTCCTTGTCTTTTTTGTCCTTTTTCTGACAGGGACCGCCTCTGCCCAGATCATCGTTGATCTGAAGCTCGACCGCACCCTCTACCTCGCCGACGAGCCCATCACCGGCGAGCTCTCCATCGTCAACCGGGCCGGGCAGGATCTCATCTTCGGCGACTCAGACGGGCTGAGCTGGCTCGACTTCACCGTCACCGACGGGGCGGGGAACCTCATCACCCCGAGCCGCGACGCGCAGGCCGAGAAACCCATCGTGCTCTCCGCCGGACAAAGCTACAAACACAAAGTCACGATCAACCGCCGCTATTCCATGACCAGCATCGGGACGTATCGGGTGAAGGCGAGCGTGATATTTCCCCAGATCAACCGCGTCTTTCAGACGAGGACCATCACTGTGCAAGTGACGGAGGGCCAACCCATGTGGAGCCAGATCGTCGGGGTCCCACAAGGCCATCCCGATGCCGGGACCTACCGGGAATATGCGCTCATGACCTACTATCACGGGGCCCGCTCCAAGGCCCTCTACTTCAGGCTGAAACAGAGCGACTCCGGTTACGTCTATCGCACCTACCCCATCGGCGACTACATGAGCTTGCGACCGCCGACCCACGCGATCGACTCGCAGAATCAACTCCATGTCCTGCACATGACCGGCCCCCAGGCTTACAAATACACCGTCATTAACATCGACGGTGAGCCCATCCGGCAGCAGAAGCTGTTCGAAAAAGGTGCCAGTCGGCCCGAATTGAAGACCTCAAGCTACGGCGATGTCACTCTCGTCGGCGGCGTCTCCGAGGAGGAGGTGAAAACTCCCTACGAGCAGGTCGAGTTTCATCGCCTCTCCGAGCGTCCTCCCGGACTGCCGAATTTCTAGGTTTTTCGACAGTCTCTTCAGGGGCAGGCCGAGCAACTCCCCTTACTCATCGCCCAATACTGGCGCCGGAAAGGGCATTTTCGGGAGTATTTCTCCCCAATTCTGTGATTTTTCATAACTTTCCGAAAAATTACTTTGAACAATAATGTTCAAAGTAATACTGATATGTTAAAGACTTGTATTCCTTAACTACTCGGTAACGTTATGAACTCTCGGATGACCCCTCAACCTCACCACTCCATTCCGGCGATGGTGCCGCCGGCAAACTGCTTCACGATTCTTGTGATCGATGACATGCTTCCGAATCGCATCCTTCTGCGCAAGGTGCTCAAGGGGGCAGGCTACGCCGTCCTCGAAGCCAGCAATGGCATCGAAGCCATCGACCTTCTCCGCGATCAGAGCCTCTGCCCTGACCTCATCGTCACCGACATTGAGATGCCGGTGATGGACGGCGTCTCCATGATCGGGCAGATCCGTCAGCTCGATGGCCCCATGGCACGGGTCCCCATCATCGCCGCTTCGGGAAATGCCGATGAAGGCATGCGCCGCAGCGCTCTTGGGGCGGGGTCGGATGTCTTTTTAACGAAGCCCTTCGACCTCGGAGCCCTCCGCCGCGAGATCGCGAATCTCATCAAGGGGCGTCGCCAGGTCGCCGCTCCCCGTTCGCAGGCGAATCTGCTCTCGACATCGCTGAATCGCATCGAGATACCGCTCAACGAGGCGAACTGACCCTGTCGGGTCGCAACCGGCCCGACGAAGGTTCCGCTTTCTCTTTGATCATTTGGGCGTATTCTACCAGTCACCTCGCACCGTAGAGTCCCTCCTCACGGGCCATGGCGGGGGGATAAAATTGCCCGTCTCTACTGTGAACCATTCTACTTTTGCCCAACTCGGTCTCCCCGAAGCCCTCCTTGCCGCTATCGAACAGCTCGGTTATGAGGAGCCCTCTCAAATCCAGGTCGCCGCCATACCGCTCGCCCTTTCCGGAAAAGACATCATCGGTCTCTCCGAAACCGGTTCGGGGAAGACGGCCGCTTTTGGTCTCTCGGGCCTCGCCCGGATCGATTGGGACAATCCCAATCCCCAGATGCTCGTGATCTGTCCGACGCGCGAACTTGCCGTCCAGGTCTGTGCCGAACTGCAGCGTCTCGGGTCGAAGCTGCCCCGGCTCCGCGCCCTCGCTGTCTACGGTGGCGCTCCCATCGACCGCCAGATCCGTGCTTTGCGTCAGGGCACCCAGGTCATCGTTGGCACCCCGGGTCGTCTCATCGACCACGTCGAGCGCGGCACGCTCAACCTTGACTCCGTCAAGATTACCGTCCTCGACGAGGCCGATCGCATGCTCGACATGGGTTTTGCCGATGAAATGGAGAATCTTCTCCGTGCTCTGCCGCCGGAGCGCCAGACGATGTTTTTCTCGGCGACGATGAATGCTGCCGTCAGCCGCATCATCAAGCGCTACGGCAACGAACCGCAGCTCGTCGAGATCGAGCGCGAGAGTCTCACCGTCGACTCGATCGAACAGGTCTGCTACGAAGCGAGGCAGCGCTCGCGCATCGAGCTCGTCTCCCGCATCATTGACCTCGAGCAGCCGCGCCTCACCATCATCTTCTGCAACACCAAGCGCGCCGTCGATGAGTGTACCGAGGAACTCCTCGCCCGTGGCTACTCTGCCGACCGTCTCCATGGCGATATCGCCCAGACCATGCGTGAGCGAGTCCTGCGGCTCTTCCGCGAGGGGACCGTCGAGATCCTCGTCGCCACCGACGTCGCCGCCCGCGGCATCGATGTGAATGACGTCGACATCGTCTTCAACTACGAGTTGCCGCAGGATCCCGAGGACTACGTCCACCGCATCGGGCGGACCGGTCGTGCCGGCAGGTCGGGAAAGGCCATCTCCTTTATCCACGGTCGCGACATTTACCGCATCAAGACGATCGAGCGCTACACTCGCCAGGCTATCGTGCGCGCCGAGATCCCGTCGGCCGAGGCCGTCGAGAGCCGTCTCGCCGAGCAACTCATCGCGACGGTGTCCGAGCGCATCAAAGAAGGTAATTTTGACAAAGCGATCGCCGCCCTGCAGCCGCTGAAAGAAGCCGGCAACGAGTGGGAGCAGATCGCCGGGGTCCTCATGACTCTCATGCGCGAGTCGACCGGGCGCGAAGGCGAAGAGATCGCCGAAGATCGCTCAGGCACGCCCAACGACCGCCGCGAGCGCGAGCCACGCGAGCCGAGAGATAATCGGGAACAGCGCGAGTCGCGCGAACCCCGGCAGCAGAGCGGTGAACGGCGCGAGTTCAAGCCCCGTGGCCAGCGGGACGATGCCGCCGAGCCCGGCATGGTGAAACTTTTCCTCAGTCTCGGTAAGAATCATCGCGTGAGCCCCGGCGACATCGTCGGCATGCTCCACAACGAGTGCCATCTCGAAAGCGGCACCGTCGGGCGCATCCACCTTTTCCCCAACTTCAGCCTCGTCGAAGTCGCCGAGGGTGAGGCCGCCCATGCCATCGAGCAGGCGGGCCGGGCCCAATTGCGCGGTCAGGCCTTCCGGCTCGATTATGATCGTGGTCGCCCCGAGGGCGGGTCCAGTGAAGGCGGCGCGCCTCCCCGAGGGAATTACGGCGGTGGTGGTGGTGGTGGTGGTGGTGGTGGATACGGAGGCGGCGGTGGCCGTCCCCGCGGCGGTGGCGGTGGCGGCGGCGGCGGCGGCGGTTACGGCGGTGGCAAGCCCTCGAACCGCGACAGCTACGATCGCGGACGCCGGGACCGCTGAAGGTTTTGAAAAAGTGGCTGCGGCTTTAGCCGCAAGATCGGTTGCTGCGAATTCGGCTAAAACCGAAACCACAATGGGGCATTGGAAGATGACCTTCTCTCTGCCTTCCCCTCGAAATTCACTTCCGCTTCTTACGTCGTTTGGCCCGTGAGGGAGTGGTGCGTTGTTTTTCGCCTTTGCCGGATTGGCGCCAGCCGCGGGGCGGGGCTTTGATCGGGTCGCTTTTCCGGTTTTTCTCCTCCGCCTCCCACGCGCCATCGGCGGGCTCTGACTCCCACGTCGATGGATCGATCGGGTAGGCGAGTTCCAGGTCTCTTACGATCTTCGATACTTTCCGCGCGGGGCGCTTTTCGGGCTTGCAGCCGGCTGCCTTGAGCGCGGCTTTCCACGATTTGAAGACCCGCCGGGCAGTGTCGTAGAGTTCTTTTCCCTCCGCCTCCCGGCGTATCTTCCGCATCCACAGCGTCTTTTTGTTGCGCGAACGTTCCCGGATCGCTTCGATCACGGTCTGTTCGCGCAGTTCCCGTTCCGCTCGCAGCAGATCCCGCTTGCGCGGAGAGATGTTCGCCGCCCGTTCCTTTTGCGGCCGATGCTCCTTCATCCAGTCGGGATCTGCCGTCTGCGGCCACTCAAAACCGGCGGCGAGCACGGCCTTTTTCCAGCTTTCAAAAGTGGACTTTGCCCGGAGATAGAGATCCTGTCCGGTCGGCGTACACTTCATCGCTCGGGCCTCGAGAGGATGCCCCGTCTGATGGAGTTCCCGCATCTCCGCGAGGATGCGCTGCTGGATCGCCGCATTTTTGTCCCCCAGTTCTACCGGCAGTCCGGCAGCGATGAGCGCTTTTTCCCAACTTCCGAAGACTTGGCGAGAGGCGGTGTAGAGCTTCTTGCCGGCCTTTTGCTGCCGTATCTCGTGGTGATCGAGCGGCTCCCCGGCCTCGTGATGGCGTTGCAGTTCCTCGAGCAATCGCTGCCGACGGGCGCGGGCGCGGGGGATGGCGTGGTGCTCCGTGACGAGGCCGGTTATCTCGAGGAGATCGGACCAGCGTTCGAAGTGGTATCGGGCCGAACTGAGGAGCCCGCGGTCTTCGTCCGAGCCTCGTTTCATGCCGCGGACGGTGTAGGCCTCGCCCTCGGTCGCCTGTTTTTGAAACGCCGCGATGACCTCGTCGCGCGTGTGGCGCGGGTCCGCGCGGGGCGGGTCCGGTTTGGCGAGTCCGAGCTTTTTCCGGATGGCCGGGTAGCCACCCATCTTCTCGACGTCCTGGTGAAGATCGTAGCGGCCGAGCGTTTTATTGATCCCGATGGCGGTGATGCGGTGTCCGGCGGCTGCGAGTTGGGTCAGCTCTTCGAGGACCGCTTCGGGGGAAAGCTCGGGTCGCAGGGGATAGGGCCGCTCGGGGATGGGGAGCCCGGCGGCTTCGAGGGCCTCGTCGTAGCTGTCGAAGTGGTGCCCCACGCCAGTCACGAGGGAATGGTTCCGTTTGGTGAGCAGAGTGATCCCGGGTGTCTCTCCCAGTTCGCGGGCCACCTTCCGCAGGCCCTTGAGGAGGGCTTCGCGCGAGATGTTTGGCCCTCGTGGCGGGAGCTCGTGGGTGTAGGGGATGCCGAGCCCGGTGACGAAAGACTCCCACGTGATGCCCTGGCGATGGATGTGCTGCCACAGATTGTGATCGTGCTCGCCGACCCAGGTGGTGCGCAGGCGATGACCCATCCGGTGGTAGCGGTAGGCGCGGTCCATCATATACTCATCCGAGTAGAGCGGTTCCCAGTGGGGGAGGAGGCGTTTGCCCCCCTCACGCCTCATCCGCGCGCGATGCAGTTCGCTGGAGATCTCGGTATCGGGAAATTGCTCGCGGTAGTCTTGCGTCGTGATCCCGTGGCGCGCCCTGAGGTGGGTGTTGAGCTGCAGGCCCTCGTAGCCGCAGATCCGGCAGGCGACTTTCTCCTCGAGTTCGACCTTGAGATTTCCGTAGTCCAGCCCGGCGTCCGCGATCGCCTGCCACCATCCCCAGAAGGGGCGCACCGAGTAGACGAGCTTCAGGAGATCGGGGTTCCGCTGCCTCACTGCATGGATGTTCAGCGCCTGCCCGGCCTCGTGCTCGGACCGGATCCAGTCGAGGATTTCCTGTTTTTCTTTTTCGGTCATGGTTCGTGGGGGAAAGATGCTTACCCGCTCACTCCCCGATCGACTCGAGCATCGTCGCGACCTCGTTTGTCGGCACTTTGCAGGCGAAGTTGCGGCAGACGTAGGCGGTCGCTTTGCCGTTGATGCTGAGTTGAGTCTCCGTGTAGGGGGCGAGCTTCGCGAGGGCGTCGGCGTTCTCCGGCGTACGCAGGAGGATGACCTGATTCGGCCGGAACTCTTTCCGCAGGGCGTCTATCATCGCCCGGGTGTCCTTGCTGTCCTTCTCTCCGCTGATGACGATCTCGTTGGCCGGGCCGAAGGTGAAATCAAGTCCGCAGAGCGCGACCGGATAGACCATGGGCTGCTGCCCGATCTCGCCGGAAAAGGCGCGGATGAGCTCGTCGTTCCGTTTCGCATACCCGGGATTGCCCGTCATGCGGTAGAGCCGCGAGAGGTTGCTGATGGAGACTGCATTGCCACTCGGGATCGCGCCACCATAGAGCTTTTTGGCCCGCACGATGAGCTGCTCGGCGTCCTCCGCCACGGTGAAATAGCCGCCCTTTTCCTCGTCGAGAAAGAACTCGTCGGCGATGGCCTGCAGCTCCACCGCTTTCTCAAGATAGCGAACTTCGAAGGTCGTCTCGTAGAGATCGAGGAGCCCGCGTATCATGAACGCGTAGTCCTCAATGTGCGCGGTCAGTCCCGACTCGCCCTGGCGGTAGCGTTTCAGTAGTCGCCCCTCTTCGTCGATCAGCTCGGTGAGGACAAAGTCCGCGGCCTTCGTCGCGGTCGCGGCGTATGCCTCGTCGCCGAGGATCTTCGCGGCTTTGGCAAAGGCGCTGATCATGAGCCCGTTCCAGTCGGTGAGGATCTTGTCGTCTTTGAAAGGATGGACGCGGGTCTCGCGCTTTTCGTAGAGCTTCACCCGCAGCGACTCGACCCGTGCGCGGGCTTCGTCGAGGAGCTCCTCTTTCAGGTGCGGGATGTTCTCCCCTGTCCTCACCTGGGTCGCTTCTTCGAGGAAGTTGCCCTCTTCGGTGAGGTGAAACGTCTCGATGAAAAAGTCGCCGTCCTCTTCCCCGAGAACCTCGCGGATCCCGTCGGTCGTCCAGACGTAGAACTTGCCCTCGACGCCCTCGCTGTCGGCATCTTCGGCGGAGTAGAAGCCGCCCGTGACCGACTTCATGTCGCGCTCTACGTAGGCGAGGATCTCGCGGGCGGTGCGGGCGTAGAATTCCTTCCCTGTGATCTGGTAGGCCTCGAGGTAGGCGACGGTGAGGAGAGCCTGGTCGTAGAGCATCTTTTCAAAATGCGGGACGAGCCATTCCCGGTCGGTCGAGTAGCGATGGATCCCGAATCCGACCTGGTCATAGATGCCGCCGCGCCGGATTTCGGTGAGGGTCTTCTCGACCATCTCGAGGGCTTCGGGTTTGCCGCTGCGCAGATGATAGCGCATCAGGAAATTGAGATTCGGCGGCACGGGGAACTTCGGGCGCATCGAGAAGCCGCCCATCTTGGCGTCGTACTGCGCGGCGAACTGCTCGTAGGCGGTGTCGAAAATAGCGACATCGAGATCACCCCCCGGCGAGCCGGCCGTCATGGTCGCGAGCTGCTCCGAGATGGCGGTGGCGGTGGACTCGACCTCGTCCCGCTTTTCCACCCACGCCTTGTGCAGTTCGGTCACGAGCATCTTGATTCCGGGACGACCCGCGAGGGACTCTTTCGGGAAATAAGTGCCGGCGAAAAAGGGGTGTTTGTCAGGCGTCATCAGCACGGTCATGGGCCAGCCGCCGCTACCGGTCATCGCCTGGGTGACCTGCATGTAGACATCGTCGATGTCGGGGCGTTCCTCGCGATCAACTTTGATGGCGAGGAAACGCTCGTTGATGAGCGCCGCGACCTCCTCATCCTCGAAGGACTCGTGCGCCATGACGTGGCACCAGTGGCAGGTCGCGTAGCCGACACTGAGGAAGACCGGCTTGTCGAGGCGCTTCGCTTCGGCAAAGGCCGCCTCGCTCCAGGGCCACCACTTGATCGGGTTCCGGGCGTGCTGGAGCAGGTAGGGGCTCTTTTCAAAGACGAGACGGTTGAACTTTTCGCCTCCGTCGGCGGGGAGTCCTGCGATCTCTTCGGGTGTGGGGAGGGGCTTGCGGGAGCGGCCTTCTTCGGCGGATATCATCGGGATAGAATGAAGGAAAAGGAGGCCGCTGACGACCGCTATTCTCGAAAAGTCATTTCGCATCGCGCAACTTCGCATGAAATGGTGACTCGTGCGAGGTGCCTCTTCAGGCCTCTGTCATCCGAACATCGCCCGACAGATCACGACGGCGGCGATCACCCCGGCGAGGTCGGCGCAGAGACCGGCGGCGAGGGCGTGCCGGGTGCGGCGCACCGCGACGGAGCCAAAGTAAACGGCGAGGACGTAGAAGGTCGTCTCGGTAGAGCCGAACATCGTCGCGGCGGTGTACTTGAGCGTCTCCGAGATGCCCTCGTTCGTGAGGATCTCGACGAGCACGCCCTGGCTCCCGCTCCCGCTGAGCGGCCGCATCAGGGCCATCGGGAGCAGCTCGACGGGGAACTTCACGAACTCCAGGACCGGTCGCAGCAGATTTTGGAACAGCAGCAACGCGCCCGAGTTCCGCAGGATCGCGAGCGCCGCGAGCATCGCCACGATGAAGGGCATGATGCGTACCGCGACAGCCCAGCCCTCCTTCGCGCCTTCGACGAATTCCTCGTAGACGGGGATGCGCTTGAGCGCGGCGAAGACGATGAAGAAGACGAGGACAAAAGGAATCGCCGCCACCGAGAAAGCCGAGATCGTGCGCTGCCAGACGGGATCGGTATCGGAGGCAGGCTTTTCCTCGAGCGAGGGCTTTTCCGCCTCCATCTGCAGGACGGCCTCGCGCAGGCCGAGAGTCTCCTGCAGGGCGATGCGTTTCTCGGGGAAGGTCTCGAGGAAAATGATCCCGGCGAAGAGAGCGAGGACGATGCCGAGGATGATACGTCCCTTCCCGGAGATCCGGCGAGTGGCGGCTTCTGCGACGACTTGACCCTCTTCGGTCACTGACTCGACAGGGTTGAGGGTGCGCCGGTTGAAGATCGGCATATTCTGAAACAACTTCACCGCGACGATCGCGACGGCGGTCGAGACGAGGGTCGCGCCTATCGTCGTGCCGACGATCGCGTAGGGCTCGGCGATGCCCTGGGCCGCGAGCAGGCCGATCGCCGTCGCGGGGATGAGGGTCACAGAACTCGTGTTGATCGCGAGGAAAGTACACATCGAGTTCGTCGCGGTGCCTTTGTCAGGATTGAGCTCGTCGAGGTGCTGCATCGCCTTCAGACCCAGCGGGGTCGCGGCGTTGCCGAGCCCGAGCATGTTCGCGGCGAGGTTCATGACGATGGCGCTCATCGCGGGATGATCGGGGGGAACCTCGGGGAAGAGCCGCTGCGTGAGCGGGCGGAAAAAGCGGGCGACTCCCTGGATCATCCCCGACTTCTCCGCGAGCCGCATGATCCCGAGCCAGAGCATCATGATTGCGCTGAGCGGGATGACGATGCTGACGACCCCGGTCTTGATCATGGAGAACATTCCCTCCACGATCCCGTCGTCGCCTTTCATTTGTCCCATCAGCGCCGCCACGACGACACCGATGACGATCATTCCCATCCAGATCCAATTCAGCATGACCGGTATCTAACGACGGGAAGAGGGTATGAGGCAATAAGAATTGCGCGGGATGGCAAGGCTCGGTCTGCCCTCTTTCTCACGACCTTCGCACGCTCCAAAGTTCCCCGGCGTGTCCGCATGAAACGATTCCGGGATTGCTCGGGTGTGGGTTGTCGGCCATGGCGTGAGCGAGAGGAAGAGGGCGGGGAAGAGTGCGGCAGGCAGCCCGCCCTTGTTCGGGAGCATGTCTCACTCAACACGCTAACAACAAAAACGTTGGGGTGGAATGGGGATAGATCGCAGGGAAACTCTGTAATCCGCAGGCCATTGGCCAATCGGCGCGGACAACGATTTACCGCTCCGCTCGATGGCGATAACGTCCCGGCGAAGAGAGCTCGACGTGAAATCCACCGCGACCGTGAACCAGCAGATCCGGCATCTTCAGGGAGTCTGAGATCGACGGGCGCTTGTTCTCGAAGGCGTCGATCTGTTTCCGCTGGATGATGTGCCGGTCTTCGCCGCCAACTCATCACTTCCGTCCTCCATAACAAGAAACCCGCCCGGTTTTGAAACGAAAGCTGGCCGGCTAACCTCGGTGTGCTCCGCCCTCTCGTAAGTCCGTTGATTTCCGGAAAGAAAGTCGTAATTGAGCCCCGAAATGGTTGCCTATGCATTGTATTCCGGGCATGATTGCATTAATTGCGCCTCCTTAGCCCCTTCCTCCTCCGAACCCTTGGAACCCGGGCCGATAGCGGAAAAGGGGGGGAGGAAGCCGGACAGCTGTCTTCGCTATTTCGACTGCTTCTTGAACCTGACCGTTGAGGTGCTGGATCGCGCGTCGTTGAAGCTTGCGTAAATCTTAATTTTTGCCTTTCTGGTAGCCGTTTTGAGCTTGATCGTCTTCTTCCATTGGCCGCTAGAGGGAACTACAATGGTCTTTTTGACATTCTTTCTGCCGTCTTTGTAGGAGTAGGTTACAGCTGTGCCGGAGGTTAAGCCGCTGATTTTGAAAGAGCTCTTCCTGCTCTTAATCGATTTCTTTCCATCCAACTCTAGGAACGGTTGCGGGTAGGAATCGTGGTCGATTGAATTTGCCGGAACCACATCGATGCGCCCGACCATGTTAGCGTGCCCGGGAACCCCGCAGGTGTAGTAATACGTTCCTACCGTGGGTTCCCAGTAAATCGGGTTTCCTCCGCTGATTACCCCATTATCCTGAAGGTTTCCATGTGGGAGTCCGTTGCCGTTCGCCAGTTTGTAGGAGTCGAGTGTTCCCTGATCTGTAAATGTGCGATAGAGCTTCCCGGCTTGATCTGTCGCTACCGGCATGTCGCCGGACAGGAGGAAGAACGGGTGACCCGGCGAGGTCCTAAAGAACGTGAGGTAGTATCCGACTTCAATGATAATATGAGGATCGGCTATATTGTTCGGTGATATGCCGATTGAGGCGGGCCAGGAGCAGAGAAAATCATCGGCGCCCATGTTCTTGACATCAATATCCAGATTAGAGGTGGAACGGAAAATGGGACGGGGACCGGAACTGCCCTGGGATGTCTCCGCCCGGGAGGTGGAGGGCAGGAGGAGGGAGTAGGCCGCGACTGCGAGTAAGGAAGGGCGGATTGCGAATAGATGTGACGGATTCATAAATGCTGAATTAGTTATAGTTCTTAAGCCTTTTATATATAGAGTTCCCTTCGGGACGAGGCAAGATTTTTTCGAATAAATAGATTTCTCATTCAGTTTCATTGAGGAAACCCTTCCCATTGATAGTGCTTTTACTGATCATAAATAGCTTATAGTAAACGATTTAAAGTGGAATGTATTGAATCTTTCTAACGGCAGTAAGCCTGCGGAATGCGGCATTTTTAGGAGGCCGGTGGCCCGAAACGGCGGTTCCCTGAGAGGGAACCGTTATCGCTGAAGCACGATCATGCGTGCGGGACGGGATCGCTTTCCGAGGCCGTCTACCGCGACCACTTTCACCACATTCCTCCCGGGGAGGAGGCGGATGCGACTCTTCCAGGATTCAAGACCGCGAACCGAATGGGCGACAAGTCCGGTGGCAGCAGTGACGGAGGCGACCGATGTGTCCGCCGAGGCTTTGCCGGTGATCCTGAGCCTGCCCCGTTTTGAGGTGACGCGACGGGGCCCTTTGATTTTCACGGTGGGACGAACGCTCACTTCGGGATCAAAGCGAAGGACACGCCGTCTCGCCTGGTCCGGGATCCAGAGGGCTCCGTCGTTGTCCCCCAGGATACCGACAAATGGGCTAAAAAAATGTTTCGCATCGACCGGCGTGTTTGAAGTGAAAAAATCCGGCTGTCCAACCACTGTTGTTGCGCGGGCGCCGTTTGCAAGGGTTGGTAGAGGGGCAAAGCGAAGGGCACGGTTATTTCCGCCATCGAGGACCCAGAGGACGTTTCCTTTTGCGAAGACTCCAGTAGGAGAACTGATCCTCGAGGCGGACCGCCCTGAAGTCGTCGAGGTAAAGTCAGGCTGTCCGAGCACTCTGGTGGCGGGACTCCCGTTCGCAAGAGAAGCGGCGGAGGGGAACCCGCAGATACGGTGATTGTTCTGATCGGCCACCCAGAGAGTGCCGCTGGCATCAGTGGTCAGGTCGATCGGGGAAGAGAACGAGGCTGCACTGGTCCCGGAAGCGGAGGAGAGGAACGATGCCTGGCCCAGTACTGCACTGCAGGTCGCTCCGTTGGCTAGCGACGCGGCATTCGCAAATCGCATGACCCGGTTTAGAGATATGTCGGCCACCCAGAGGTTCCCGTTCGCGTCGAGATGCAGACCCACCGGATTGCTCATGGTGGCTGCATCAGGGAGCCCCGGTGCACCTGCGGTAGTGAAATTTACCTGTCCCAGCACGATTGATGCCGCAGGAGCGGGGTCGGTTCGGGTTACTGCAGACGTGTACATCAGGACCCGGTTGTTATCGGGATCGGAAACCCACAACCGTCCGGACGAGTCGAGGGCAAGGCTGTTGGCCCCGCTGAGAGAGGTCGCGGTCGGGGGGAATGCCGAGGCTTTTGAGGTGAGGTTGGCTTGACCGAAGGCATATTCGGCAGCGTTTCCGTTGACGAGAGTGTCTTTGTCAGGATAGCGGAGGACACGGTTGTTTTCCACATCGGCCAGAAAGACCTTTCCTGTGGCCGTGTCGATCACGATATCCGCTACATCGGCCAGACTGGTTGCCGTGGGCGGGTCGCTCTCGAGAAATCCTGTCAATCCATTCTGACCGAGGACCAGGTCAGCGGAAGGAAAGGTGAGAATATCATCAGCATGGACCGATGCTGAAAATCCGCAGAGGAAAAGGGCGGCAATCGAAAGCTTCATTTGCCTGAGTTTATCAGTTTGACGTCTCGAAGGAAACCGGAATCAATCGTTTAGATGGGAATAGACGGCATTGACTAGGTCCGGTGGCTTTAGCTGGCATCTGCGAGCTCAGCTCTGCGATGCCGGTCTCGGTGATAATACTGCGATGCCGGTCTCGGTAAGTTAAGGGACGGACAAATAATAAAAATTGCGCTTGCGGAATGACGAAGATTTCGCCATGCTATGGGGATGAGAAAAGCTCGACTCCTTGGAAATGGCCGCTCTTTTTACCACGTTATGTCGCGGGTGGTGGATCGGCGGATGGTGTTCAACGCCCGTGACAAGGAGGTCTTTCGCAAGATCCTGCGCAATCAGGAGGCGTTCACGGGGGTGCGGGTCGTCACTTATTGCCTGATGTCGAACCACTTCCATCTTCTGCTGGAGGTGCCGGACCGGGAAACGCTGGCTCCGCTCGATGAAGAGGGACTGCTGGCGATCCTTCCTTTGCTCCACGAGGCAGTGGCCGTGGAAACAGTGCGGCAGGAGTTAGAGCGGGCGCGCGTGGCGGGGGACGAGCGCTGGCATGAGGAGATCCTCGAGCGCTACGAGCGGCGGCGGGGTGATCTCTCGCTCTTCCTGAAGGAATTGAAACTGCGGGTGACTTTCTACATGAACAAGCGCCTCGAACGGACCGGGACTTTGTGGGAAGGACGCTACAAAAGTGTCCTGGTCGAGGATTGCGAGCGAGCCCTGCAGACGATCTCGGCCTATATTGATCTCAATCCGGTCCGGGCGGGGATTGTCTCAAATCCGGAGGACTACCGCTGGTGCGGCTATGCGGAGGCGTTCTCGGGAAGGCGCGGGGCGAAGCTCGCTCGTGAGGGACTCGGCGTGATGTTGAGCGAGGCCTTGCAAGACCCCGATTTCAAGAGTGATTGGCGACGGACTTCGGCGCGGTATCGGCTCTTTTTGTATGAGGAAGGGCAGGCGATGGCCCCTGATCCGGAAAGGGATCAATGTGGTCGGATCGGTTTCGCCGAGGCTGAGGTGGAAGCGGTGCGGAAGCAAGCGGGTGTGATGTCGGTGCCGAGAGTGCTGCGTCATCGGGTGCGGTATTTTTGTGATGGTGCGGTCCTCGGCACGGCGGAGTTTGTGAATGGTGTCTTCGAGCGGGAGCAGGAGAAACAAAAACGCTTTGGGGAAAAACGCACGACGGGTGCGCGGCGAATGCGCGGAGCGGACTGGGGTGAGTTGCGGGTGCTGCGCGATCTACAGAAGGACGTGATCGGGGAGTAGACTGGTCTACTCGCGGCATTTCCGGGACAAAATCCTCATGAGGTTCGCGGCCTTTTGAACGCCCGAACGGGAGTGTGGGCATTTAGAGAAGCTTGTCTATCGCCCCGGACTTCCTCACTGGCCCTAATACTGGCGGGGGCGGGTATCTTTCAGGCCGGGGCTTATTATCGCCGTTTGATCTCGCGGGTGTCGAGGGTCTCGCCGCGGAGATTTTTGATCTCCACGGTCATCGTCGGCGCGTCTTTTGTGAAGGTGATGAGCAGGTAGTTGTCCTCCTGAGTCACGAAGGCGGATTTCGGGTCTTTGTAAAGATCACCATTGCCTTTGAGGCAAGTATTGAAGTAGGGAAAGCCATCGACCTCGGCGCGTTCGCCGAAATACCCGTAGCCGGTGATGACCGCGCTGGACTGGTGGAAGAGCGGCATCCAGGCTCCGCCGTCGTAGCCGCGCATCGTGGCGTTGCGCTCGTTGTTCACGGTGATGAGAAAGGGCGCGTCGGGGCGGGCGACTTCGGCGGCATACCATCGATGCTGGGCCGAGTCCCGTGTCACGGGCTGATTGGTCTGCCAGGTCGTGCCGGCGTCGCTGATGTGATTGGCGTCGAGGGCGAGGAAGCGCACGCCGTAGGCGGGAATGTCGAAGCGCCATTTCCAGCCCTCGTCCGGCAGGGGGAAAAAGGCGCGATAGCCGATTGCCTCGACATCGTAGACGGCGTGCGCGGGCGGCTTCGGACCGCGCGGAGTGATCTCCCGATCGTGATTCCCGAGGACGGGCATGAAGGGGGTGCCGCGAAAAAGATCGCGCTGCGAGTCGATGAGGTTGCTGAAGGCCTTTGTCCCTTCGAGGCCCGCCTCGTGGAGACTGGCGACATTGTCTCCGGCGGTGAGGAGGAGGTGGAGATCCTCTTTCACGAGGACCGAGAGATCGCGATCCCTCGCATACCCGCGATCAGCGAAGAGACCGACGCGGATCGTCTCGCCGGTGTAGCCTTTGAAAGAATGGATCGCCGATTCGTCCGCCGCACTGCGCACGCGATAGAAATGCCGCGCAGCCGCGGGATCGAGCTCGATCTCGACATGGTGGAGGGTGACCGGCTCGCTGGCGCCCGCCTCTTTGCCGAGGGTCTCATCGGATCCGTATTCGACGAGCGAGGGAGCGGGGGCATCGGTCTCCCAGTTCACCGTGATACGACTACTGTCATTCACTGCATGGGTAAGCCAGATGCGCTCGATCGGCGCGGCGGGGAGCGTGGACACGAAGAGGGTTGAAAAAACGAGGGGTAAAAAACGGGTCATCATTCACTATTCGACATCGCAAAGATGGCGTCGAGTTCTTCCGGGGCGAGTTCGCGCCACTCGCCCTCGGCGAGATCGGTCGGGAGCGAGAGTCCGCCGATAGAGAGGCGTCGCAGCGAGACGACGTGATTTTCCGCCGCCGCGAACATGCGCCGGACCTGATGGTAACGACCCTCGTGGAGCGTCACGAGTGCTTCTTTTTCCCCGAGCACTTCGAGCGGGGCGGGGAGAAGCGGCTTTGACTCGCCGTTGAGAAGCAGGGTGCCCGAGGCGAAAAGAGCGACTTCTTTTCCCGTGAGGGGCCGGTCGAGGACGGCATGGTAGACTTTCCGGCAGTGGGACTTGGGATGAATGATACGATGGAGGAGTTTGCCGTCGTCGGTGAGGAGGAGGATACCGGTGGTGTCTTTGTCGAGACGGCCTACGGTGTTGAGCCCCGGATTGCGATCGGCAAAACGCGGCGGCAGCAGCTCGTAGATCGTCTCGCCGGGATCTTCCGCGCTGCATGTGTAGCCGGCCGGTTTGTTCAAGACGAGGGTCATAGGCGCGGCGGGGTCGAGTGCTTCGCCGCGGAAGCGGATCTCTTCGTGGGGCGGCACTTCATTCTCCCCGAGGGCCCGACCCGAGACATCGGTGACGGCACCGTAGCGGATGAGGCGCTGCACGTCCTTGCGGGAGCCGTAGCCGAGATTGGCGAGCAGTTTGACGAGTTTCATCCGCGCTTCCCGGCAATGATGAGCTTGTAGGTTTTGTCCTCGGCGACGCGGCGAAAGGTGAGGCCCGCTGTCTCGAGGACGGCCTCGTAGGGGAGCTGGCGATTCGCGACGAGGTAGAGGGTGCCGCCCCGCCGCAGCGCCGCCGCCGCCGTCTTGATGAAGGCCCGTCCCAGATCGATGCGAGTGGCGTGACCGGTGTGAAAGGGCGGGTTCATCAGGATGACGTCGTAGGTCCCGGGGAGTCCGTTCACGACATCGTGCCAGTGAAAGGAGACCCGCGCATCGGCGCCGAGATTCACCCGGGCGCAGTCGAGGGCGCGGGCGTCGGCTTCGAAGAGGTCGAGCTCTTTGATCCGGGGCGAGCGTCGCAGCGCCTCGGCTGAGAGAAAGCCCCAGCCCGCCCCGAGATCGGCGACCCGGCCGCTGAGGTGGTCGGGGAGATGGTCGACGAGCATCTGCGAACCGGGGTCGATGTGCTCGCTGCTGAAGATGCCGGGGAGAGTCGTGTAGTCTGCTCCCGTGATCTTATGTGGCAGTGTAAGGGCGCGCCAGTCGGCGAAAAGAGCTTCGTCCCAGCTCCCGTCTTCGAACGCATGAAAGGCGCGGCATTTGTTTTTCTGAATCGACCGGATCGAGCCCGTCGCTTTTGCCAGATTTTTCTCGAATCGTCCGGCGCCGGTCGTGTTCGGCATCGCGGCGACGAGGTAGCCTCCCGGCTCGAGGCGGTCGCGGGCCATCGCGAAAGAGGCAAGGATCTCGTCACGGGATTTGCCCGGCAGCACCAATACGACCGGCCAGCGGCCTTCGGGAAGTTCGTCGATCCGGGTGAGTCCGGCCTTGTCCCAGCCCTCGGCGCGATGTTTGATCGGTTGCCAACCAGTCAACCCGGGCCATGCGGCAAGATCGGGGTGAGGCTCGGCACCAATGAAGATCGCGCGGGATGGGACCGCGAGCGGGTCGGCCCCGGAAAAGGTGAGCATCAGCGTTTCGAGGGCGGGATTCATGAATTGGGAGATAGACGGCGAACAGGGAAGGGCGGGGAGTCTACAGGCGGAGCGGTGAAATGGGTAATGATTTGTCCCCGAGGGTAGCGACGCGGATTAATTGCTCAAAAAATTATTACCTTTTTTCCATTTTGGTCGCATCAACGCCTCGGCGGGTAATGAGTTCCTAGTCGACTCTCTTGCAGGGGCTTAGGTCGAGATTACGACGGGTCGATCTATCGGGGGAGGAAACGCAAGACGCCCGAAGTGTCTCGATGATGGGCGGATCGCTCGGCACTGGCCTGCTTCGTGCTCAAGAGGTTCGTCGAGGGAAGTCAACAAACGCGATAAAAACGGGATGATAAAAAGGGAAGATTTACGTTACGGGGCCGACGGGATGGCTTCAAGCAAAGCAGTCTCACAATTCGGGCGCGCGCTCGTGGTAGCCGGGTTGCTCCCCGCTCTCGCGTGGTGGAGCGGTCCTGTCGCGGCGAATCCGCGCGGCGGTAGTATCGTCCATGGGGATGTCAAGATCGGTGCGGGCGCAGGCGGGATGCTGGACATCCGGCAAAACAGTCGGAACGCGATCATCAACTGGGAGAGCTTCTCGATCGACGCCGGGGAACTCAACCCGAACGGCAGCCCAAGAGCCGAACTTTTCACCATCGATGGCATCCACATGAACGAAAAGGGATATCGCGTCTGGCGGGAAGTCCTCTTGCCGTTGCTCGATCCCCCTCCCACGGAAGCAACGAGCCTTGCCGCGAGACCGGATTAACCGGAATCAGAAATGCTTGCCAGTGTTCTTACATCTGTTATAATCTAGGCATGACCAGAGTGAAGCTTACCACTGTAGGAAACTCCATTGGCGTTGTCCTCCCCAGGGAGGTGTTGACCCGACTTCGCATTGGGAAAGGTGACGTTTTGTCCGTAGTGGAAACCCCGCGGGGCATCGAACTCTCGCCCTATGACCCGGAATTCGAGCGTCAGATGGATCTTGCTGAAGAGATCATGCGCGAGGATCGCGACGTGCTGAGGAAGCTGGCCAAATAGGTCCATGGACGAACCAGTCTGGATCCCGAAAGAAGTGGTGCTCGCGCTCCACGACCGCCAGTTGGCCGAACATGGCGGGACCGACGGACTCCGCGACGATGGTCTCCTGGAATCGGCCCTGGCTCGTCCGCCGCAGCGCTGGTCCTATGGATCGCCACCGCCTGACCTCTGCGAACTCGCGGCGAGCTACGCTACAGGGCTCGCGAAAACCCACCCCTTTCTCGACGGGAACAAACGAACCGCCCACGTTGTCTATCGGCTTTTTCTCAAGCGCAATGGTCTCGACCTCACCGCCTCAATGGAGGACCGCTATCTCACGATGTGGCGTTTGGCAGCGGGAGAGGTCGACGAGGTGGGGTTTGCGGAATGGTTGCGGGAATGGACGGTAGCGGGGAAATGAGGCCCGGGGAGCGGGAACCCCAGTAGGCCCCGTTTAAGCAATGAAGAATGGTCTTCCTACCGGGGGCGCATCTGCTCATGCGCACCCCTCGATGATCAAGACCGGGACGAAGGTATCCATTCTCCCGAGTCTTCACCGCCGAAGGCATGGGCAGGATGCCCATGCTACCTTTTTACCATGCCCCCATTACCCCTCGATCGTTTTCCTCGCCCAGGCGGCGGATCCCATCACTCCGGCATCCTCTTCGAGCTCGGCGGTGACGATCCGGAAGCTCTTTTTATAAGGGCCGAGGACGCGGTCCATCGCCGATTTTTTCACCGTCTCGAGGTAGAGCTTGGGCATGGCCTCGACGAGTCCGCCGCCAAGGACGATGATGTCGGGGGCGAGGAGATGCACGACCGTCGCGACACCGCAACCGAGAAGGGTCGCGGCGCGGCGGACGATATCCTCGATGGCGGTGTCGCCGGCTTCAATGGACTTGGCGAGGGCGCCGCTCGTGATCTTGGAAATGTCGGTGCCACAGGCCTTGAGCAGGTGCGGGGCCTGGCCGCGGTAAGCGGCACGGGCGGCTTCGGCGGCGATCTTGAGACGCGAGCACTCGGTCTCGAGAGTGGTGCCGTCTTCGCCTTTGCCCGAGGTTTCGGGGAAAAGCGGGATGTGGCCGAGCTCCATGCAGGAAAGATAGGCACCCTGGAGGAGGCGTCCGTTGATGACGGCCCCGGCTCCGATCCCGGTTCCGGGGAAAATGCCCACCGCGCAGCGGGCTCCGCGGGCGGCACCCTCGGTGTATTCGGCGTAGACGCCGGCATCGACGTCGTTGCAGATCACGGTGCGACAGCCGAAGGCCCTGCCAAGATGGGCCTCGACGGGCACTTTTTTCCAGCCAAGATTGGGGGCCTCGACGATCTCACCTTTTTCCGGATTGATCGGACCGGGACAGCCGACACCGATCCCGGCGACCTGACCCGGCTCGACTCCGGCATCAACGAGGGCTTCCTCTATGAGCGTGACCATACGGGCCAGGCCTGTCTTGGCCCCTTTTGCCCCCTGGGTCTTCTGTTTTGCCCGGCCGAGGGTCTGGTAGTCATCGTTGAAGACTTTGGCGAGCATTTTGGTGCCGCCGAGGTCGAATCCGACCCAGACGCGGCCGGGGTAGAGTGCCTTCTTCTTGATCATGAAATAAGTCCTTTCGCGGTTCGGCGAGCCCAGAGATCGGCTTCGATGATATCTTCCAACCCGGGTTGGCTCAGCGAGCGATGGCGGGACATCGTCTCAGCGACGGTGTCCCAGATTCCAGGAAAGCTCAAGTTACGTTCCAAAAAAGCGCCCACCGCGACCTCGTTGGCCGCATTGAGCACCGCCGGGAGGGTGCCGCCAGTCTCGCCCGCCTCTTTCGCCAGTCTGAGCGCAGGGAAGTCTTCCCAGCGAGGGGCCTCGAAGTCGAGCCGGGCGAGCTGCGCAAAATCCAGCGGCGGGAGCGTGTTCGTGACCCGCTCGGGCCAGGTCACCGCATACTGAATAGGGAAACACATGTCCGTGGTGCTGAGTTGCGCGAGGATGGAGCCGTCGATGAACTCGACCATGCTGTGGACGATACTCTGGGGGTGGACGATGACGTCGACCCGGGCCATCTCGATGTCGAAGAGCCAGCGCGCCTCGATCATTTCGAGCCCTTTGTTGAAAAGCGTCGCCGAATCGATCGTGATCTTGCGCCCCATCTCCCAGGTCGGGTGTTTCAGGGCCCGCTCCACCGTGACGTGCGGCAGTTCGGCTGCGGGAAGTTGACGAAAGGGCCCTCCCGAGGCGGTCAGGATAAGGCGCGAGACCGCTTTGGTGCCGTGGCCCTCGAGGCATTGGAAAATCGCGTTGTGCTCGGAATCGACGGGCAGCACTTTCACGCCCTTTTTCCGCGCCGCGGTCATGACCGCCTCGCCGGCCATCACGAGGATCTCCTTACTCGCGACGGCGATGTCTTTACCCGCCTCGATTGCCGCGAGGGCGGGCCTCAGTCCGGCGACCCCGACGATCGCAATGAGGACGAGGTCGGCCTCGGGCAGCGTCGCGAGTTCGATGAGACCGGCTTCACCCGAGTGCAGGGTGACGTCTCTCGGGACGCCCGATTTCAGTGTCTGCAACCCTGTCGGATCATAGAGGCAACCCTGTTTGATCCCGAACTCGTTGATCTGTGCGGCGAGGGAGTCCACGCTGCTGTTCGCGGCGAGACCGATCACGGTCATGCGATCGGGGAGATCGCGGGCGACCTTTAGAGAGCTCTCCCCGATAGACCCGGTCGAGCCGAGGACTACCACTTTTTTAGGTCGGGAAGATTCAGACATGAGCGTGCGGCCGCGTGGCTCAGTGGAAGAGGAGGAGGTAGAAATAGAAGATCGGAGCGGTGAAGATGACCGAATCGATCAGGTCGAGGAATCCACCGATGCCGGGCATGACGTGGCCGCTGTCCTTGACCGCGAGGCTGCGCTTTATGATGGACTCGGCGAGATCGCCCAGCACCGCGACGAGGGCGATGAGCACCCCGAGGACACCGGCGTGGACTGCGGTGATGATGGGGACATGGTCGCCCGCGACGAAGTAAAAGGCGTAGCTCCCTGCCACGGCGAAAAAGAGAGCACCCCAGAAGCCCTGCCAGGTCTTCCCCGGGCTTATCTGGGGGACGAGTTTGTCTTTCCCGATGGCCGAACCGACGAGGTAGGCGCCTATGTCCGTGAGTTTCGTCACCGCGACGAGGTAGACGAGATACACCACCGAGGTCGATCCGAGCGCCGGGAGAAGGAGGATTTTCGGGACAAAGCTGAAGAGGAGGACGCAGTAGGTGAATCCGAAAAGCGTCGCCGAGATTTCGTCAAAGGACCGGTAGCCCTCGAGGGGGGAGCGCAGCCGGGACATGACCATGGAGATCGTGAGCAGGGCTAGGAAGATCCCATCGAGCTGGCCGAGCCAGTCCGCCTCGAATCCCCAGAGCGGCGAGTAGAGGAGCGTGAGGTAGCCGCCCGCCCCAAGGAAGGCAAGCCAGCGGAAGCGCCGGAAGCCGGGGTGGGGGAAAAGGCGGAAGTACTCGATGAGACCGCCCATGGACAGGATCGTGAAGATAACGAGAAAGGGCCAGACCTCGGAAAGCCACAGGGCTACCGCCACAAGCGCGATCAGGAAGATGGTGCTGCCGGACCGGTTCAGGAGGGTGAGTTGCTTTGCGGAAGCACCCCCCTTGGGGGCCGGGGAGTCGGGCGAATCGGCGGCGGGTCTATCCGGCATACGGTGGTCTGGTTCTGGCCGACCATGAAACAGGCAAGGGGTCGCCTTGGCAATCACTAAATGGGAGATTTCCGGGGGCAGGTCGTCGATCACCAGTCATCGGGCGTGGCGGCTTAGCCTGAAAACTCGGCCCACGAGCTCGAGGTCTCCCATACTTTCACCGAGACGACGCGCACGGAATCGCGCAGAGGGAACCCGGTCGGGTCGCCGGCGCGGTAGGCATCGAGTGAGTTCCGCAGGTGCAGAAAGATGTCCCGGGCGAGGATCTCGGTGGTGGGATCTTCGGACTCATACCCGATGACGCGGTCGCCGTAGCGAGCTTTGAACTCGGCGTAGGCCGGATCGTCGGTATTCATGCACATGGCATGGTCATACTGATCGAGGTAGTCGCTCAGGATGAGCTTGAGCACTTTGAAGTCGCAGACCATTTCGCGACCGTCGAGGTCGGGTGCCTCGAGGACACACTCGACCCGGCGTGAGTGACCGTGGGGAAACTGACACTTGTCGGGGTGCTTGCTCAGCATGTGCCCGTTTTCGATTTCAAAGATTCTGCAGATGCGGTAGGGCATGGATGGGGAGGGGGAGGAATCTTCCCGCAGGCGAGGGTGAACGCAAGCGGGGAAGTGCGCGCTTCAACACGGGGGATCCGGCACGGTCGTGTCGGTTCGGCTTGAAATGGCGAGGGGGCGGTGGCAGGCTATTTTTCCTGTTCCCCCTTTCCCGATGAAATCCCGCCTCCTCTTACTACTCGCCTGTTCCGCGATCGCCTCTCTTCGAGCTGCCGATCCGCTCACCTGCGACTTGCTCGTCTACGGCGGGACGCCCGGCGGGATCGCGGCAGCAGTGGCGGCGGCGGATGAAGGGCGCAGCGTCATCCTCGTCGAGCCCTTTTCCTTTGTCGGCGGACTCGTCAGCAACGGGCTCACTCATACGGATCTGCGCTCACTCGAATCGACGAGCGGCGTCTGGCGCGAGTTCAACTTGCGGATCAAAAAGCACTACGTCGACACCTACGGTCCTGAGTCGCCGCAGGCGAAGGCCTGCTTCGAAGGAAACTTCGCCGAGCCGAAGGTCAATCAACTCGTCTTTGAAAAGATGCTTGCCGAGCGGGAGAAGATCCGCGTTTTCACCCGCTACGAGCTGGAGAATGTGATGAGCAGCCGGGCGATGCCCTCGGCCATCCTCGCGGCGGTCTTCCGGAAAGAGGACGAGGAAAAGCCGCTCACGGTTCGCGCCCGGGTCTACATCGACGGCAGCTATGAAGGGGATCTGATGGCGAAGGCCGGCGTGGAATATACGGTCGGTCGTGAGGACGAGGCGGCCTACGGTGAATCCATCGCAAAAGGCGTGCCGGCCGGTGGCGACGGGCAGGTTCAGGGCTACAACTACCGCTGGTGCGTGACCAATGCGCCGGACCGCCTCCCCGCCCCGAAGCCGGCGGGATATGACCGGGCGGAGTTCCTCCCGCTCCTTGAGTTCTTTGAGAGTGGAAAGATCACGAACGTCTTCGGGATCCAGAGCGCGAACGGGATGACCCTGCCCGAAGGAATGCCGCCTGTCACGAGCAAGGCGGTCTACAAGCTGCAGCCGCCTCTCCTCCCGAATGGCAAGGCGGACATCAATGACATGTCGCACGGTCTCGTACGGCTCTCGATGCCCGATATCAACGACGGTTTTCCCAAGGCCTCGAAGGAGGAACGGCAGCGCATCGTGGACGAGCACACGCGCTACCAGGTGGGCATGCTTCACTTTCTCCAGCACGATGAGGAAGTGCCCGCGTCGATTCGCGAAGATGCGCAATCGTGGGGGTTTTGTCAGGATGAATGGCCCGACCACGGGCACCTCCCCGAGCAGCTCTATGTGCGGGAAGCCCGCCGCATGGTCGGGAAGCATGTCTTCACGCAGAACGACACGCGGCTCACCGGCGCCGATGTGCGCATCCCGCTGATCAGCGAGAGCATCGCGATCGGCGACTACTCGCACAATTGCCACGGCACGGGGCGCTCCGGGGGCCGATTCGACGGGAAACACAGCGGCGAATTTTACGAGGCGAACGCGCCTTTTCAGGTCGCTTACGGGACTCTCGTGCCCAATGAGGTGACGAATCTGCTGGTGCCGGTCGCGGTGAGCGCCAGTCACGTCGGTTTCGGTGCCCTGCGGCTCGAACCGGTCTGGGCGGCGATGGGGCATGCGGCCGGACTGGCTGCGCATCTCGCCCTCAAAATGGAGCATCCCCGCGTGCGGGAAGTCGATGTCCCGACCCTGCAGGCGCTCCTCCATCGTCAGGGTGCTGCGACGCTCTACTTCAGTGACATCGCGCCGGATCATCCCGACTTTGCGGCGGTGCAATGGCTCGGCGCGCTGGGCGGATGGCACGGTTTGAAGAAGCCGGACATGTCTGAGGGAGCGAAGGTGAGATGGACTTCCCTTTTCGGTCAGTATGCCGAGGCCTATCCGGACCACGCGGCGGGCCTCGACGAACCGGTCGATGAGACGACTCTGGCGCACTGGCGGGGGCTCCTGCCCGAAGCGATACGGGGAAAAGCGGAGGCTCTCAAGGCTGACGGCAGTCTCACCCGCGGGGAAGTGGTGCGGGCGCTCTACGGGTGGCGGTAGGCAGACCTCAGCGCCGCACTTTTGCCTGGAGTTTGAGCACGTAGGCGGGCCGGGCTGGATCGTTGCTGAGGAACTGCAAGCGGGAGCGGAAACGTTTTCCCCCGTGCGGAGCGCGGAAGGTCACCCTGAGCGAGGTCGCGGCCCCGCTCCCGATGAGCGTCGCGGGGGATCGTCGCAGACGGAAGCCCCTTCCGGCGAGGATCGCGGATCGCACCGTGAGAAGGCCGGCCCCGCCGTTTTCCAGGGTAAAGGTGCGGGAGCGCTGCCGGCCGGGTCGGGCGAGGTTGCCGAAGTCGGTCCCGTTTCTCTCTTTCGGCTTAGCGTTGCTGGAGACCTTGCGACCTCTTCCGTTGAGGGTGAATCCGGGCGGAGAAGCGGTGAGGTCGAGGCGCTCGTCTATCCACGAGACATAGAGCGGGACACGGGAGTAGATCGAGGGGAGCGAGGCATCTTCGCAATCGGCACTGCCGAAACTCACCAGACCAACGAGAGTGTCAGTGCCGCCGATATTTTTCACCAGAGGGCTACCACTGTCGCCGACGCAGGGAGTGGCTGTCTCGGCAGGATCGACGGCGGCGAGGTGGACGTCGGTGATGACGGTGCCGAAGACGACCGCGGCATCTTCGTTGCTAATGATCTCCGCCGGGGCCTTCTGCAACGCGGTGGTCGGCACGGCGAGACCCGGTGTGGAAGTGCCCCAACCCGCCACGCTGACGACATCGCCGGTGAGAAGTAAGAGAGGATCATCGAGCACAGGGAGCAGCGGGATGCCGGAGACCGGCTCGTCGAGGAGGAGCAGGGCAATGTCGTTCTCACTGGTGCCTGCGTTTGTCGCGAAGTCGGGATGGATGAAAATAGCGAGGACGTTGCGGACGACGCGGCCGGTCGGGTCCTCGAGATCATTACTGCCCATCCACACCTCGATGGAGGCGGCCGTTAGCGGCTCGACGCTGTGCGCCGCCGTGATGACCCACTGGTTGCGGAGGAGAGCGCCTCCACCGATGAGCGCGGGCCCGGCGAAGGCCCCCTTTTGCACGATGCCGGCGATCCACGGGAATTCGCCCTCGGCGGCATCGACGCCTGCGATGATGGCGTGTGATCGACCCGAAGTGAGGAGCAGAATCGCCGAGACGAGAGCGACGAGATTTATGGAGGATCGGGGCATGGACCGGTCAAGATAGCAAAAGTGTTTGTCGGAAGAAAGGGTGATGTGACTTTTCGGTTCACCTCGAAACCTCCTTGCACGTTCAACCCGCGCCGGATCGAGGGCGGCCCCGACCCGACGCGGCTACCTTGCGCTTCCGGGCGTCTACTGGTAGGGGAGCTCGGCTCGAGTGACCGGTTTTGGAGAGTGACCAAACGTCGTTGAGAATCAAAAAGACGTGGATTTCACGGGACTGTTTTTCTTAGAACGAAACGGGCCGCAGGGGGGGCTGGTTGCGGGGAGAGGGAGTCTTTGGGAAGGCCGGGGTGTTGGGTGAATGTTAGATTGAGAATCGGTTCCCTGACCCGAATGGCACGGAATTAAGCCGCCTTGCGGTATTTTCCGCGGTGCTGAATTTCGGTGAATTCGTGCCTTGGTTTCGTCATGTATTGATAGGACTTGGGGCGGGTTTTCACCGCCCTTGGCTCCTGTCTTCCGGGCCGAATCGGGATGATTCGTTCTCGCAGACATTCCTCGAAAAGAGAAAGCGCCTCGGCGAGTCGGCGCGGGTGCCGCAGCAGACCGGCGAAATCCTTGAGACTGGTATCGAGATGTATTCCCCGTT
>Ga0209390_10002726_pt1 | contig 30155 bp, 29 predicted proteins | sample BON01_FD_187212 | JGI IMG/M metagenome (GOLD analysis project Ga0209390, IMG submission 187212) | Freshwater microbial communities from Lake Bonney liftoff mats and glacier meltwater in Antarctica - BON-01 (SPAdes) (version 2) | ecosystem: Environmental > Aquatic > Freshwater > Ice > Glacier...
CGAAAGGTCATTATGCCAGAATGATTTAAATAATAATATAAAATATTTTTATTTTATTATAACTTCCTCCCTTACACCGTTGATTGCAGATTTTTACGACCCATCAGAGACTTTTCGAATAGGGTCTAGCTAGTTCGATGACTTGATTCAGCCGTTGGTTAGCGATCTCCAACTCTTCTCTCGCGGTATCGGCATCTTCCATCATGCTGAGTGCAACTTTGCGCCCCTGCTTCAGCTCATTGGCTTGCTCGACTAGGTCCGAATTAGCGGAGATGAGCTCTATCTCTGCACGCTTCCAGCGTTGCTCGGTCTCCCCATGGTTACGCGTGATCTGTCGGAGCGTATCTGAGAGCTGATCGAACTCCAAAAAATCAAAAGTCTGGGGCATGAGCGCCGAGCCACCACTCCCGATGCTGGACAGGCGATCATTTAAAAGATCCAGATTTGCTCGCAGCCTTTGCACAAAATAGCGAGTGGCCAGAAGAGGCAGCGCGACCCCAAAAAGTAGAATCGCCAGCGCGAGCACCATACTTCGGAAGAACGCTTGCTGGTGGGTCTGGCTACGCTCAGAGCGCATAAACTCGATCTCATCAATGTGCTCGATCGGGTTAAAGTCGATATTAGAGACCATGCTATTGAGCTGCTCCATCAGTTGGGCGCGCTCTTCCACATAGCTGGTAAAGCGTATCGAGGCCATCCAACCTACAATCACGATGACGACTGCCATGACAGGCAAGGCGGCATACAGATACACCATACGTGCGATACTGCGTGCACGCTTATTCAAGAGAGACGCCCCCTTCTATGGCGAGAATCATGACTAGAATCATCGGGCGGAGTTTTTGGCGATTTCAGTTTACTATCATCGGAAGATTTATCCGTTTGGTAACGAGCCGGCAGACTCGCCGCGCGGCAGATCGTATTGACCTCTTCTTTTAACTCCAAAATACGGGTCTCTCGGCGGAACATACCCTTACGAAAGCGATCGAGGTCCTTTTGAGCTGCCTCTACATCGGCGACACGTTCAGCGTTCTTGACTGGTGGCACAAAGAAGGCTGCTTCCACAATATGTTCTTCGATCAAATACTGCCCGCTGACTAATGCGTGTGTCGCAAACCCATCGGCACTTATAATTTCGACCTTCGGCTGCTTGACCGAAGCATCTCCCTGCTTGATCGAATCGACCACTGATTCCAATTTAAGCGGATTCACTCCCAGCACCTCTTCCAAGCGTCGCCCACGAAGTATTGAATCCGTCGGCATGCGCAGCATTTTGATAAAGCCAGGGCTGGCTTGATCGATGATCAAAGTGCCTGCATCGAAGCGCACAAAACAGGCCAACGAGCGCGAATAAAGTCTATTCTGAAATTCGAGCCGTTGCGTAACTTCGAAAGCAAGTAGCTGATCCTTCTCTTTGATCTGAGAGACTAGGCTGCGTTCCATCCAAACGAAGCAGGAAATCGTCACACCTCCGAGAGCCGAAAAGACGTAGGCTTCCAGGGTGGGCAAGCCCAACACGATCAACACTGTCGCGATGGCAATGCATGAAAACAAACCTGACGAGAATGCGAGGATTAACGCACTTAGTGGTAAGCGTTGGTTGTCTGTGGAGTTCATTAAAGCAAGCCTGAATGGGGCATATAATCCTTAGAAAGTAGAATCTTAACCCCTACGGTGCAAGGCTACGAGACAGAATCTCTGATGGAATTGCGAAAGTTTTCAGATATTCTTTAAAAGAATACCATTTTACCCACGTGCCACCCGCATCAACACGGCGCTGATTGTATCGAGCGTGGCTTCGTGCGCGACGCGATCTGGATCGTAATGATCAAGCAATGCCCAGAAGCGTTTTCCATGATTCATTTCGGTGAGGTGCGCCAACTCATGTAATATAATATAGTCTTGAAGCACGGGGCGTAACAAGACAAGGCGCCAATTCAAGGAAATACCCCGACGAGCCGAGCAGGAACCCCAACGGCTGGATTGGTCGCGCACGGAGAGCGCAGCATAGGAGAGTCCCAAGCGCTTGGCATGATACGCGACGCGACAGGTCAGTGCATCTTTGGCAAAGCGGCGCACGAGCTGAAGCAGAGCAGCCTCACAGACCTCCGGTAAACGTAGGACAAGCACGGCCCCCCCTTGATCAAAACAATAATCGGCCTTGTGGCGCGTGGTCGGCTCGATCCGCAACTCAAAAATGTCGCCACTGGCCGTGATCTGCGGATAGATGCCCAACCACTCAGTCAGTGAGTGAACTCGGGGTGTCTTGGTTAGTTGAGCTTCCAGCCAGATTCTTTGCTTTTCGACGAATCTGGCCACGCCTCGGTCACTGGTATGCCAAGGCACGGAGGCCACAATCTGGTTTTGATGGCCAAGCGTGAGTCGGAGGTGCCGGGTGCCTTTGCGACGACGAATTTCGACGGGGACGGCCCGTCCGCTGGCGGTGAGGAAGTCCATTCGCACTTTAGCGCGCTAGGCCTGTTCCAAAGTATCGACGACGTTTTGCGCATAGCGGCGCAGCGCCGATTCGGGATCGAGGCCTTGACTGCGACATGCGGCTGCGATCTCGAAGAGTTGTTTGCCCAGCGTCGCCTCGTCGAGAGATTCTGAAACGACGTCGATGGCGGTCTGATCAATCACCCCCTCGACAGACATGTCCTGCTTCTGGATTTGCTTAAAGACATCCTTGGCATACATGAGTGCGGGCAACTGCTTAGGCAGGTCTTTAAACTTGCCAGATTGCGCAGGACCACGTTTGTGCTCGGCGGCCTTGATCTGATCCCACTGCACCAGCACGGCTTCGGAAGAATCAAGCACGCCCTGACCGAAAACATGTGGGTGGCGGCGCACAAGCTTTTCATTCACCTCGCGACAGACGCTCTCGAAGTCAAACTGCCCGGCCTCTTGCGCCATCTGCGCGTGCATGACGACTTGCAGCAGAACATCGCCCAGCTCTTCCTCCATGTGATCCATGTCTAGACGATCAATCGTTTGCAGTAGTTCGCAGCACTCATCCACTAGACACTCGGCGATGGATTGGTGGTTTTGCTCGATGTCCCACGGGCATCCAGTCTCGGGCTCGCGCAAGGCGGCGACGGTTTGAATCAACTCTTCAATAGCACTCATGTAGGGGAAGAGATGGATGTAGAATCACTCGACCGTCAAGACCTGCCCGGTGGATCCATTGGGTAAGTTAAAAGAATCACCCGCTTTGCGACCGAGTAAACGCCCAGCCAAGGGCGACTGCGCAGTGATGACTGTGACCTCACGGTCGTCCATCGAGATATTTTGCCCGCCTGCGGTACCGGCAAAAAAGAACCACTCGGTCGAGTCTCCGAAATCGCAACTAAAGAGCGCCCCGAGCGATACTTGCGCATTTGGCTTGAGCAGATCTTCGCGCTCGGATTGCAGCTCTTCAATCGCCTGTGCCCCCTGTCGTGCCTGGGTTGCCTGCCCTGCGGCTAGGTAGGACGCCTCCAAGCCCTGCGTATCCCACTGCGACTCAGCGCGCGATTCTTCGTTGGTTGCATACTCCGCGGCATCTTTAGATGCGTTGACGGCGTGGAGCACTTCTTCGCGGAGGGTTGCAAGCAGACACTGAAAAAATTTAGCTTTATCCATGGGGTAACCCGTCAGAGTTCAGATTGAGACGTGGTTGACAAATGAAATCGACCAACAAAAAACCCGCCACGTAGGCGGGTTTTCGAAAATGGTGATCAAAGAGCGTCGATAGACGATTTAGCCCTTGATTTCGCGGTGAAGCGTATGGCGACGGAGAAATTTGTTATACTTCTTCTTCTCGATGCGGTCGGGCTGTTGCTTCTTGTCACGTGAGGACATGTAGCGTGATACAGGTTTCCCCTCGGCGCGGGCTTCGGTGCATTCTAAGATGATGTGCTCTCTGGGCATAACTAAAATTTGGTTGATGGTTTCGGAAAAAGCAGCGGAAAGTAGGTGCTTCCAATCACGAAGCAACCCTTTTTTCCAGCTATTTCATGGTATTTTAAAAGGCCTAGCCCGCGGCCAGTAGCTTATCGAAATACTCGATCGTAGGCTTGAGGCCCTCGTCGAGCGAAAACTTCGGCTCCCAACCGAGCACTTTCCGAGCCTGCGTGATGTCGGGCTGGCGCTGTTTAGGGTCATCAGAAGGCAGCGCTTCATGAATGATCTTGGACTGACTACCCGTCATTTTAATGACTTTTTCGGCGAGCTCCATAATGGTGAACTCACTGGGGTTGCCGATATTCATGGGGCCGACGGTTTCGTCCTGATTCATGAGTCCAACAAAGCCCTCGATAAGATCGTCACAGTAGCAGAAAGAGCGGGTCTGCTGCCCTTCCCCATAGACAGTAATATCCTTCCCTTGAAGGGCTTGCACGATAAAATTAGACACCACTCGGCCATCGTCCGGACGCATATTAGGGCCGTAAGTGTTGAAGATACGAACAATGCGGATATCCACCCCGTTCTGGCGGTGATAGTCCATGAAGAGAGTCTCCGCACAGCGCTTACCCTCATCGTAACAGGAGCGAATACCAATCGGGTTAACGTTGCCCCAGTAAGCTTCAGTTTGTGGGTGGACGGAAGGGTCGCCGTAAACTTCCGAGGTGGAGGCTTGGAAGACACGGGCGTTCAACCGCTTGGCCAGTCCGAGGCAATTGATTGCCCCCATAACGGAGGTCTTGATCGTCTTAATCGCGTTGTATTGGTAATGCACTGGCGAGGCGGGGCAGGCCAAATTGTAAATTTGGTCGCACTCCACTTTAAACGGATCGGTCACATCGTGCCGCAAGAGTTCGAAATTTGGATTCTCCATCAGCGGCAGAATATTACGCTTACGCCCCGTGAAGAAGTTATCCATGCAGATGACTTCGTGGCCTTCGTTGAGTAGACGCTGGGAGAGATGACTACCGAGAAATCCGGCACCACCGGTGATGAGAATACGCATAGGAATTAAAACGGGTTGTGATTTATAAAAACAAGGCAACAATAGTCAGACGTCACGATATGAAAACCAAAAAGTCACTTTTTAGTCAAGTTACCCATATAATAGTATGGCTGACGATTAGCCCCCTACTCTCTTACGCTCAAAGCGAGGCTCCAGCGGCCGAAAAGCCGGATCCGACCGACCCACGCCCAGCGCGTAGCGATGTCGCGAGCACACAACTAATTAAAAACTACCTAGTCGTCACTGGCGGAGAGCAGGCGCATCTAGCTGTGCAAAATGTAGTCGCGGAGGGCACGATCAAAGAATCGATCTTGCTGCGAAACTTTCGGCTGATCGAAACGATCGACGGCAAGCGCCACCTGACTTATCACTGGACGCATCTAGGACGAAAGCACCGTGAGGTTTACGTCCACGACGGCCTGCAAACTTGGACGCAGGTGCTGGAACCGAAGCGCAAGGAGCCCAAACCCTACGGCGGCGCAGAGGGCATACATTTCGTCAATCAGCGCTGGCTATTACAGCCATTTAACCTGCCCATGCTCGCAGAATACGTATTCAAATACCAAGGTAGTTCGAAGGTGAATGGACGCCCTGCACACGTCGTAAAAGGCTACGGAAAGAAGGATGCGAATAGCTGGTTCTATTTTGATAAAGAAAAATTTCTCCTAACACGCTGGGGCGGCAAAGGCCAGATCGCTGGAGTGAGTGAGCCCATGGATTATCGGGCGGCTCAGTTCAAATCCTTCGGCGGCGTGCTATTCCCTACAGAAATCGACCTATTAGTCGAAAATGCCGCCTTTGGGCATCTTCAATTCGAGAAGATCAAAACGAATCAGGATTTGAACGACGTCTCCTTTTACATGCCGAAGTCGACCACTCCGACTTTGCGCCAACGCCCGACTGCGCCGAATTAATGCAGATCGACCCATTGCAACGAAGCGTGCGCCTGAGCGTGGGCGAGCTAGCGGTTTTTCGAAACCACCCGACCGTGCGCGGCCATGGTCTGAGTCCCTGGCGGGCGAGCGTCGGCCAGCAGTGGCACAAAAACGCCGAGGCCCTCAGCCAAGCAGAACAACCGCAGGCACAGTTTGAAGTCACCGTGAGCGCGGACTGGCGACACCGCGACTGGCTCTTTCAAATCAATGGCCGCATCGACCAACTCCTGCCGATGGCGGACGGTTTACGCATCCGCGAGGTCAAAACAATCCGCAGCCCCCTTCCTGCGCCTGACGAAACACTGATAGACGACTACCCCGAATATTTTGCTCAAGCCGCGATCTATCGGGCAATGCTGCAAGTGCTGCCCAACTATGCCGACCAGCCCATCGCAGCCGAAGTCCAGTTTATCAACATCGAAAACGGTGCGCTACAATCGGTCTCCCTGCAGTCGCAAGAGCATGCACTCTTCGAGCAACAACTCGAGCAACTACTCCCCTTCCTAGAAGAGCGCCGTGGCAGCCTCAACCGTTTGCGCGAGGCAGAGATTCAACCCGCGTTTGAAACACTGCGCCCCGGACAAGCCGAGCTGTTCAAGACACTCCACGCCGCCGCACTGCAATCACGGCACGTCTTAGCACAAGCGCCCACTGGCTATGGTAAAACCGGCATCGTGCTGGAGCACGCGCTGAAACACATGCAAGACGGCCTCTATGATCGCTGCATTTACCTGAGCAGTAAATCGACCGGCCAGCTAGAGACGATCCGTCAGCTCAAGCAAATGATCGGCCACGACCTCCGCTATATCCAGATGCGCAACCGCAGCGAGCACCGGATCGACAGCGAGCGCCACACCTGCACGGGCGACGAACGCTGCAATGCAGAGATCGGGCAGCACTGGTGCGAAGCGGACATTCACGCCCCCGAGCTGTTTGAGCACGGCACTTTCGCGCTGGCGCACGCTCAAGAGATCGGCGCGACAACCGGCGTCTGCCCCTACACCCTGACCAAAGCCTGCTTGCCCTTTGCCGAAATCTGGATCGGTGACAGTAACTATGTTTTCTCGCCAGACAGCCGATCCGTTTTCATGGAGGCGCAAGGATTCGAGCCAGAGCGCACCTTACTGATCGTCGACGAGGCGCATAATTTGCCCGACCGCACGGCCGACAGCCTGAGCCTCGAACTCGCCAGCGCGGATCTACTCTTCGCCATCGAGGAACTTCGCGCCCACGGAGCCCCAAGACGGCTGCTCGCCACTGCAAGCGAACTTTGCCGCTGGATCGACAGCCTAGGTGCCGAGCAAGCCTTAGGCGGCAACCGTATCTACATCGGGCAAGACCTCTGCGAGGACTTTGCCCAACAGCTCAAACAAGCCGCTTTCGACTACGAAGCCACCGCGCCATTCGCCATTCAACTGATCTGGAGCATCCCGAGACTGGCGGAGACCTTTGCCTCGCCCGCGCAGCAATATCTCCACTGGGTGCCTCGCCCCAGTGTGCTCGCTGCCACCTGTCTCGACGCTAGCGAATGGATCGCCGAATGCCTCAAACCTTTCGGAGGTAGCATCATGATGTCAGCCACCCTCGCGCCCTTTGATAGCTATCGAGAAAGTTGCGGGCTACTAAAGGACTCCGTGACTGTCGCCCAAGCGCAGGCACCGTGGCGCGACGAGGCCTACGATGTGGCCATCGATTGCCGCATCGATACTCGCCTGCGCACGCGCGACCGCTATTACGAAACGACCGCGCGCACTATCGCCCAACTTTGCCACCACCAGCCAGGCGCTCCGATTGTGGTATTTTTCGCTTCTTATCTATATGCTGAAAACATACAGACCTACCTGGAAGCACTCGCCCCCGATCTACGCGTGCAGCGACAACCACGCGGCGGCGATTTGGCCGAGCAGTCCACTTTCATTGAAGAAGGCCTCTTGATGGCGGATGCCCTCTTTCTAATACTGGGCAGCAGTTACGCCGAGGGCATCGATCAACTCGGCGGGCGAATCGAACAAATCATGATTGTCGGCCCCGCTCTGCCCGAAGTGAACCTGATCCAAAAAACCAAAATGGAAAACCATGACAGTCTCTCGCGCGACGACGCCTTTCGTGAGGTCTACATCCGCCCCGCGATGCGACGCATCCACCAAGCGCTCGGCCGCATCGTCCGGGCACCGGGGCAATCGGCACGCGTTTTACTGCATTGCAAACGCTTCGCGGAAGCAGCTTACCAGCATGAACTCGCCCCCGAATACCAGAGTGACTGCCAACTACGTGATGATAAGGACTTTTTTCATTGGCTAAATTCCTGAAAAAAAGACCACAAATAACGCCGTTTAACTGTCGAATAGGCTAATTTTTAAGCTTACAAAAGAGATTGACTCACAAAAGGTTAAATTTGTTTGTAATTAATTAATCAGTAGGTAAGTTAAGTTCTTGTAACTAAGTAATTCTTGCAAGAATCATCATCCTCCATTACCAAAGATATAAAAATTATGGCACGTTCAAAAGCAAATAAAGGCATCAGCCGGATCGACTCCGGTTCGACACACGGTTGGTTCGTTCGCGGTTACCGCAACGGCAAAACTTACTCGAAACTATTCAGTGACCGTAAAAGCGGTGGAAAAGGCAAGGCACAGAAGCTGGCAAAAACCTATCGTGACGAGCTTAACGAAGAGCTCGAAACGATTCCGAAAAGGCCACGTCAGCGTCGCATTGTTGTTTCCGACTCCCGCAATACAACGGGCGAACTAGGTGTTTCGCGCACCACAAAGGTTGGCCCCAACGGCACCAAGCACGAGTGCTTCTCCGTTAGCTGGCGCCCCGAGCCCGGCGTGCAGAAATGCACCTCTTTCTCGATTAAGAAGTATGGCGAGAAGAAAGCCTTCAAGCTAGCCGTCGAGCATCGCCGCAACATGATGCGCGAGATTCACGGCCCCAACTTCTACCGCCAGTTGAGCAAGCGTAAGTAATTAAAGCGCTGAATCATTATTTTCAAAACGCAGTCCACACGGACTGCGTTTTTTATTTACCCGCCCGCACGGACGGCCTGATAGCTGCGGGCATTGAGTTCGGTGCAAACGCGGTCGCAAACATCACCTTGTAATTCAACCACTCGGCCCTTCAAAGTTCCACCGCAGGCACAGATCTTCTTCAACTCAAAGGTCATCGCCTCCAGGGTGCTGAGCGGAATGTGGGTGGGGAATTCTCTAAGGGTGGTCACTGTTTTGCCGCCGCGCCCGGCCTTTTCGCGGCGGACTTCGACTCGGCCCTTGGACTTTTTCGCGCCGGATTTCTTTTGCCGCGATGGTGCCCGGAGCTTCATTTCGCCCGCAGGTAGGCCTGCCCCATCGAGTCCGGCAAATGGGTTAGCGCCAAAGGAGTCTCCACCTTCGGTCGAAATTTTGCTGTTTTTCCGAGGGCTCATTGGTGATGCGGCGTTGAGGAGTCTTTGAGCCAAGCGAGAGCCTTCACGTAGCTTCGCTTGACCAGGTAGTGCTTTAGTCGCTCAGACGTCAGTGATGATTGCGCTCTGGCATCAAGGCGCGTCACAATTTGTGCGATGGTTTCCCCCTCTTCGAGCGGACATTGACCGACGATGCGCTCCAAATCGCTTTTCAAATGCTCCGTATCCATAAATACTTAAGGTAAAGATATGATCGATCAAGGGCAAGAATGTTTACCGCAATGGTACGAATTAAGGCCAATCTGCGCGACTGGTTTGCTCAGCCTGCGGCTTCTTCTTTGAGCAGCTCTCCTAATTCTTTAAGCAACGTGGCATCTTGCGGTGTGGTCAGTTTTTTTAACTCTTCGTCTATCTCGGTCTCTTGCGGTGGGCGGAAGATGCCGAGCGTTAAGTGGATGAGCCAGTGCAAGACGCCCTCAGTTTGAGGATCATTAAGGAACATAAGCTCACGGCAAAGATAGGCAGAATCGTGCAGACGTATGAGCAAGCGCGGTTGGCGACTACAAAAATAATGTAGGCACTTGATAATCTCTGGCATAAGCCGAGTTTCCACAACTGCGGGCATCTCCATGCGCTTGCTCGACAAGCGGCTATGCTTACGGCGGCGTTCGTGATACTCAAAGACGGCGTTGAGCTCCGACTGCCTGATACGGTTTAGAGTAAACGAAAGCGCTTCGGGCAGATGGAAGCCGCGGTGACCTAAGCGATAAGGGAAATGCTTGGTTAAGCCCCTTTCATCACCATGTGCAAAGACGTTTTGGAGGTTTCTATAACTACCACCGATGAAGGCTTTGTCGGACAAACGATCAAGGAACTCCATCAAATCGACGAAAGTTATAATCTCCTCGGCCGCGCAAAGTTCGCGCAAATCAGAATCGAGATTAGCCAAGGCGACGGGGTAATCTTGATAGAGGCCAAACTCTTCAACGAAGCGCATTCGCTGTTGATAGGCTTGGTTATCAATCTCCTCAAACGAGCCCATATCGTTACACTCCTCTTCAAAAAGGAAGGTGCTCTCGCAGATTTCCAACAAGTGCGTGGCCGTTTTAAGATCAAGCTTCTCAAGCTCCATGACTTCTTCGAAGCTGAGATAGATGTAACGCGCGATCGTGTCGCTCTTGGTTTTTGCTCCGGGGTGCGACCATGCGCGAGTGCCGGTGTTCCTAGCCAGTGCAGATACGCTCAAATCTTCAAAAGGGGAACCTTGCGCACGATAGGCAGCCTTGTCCCAACGAGCCGCTAACTCTTCGATTTTGCTTAAAGCATGACTCTTCTCTGTCTGATCTTCGCTCATTAGGTTGAATAAGGGGCATGGCTGCCCAGAAAACTGAACCTAGGACGCGCTCGCCATATTGGTGCCAGCATTGTTTCCAGATTGGGCGATCGCATTGACGTTGTGCGAGAGGATCTCATCTGCCAGATCGTTATAGTCCTTGCCGACGCCTTCGGCGACTTCACGGCTCTCGATAAGACAAACAGGCAGGCCAAGTGTGACCGCACGGCGGACGATGGTGGCATCGCGCACGCAGGCATCATAGATCTTGGCTTCGTTCGAGACGAGGCGTTGCTTCTTAAATTGGTTAAGGCGCAGTTGCATACGCATCTTCGGCACACCAATATCGACATTGGCCTTGATCGAATTAAAAATCACCCCGGAGACTCGGGCAAAATTACCCATTTCAGGCACACGGAAGCCAGCCGAACGGCGATAGAACAGCAGCAGCTTTTCTATCATCAACGTGAAGCCAATGAGCGAGAGCGCATCTGGATTGGCTGGCACGTAAAGCTCGTCGGCACTGAAGATCCCGAGTTGCGAAGCGTTCAGGATGTTTGGAGGGCAATCGTAGAGGATAAAATCATAATCCTTTTCAATCTCACGAATCTGCTCATTAAAAATAAGGTAATGAGGGTTCTGAGGATTGATCTTATACTCGTTCTCGATGTCGATCAGGTTGAATGTGGTCGGGCACAAATCCAGCCCAGGCAACTGTGCGTTGCCTTGGTTGTCGCGCACTACATCCTTCACGATGATGTCTTTGATGCGCTCTTCGCTGGGATCAAAGATCGAAAAGACTGAGCCGCGCTTTTCCATGTTAATGCGGTTCCACCGCTCAATGCGGAGGAGCCAGATACTGGAGTTCGACTGCGTATCGAGATCGCAGAGTAACACGCGTTTGCCTCGCTGAGCGAGACATGCGGCAACGTTGACAATGAGCGAGGTTTTACCCACCCCACCCTTGTAATTAATGAATGCTAGCTTACGTGCCATAGAGAACCTTACGGTTGAAATATAATTTGTCTTAGAAAAAAGAGTTTCGTTTCCTTAGAATTTAGAATCGAATTCATCCATAGTAGGCAACTCTTCGGAGAAGCCCACAGCAAAATCACCAAATTCCTGATCGCCATCAGTGCCAGTACGGAGCGATGGCTCTTCTTGAGTGGAGAGAATTCTCTCAGAAATGGCGGTGTCGATGTAAATTTCCGCCCAGTAGCCGTTTTCAACTTCGTAGTCGTCAGGCACGTAACCGTATTTATCGAGGATTTCAAGTATAAGTGAGGAATCGGGGGTGGCACTGAACCCCTTGAGCATACCACGCTCTTCGTGGGCATTGACTGCCTCATCGACGATAAAAGGAGGCACCACACCATCGTAAGATGGGTGGATATTATGTTGCGATGCCCATTGGATCCAACGTTCACGATCGACCGAGCGCTCAGTCTTAGAAAGTGCTTCGTAGTAGTAAACCTTGCGGCGCGTGAGGCGGCGTACCAGTGCACAGGCCTTAACATCGCCGTGCTCGATCTCGAGCCAATCACCGCGGCGTGGTTCTTCGATCGGACTACGGGTTTGAGAAATGTCCTCGGGCGCTTCGACGAAATCTTTACCACCTGTGAAGCAATACTTCACATCGGTTTCGCCGTGGCGCATCACATCCAGCTTGCCTTTCTGGATCAGTTCTTCTTGGAACTTTTCCGCATCGCTGCGCGAAGAGGCCCACATGTATTGAGTGACTGAGGTAGTTACTTTGAATTTACGTTGCATCGACATGACTTTATGGGTTTTAGAATGATAAATAGAATTAGGTATGAATTAGGTATGAATTAGATGCTTAACTAGCTGCTTGCTCTGAGGTCGACGAAGCTTCGCCCTCTTCGCCGGCATCGAGTCCGGGAATCGCATGAAGCATATCGGTTGCAGATTGAAAACGGTCTTCAGTGTCGTAAGCCAGCGCTTGCTTAATCCAAGCGTCCCAACGAGGGTTAATCCCGTTGACAGCCTGGGTAGGCAAGTCGAGCGAAAGACTATGACGGCCGGTAAGCATACGGTATGTAATCAAACCGACCGTATACAGGTTGCTCGCGACATCAGGACGCTTACCCGCGCGTTGCTCTGGGCTGTAATACTCAAAAGCATTCAGTAGCGATGGAAGCGCACGGCTGAAACCAGGAAGCGGATCAAACGGAGTCGGTTCGAGGCGCAGATTGTTACGCAGGAGATGGAAATCATCCCACGCGTGGCCGATCAGATCAGTGACGCCAAGCTCGGAAATCTTTACGCCCTCTTCAGCTATCAAAACATTGGCGGGCTTCAAGTCGGAATGAATCACGCCTACGCTGTGCGCATGATCCAAGCCCAGGAGCAGATAGTAGAGGTAGTAGTTGACCTCTTCTTCACTCAAAGGCCCCTTATTATTACGCATTAAGTCTTCGAGCGTGCGGATCCGAACTTTCTCGGCAGTCATCTCACCTTCAATGTGCTCCATCCGTAACCAATAGAACATATCCTCCTCACCGAGATCATCAATGCGCAAAATATTCGGATGATCGAGCTTTGTTTGGATACGTGCGGCTTGCTTAAACACCTCAGCACCATCTTCGCCATTGAACCCTTTGGGGATCACTTTGACGGCAAACTGCTTCCCGAGCATTTCGTGTTGCGCGAGATAGACCTCACCGATCGCTCCTTTGCCGATGAAGCTAGCAATGTGCAAGTTACCCAAGCTCATGCCCGGTTGAAGCGAGCTAAGCTCGTCGGTGAATCCCATTCCAGAAATATCCATAATCATTGGGGTGCTAAATTTTGAGTTAAGGTAGATAGGTTAGGTAGAATTTGCTTAGAAGCGCTTCTTTGGCTTCGCGGGTGCTTGAACGCGGGAAGGTGTGTTGCCTGCTTTATCCTGAGATGCTGATCCCGGTTTTTTGGGTGGCACGATGCTAGGACTGCCAGGCTTGCGTGGAGGCAAGACGCGAGGTGTGGCTTTAGAAGCTGGCTTTGCTTGATTTGCGGATTGTTCATCTGCCCCATCTTCGCCATTCAGAAACTGGATGATTGGATCATTCGGGTTACCCGACGCGATTTTCTCTGGCGGAGCTTTGGCAACCGAAGGCTCTAGCCTAGGTTCGGACACTTCCATAGCAGGTGCTACGGCAGAGCTAAGTTCGACCGCCTCGGGCGGGGCAACTTCAGCAACTTCCTGCACAGCTTCTTCAGGCATAAACTCGTCCGCAGAGGCGATCATCGATAAGGCGACCACTAGGACGAAGTCGAAAGTGATGAAGTTGATTAAGAAGAGTGTAATCGCATCACCAAGTCCACAGACGTGTGCGAATGCTAGAATAGGTAAGAGTGCGGGCAAAAGAAGTAGCCCATAAATTAAAATTTGATCTGAAGTATCGTTGAGTTCTTTATGGCGAGCCTTAGCAACTTTGAAGATAGTCAGCGAACGTGCAATCGGCACAATCATCAAGAATCCAGCCAGAATCGAAAAAAGCAGCGCAGCATTAGTCTTGATTCCGGAGCTCACAGCACAGGCAGTCAGAAAAAAGATCAGCCCGTAAATACCGGCATCGATGAACGCTGACTTACGATTTGGCTTTTCTTGACGTGCGAGCAGGTTGCGAGTAATAAAGCCTACAGCTGGTCCGACCAGCACCCAGACGGCCATCGTCAAAAAAAGCGGAGCGGAGCTGACTGTATTATTCAAGTGCGCCGCATACAGATAGGTCGCGAAGAAGCCATGGAGCATGATCAGTATGGCCGCGATGGCCAGTGTCTTCAGACTGACCACAAATCGCTCTTCAGCAAGTTTTGAAGCTTTCTTGAAAAGAATGACCGCGACAGCACCCGCGAGCAGGAAGTTTAAGACAAACGACGCGTAGGTCAGCATCTGAAAGCCAGAAATTGTGATCGGTTCCTCAGCGACAGACTCCGTAGCGACAGACTCGGTAGCGACAGACTCGGTCACTTCAACGATCTTCGCGGTGGTATCCGCATTGACAGGTTTGACTGGTTTGACAGGATCTCTAGTTTGCGAAAGTAATGAAACTTTCCCCTCATACTTTGGCTTGGCTGGAGTGGGAGACTGTAATGATGAGTGACCATCATTGTTGGACTCCGTTTTTTTGACCGGAGGTATGGAAGTAAGAAGTGTTGATTTTTCAGACATAATTACGTGTCAAGTGGCTGCTGATTTAAAATTGGGATAGTGCTAATATGGGCAGTTCACCAATACGTCGTAAAGTCACAATGTAGTTAAGCCAGCCTTTTTACACTTTCTTAAATCGAAAATAGCCTCCAAAAGCCAATTTTTCAACAAAATCCAAGGTTAAATGCCATTACACCATGAGCAATTCACCCTACAACTAAGTAATATTCTTTGCGGATATACGAAAAAAAACCCTCAGAGGAATCTGAATCCCCGCAAATGATCCTGCCCTAATTCATATAAAATACGAGATAAACATGAGACAGCAATACAGGTCAAGCGCCGATCGATCTTTATCATCACACGTGGAATGTATTATTTATGAAACTCGGTACGCTTTATTCGCACCAATCTTGAAAAGTGACTCGACGCGCTTCACTCCATCATCAACGCTCAAGCATATGTCCTCAGGTCTGGAAGCAATTGCAAACGAGCTACGGCGATTACAGCGCGATGGTGTGGATCGAATCTTCGTCGAAGACGATACGATGCAACTCATCGTGCCAAAAAAGGGTACGTCGAATCAGGGCGAGTATCGCACTGAAAGCCCCGCAACTCCAGCCCTCCACACCGACCTACGCGAGTTAATAAAGGAAACCTCCGCCCCCGTAGCGGCGACCAAAGCCCCCGCAAAACCATCCGAAGTCCCCAAGGCCGCCCCACTGCCCGCAGCACCCGAAATCAAACTACCCGAGGGCGATGCCGCGACCCAGCTCACGTGGCTGCGCGACCGGGTGCTCGACTGTAAAGTCTGCCAAGAGCACCTCAGTGAAGAGGGCCAGATCGTCTTCGGCTCTGGTTCAGCCGAAGCTGACATCCTTTTTTGCGGCGAAGCTCCCGGCGCGGATGAAGAGCTGGCTGGCGAACCCTTCGTCGGCAAAGCGGGGGAACTACTGACCAAGATCATCGCGGCGATGGGGCTCTCCCGCGAGAGCGTCTATACCACCAACATTCTAAAGTGGCGGCCTGAGCACGATAAGCCCTACGGCAATCGCCCGCCTACGCTCGATGAGATGCGCTTCTGCCTCCCCTATCTCCGAGCGCAAATCGAGATCATCAAGCCGAAGGTCATCATCGCCCTCGGCAACATCGCCGTCACCGGCCTATTCGGCCCCGACCCAGCCCGCAAGATGGGCGCGATCCGCGGCACTTGGAAGAAGTTCGACGACACCCCCGTCATGATCACCTTTCACCCAAACTACCTCTTACGCAACGGCACAGACAAGACCAAGCGCATGGCCTGGGAAGATATGCTGCAAGTCATGGAAAAGTGCACTCTTGAAGTCAGCGAAAAACAGCGCGGCTTTTTCCTCCCAAAACCCTAGCGACTTCTCTACATACGGATACATGGCGCAAACCATCATACTACGACAATACCCTATCAGCGGTCTCGCGTTTCGCGACTTCTGGGATATTTGCAGCCGTTTTCAAACCGTCCATCCCGAGTATCGCTACGTCTATTTCACAGTCGATGGCTTCGAGTCGTTTCTCGTGCTCGACGAGCCAGAAGTCTCCAAAGTCCTCAATAAACTCAAAGGCAAAGAAGACCGCGTGCGCAAATACTCCGCCCGCTTCTACACCAGCCGCACCCAACACAGCGAAGGCTACGGCGTCTCCGAATTGCAATATCGCCCTATTTCGTACGACCGCTACCTGCAAGGCCTCAGCTTTTACAGCGACTCCGTGGCCAAGTCGAACTACTACCAATTCGAAGAAGAGATTTACACAAACTATCCCTTCATCGAAAACAACGAACCAGAAGTCGAATTTGGTAAGCCCTGCGAATTACTCGCCCTCGTCATCGACATCCGCGGTTTTAGCCTCTTTTGCGAAAAACCCGAGATCGAGTCACCCTACACCTGCGGCCTCATGTCCGCTTTCTATCACATGGTCAACCGGGCGCTGCAACGCTTCCCCCCAGAGATGACAAAATTCCTCGGCGACGGCGTTTTAGCCATCTGGGAGACCAGACCCGCCGACCGAGAAATCGCGGTGCGCGAAGCGCTCAACGCCGCGCTCAATCTCCGCCACAGCTGGGCGATGGTCAAAGACAGCCCTCACTTCACCCACGGCGCCCCGCAAGACATCGGTGCCGGCATCTGCTTCGGCCTAGCCAGCCACCTCGAAGTCGGCAACGACTACATCGGCCGCCCCATCAACATCGCCAGTCGCCTCTGCGGCGCCTGCCCCGGCGACCGCGTTTACGTCGACCGCGCAGTGCCCAATCTCCCCCTCGAAATTAAAAAGCAAGCATATGTCGCCCACATCAAACCCTACGGCCGCCACAACGTCTGGGCGTATTCGACCAAGCCGGAGTAGTTCGGTTGATCAATCAAACTCGATCAGCCGAGTCATCGAAAAGTCCCGCTTCGCTCTCTCGACATAAACAATAATTACCTTCTGCTCTTCAATTCGGTAATAAATATGTACAGGCCGAACAACGAGCCTCCGATAGCGAGTATGCTTCAATTCTTTCGGAATATTCCCAAGCTCCGAATTCTTCTCAAGCAGATCGATCTTCTCGAAAAAACGACGCACCAAATTGCAGGCCGCATCGTAGTCGTCGATGGCGATATAATCACCGATTTCATCCAGAGCATTCAGGGCAGGCTCTGTCCAAATTACTTCAGCCATCTTCCCAGCTTCTTTTTTGCTTCTTGGTTCGTAAGCACACGGCCTTCGGAAAACGCTTTTTCGCCACGCGCTAAGCCTTCAAGCAACTGCATCCTTTTTGATTGCGACTCAAACGTCTGTACATCGACAAGATAAGCAGCCGGCTTACCGTGCTCCGTAATCATCACAGGTGACCGATCTTGTCGTAAATCGCCAATTATACGAGTCGCTTGCCGCTTCAAAGTAGTCACTAATTCGGTTTTCATAAGTGATACTTTAGTAGCACTTCCTGAAGTGGCAATACACTTTTCAACTCAACCGTGGAGGGGATGTGCGCTGCCGTAAAGGAGTTGACTACTCCGATTGTTAGCTTCGTTGGATTAAGGGTAGACGCGATTTTTTGTGATCACGATCTCCTGAATATTATAGGAGAGACCATTTTGAATACGCTCCTCCTTCACTTATGGTTACAACCTCAAGGCTTCGTACACTGGACAAAGTGCTTGAACCATCTGGATCATCCACGGTAGAAACCACACCACCTAACACAGGCACGCTGCCTGTGTTTTTTTTATTTCCTATCGAACGCACACTTCCAGTTCCGACTTACTCTGAAGACCTCCCGATCCATCTGCGGCGGGAGGAGATCGTGCGCACGATTCGGGAGAACCAAGTCGTGGTCATCGCGGGGGAGACGGGTTCGGGTAAAACCACGCAAATCCCGAAGTTTCTCCTCGAATGCGGCCTCGGGCGAAAGGGATTTCTAGGCTGCACGCAACCACGCCGTGTGGCGGCACTCTCGGTCGCGCAACGGATCGCAGAGGAACTGGGGGTCAACTACGGCCAGGAAGTTGGCGCGAAAATTCGTTTCACCGATCAGACGCAGGCCAACACCGTGATCAAAGTGATGACGGACGGCATCCTGCTCAATGAATTGCAGGACGACCCGATGCTGCGCGCTTACGAGGCAATCATAATCGACGAGGCACATGAACGCAGCCTCAACATCGACTTCATCCTCGGCTGTCTGCGGCAGCTCACGAAGCAACGCAAAGACCTCAAGATCATCATCACTTCGGCCACGATTGACACGGCTAGTTTTGCCAAGGCTTTCGACGATGCGCCCATCATCGAAGTGTCGGGGCGTATGTATCCGGTGGATACGTTTTACCGTCCAGCTGCGGATAGCGATGAGGGCGATTACATCGATGCGGCCACCGAGGTGATTACCGAGATCATCGACCACAACCGCGAGGGCGACATACTCGTTTTTCTCCCCGGCGAGCGCGACATCCACGAACTGCGCCGCCAACTCGAAGACAGCCCTGCCCGGCAGTGCGACTTACTCCCTCTCTTTGGTCGTTTGGCCAATGCCGACCAGCAGCGCATTTTCCATCCCGGTGGACGGCGGCGTATCATTCTTTCGACTAACATCGCCGAGACTTCGCTCACCGTGCCGGGTATCCGCTATGTGGTGGATACCGGCCTCGCGCGGGTCAGCCGCTACAGTCCACACTCTCGCACCCAACGCCTGCCGATCGAACCGATTGCACAGTCCAGCGCCGATCAGCGCCAAGGTCGTTGTGGCCGTGTCAGCAACGGCGTCTGCTACCGCCTCTACGACGAGCAAGACTTCCTCGGGCGTCCCCGCTACACCACGCCCGAAATCCACCGAGCGAATCTCGCCTCTGTCATCCTGCGAATGATGGCCTTCAAGCTGGGCGACATCCGCACCTTCCCCTTCATCGATCCACCTGCGGAAAGCGCCATTGTCGGCGGCTACCGCTTACTGGCCGAACTCGGCGCGGTGCAAGCAGACGAGCGCAGCCCGAATCCCGAAGACTACCGGCTGACCAAACTCGGGCGACGCCTCGCGCAACTGCCCGTCGACCCCACCGTCGCGCGTATGCTGCTGCAAGCCCAGCACGAACATGCGCTGCCCGAAGTGCTGGTCATCGCCTCTGGTCTCTCGATTCAAGATCCCCGTGAGCGCCCCGCCGATTTGGCTAAGGAAGCGGATGAAATGCACAAGCAATTCACACATCCCGAGTCCGACTTCCTTACGCTACTCAACATCTGGAACGCCTATCACGAAAAGCTCGATACCCTCTCGCAGCATAAGCTGCGCAAGTTCTGCAAGAGTCACTTCCTCGCCTATCAACGGATGCGCGAGTGGCGCGACATTTATCACCAGTTGGAAAGAGTCCTTTCCAACTGGGAGTCGAAAGTGAGGGTGAAAGTGAAAGTAGATAAAACGCAAAACTCCGCACTCTCGACTCCTCACTCCTCACTCTGCAGCTATGCTGCAGTCCACCGCTCCATCCTGACTGGTCTACTCAGTAACATCGCGCACAAGGAAGAAGAACACAACTACCGTGGGCCACGCAATCGCAAGGCGCTACTCTTCCCAGGCTCCGCGCTGTTCGACCACGAAACCGCCAAGAAGCAGCGCAAAGCGAACTACGCCAAAAAGGCGAAACCAAAGCCCGCTAAGACCAAAGCGCCCGAGTGGATCGTCTGCGGCGAATGGATGGAAACCAGCCGCCTCTTCGCCCGCACCGCTGCCAAGATTGAAGTCGATTGGATCGAAGACCTCGCGGGCGACCTACTGCAAATCCGCCACTCTGAACCGTTTTGGAGCACCAAGGGCGCGGCCGTGCTCTGCAAGGAGCGCCGCATACTCTTCGGCCTCGAAATCAAGCGCGGGCAAGTCAGCTACAGCCGCATCGAGCCCGACGAAGCGACCGACATATTTATCCGCAACGGCCTGATCGAAGGCGGCATCAAAGAGCGCCCCAAGTTCTTTGCACATAACGTACAACTGCAAGAAGCCGCCGAGTCCGAACTGGCGCGTCGGCGCACCGGCTCCGCATTTTGGATCGAGGACAATCTCTGCGCGTTCTACCGTCAGCGAATGGAAGGCGTTGGCTCCTTCGCCGAGCTGCGCAGCTACGCCAAGAAGCACCACGGTGGCTCGCTTGATTTCCTCATGGCGACCGAAGACGATTTATTGCCGCCCGACGAGAGCGGCGTGGCGACCGAAGACTTCCCGCGCGCGCTCCAGCTAGGCGGCAGCGAAATCCCCCTGCAATATCGGAACGAGCCCGGCAGCGACGAAGACGGTGTCACCCTACGCCTGCCGCTCGCGCAAGTGGATGCCATCCAGCAAGGCACGCTCGACTGGGCAGTGCCCGGCCACCTCGAAGAAAAGATTGAGTGCCTGCTCCGCGCCTTGCCCAAGCAGATACGCATCCGTCTGCATCCGCTCAAAGAGCGCGCTACTGAGCTTAAATCCAAGCTCAAACCCAGCGAGCGAGCGCTGACCGAACAGCTGAGCGAACTGCTGACTAGCGCTTACGGCATCGAGACCTACAAAGATCAATGGCAGAGCGCACAACTACCCGAGCACCTCAAGCCGCGTATCCAGATTGAGAATACAAGGGGCGAAGCCCTCGCCCAAAGCCGCGACCTCGATACGTTGCGCCAGCAACTACAATCCAAGAGCAAACAAGCAGCCGCGGGTGATGGCCTCGACGCCATTCCTGCCTGGCAAAGCGCCGCCGCGCAATACGAGCGCGAAAACCTGACCGCATGGAACTTCGGCGACCCACCCGAGTGCATTGACCTCAGCGGCGAGTCCGGCCTGCCGCTCAAGGCTTATCCTGCCCTCGTCTGCGAGAGTAATCAAATTCACTTAAGACTCTGCCCCGACCGCGACCAGGCGCACCAACGCACGGCGCAAGCATGGCCGGAACTCGCGGAGCAGTGCATGGGGCGCGACATCGCATGGATACGCCGCGACCTGAAAGAGCTCAAAAAACTCGGCATCCTACTGGTGCAAGTGGGCGGCTACGAGGCGATCAAAGACCCTGCGTGGGCGCACCTGCGGCGGCACCTATTCGGCACCGAATCTTTGCTACCGCTCAGCGAGGCTAATTTCAAAAAGACACTGGCACACGCCGGCCAAGCATCGAAGGGCATCGTGCTCAAATTGATCGATCACCTGCGAGGTGTGCTGGAAGCCCGCGAGGCCGTTATGCTCTTGCTGGAGCAAAAGAAAACCACCCAAGCCATCATCTACCCCGGTATGCGCGCACACCTGGAAGCGATCGCGCCCGCCGATCTGCTCGATCACTACGAGTTCGACGAACTGCCCCACATCGCGCGCTACCTCAAGGCCATGCTACGCCGCTCGCAACGCGCCAAAGAAAGCATCCAGCGCGACATCGAAAAATCGCAACGCGTCGCGCCTTTTGAGGCCAAGCTGGCGGCGCTACAAAAGCTCGCATCGGGCACTTCGCATCCCGCACTCAAGCCCTACCGGCTGCTACTGGAAGAGTTCCGCGTCTCCATCTACGCGCAAGAGCTCGGCACCGCGCAAAAGGTCTCTGAGAAACGGCTAGAGCAATTGGCGGAGGTCATTACCAAGCAATTGAAGCGCTAAGCACTTACTTGCCATGAACAACCAGACAGCCAAGCTCGCACGCATGAAGACTCTCTGGTTGTTACTGCCGATCTCCATCCTGCTGACCTTTACTTGGTTCTACTTCGTGCGATCTGCCTTGCCATTTTTCGCTTACTTTGCTGATCCCGAGGTCGCCTATATATTCAGCGCGCTTCAGCTTAATGAAATGGGCTACGTGCAAATGACTGACCACCCGGGCACCTTCTTACAGATTGTCGGCGCTGGTCTGGCTCGCTTACTTAGTTTTGATTTTAAGCAAGCCTTTGTGCTCGATGGCTACAACCAGTTCCGCAGCGCTTGGCTGATCTTTACGCTGCTGGCTGTGGGCTTTGCTTTGCTGCAGTTTTGGAAATTACTGGGCTGGAGTGTCTGCGCTTTTTTAATAGCCAGCCTACTTCTAGTGCACGACTACAATACGCTGATGCACTTTGGGCGCTTCACGCCTGAGGGTGGCTTTCTCGCGTTATATCTAGTCGTGGCCGTACTCGCCTGTCGCTCGATTGCGGGTGCGAAGGAGCTGTCTTTTGCACGCGCTCTGAGCTGGGGCGCTTTGCTGGGAGCGGTGACGACGATTAAGATCACCTTGTGGCCAGTCACGGCTTTTCTGATTGGTGCGTTCTTCTGCCTACGCTCCGAAGCTAAAATGCCACGGCAACTACTAGCAGGCGCATTGATGCTGGCCACCGCGCTGGTCGCCTACTTCGTCGTAGGCTCAGCATTTGCCGACGATGCGGCCGATCAAATGGTTTGGTTTCAACGACTACTCACCGAGAGCGGACGCTACGGAAATCCCAACCCTGAGGGCAGCTTTTTGCCCTTCGCGCAAATTCTAAGCTTCACCATTCAAGGCTTTAGTTTTCAAAGTTTCACAACGCTTTTCCCCATCGTGGCGCTCTCCGGCTTCGCTCTCTGGAAGCTGATCCGGTCTCAAAGCACGCCGCTGCGCCTGCTCTCGCTCGGTTTTTTGCTTTGCCTTGCGCTGAGCTTTTTGATCTACGCGAAGCACCCTTATCAAATCAAGTATCTACTGCCGCAGACCTATCTATTCTTAGCTTATTTCTTGATCGTCGGCAGCTACTTCAGAGATGAGCTACCACAAGCCAAGATACTGAGGGCAATCGGTCTGGTGCTGGCCATGGTGGCGGTGAATGCTTTCCTCAACTTCCACATCATCTATAGTTTTAATCAGAATCGATACGCTGCGATCAAACAAGAGGTGAATCGCATCATGCAGGCGCAAGCGGTTGACAACTTTTACTTCAGCCTCGAAGTGCCGCACGAGCTCACCGCGTATGGTCTAGGTGTCAGAGAGATCACAGATTTGCGCCCGCTCTTCGAGCAGACTGCGCCCTCACTTACGGTTTTTCGCGAAAGAAATGCAGACTACTCGATCAGTATTGCTGGCAGCTTGCCACTGGAGACGATTGCGCCGAGCTCGCTGATCTTTACTCAGCGCTATTTTAAAGATGCGCGCGCCGTGCTGATTTATTACGACGAAGATCTGGGGCTTTTCACCTACTTGAAAGAAGAATGAGCAATAGCTCATCTCAAACTTGAATTACTGCGCAATGCCATCATTGTGGTGGCATTTATGCCTGCGCTCACCCAACAACGCACCGACGGCTATAAGCCTTTTCTTTTCCTGTTTTGCGTCTTCGCGCTTGGCTGGATCACCGCGCTGCTGTTTGCGGGTGGCATGACCACGAGTATCAAGGCGGGCATGGCCTTTCTGGATTGGCCGCTCTCCAATGGTTCGGTCAACCCGGAGGGCTGGCTAACAGAGTCGGACAAAATGGCGGAGCACAGTCACCGCTTGCTCGGGATGAAGATCGGGCTACTCTCGATCATACTTTTGCTGTGGACGTATCTGCGCGAATCCCGCGAATGGGTGCGCACGCTGGCGCGGGTGCTGGTGTGGGTCGTTATTTTACAAGGCGTGCTCGGCGGTGCGCGGGTGCGCTTCGACCAGCTCAATATCATGAGCGAGAATAACTTACTAGCCCAGAGCTTTGCCGTGATGCACGCCTGTGGCGCGATGGTGGTGCTCGGCATCCTGGTCTCGCTGACACTCGCCAACACGCGACGTTGGATCGAAGGAAGTGCAGGTTTAAACGCCGCACTGCCCGTAGGCGTGAAGCGCTGGGGCATCGCCGCGACCGCCACGATCTTTTTACAGATACTCGTCGGTGCGATCATGCGACACGCGGACGCCGGCCTGGCCATTGCCAAATTCCCACTTGCGACCGAGACCAGCCTGCTGCCGGCCTACTGGAATTTCGCCGTGAGCATACACTTCGCGCACCGAGTCGGTGCGGTGATCGTAACTGTGATCTTACTAATATTCCTCGGAAAGATATGGGGCACTCCCACCGCCAAGCGCGCTTTAGGCTATGGCGCCTTGTTGCTGGCAGCGATTCTTGGCCTGCAAATCTTCCTCGGAGCCCTGACGATCTGGACGGTCAAAAACCCTTACGCGGCCACAGCGCACCATTTGGTCGGTGCTTTTCTCCTTGCCAGCACGTGGGGGGTAACTTTTCTAGCACTCTACCCAGGGCGAGCTACCAACTCGCTTCGACCTACCAAATGACCATGCAAGATGGTTTGTTATAACTACATTCACTACCTTGAGCCTACCAAATACCAAAGACATTGCATCCGATTCTTCTGATTCGGCGTTCTCGTTGCGTTCACGGGTCAATGGCTACTACGAATTGACCAAGCCCCGCCTGAGTTTCCTCTCTGTGGTGACTGCAGTGATCGGCTACCTAGCGGCCGACCCGAGTCGCGACTTCGGAGTATTGGCGAGTTTGCTGATAGGCACTTCCCTCGCCGCGGGTGGCGCAGCAGTGCTCAACCAATGGTTAGAGCGTGAGGCCGATGCGCTGATGGTGCGGACGAAAGATCGCCCCATTCCATCGGGTCAAATCGCGCCTTACAATGCACTGATGTTTGGCCTAGGGCTGAGCATTTTCGGCGCCTACTTATTATATGCGGGTGCCAATCCACTCGCGGGCGTACTAACCGCAGCAACGATCACCTCGTATGTGCTTCTTTACACGCCACTTAAGAAGTTGACCACTTGGAACACTTTAGTCGGTGCTGTTCCTGGCGCCCTGCCCCCGCTGATTGGCTGGGCGGCAGCCGAAGGCAGAATCTCAACCCTGGGTTGGATCCTATTTGCAATTTTGTTTCTCTGGCAAATGCCCCACTTCTTCGCGATCGCTTGGACCTATCGTAAAGATTACCTGAAGGGCGGCTTTATCATGCTCTCGAACGCCGACGAAAATGGTGCCAAGGTGGCCCGCCAGTCCTTCGCCTTCGCCATCGCGCTCGTCATTTGCACACTGCTGCCGACGCTGCTCGGCTACGCGAGCTGGGGCTATGGAGCGGTCGCGATCATCGCCGGTTGCTACATTCTACGCCCTGCATGGAGATTCCTAAGTCAAGAAGAGCGCGATACGCCCGCTCGCCGATTGTTTATCGCATCGATCTTCTACCTGCCCGCCTTGTTAATCCCGCTGGTGCTGGATCTCTGGCTCATCTAGCCCGCATATCTCGCAAGTGCTTGTTGAAAAGAGTTTGACGACTCATGATAACGTCATACGATGACATGAATGAGGACAATTGTTGATATTCCGGAAGAAGTGATTGCTAGCCTAGACGATGTCGGACTGCGCACCAAACGATCCAGAGCCTCTCTAATCCGAGATGCGGTCTCTGCCTACCTTAAAGATGCTCAAACAGAGAAGGCCGAAGCGGCATTTGGGGTTTGGAAATCTCGAAAGGTAGAGGGCCTTGAGTATCAGACCAAAGCGCGGGAAGATTGGAGCGATGAAAGCGGTATTTGATACAAATATACTGATCGACTATCTCAATGGTTGCAAAAAAGCGGCCAAAGAGTTCAGTTTGTATGAGGAGAAAGTGATCAGCACGATTACCTTCATCGAGGTTTTGGTCGGGGCAGAGGATGAAGAAGAAAAGCGAGTGATCAGGGGCTTATTGAGTACATTCCGAGTCAGAGAAGTGGACGTAGTCGTTTCGAATCACGCCATAGAAGTTCGCCAAAAACATGGCTTGAAGGTTCCTGATGCAATTGTCTATGCCACTGCCAAGGCTGAGGGCGTAATCATTGTTTCGCGAAACACTAAAGATCTAAAAGAAGATTGGCCTGATGTAAGAGTGCCTTACGAACTATAAATCAAATAAGCCGCTAGAATGAACTCTGCGGCACCACCCCACGATGACTTTTACAGAATCCTTACCGACACTGAACGCCTGCCTCAATGGCACGGCCACAGTTTTGCTGACCGCTGGCTTCATCTGCATCAAGACAGGCCGCGAGAAAGCGCACCGCGCTTGTATGGTCTCTGCATTTGCGGTTTCGGTCATCTTTTTATTTTTCTACCTGCTGCATAAGTGGCTAGTGCAAGGTATGCACACCCCATTCGAGGGCGAAGGTGTCTGGCGCAGCGTTTACTATGTGATGTTAATTTCACACATTTTGCTGGCTATGTCGATCGTGCCACTCGTTTTGACCACGCTGACGCTGGCTGTCCGCGGAAAGCGCGAGAAGCACAAAGCATGGGCGCGCTGGACTTTCCCAATTTGGTATTACGTGTCCGTAACCGGTGTGTTGATCTACTTTTTTCTCTACGTCTGGTGGTAAATGGTGGCGTGTGTGCTCACTTGTGGTGGGCTTGTCGGACGGTCGGACGCTCCCTATCAGAGTCAACTTTGCTGCAACTACACTCGAGGCGCTCGGCGAGCGAGCACGCCACATTTGAGAAAGAACTGTGAAGATATACTTGTCACTAGGTATTACGGCGCTTAATTCATAACTATCGGATTCCTTATAGCCCGAGCCCACGACCCACTAACCAACGAACTCACCTCACTCGTGAAGACCATTTCAAACGGGCTCACCCGTTTCATACAGTATTTTAGCGCACTCATCGTCGTCGCCTTTTTGGGTGGCTGCAACTTGGACACCCGTATGTCCACTTTCGTGACCAAAGGTCCGATCGCCGAAGAGCAGCTCAGCCTGTTCATGCTCACCGTTTGGGTGACATTCGCCGTGTTCATCGTCGTGGGCGGCGTGTTTGTCTATGCGGTGATCAAATTCCGCGAGCGTCCAAATGATGATCGCCCGATGCCTTCGCAGGGGCACGGCAATCCGCTGGTCGAAATTGGCCTAATTGGTGCCTCCATCCTACTGCTGGTGATCATCGCGGTGCCGACGCTGCAAGCGATTTGGTTTACGCAAGACACGCCGGACGACCCCGAGAGCCGCCTCGGCTCTTGGTATCGCGGCGAAGGGCTCGCCGAAGAAGAAGCCGAGAATCCACTAATTATTAAAGTGATCGGCTATCAATGGTGGTGGGCCTTCGAATATCCGCAACTGGGCATTACGACTGCCAACGAAATGGTGATCCCTGCTGGCAAGGTTGTCCACTTAGAGCTCCGCTCGGTCGATGTGATTCACTCGTTCTGGCTGCCCCGGATCGCTGGTAAAGTTGACCTGATCCCCGGCCGCACCAACGCCATGTGGATTCAGGCCGGCGATAATTTTGTGAAGTGGAAGGAAAAAAAAGGTCTGGCAGGCGAAGGCCCCGAGCTTCGCGCGGACTACGCCACCTACCTCAAGGACGAAATCCACAATTACTACTACGGCCAGTGCGCCGAGTTCTGTGGCGAATCCCACGCCCGCATGCTCTTCCGCGCCACTGTGGTGGGCGACGAAGCGTTTACCGCATGGGTGGCCGACGAAAAGACTGGCCACGCCACGCCCGACGGCAAGAGCTGGGACGAGTGGTATAGCGCTTACGATAAGAACCCCGAACAACTCACAGGCGATCTGAACGACGGGCTCAAACTCTTCATGGGGCGCGGCAAGTGCGCCACCTGCCACAAGGTCCAAGGCAATCCTCGTGCACTCGGTGTGGCGGGTCCAAACCTGACAAATGTAGGCTCACGCCAGTCGATCGCAGCTGGCTGGCTCAACCACCGCGCTGAAGACGGCAGCATCGACATCGAGCAACAATACGATAACTTCTACAAGTGGATCCATGAACCCAATGTGGTCAAACCAGGCAACCTAATGTGGAAAGCAAACGGTGGCGGCATCGGCGAATTAATCGACGAGAATGGCGAACCCGCGCTGCTAACCGAGGAAGAAATCAACAAGCTTTCACTGTACCTTCAATCTCTCAAGTAGGCCTTTCAGATGAGTCAAACGGAAACCGAAACACCCACACCAAAAACCACGCACGCCCACCAGCCGCACGTGCTGAAGCCGGCACGTAGTCGCCTCGGCCTATTGCGCCCGGACCACAGCAAGAACGTCATCATCGACTGGCTGACCACTGTGGATCACAAGAAAATCGGCATCATGTATGGTGCCATCGCGCTATTCTTTCTTTTTATCGGTGGACTTGAAGCACTGATCATCCGCACGCAGTTGATCGTGCCTGAAAACGACTTAATCACGCCGCAGCGCTATAACCAGCTCTTCACCATGCACGGCACCACCATGATTTTCCTCGCGGTGATGCCCTTAAACTCGGCCTTCTTTAATTACTTGATCCCCTTACAAATCGGCGCTCGGGACGTCGCCTTCCCCCGGATCAATGCACTCAGCCTCTGGACGTTTATAGCGGGTGCCCTCGTGATTAACTTCGGCTGGCTGCTGCAAGCGCTGCAAATGATGGGGCTCTTCGCCACCTCAGGACCAACCGCAGGGATGACGGATATGGTTCCTTCCGGCGGTTGGTTCGGCTACGCACCCTTGACGTCTAAAGAGTTCACCGGCGTCGGCACTGACTTCTGGGTAATGGGGCTGCAAATCCTCGGGGTGGCCTCACTTTCCTCCTCGATGAATTTCATCGTCACCATACTGAACATGCGTGCGCCCGGCATGAAAATGATGCGCATGCCTGTGTTCACTTGGATGAGCCTCATTGTCGCCTTTCTCATTATCTTCGCCTTCCCGGCCATCACCATCGCACTTGGACAGCTGATGTTCGACCGCGTATTTGACACCAATTTCTTTAATGTAGCCGGCGGCGGCCAGCCGATCCTTTGGCAACACTTGTTCTGGATTTTTGGCCACCCGGAAGTTTACATCTTGGTGCTTCCCGCCATGGGTATCATCTCGGAAGTGCTGCCGGCATTCTCGAAAAAGCCACTCTTCGGCTATTCAATTGTGGTTTTTTCCGGAGCCGTGATCGGCTTTCTCGGCTTCGCCGTCTGGTCACACCACATGTTCACCACCGGATTGGGTAAGGTCGCCACGGCAGCCTTCTCCCTATTGACGATGGCCATCGCGGTGCCGACCGGGGTCAAGATTTTCAACTGGGTGGGCACCATCTGGGGCGGTCGCGTGAGCTTCACTGCGCCCATGATCTTTTCACTCGGTTTCGTTTGGATGTTTATGATGGGCGGCTTCTCCGGCATCATGCACGCGGCGGCACCTGCCGATGCCCAACAGCAAGACAGCTATTTTGTCATCGCCCACTTTCACTACGTGATCATGGGCGGCATCTTTCTGGCTCTGGTTTCGGGTATCTATTATTGGATTCCCAAGATATTCGGCAAGATGTGGAAGGGAAATCTCAGCACCTGGGTGGCGGTGCTGGTTGTGGTGGGTCTGAACGTCACCTTCTTCCCCATGCACTTCCTGGGACTACTCGGTATGCCGCGCCGCACCCATACCTATCTCGCAGGCTTCGGATGGGAGACCTACAATTTGGTCTGCACCATCGGCTCCTACATCCTCGCGATTGGTATTCTGCTCTTGCTCATCGATCTGATTCGCTGCCTGCGCAGCGGTGAACCCGCTGGCGACGACCCTTGGGATGCACGAACTTTGGAATGGGCGACCACCTCGCCGCCCCAAGTTTACAATTTCGCCAAGACTCCGATCATCCCGACGCGCGACGCACTATGGGCCCACAAATACGGCCCCGAAAGTCAGAGAATCACCTACCAAGACGACCACGGCCACGGCATTCACATGCCGAGTAATTCTTGGATGCCGCTGATCGCTTCCCTCGGCTTCATACCGCTGGGGCTGGGTATGACACTCATGCAAGCGGGCATTCCCTATATGGGCTACGCCGCTATCTTCGGCCTTGCAGTGATCACCTTCGGCGTCGCCCTCTGGGCGATCGAAGGCCCCGGCGGCTACCATCTACACCCCGAAGAAGAGAATTCCTAAGTCCTAATTCCTAATTCTTAATTCTTAATT
>Ga0209390_10002729_pt1 | contig 30124 bp, 23 predicted proteins | sample BON01_FD_187212 | JGI IMG/M metagenome (GOLD analysis project Ga0209390, IMG submission 187212) | Freshwater microbial communities from Lake Bonney liftoff mats and glacier meltwater in Antarctica - BON-01 (SPAdes) (version 2) | ecosystem: Environmental > Aquatic > Freshwater > Ice > Glacier...
CCGTCATAGGTCAGCGTCCGGACCGCGTTGAACCTCGAGAAAACAAGCGGCGTCCCAAGGTTCTCAAACTGATGACGGTGGCTAGGCGGATCTACCACGCGGCGATCGCAGCGCTTGCAAAAATCCCGTAAATCCCCGTGGACAACGCCATTCGGGGCAGGAACCAAACGTTGTGTGGGGAACCCTGCACTACGGTGCCGCATGGCCGGACAATGCTCATACGGGAGAGACTCTGAAACTCGAGTCCGGAGATTTTTCAAAAAACTTTCATACATTTGCTGTTGAGTGGGAAGAAGGCGTAATCCGGTGGTATGTCGATGGAAAGCTATGGCAGACACAAACGAAGTGGGTTTCGGATGGCGGAAAATTCCCCGCTCCGTTTGATCAACGTTTTCATCTGGTTATGAACCTTTCTGTCGGCGGCCAGTTTGTTGGTAACCCTGGTGAAAAGACAAACTTTCCGACCCAGATGCTGGTCGACTATGTTCGCGTGTATCAACGATAGCCACGCGATAGAATGGTGGTCAGTTAACCCTGTTTATTCTTGCACGCAAAGCTGGACCCATGCGACCGTACATATTGTCTGAAACCAATTATTCGCAAGTGAAGAGTTGCGAGTACGATGTAGCCGTATTGCCAATGGGAGCCACCGAGCCGCATAATCTGCACTTGCCGTATGGCACGGACACGTTTCAGGCGGAAGCGATTTCATCACGAGTGTGCGAAGCGGCGTGGAACAGGGGCGCGAAAGTGGTGATGTTGCCCCCGATTCCCTACGGCACGGAAACGAATCAGGCAAAGTGTCGATTGTCGATGAATGTTAATCCGTCCACCCTGGGCCTTGTGATTAAGGATCTCGTGGATTCGCTGGAAGGCCATGGCGTCTACAAGCTGGTCATTCTGAATAGTCATGGCGGCAACGAGTTTAAGCCGCTGCTGCGAGAACTCAGCGGAAAGACCAAGGTTCAAATCTTCCTGTGCGACTGGTTTCGCGGAATCACGGCCGACGTCCAGAAGGAGATTTTTGAAGATGCCGGTGATCACGCTGGAGAAATGGAAACGGCATTGGGGCTCGCCTATTTCAATGACTTTGTTCTGAAAGACGCTGACGGAGCGATTGTTGCAGATGACGGTGCAGTCAAGGCAACTCGGTTCGATGGCATCAATAATGGTTGGGTCAGCATTACTCGACCCTGGCACCTGCTGACGAAGAACACGGGTTCCGGCAATCCTTTTCCCGCAACGGCGGAAAAAGGAGAGCAACTGATGAAGGTGATCGTTGAGCGTTTGTCTGGGTTTATCGTAGAGCTGGCGGCATCGGAAATTGATGCGCAGTTTCCGTTTTGATTAATGCAGAAATGGCTGTTATAACGGCGCAGGCGTTGAACAGCTTCAGGGGCTGGTGCGACCGCAATAAGTCTTGGCGAAATATTTAGGGCTTCTCTGCCTGTTCCAGGTCGATGGCTCCTCGAACGGCTCCATAAAATGCAGCGATGCGTTGCGATGGATTGGTTGCGGCTTCGCTGACGGACGGACGGACCTTGCCGAGATCCAGAAGTTTGTTGCGAACAAGAGTTCGAGTTGATGCCTGAAGGCATTCTTCTCGCCACAGCTTGTTCTTGATTTTTGAAATCTCGGCGAAAGCTTCGGTTTCCGACGTGGCCCTGGCGATGAGCTTCTCAACGATGTATCGCGTTGTCGCAGCACAAAGACCTCGTGCTTTGGGCGCTGCTTCCAGTTGGTCAACGGCAGTCAGCCTGGAAGCCTTGAGATAGCCATCCCATGCCGCAATAAGTGCCTTGATCACAGCAGCTTCTTCGGCGGGTTCAGCACGGGCCAGGGGTACGCTGAGTTTCCGATTGACGACGGCCATTTCAGCAAACTCTTTATCGATGTCAGCTGCGGCAACAAACAAAAGGCCATTCAGGTCGTCAACACCGACTTCCTTTGCGAGGTCCGTGGACGTGTTCGTGACAACCTGACGAACAGCATCGAGTCCGCCGTTCTGGATAACGCGAGTTAGCATCAGCAGCAGGTGCAGACGTCGCGTTTCTGCGGCCTTCAGGATTCGGTCGATGCTGCGACGGTAGGCAATAAACCTGGCACGAATCTGATTCGCTCCTGAGATTCTAAGTTCCGTGGCAATTCTCTGCTGAACCTTATCTGCATTTCTGTCCAGTTCAACAGCAGCGGCACGCACGATTGCCGTTGGTGGTACTGCTGAAGTCAGGGTTGCATAAAGACTATTCAGTCCAGTCCCGGCCGCTTCGCTGTCGCCGTGACTGATGGCGGCAATTATGTAATCGGTGAGGGCTTCGCCGCGCAGCAGCGAGGCATCAATGTCGGGAGTTTTGGCATCAATCAGCGATTCAATTCGATTAAGGCTTACCGGAGTGGCCGAGGGAAGAGCGGCGGTGGCGACGGATAAAGCCGTCCACCGATCATTCGCGGCTGTGGATCGAGCCAGCACAGCTTCAGTCCGCAGTGCAATATCTGAATTCTTTGATACGGCTGCCGCCTGAAGAGATTTCTGAGCAGCTTCCGGAGCAGTCTGACGGACCATTTGTTCGGCTACAGCGGCAAATGTGTCGCTTGCAGTCAGAATGTTATCGATCGATTCACACCATTTTGTCGCGACATCCCATCGGCCCATCACTGCAAGATTAACGGCAACCGCCGTCATCAGCGGTTCATTCCATGAAAAGACCTGCAGCGGCGGCAGAGAGGGTTTGTTGAGATCCTGCAATCCCCCGGAAATGGCTGACCATGCGGCGAGCCTGACGGTGTCCATTTGTGATGCTACGGTTTCATCACGTTGTTGTCCTGCAATCAGCGCTACCGCATTTTTGATGTCGCCGGAATTTGCAAGCGCAGCAGCAAGAGCGATCCCGGATTCGAACGCGACGCCTCCGGACGTAGGGATTTTCGGGGCGAGCGAATTTGCTTCAGCCAGATTTTGGGCAGCTGAGTCTGTTTCTCCGGAGTGAAACTTCAGCCAGTATTCGCTGACCAGTGGAACGACCAGATAATAATCAGTATTGCGCCCGGAATCGGACGCAACCTTATTCATGTGTTCGAATTCTGCCTCTGCCTGTTCAGGCATTCCCAGCTTCAGGTAAGCATCACCCGTTAGTCGTCGGCAGATCGCTTTGTCTCGATTGCCGGAACTTGTGGTGGCTTCGCTGATCATGATCTCAACAAGCTCAATCGCCCTTTGCCGATAAAGAGGAACCTTTGTCTCTGCGGGCTTATCATCGCCGATTAATTCTTCCGATTCGTCTTCGTTTAGCGTAATGGTAGGAATGTCTCCACCTGGAATGAATTCGGTGCCAGGGCGATTCAGGTAGGCGACCAGCCCCATTGTTGCCGCAAACAGCACTGCCGCAACGATGCCGTAGATCACCATTGGGTTCTTTGCCAAGCCCGGCTGAGTAATGCTTTTTTCGGCGTTTCCCGAGTCATCACTGACGCGTGCCGGCACTTTTGCTTTGGGTTTCTCTGCGCCATTTTCTGATGCGGTGAAAATAGGAACAAGGCACTCGGTGTTCGCGCATTTGACCTGCCGACCGATTGCCGCCTGAGGGATGAAACCTTGAGTGTCGCACATCGGACAGACCACTCGATGTAATCGTCCCTTCATTGGTTTTCGCGAGCACAGAACAACTTTCTTTGACGTCGGAGCTTGTTCGATGGCAAAAGGGTCGTCGTTCGTTGGTTGTTTTTTTGGTGTAGCTTTCTGCGGAGCAGGTTTTCCCCCCGCGGCCTTTGACTTGGCCGCACTGCTCATTGATGCGCCGCAAAAAGGGCAGTCAGTGGCGTCATCGTCAAGTACAGATTGACCGCAGGATGGACAAGTTGGCAGATCCATAAATATCTCTCGGCAGCACGGATTCATCGCCCTTGGGTTAACCCCCCAAGGGCCAATCGCGTGATATCGGGTAAGTGATTGATTTTGACAGGAAATTCGCCTTTATCTTGACGCGAACAAGAGCATTACTCAAGACGGGGCCGTGAAGTGAAAACGGGAAAATGCGTGTTGAGTCCGCATTGATTCACATATCCGATTGGTTTTGGGGCTCTGTACATCGAAAATCGGCAAAAGAAAAACGGGAAGCAGCCTAAGACTGCTTCCCGTTTAGTTCGTTTGAAACTTTATGTTTCGCTGCGATTGCATTGCCCGAGACTATTTTTGATAGTCCACAACGATGTGTCCTTTCTTGACGCGAACGTCAACAGCATATTTGCCGTAGTCGTATCGCACACGATCACCGTCGCGGCGGCATTTCACTTCTTCGCAGCCACATGGTGGAACGCAGATTTCAATGTAAACGCACTTTGGTCCGCAGCAATTGCAGGGGTCATTGCAAGCACAAGGATCGTTAACTCGGATGATTTTTGAAACTGCACAAGGGTGCATTTCTCTTCTGTCGACGTACTTAACGTTGGTGTACAGTGGTTCTGGTGCGGCGTCGACATAGACCGGTCCCTGCACTACGTGTTCGCCCGTTGACACGCCATAAGGTGAACCTGGCACGGCCGGAATCGGCGTCAGGTCGATGGCCATAGCCGGGACGGCGACGATGGCAGCAAGGCAGAGCATTGCGAACTGGCTGAGATGTTTCATAGGTTTGTTCCTTCTGAATGGGGTGAATCGAAATCTAGTGATTGTGTTTGATGATGGGGAAATTCATCTTCCGCATGTTCAACCTGCCACTTGGAATTCAATGGTCAAGCTGCTATTTGCTTTTGTTTTCGAGTTACGGAATGTCTATTCAGCATGCTCTGGTCGCGGTAGATAGATCACTCAGAGTATTCTGGGCAGCCTGAGGAACTCAACTAAAAAAAATGAATATTTCCTGCCGCAACATTCAGGCAAGAGCTTTCGGCAATGCGGAAGCATGTTGCCTTTCGGCAACGACACCTGGTTTGTCGTTGGCTCAGCCAATTTTATGGTTAAACACTTCGTCTTGGCCAATTTTGCCGCTTCGATTAACATTGGTTGGCGGATGGTTGCGCAACGAAAGGATTTGGTAGACGGTTTATGGATTTCAACATTCGCCCAATTTCGAAAGTATGTTCATCAACAGGCGAACCGCTTGTCCCGGGTGAGCGCTGCTGGTCTGTGCTAGTTGAGATCGACGGTCGGCTGGTCCGACAGGATATTTCCAGCAAATCCTGGAACGGGGCTCCGGAAAATTCTATTGGGCATTGGCAGTGCGTAGTGCCGGCAGACAAAGACGCAGGGCAACGAAAGTTGGATCCAGACTCGCTTCTGGAGTATTTTGTGCAACTATGTGAATCTCCGAACAACGTTGAGTTGGACTATCAATATGTCCTTGCTTTGCTGCTGTTGCGGAAGAAGCGACTGATCCTGGAAGATTCGATTACCATTGACGAACAGCCGGGGATGCGTTTAGTTGGAGTTGGAGGCGAAGGTCCGTTCGATGTAATGGAACGCGAACTGACGGAAGAACAGATTGCTCAGCTGCAGAGTCAGCTTTTTGGCGGAGCAACGGAAGAGGCAGCGTAAGGAAACGGCACGACTTGGAAGTGTTGACCCAAGTAAGGTTCGACGGGGCAGAGTTCGTGCAGGATCATGGAATGATCGACCTACTCAAAAAAATTACTCTTCTGCTAACTGTGTTAAGCAGTGTCGGTTGCACGTTGCCGTGGCACAAAGAAGTAGCACGCTCGAATGCACCACCCGCACTCAGTATGAACATTTCCAGTGCCGAGCTAGTTGAACATCTCAACAGCAAGACGCAGGGACTCGAAGGGTGGCGCTGTACATCAACGCGCATGCACGTGCGTCTGCCGAACGGCATGGGGCAGCGACTTAAGGGAGCAATCGCTTGCCAAGCGCCCAACTACTTTCGGCTGACAGCCAGCAATGTAATAGCAACCGCCGACCTTGGATCGAATAATCATCGTTGCTGGGTTTATGTGAAGCCGGGTGAGTCTGCGATCATGACTTGGAAACATGAAGACACGGCGTTGCTACAGCAAATTCCAAGTGGTGTTCCATATATCGATCCCAACTGGCTGATGCTGGTACTGGGCGTTACTCCGCTGAATCCAAGCGACTACGAAATCAGTTCACCGGCCGGTTCTAATGAGCTATGGCTGGCAGCGATTGAAGAAGGGCCATCCGGCGGCCCATTGCGACGAGTCATCAAGGTTGACGTGATGACTGGTGATATCCGCGAACATGCAGTCTATGACAGCGAACGCAATCCTTTGGTGCGGGCACAACTTAGCGGATACCGGTGGTACAATCAAAAACGAATTCCACAGTCGGTCAAGCTACTGTTCCCGCAGATGGATTCTGAAATGACATTGACGTTTGACGGCATCGAAACAAATCCTCATCTTCCTGACGAGCTTTGGCGAATGCCTGATCACAACCTCCAGGTTGTTGATCTCGGTGAAGTCATCCGACACAGGATGCTGGCGGAACAAGGACAGTTAGCCCGAGGGCAAAACCAATTTGGTGCAGCTCCGACAGCTCACTTGCAGGCTCCCGTGTTCGATGATACGACCAGAAGTGCATTCGCTCCGCCAGCCGAAACAACGTTGATTGACGGCAGTTTTGGTGAACAACAGGGGCTTGAAGAACCCGATTGGGACACACCGATTTCTTACACTCGCACTTCGGAACCGGTCCGTCAGGTTCAGGAAAATCCCTCTCCTCCTCCTCGGCGCAGAACGATGTTTGATTACTTTAGACGTCGCTGACACTGACTGGAATGCTTTCGCGCGCAACGCATCGATCCGCGATCAAAAATCTGTCGGCCCGTTGCTGTCCCGACTTATTGAGTTCAGGCAAGGCAGGGATGACGAGGTCGGTGTATTTCGCCCCCGCCATTGCCCAGATTCAGCCTGCTCTGATGTCATGCCGTAGCGACTGCGACCGAAGCTTTCATTTTTGCCAGGCCGGTTTTAGCGACTTCCAACGCGTCCTGTTTCCAGTAATCGCGGTTAAACAGTTCCAGCGAAAGAACGGCAGTGCGTCCATTGCCACCAATCATGTTCAGGATGTCGGACAGCGGGGCAATACCGTCACCCGGATAGACGCGGTGCGAATCATTCATGTCTTTTCGTGAAGGCTGATCGGGATAATCATTCATGTGGAAAACCTGAATCGCATTGTCATCAAGCAGAGCAAGACCTCCGAAGCCTGAACCGCCTTTGAAGATGTGATAAACATCCGGCAACAGGCAGGCTTTAGGATGGTTGGCTTCTACACACACCATGACGGATTCGCCAAGTCGTGACAGATTTGTGCTGAAGCCCCAGACTTCCAGTTGTGGAATCACGCCGGTTTGGTCGCCAACTTCAAGCAGTTTGCGATATCTGTCTGCCATTGCAAAGGGATCGAGCTTCGCTCCGTTTTGAGCGCCCACCGGTGGTGCGGCGATTCTTTTTCCGCCGATTTGGGCCAACAGGTCCATGTCACGTTTTGCATTTTCCAGTCCTTTTTTGCGTTGGTCCGGGTCGTCCACAATCCACTGTGCGAACCCAATCGCGCTTTCGACGGAAAGTCCCGCGTCGTCGATCATCTTCTTCAGGTCGGACAGGCTGCCACCGGATTCTGTGTATTTTGTGAGATGTCCCATCCAGGGTTCAATTCCCTGATAACCGGCAGCACCTGCGATACGTACCTGTTCGCGAATGTCATCGGTCTGTTCACGAATGGTGCTCATATTCAGGCAGTAACTGAACGAAGCATCGGATAGTGTGGAACTATTTTCGGCAGAACTGCCGTGTACCGGTAGCGCTGTGGCCAGAGCACCAGCCACAGCCGTGGACTTCAGAAAATTTCGTCGATCGAAGGTCATGCGGTGGCCTAAAATAAAGTCGCGTACTGAGGAATTCGGAAAGGGAAAAACGGTCAACCTGAACACGTTCACTGTAGGCGACGGAAGGTTCCGATTGCCAGCGAATCAGGCGAATGAGAGAATAGAAAGACTGCTCGTTTGATCGAATAAAATGGCCGAATCGAAGTATGCGGTTGTTTACGGTCGAAATACTGCAGACGGCACAACAGATTGCCGATCATCTTTACGAACAAAAGTTTCCTAGACCACCTTCCAAAGTGGTCTATCCTTAAACTGAGTTTGCAGGAAGATACATCAGGCGTTTCGGTTTTACCCCGACGGAGGTCTCAAATTATTTGTGTTGGCCCGAACCATGTATGAGTGCACGCTTAAGCGTGACTCGGTTTTCGCCTGACTCACTGCGTCTCCACCGTCGCAGTATCCGAAATGTCTGACTTATAAGAGGCCGTGAAGATTAATCTTCGCGGTCTCTTTTTTGTTGAAGGGCGGCATGTTTCCTGCAGTGTGCTTTGCTCCGTTCTCGCGTGAGTGGCAGATAGGTTTCTATTCGCAAATCGTCGACCGCCGTGAGCTGCGAATTGTTGATATAGAATTCAAACGCCCCTGCCCTGCCCTGCTTTAGTGTTCTGTTTCGCACATATTGATTTGCGGCGCTCCAGGCATTGCCAAGATTCTGGAAGCTTCCGAAGTGTTCCACAAAGAATGCATTGCTGGTTGGAATGGACCATTCAGATAAACCGGTTGGCAGCGCGGCTGTGGAAGCGGGAATTACATAGCGCCGGTGAACTCAAGAACTTGCGATTTTATATTGAGGTTGTGGCATACGGAAATCATCTGACCATCGGTTGGCAGATTGTTGTTTGACATCAACTGGCTGGCAGATTCAAGGCTATGCTCATGGCCGGACCTACGTTGCTCATATGAGCCGATGTGCGAACTCCTGCCGTCCGCAACGGACCGACTGTTTCGATTCCTCGAATGTTGGTTTTTGAAAGCAGGTTACCGGTTTCGATCCATTCCTTCAGCATCTTCAGGCCGCGATCATAATCCATCCCAATCAGCGATTCCATCAGTGATCTCATCCAGAACATGAACCAAGGCAGTGAACCGTTTATGTGCCACGTGATCTTCGACCCGTCGGCCGCAGGCTGAATCTCAAATGAAACCCGCGAGACCGTTTTAAAGGGTTTGAAGAATCGAATTTCATCTTCAATAGGCTGAGTTGCTTTAAGGTTTCTGCGCTCCATTTCAACGTGGCCGTCAATTTGTCCCTGCCACGAATAGACCGATTCTACAGAACGACCATCACCGGTGACCTGTACGTCGGCCGTCGGTTCTGAGCACAGCCATGGTGACCACTTTGTCCATGTTTTAAAGTTCACCACAGCGTCAAACACCGTCTTCGGATCGCTGTTAATATCGATGGATCATTCGACACAGTAGCTGGGCATCAAAGACGTTTCTCTGTTGTTTTAGAGTGCATGGTCCACGGGTTGAATTGTGCCGTGGGCCAGAGTTCATATTCTTGACTGACTGGCTCCGATATCAACGGTCGGGCCTTCTTAAGCAGCACCTTGGAATCAAGCTTCGGGAGCCGATCCAGTTTGTGAAGTCGCAGCCGGGATCGGTATCTGTAGTTCCAAAGGGACTTTGAGAATTGGTGTCCGTCCGTCGCCCAGCCGTGCTGGTTCCAGTCTTCACTCACGGATTTAAGACGCTATCAGAATCAAATTTGCAGTCCCCTGCAGTCCCCTGCAGTCACTCAAAGTCAGGCTTTGTCACTGATAGAGGTTTGGGAACGCCCTGTCGTCGGTGTCATTCAGCTATTTGCCTGGGACTTGTACAAATGTCTGGTCATGAACTTCGTCGAAGGGGCCGAATTTGTTTTCCTTCAGTTCGTACACCCAGCATTCGTCAGCATTGCAGGAAAATCGGATTCTGTCACGGTGTGTGCCGTCTATTCGAATATATGATGGGCCGGACGCGCTGGATTGCTGTTCGAGTGGACTTTGGGAGAAGACTTCACGATGGCGATATGCAGTGGCTTACAATCAGGTCAGAAACGCAGAACAGCGATGTGGCCGAAACGTTTACGCTTTCCATTTTTGCCTTTCCACGACAATCGCCCATCATGTCTGAATCTGCACAATTCCTGTTTGTTTGCTGTCAAATTGGCGCGGAAAAAACGTGTAAACAGGAAATACTGAATCGCTATCCCGGTCTGAAGTTTGCGTTTTCGCGAAGTGGCTTCCTGACATTTAAGGCTGTGGATACCAGTATCCGACCGGGCTCATTTCAGCTGGTGTCAACATTTGCTCGACTCTGGGGATGGTCCTTAGGAAAGACCAACAGCAGCGACACAACTGAGCTGGCAAAAAATGTTGCCGCCCAGATTGAAACCCTCGCGGGTGACAAACCGTTTACGATGCTGCACTGCTGGCAGCGAGATTTAACGATGCCCGGCAAGAATGGTTTCGAGCCAGGCATCAGTCCGGTTGCAGAAACTGCCGGGCAGATTCTACTTGAGGCAATTCAGCCACGACTGCCTGGCCTTCGACTGAATCGCCCCAGCAAGCGAGGTGAGCTGACGATTTGTGTGGTCCTGATCGAATCCGATGAGTGGTGGGTTGGCTGGCATGATTCGGCGATGATCGCTCAGTCCTGGCCGGGCGGTGTTCCGCAGTTTGAACTACCACCGAAGCTGGCTAGTCGCGCCTGGCTGAAAGTTCACGAGGCCGTGTTGTGGGGGCAGATTCCGATTGAAAAAGGCGATGTTGTTGCGGAAATTGGCAGCGCGCCGGGCGGTGCGGCTCAATATATGCTCGAACGCGGCGCGACGGTCATCGCGATCGATCCCGCTGAAATGGATCCATCGGTGGCTGAACATCCGTCACTGACTCACGTTCGGCGCCGCGCGCGAGACGTTCCCAAACGCGACTTGATGAACGTGCGTTGGCTCGTAGTGGACGTCAATATGCCGCCTTCGTACACACTGGAAGTTATTCGTGACTATATCGAGACTCGCAAACTTGATATCCGTGGAGTGATTGCAACTCTGAAGCTTCCCGATTGGAAACTGGCGGCTGAAGTCGATCAGTATCGGCAGCAGTTTGTCAATATGGGCTTTCCCGTTGTGCGTACTCGACAGCTTGCATTTAATCGCCAGGAGCTATGTGTTGTTGCTTTGCGAAAACGTTTCGAAAGACGAACATTGAAGAGTAATAAATTTAAGAAGCCACGGCGACAGGAAGCCGTGTCGTCGGGGGATAGTCTGCCTGAAAATGTCGATGTTCCACCACAAGGTGCATAGGCCGGAAATACGTCAGCGGCATTGATTATGCTCCCGTTTTCTATGTCGTTACATCTGAACGTGCGCTGGCGCCTGTCGTTTTACCGACTCACTTCGTGGCGATAAGTGCCATCCTGCAGTGGCTTGCACGCGTGCCTTCACAACGAGGAAGCAATGTGTTGCAGGACGCCTCGGACAAGTGGGCCCATTTTTGGTGGGCTGGCTTCGAAGCGAACCGTCAGACCTTCTTCGACTATTGTTTCGCTACAGGTTGGGCCGATCGAAGCAATCACGGTGTTGTTGGCTGCGTTGATGAATTCGTCGCGACACTGTAGTTCGTCCGCGATTATCAGGACGTGCCGAACCTGTTGAGCACTAGTGAATAACAGCGCATCAAGTTTTCCGGCGATGGTTTGTCGGATCGCATCCTGCAGTGGTTGCGTATCATCCGGCAGGGCCCAGCGGTAGACGGAAATCGGAATTACCCTGGCACCGCGAGCGTTCAGGCTGTTGTAGAATTCGGGGTTGGGGACGCCGTATTCCTGCACGGCCAGGGTCTTGCCATTGACATCGATGCCGGCGCCGTCGATGGCCGCCAGCAGTTCGTTCCACGTGTTTGGTTCCGGAGCCTTAACGGCATATTTTAATCCGAGTCGACTCAGAACGGCGGCGGGCTTTGGTCCGCGAATCAGTAAAGGAATTTTTTGCATTGCTTCAAGCAGCGATGCCTTCAGCTGCTGAGTCTCTGCGATGTCCAGCATCGCTTCCGTGCCGACGCCCGTCAGAAGGACCATGTAGTCCACCTGGCCGGATAGGACTTCCTGAATTGCATTGATGGCTGTGGCATTTTCTTCGATCGACACTTCCTGCATTGACGGGGCGACAACTGCAATTCCGCCGAGCCGTTCAATGAGTGACCGCATTTCTTCCGAACGACGACTTTCGAACGTGCACAGAACCGGGATCGCTTTGTTCATTATCGAGCTGCTCGTCGAAAGTGTCGTGAAAAATAGTCGATCACGCCGTGTTCGTCGATTGACGAAACGAAGTCGACATTTGTTTTACCTCTGGAAATACGCCGTCGGTCTACGACCGTCATTCCACGAGTTAGCTGTCCGCTGGTTTCTACGTCGGCGTGCACGGCTTCGACCGTAAATGCTTCGGCTTTTGCGGCCACAGCCAACGCTGCTACTCCATGCAGCGCGATGCCTTCGAATGCCAGGTCTTGCCGATTCGCACGGATGGCAAACTGCAGCATTGATGTCAGTACGTCCGCGTTTTGAGTCCCTTCAATCAGTTCCGAAAGAAGATCGACGTCTTCAAATGTTAAAACGGCTGCCCCACTATGATTAAGTGTTATCAGAGTTTTGGCCGTTGGCAGGCGAAGTATGATTGCGGCTGCTTCCGGGTCAGCCCAGATGTTGAATTCTGCGGCTGCCGTGATGTCTCCACTGGCATGATAGACGCCGCCCAGGCAGACAATGCTGTCAAGCAGCGCCGGGAGTTCGGGGTCCAGTTCGCAGGCGGCTGCGACATTTGTCAGTGGCCCAAGTGTCAGAAGTTTGATTTCATGGGGAAACTCGCGGACCAGGTCAACAATCAGCTTTGTGGATTCTCGACGATTGTGCAGGTCGGGCACATTCACGGTAACATCGCCTAGGCCGTGGCTGCCCAGAAAACTGTGTCGAGTCGGGACTTCTTCAGCAGCCTGTCTGCTTAAGACCGCAGGCCGTTCACATTGACCGGTGCGAGGGTGTTTAAGTGGATCAACAAGGTCGATGAGAAACTGCAGGTTTCGAGTTGCCTGGATTCCGGATACCGAACCCGCGGTCGCTGTAAGTCCGACAACGTCCAGTGATGGATCCAAAAGAGCTGTCAGAATGGCAAGGGCGTCACCAATTCCTGGGTCTGCATCGATGATTATTTTTTGCGCCAACTTTTCTGCTTTCTACAAGTTTTCGCGCGGAAAAATAGCTTCCGACGCCCTCCCAGATTTAAAAGTTTGCCGTTCAGGACGGACTTTCTGCCCTGGCAAACAGTGTTCTGTCGGCGATTTCCAGAGTTACGCCGATGGGAGGTCGGTGAACTGTAGAGTAAAATCTTCGCTAAAAGAAGAATCGTCGGCCCAGACGAAGCAATTCCTGGGCAACGAGGCCAGGCTTCTTGAACGTCCGAAATTTACTGGTACGCTTCTCGAAATTTTGCGCGGTCTGCTGCTCTGACCCGCTCGCAACGTGTTCGCCTTGGTCTCGAGCCAGTCCCGAGACCCGTTTTGGGCGACTAAATTGCGTGCAGCCGGTGGGGTAGATTCGGCAAAATTGGTTATGTTTTGCAGGCGTAATTGCAGCAGAACGGCTCTTTGGGACACTCAAAGGTTTTACCCCGTGCCACGTCGAGACGATATTAAGAAGATTCTGATCATCGGTTCTGGCCCCATTGTGATCGGCCAAGCCTGTGAATTCGACTACTCCGGAACTCAGGCCTGCAAAGCACTGCGGGAAGAGGGCTATGAAGTTGTGTTGGTGAATTCCAACCCGGCCACGATCATGACGGATCCGGATACCGCAGATCGAACGTATATCGAGCCCATCACGTGGCAGTACGTCGAAAAAATCATCGAAAAAGAACGCCCTTGTGCATTGTTGCCGACACTTGGCGGTCAGACCGGTCTAAACACGGCCATGGATCTATCTCACCACGGTGTGCTGAAGAAGTACAACTGTGAAATGATTGGTGCGAACGAAGCGTCCATTAAGAAGGCGGAAGAGCGCGAAAGATTTAAGCATGCGATGATAAAAATTGGGCTTAGCGTTCCCAAAAGTTTTGTCGTTCACAATATGGAGGATGCTCGCGCGGCCGTGAAGGAAATTGGCGTTCCGATCATTATTCGGGCGAGTTTCACTTTGGGCGGCACGGGTGGCGGGATCGCTTATAACTACGACGAATTTGAAGAAAAAGTTCGTCAGGGACTCGCGTTGTCACCAGTGACAGAAGTGTTGCTGGAAGAATCCATTCTCGGCTGGAAAGAGTACGAGATGGAAGTCATGCGTGACTGCGCGGACAACGCTGTCATTATTTGCGCCATCGAAAACTTTGATCCAATGGGCGTTCATACGGGTGATTCGATTACCGTGGCTCCCGCGCAGACACTGTCTGACAAAGAGTATCAGATCATGCGCGACGCGACTTTGGCGTGCATGCGGGAAATCGGCGTCGAGACGGGCGGTTCCAATGTGCAGTTCGCCATCAACCCCGACGATGGGCGAATGGTGATTATCGAAATGAACCCGCGAGTTAGTCGTTCGAGCGCTCTGGCCTCCAAGGCAACTGGATTTCCAATCGCGAAAATCGCCGCGAAGTTGGCTGTGGGCTATCGGCTGGACGAAATTCGCAACGATATTACTCGTGAAACGCTGGCGTGTTTCGAGCCGACGATCGATTACGTGGTTACGAAAATCCCGCGCTGGACCTTTGAGAAATTTCCGGAAGCCGACCCGACTCTTACTGTACAGATGAAGTCAGTTGGGGAAACGATGGCGATTGGCCGTACGTTTTTGGAATCGTTCCAAAAGGCACTGCGAGGCCTCGAAATTGGTCACTTCGGGCTCGGAGGTGGCAAGAAGGATTTGTGGGGAACTGATCGTCAGCCAGGTCGCGACGAGATCATTGCCAAGTTGTCGACGCCGAATGAAGCTCGCGTATTTTATATCCGCTACGCATTGAAGAGCGGCATGTCGGTGAGCGAAATTCACGAACTGACGGACATTGATCCGTGGTTCCTGCGAAGTCTTGAACGTTTGGTTGCGATTGAAGAACAGATACGTGCAGCTGGCAGATTGTCGGAAGCGTCGTATGACCTGATTCGACTGGCCAAGCGAAGCGGATTTTCGGATACGCAACTTGCCTTCTGGTGGGACACGTCGCCGGTTGAAGTGAGACGTCGCCGCAAAGAACTGGGGATCGAGGCGACATTCAAACAGGTTGATACGTGTGCGGCAGAATTCGAAGCCCATACGCCTTACTATTACTCCACATATGAACAGGAAGACGAAACTCCGCCAAAGCAGCCGGGCAAGAAGCGGATCATGATTCTGGGTGGCGGTCCTAACCGGATTGGGCAGGGAATAGAGTTCGATTATTGTTGTTGCCAAGCCGCCTTCGCGCTCGCGGAACTGGGGATCGAAAGCATAATGGTAAACTCCAACCCGGAAACCGTTTCGACGGATTACGACACGTCAGACTATCTGTTTTTCGAACCATTGACGGTCGAAGACGTATTGAATGTCTGCGACCGTATGCAGCCAGATGGCGTGATTGTACAGTTTGGCGGACAGACGCCACTCAACCTTGCCAAAGCGTTGGAAGCGGCGGGCGTTAACATCATCGGTACGTCGCCTGACATGATTGACGCAGCTGAGGATCGGGAACGATTTCAGGCGATTCTGGAGAAGCTTAATCTTCGACAGCCGCCGAACGGTATTGCGACAAACACAGAATCTGCGCGAGCTGCAGCGGATCGCATCGGGTTTCCGGTTTTGGTTCGTCCAAGCTATGTGCTGGGCGGTCGAGCGATGGAAATTTGCTATGACCAGCAATCACTGGTCCGCTACATGACCGAAGCAGTGGATGTTTCGCCGGACAAGCCTGTTTTGATCGACCGGTTTCTGGAAGACGCCATCGAAGTTGATGTGGATGCCATTTCGGACGGTGTTGACACGGTGGTTGGCGGCATCATGGAGCACATCGAAGAAGCGGGCGTGCATTCCGGCGATTCTGCCTGCTCGCTGCCGCCACACTCTTTGCCGAAGCACGTGCTTGACGAAATTCGAGTGGCGACTCATGCATTGGCAAAAGAGCTACGCGTTTGCGGGCTGATGAATATTCAGTTTGCCGTAAAGTTTGATGACGATGTGCACACGGTCTACATCCTGGAAGTGAATCCACGAGCCAGTCGTTCATCGCCGTTCGTTTCCAAGGCAACAGGCCGTTCGTTGGCACGCATTGCTGCCAAGGCGATGGTGGGAGTTTCTCTGAAGGAACAGAACGTTATATCGGAGATCATTCCGCAGCACACATCTGTCAAGGAAAGCGTATTTCCGTTCAGTCGCTTTTCAGGTGTCGATATTGTGCTGGGGCCGGAAATGCGATCGACCGGCGAGGTTATGGGAATTGACAGCGACTTCGCAACGGCATTCGCGAAGTCTCAGACCGCCGCTGGTGCCAATCTACCGTCGAGCGGAAAGATTTTTATCAGCATGGCGGCCGCCGCAAAGGTGAAGATGATTGAACCGGCAAAACGCCTGCTGGCACTAGGGTTCACGATTGTCTGCACGTCCGGTACAGCCAGGATATTCCGTGATGCGGGTCTGGAAGTTGAAGTTGTTAAAAAACTTCAGGAAGGTCGTCCGAACCTTTTGGATCTCATGGCAAATCAGGAGATCAGTCTGATTTTTAATACACCCAGTGGTAAGGGTGCGCGGACGGATGAAGGCCGCATTCGAGCGGCATCGGTCGTTCATCGCATTCCCTGCGTTACCACACTTCCGGGCAGTATTGCTGTAGTGGATGCTCTGGAAGCATTGGCCAGAAATCCGGAGCCCTCAGTTAAATCGATTCAGGAATGGACGTAACCGCGGTTCCAGCAATTTGCGGTGCCATAGGGCAATCCGACAATCCGTTTTTCGAAATGCGTGCACCGCGAGTTGTGGGCACGCTTGCGGATCTGGTTGTTTCTCGATGCAATGAGGCTTTGCCGTATCCCGTTTAGAGACAGTGCATTGACATTTTTTTCTTGCATGCCGTTTACTGCTCGTTTGGTTCGGCAAATCAGCATTTGCCTGCTGCTATTTTCAGGCTCCATTGAATGTCACGCCCAGCAGGCGACAGGCGTCGTGACTCCCGGCGGCATAAGACGTTACAGGGCCGGCCAGTGGGGTTTGGTAAAAGGCCAATTCAATAATTTTTCAGATCAGGATCAGACGCTTACTGCAATTGTGACGCAGAAGTCGGGTTCTGGCGATCAGTTCGCTCGATCTGCCCAGGTGCCAGCCGGTGTGTCACGCGTTACTCAGTGGCCGCTGCTGGCAGAAGCGTCGAGCGGTGGTGTGTATGAGTTTGAGTATTTGTTTGTTAACGAACAGGATGGGCGTGAAACGGTTGCCCGTCGTCAGAACGACAGCATCGTTGAAACTTTTGTCGTTCCCGGAAATGCGGGGAATTGGGCTTCGGAACCTTCTTTCAGCGGACATTTGTCTGCAAAGGATGTCAGTGACGCAAAGATAGTCGAAGTGAGTCAAATGCTGGAGGCGTTTCGCAAGGCGTCTCAGTTGCCGAACGTAATGCTAAACCTGACGCATGAAGATGTTCATGGGTCGCTTGATGCCCTGTCACCGTTGAACAATCTGGTGATTACTTCACCCGATCTCTGGCGATTTCAGGAGACATGCGACGCCATTCGGTTCTGGATTGAACGCGGCGGCCGAGCCATCGTTTTTCTGGATAGCGTAGGCGAAGATTCGACCCGTGCCATCCTTGGTGACGCCCTGCCGTTTTCCGTTGTCGATACCACGCAGTTGCATCGCTTTATTCTGGATAACCACGAGGTTGATGGGAATAGAACTAACCAAGCATCTTACGAAGTCAGGCTTGAGGAGCCCGTACCGTTGGTGCGAGCCGTTTTTGATCGCGGACTTGTGAAGTGGAGCCAGGCTGGTTGGCCAGTCGTTGTTGAGGTACCCGTTGGTAGAGGCAGTGTGCATGTTGTAACCATGCCCGCCAGTGTTCTTGTGTCGACCGAAGATTCCGAAAAACTGGCTGCATGTGCAAACGGAATTCTTGAGGAGGTGTTCAAGAATCCAATTGAACAGTCTCTGTTGACGCGGGAACTGTTGTCTTCCGTTGGACAGCAGCAAATTGGCTATTCTATTCCCGAACGTTGGTTTCCAGCGATTGTGCTCGGCGCGTTCATTCTGGTACTTGTCGCAGTCAGCTTCGTTCTGACTCGTTCGCATCAGCAAAACCGTTTGCTGGTTGCAGTACCGGTTTGTGCCGTGGCGGCCATGACTCCTGGACTGTTGACCGGTATGGCGTCTCGGACAACGGCTCCTGCCACAATGATTCAGACGCGAGTCGTTCAGGCACCTCCAGGACAGACATCCGTGGTCGCCGATGGCGTTGTGACAATCTACCAGCCAGAATCGCAAAAGATGGACCTGGTTTTTCGTGACCACGGAACGGTGGCCGACCAGCGTGATGTAACCACTGCCAGCCGCCGCCGTTTTGTGTGGTCTGATAATGGCACCTATACATGGGAAGGTTTCCTGCAGCCTGCGGGAGTTACCAGCTATAATGAACAATCAATTCTGCGGTTAAAGGATCCACTTAATGCGATTGCCTCATTCGAGGGCGATGACGTTGTTATTAGAGTTTTGAATTCCGAAACATTGGCTCCTGAAGATGCAGTGATTGCGGGCCCTGGTCCTGATCGTATGGAAGCTCGTCTAGCAAAAGATGGACTGCTGCATGCAAACGTCAACGATGTACTACCGCCGGGCGAGATCAGCAACGCCACGTTACTTTCGCAGAAACAATTGCAGCGAAAGGTGTTGTACAACGCCCTGTTCACTGCTGAAAACCGTCTGACGCCATTTCCGCCGGAACCCACTCTTCTGTTCTGGTCTGGAAATGTTCCATCAGGTGTCGATAGCAGCAGTTCTTTAAAGAATGAATCTTCAACTCTGATTACCCTGCCGCTCGATCTGCAGAAACCTGAAATTGGCAGGCAAATTTTGATTCCACCCGTGTTGTTGCCCTACGCCAGCGTGCTGGATGAACATGGAGCTATGGGAAGTGCGTTTGGAAACCGGCAAAGAACCTGGATGCAGCGAAAGCCCAGCGGCACGGTCGTGCTGAAGTTTCAAATACCGCCCGCCTGCCAGCCGTTTCATTCCGACGACGCCAGCCTCGAACTTCGAATTCATGCTGGTTCTCGGACAGTGAAAATCGGTGCTGGTCGAATTGGCGACTTCACGGAAGTGACTTCACTGAACAGCCCGGTTGGAAGTCTGACGATTAATCTTCCCTCCGATGTGCTGAATGCGGCCGCAGACACCGGTGCCGTCTTTCTGGAGATTCACGTGGGGCAGCTTGAACTCGCATCGGCGAATGACGAACAGGCAACGATTGAACAGGACAACTTCTGGAAAGTCGACCGAGTATTACTGACACTGAAGGGGCACCGTACGAAGAGTGCCGTGCCATCAAAATAGAAAATAGAAAATGAGCTCTGAGTCCAAAGCGGTCGTTGAGATCGAAAATCTGACGAAGCGTTACGGGGAATTTGTCGCGCTGGATAATCTCAGTCTTACATTGAATCGCGGTGATATCCTGGGCTTCATTGGACCGAATGGTGCCGGCAAAACTACCACCATTCGTATTCTTGTCGGGTTAACTCGACCAACGTCTGGTAGCGCTCGGATTGCCGGATCCGACTGCGTGACAGATGCCAGAAAAGTACGGCAGCTTGTTGGCTATATGCCCGATAAGTTTGGGTCGTATGACAACATGCGTGTTCGCGAATACCTGGACTTCTTTGGCGCCGCCTATGGAATTGGGCGAACGGAAAGACAGCGTCGCGTGGCGGAAGTTCTGGACGTTACGAATGCGACCTGGATGCAGGATCGCTATGTTGAGAGTCTTAGTCATGGTATGCAGCAGCGAGTTGGCATCGCACGAACTCTGCTGCACAATCCTGAAGTCCTGATTCTTGACGAACCGGCGAACGGACTGGACCCGCAGGCTCGAATCGAGATGCGTGAAATCCTGCTACGCCTCGCGTCCGAAGGCCGAACACTGATTGTGACCAGCCACATCCTTCCGGAACTCGCTCGGATCTGTGATCGCGTAGCAATCGTTGCCAACGGACAATTGAAGGCATTGGGTACATTGAAAGAAGTCACCGGCCAGTTGACGCAACGACGGACTTTTGAAGTGCAGTGCCTGCAGCGTGAGCACCTGACGGCGGTGGAAGCAATTGTTAAACAGAAATTTGATGACGACACTGAAGTGTCCGTGTCTGAAACTGAGACGATTGTACGATTTCGAACGTCGGCGTCCGACGAAGTGCTTGCCGAGTTGTTGAAATTGATTGTGAATTCCGGCAACGCGATTACTCAATTCCGCGAACTTTTGGGTGACCTGGAAGAGGCGTTTATTTCAGCGACCCAGCAGGCTTCATCCGTGGGAGCTGCGAAATGAATGGCAGTTTAGTAATTGCTGAACGCGAGTTGCCTGCGATTCTGCGTACAAAGCAAACAGTCTGGATACTGCTGGCTGTGGCGATTGCGTTCGCCGCAACAGTGTTGTTGAAGTGGCCGCAAAGTGGAGTAGCTAGCCTGGACGGCACGCAGTCACAGGCTGCGTTTCGTAGTCTTGCTATAGCTATGCTGGCCGCCGTTGTGTTAATTATTCCGGCGTTTCCTGCGACGGGTGTGGTGACCGAAGTCCGTCGATGCACAATGGAGCTGCTGTTGAATTCTCCGCTCAGGCGGTTTGAGATTTTTGCCGGTAAGGCAATTGCCCTGCTGGGATTCGTGCTGATTCTGCTGGCCGTTACATTGCCTGCAATGTCATGCTGTTATGCAATGGGTGGTATTTCGTTTGTCAACGACGTGCTGGTTCTTTATGGCTTGATAGTTGTGGTCTGTCTGCAGCTTACTGTGCAGGGGCTTTTGGTTGGCACCTTTGCTGGCAGTCCCGAATCAGCCTTGCGATGGGCTTATGGCTGCACGTTTGCTTTAGTTGTGGCGACGTTGATTCCGTGGCAGTTTTTGCAGGGGTTCGAGGGCTGGATGGGCATCTTTGCCGCATTCCTGAGGCAGCTTTCTCCCGTGTCGGCTTTGCTTCAACTGGTCAATGATTCTGGCCTGGATACGGCCGGTCTGATGCCGCCGACAGATCTGCTGAAGGCATATCTGTTTTATGCGGCTGTGTTTATTGTTGTTGGAAGTGTTGTTTGCATATCACGTTTCAACTATTCGCTGCTGGATCGGTCGCGATCTCAGGGTGTCATCACCGATGACCGCACGGCCGCTCAACGCTCGATGCGACGCGTTTTCTTTTTAATTGACCCTCAACGGCGCAAAGCGGGTATTCCTGATTTTGTTAATCCGGTGTTGGCAAAAGAGTTCCGTTGTCGCCAGTTTGGTCGGCTGCACTGGTTGCTGCGTCTGATTGCCGGTTGTGCCGTTCTGTCGCTGTTGTTGACTTTGGCTACAACCATGGGGACTGTTGATTGGGGAGTAGAAAGAATTGGCGGAATCATCATTGTTGCTCAGGTGGCGCTGATCATTGTGCTGACTCCCGGCATGGCGGGAGGAATGATTGCTGGCGAACTGGAAAGCGGCGGTTGGAATCTGTTGCGAGTTACTCCCTTGTCGGCGGGAAAGATTCTTCGCGGGAAACTGCTTAGCGTCCTGCTGACATTGATGCTGGTTCTTTGTGCGTCGTTGCCCGGTTATGCCATCATGATGGCGATCAAACCGAATCTTCAGCAGCAGGTGATTCAGGTGTTGATTTGCCTTGTCTTTTCGGCCGTGCTTTCGCTGTTGATCAGTGCCACGGTGAGCTCGTTTTTCCGTACGACAGCGGCGGCGACAACTGTTTCTTATGGTGTACTGATTGCGTTGTTTGTCGGTACGCTGATTGTATGGGCCAATATGAACGCTCCCTTTGGTCACAGCTTTGTAGAGCAGGTGTTGAGCATAAATCCCATGGCTGGAGCATTGAACGCGATTCAGGCAGAGGGTTTTGAATCATTTAATTTGATTCCTCGCACATGGTGGACCTCAGGTATTTCCTGTGTCGTTCTGCTGGCTGTTCTTCAATTTCGTATCTGGCACCTGTGTCAACCTGACTGAATTTCGCTGATTGAATTTCGAACATGGCAACAATACGTCACATTCAATACGTTCTTTTGCTGGCGGCGATGAGCGTTTCTTCAATCGTCTGCGGTGACGATATCGCTGCGGATTTTCGTGGAGAGTTGGTTGTCGCTGATGTGGCCAGGTTTGATGACCTTCCGAAGCGAATGTATCTGCTGCCGGAGTTTAAGGAACCAATCCTGCCGATCAAACTACCAGATGATTTTGTGCCGTTGTTTATTAGAGTCTTGAACGGTGACTACGAAAATGAACTTCATCGCGATGCGGCTCGGTCATTGGAACGTGTCGCTCTGGAGAAGCTTGGCGATCCAGAACTGTTCAGGGAATCACTTCGTAATCGGTTAAAAGACACAAGTGATCGTGCCGTGATTAGCGCATGTGTGATGGCGTTGGTGGCAGCAGATGATTCGTCATCTGCCGACCTTCTGGCAACATTTTGCGGTCCGCAAAACGAATCTCTGTCGATTCATATCGAGCCAAAGCTGGTGGATTGGAAAAATGCCGCGTTGCTGGAACAGTGGAGGCAGAGAATTCGTCAGCCGTTGAATTATTCTCGACAAATGACGGCCTTGGCCTGTCGTTGTCTCGGGGATATGGGCGACACCGATTCTCTTGATGTGCTGCTTGCACTGGCACAGGACGAGCATACCGGAATGACGGTCCGCCAGGTGGCCGCCAGGTCTGCTGGAAAGCTTGCTGCGGATCGAGCTGGCAAGGCGGCAGCGGAACTTGTTTCAGGGGACATCAGCAGTCGTGTTGTTGCAGCGACATTACTTGAATCAGCCAATAACACTGCGTCTTTCGCGTTGGTTTCGCAGTTGTGTGAAGATCCTGAAGACGCGGTTGCATCGTTGGCCTGGGTGATACTTCAGAGGAGTAATCCAGAACGGTTGGTGGAAAAACTGCAACGCGGCATGGTCCATCGGGATGCCAATGTGCGCAACAGTGCCATCAGCGTGATGCAGCAGCTTCCTTCAAAAGAGCGTTCCGAATGGCTGACAACAATGATGGGCGACGAGCATCTGTACGTCAGAAATAATGCTCGAGCCGCCCTGCATCAGGTCGCGAATGCCAATGCCGATTTACGCGACGGAATTCTTGTACTGGCTGGCGACATCCTTGGAAAGCAAAGCACGTCATGGCAGCAACTGGAACAATCGATGCTGTTGCTCGGGCAGCAATCGCATTCCGAGTTTCAATCGTTGAGCGTTCCCCTGCTAAAGCATAAACGCTATGAAGTGATGGTGACGGCGGCGTGGTTGCTGCACATGATGCCGAAGCAGGAGTTATCAGAGGAGGTAACGAAGCATGCTCAGGAAATGTGGATTGTTTTGACAGCGCCCGGCGCATCAGCCGACGGTGCCCAAATGCGAGGCGTTTCTGAGCAGCTAATCTTCTTGTTTCATCATGCTGCGTCAACAAAGGACGAACGTATGACGGAACTCTGTGCAACGATGTTCAGTAAAAGTGTGCCAACGTTTTCGGAAACACGAGCCGCTGGCTTATGGGCGTTGGGAGTTCTGAATACGGGGCGTTCCGACGAAGCGTTGCGAGCCAGGTTTGTTGAACGCGTTTTTGATGACAACCCATTTGACCCGGAGAAAACCATCGTGAAGGCGGCTTCCGCCTATTCACTCGGGCTGATGGGAATGCCGAATTCCATTGCGGATCTTCGGAAGGCTCACGAAATGTATGGCACGTATGGCGTTCTGGCACAATGTGTCGCGTCGGCCATTCGAATGCTGGGCGAAGAACCCGCTGCTGCTGTCGTGCCGTCGCGACCGGGAGCCGGGCAATGGCCGATATTCCCGTCAGTCATCAAAAACTGACAGCACCCGCAATGTGGGCGTGATGTGTGGCTAAATCGAATTGCTTTTCCCAAACTCGCCGTCACGATTAACCGAGCGTCATCGTGGCCGGTTCATGAACAGCTCGTCAGTCGGCACCAATCGCCGCTGGCCAACACTGTAATCGGGTAAAAGGCGGGAAGTCTGTTTTCTGGTTTGTCGAAACGTAAGTACTTTTTCCTGAGCCGTCGCGGCCACCGTCGCTTTGCCTGTAATCAGCCATTCCAGTGTCAGGTTCTCAAACCATGGTCGCAGTTCATTTCTGTCGTCTTCGGTTGGCTTGCCAGCGGCAGGTTTAGGCACGATCATTTTTCCTGAACCCTCAAATCGTTCCACTGTGGCTTCAACGTTGTTGAATTTTAGCAGCGTGCTGGAATCGTTAGCTGCAGCCAGATAGGGAATGTGTCGGCTGGTACCCGCAATTTTTACGCCGAGCTGCTGGTCTTCAACGCTTTCGATGGTGCAGGTGACTATTGTGCGACAGCTTCCCATGAGGCCCAGTGAAAGCTCGTCAAGCTGCTGCCACTCGGCAGCTTCCTGCCGTTTGTCTTCAGGCGCAGACATCCAGAATGGATAACCAAACCATGATGTCATGACGTTGTCGGTACAGATGCCGGACAGCAGATCCAGACTTAAAGGGTCGGAGTCAGCCAGTTGGCGAAGACTATCGAATCGTCTTGAAATATTTGTGACGACACCATTCGGCGCGACAAGGATGAACGCGCTGAAGGCCTTGAGCGATTCAAGTTGCTGGTCTGCCGTGTTGTCTGACGCTTCGCGGCCTGACTTTCCAAGCCGGATGGCTTTGGCGATTCGAATTTCAAAGACGATTCCGGTCGGTCGCACGTTGTTGACGGTGTAAACAAGCTCAATCAGTTCTTTGACGTTTGTTGTGATCTGTGCACCACCGTCAATTTGCAGTGTCGTTGCACGTTCGACGGTCGTTTCCACTGTAAACTGATTGCCCGTGTGCAGGCCCCAAAGAGCCTGCTGCTGGGCTACCAGCGACTGCTGACACGCCAGGAAAAACGCGAAGGTCATCAGCCATCGGCCAATCTGAATACTTCGAGACATTGTTAGCTCACTTCGCTAAGAACTTCTTCTGCAACAAAAATTGGTAACGGAGGATCGTAGTGAATCGACAATGCCACGGCATCGCTTGGTCGGCAATCGACTTCCAGTAACTGGTCATTCTGCCGAATCCTCAACACGGCATAATAAGTGTGATCTTTCATTTCAGTAACAACAACATCTTCCGGTGTTCCCCCAAGACTGGAAATTACCAGTCGCAGCAGGTCATGAGTGAGCGGTCGAAACGGAGGTTCTTCCAGCAGTCGACGGTTAATGATGTTGGCTTCGTATTCGCCGATGAGAATCGGAAAAGTCCGAAGGCCATCCACTTCCTTGAGATAGATCGCCTGTTGATCGTTTATTTCAGAAACAATCACGCGACTAAGTTCCATTTTGACCACCACGGTTGTTTGCCCTTCACTGAAGACTATTTGGCTGATTACCGCGGGCTGCGTCAGCGCTGACAGCAGCTTACAAAAAAAAGCCCCGGTTCAGCAAAGAACCGGGGCCACGTGATTCGAAATTCTGTCCGAGTTATCTATGGAAGTCGACGAACCTTGATGTTTCTGAACGATACAACGCTTTTTGGGTCGTGAGCCTGCAGTGCAAAGGTACCACCATCGCCCAGTCGGCGTTCGAAATCATTACTGAACGCTTCGCGGCCATCTTCTTCTGTGTAGTCGACCGTCACCTTGTCGTTAATCTTGATTATAATGTGACGACCCTCGACTTTGATGTAGGTCTTGTACCATTCGCTGTCCTTAACAACGCCCTTCAGGTCGTCTGCACTGACGTTGACAACGCCGTACAGGCTTCCTGTTTTCTTGGGGTCTGAATGACTAATGTTGACCTGACATTCGTAGCCATACTTTGGCCAGCCCTGTTCCTGCAGCTTTGTGTGGAAATAGATTCCTGCGTTGCTGTTTTCCGACGTCAAACATTCGCATTCCAATTCGAAGTTTCTGAACGGTTTGTCGTCACCGACATAGAACAGGTGACTGCGTTCGCCCGAACATTGCAGATTGCCATCGACAATGTTCCACGAATCCATATTTTCCGTCTTCTTCCACCCGGCAAAAGACTTACCGTCATAAATGGTTTTCCAACCTTTGACCGCATCGTCAGCGAATGCCGGAGTGGCAGCAGAAACAACAAACAGCAGAATCAAAACACCATAGCGAATCATTCAGCGTACTCCCGTGGATATTTGGCTTGAGAAATTAAGACGGCATATCAATAGATATGCGCCGTTTTGCAGGGGGCATTCAGACTACGCCAGACGGTCAGTGGAATCTACAAACAGCTGTTCGCTTTTTGCCAAATCCCGACCTCCCGTAAATTGGCTGCAGGGCATTTGCCCTTAGGCATTGAATTGCGGCTTCGCGTAACGAAACATTCAGAGCGTGGAATGATAGAACACAATCGAGCTGTTTTGCACTTTGTCTGGACATTTGGCTGTTGAGGTTTTCCGGGCATCCTGGTGGCATTTTGGAAATGTGTAAGTATAGATTAGGGGTTATTTATCGAATCGTGGCCGCTGGCGGACACTATGAATCGATGATCGATCAGGGTATTCCAATCGCCGTGAAGTGGCTCGCGAAAATCGATGGCAAACCACTGTCTGGGCAGTAAGCAGATACGATTACAAAACGAATTGTTACGGGAATTTCAGGCATGAGTCTTGAACGGAAACTGACAGAGCAAACTTTTGCCAATGGCTACGAACTGGTGAATGGTGTTGCCATGCATCGGCAGAACGGCCGGCAGTTTCAAATTCCACATGCCGTGTTGAAGAAGCACATCGGCGTTGCCCACTTTGTTGAGCTGCGGATTGATTCCTCTCGGTTTTCGGCACATCCTGATGCTCCTGAACAATGTATCTGCGAATTCTGCAAGGGTGTTGCCAGCAAGCCTGTGTTGACCCACGAACAGCCCGCTTCTTTGGTGCCATTGCCGCCGCAGAATGTCCCTTCGCGAGGATGGGGTGAAGACTTCTGGGTGAAGATTGTTGAGCGTCGTGGCGATTTTCTGCGGGGCGTTGTCGACAATCCGTTGTATGAAGCTCGACTGCACGACCTGCGACAGGGCCATGAGATACTTTGCCATCTGGATCATGTGCTGGCCATTCATCCTATTCATCGACAGGAAATGGTGCTGGGGATGGTCGAAGCTGATCTGCGGCAACTTGTGGAATGGCTGGGAACATTGTGAACGAGCTTCCGTTTATCAAGATGCACGGCGCCGGCAACGATTACGTGTTTATCGATGGTTTCGAAACGCGATTGCCGGACAACCCGTCGGAACTGTCTGTTGCTATCAGCCATCGTGGTTTTGGCGTTGGCTCTGATGGCCTGGTGCTGTTGATTCCACCGACTGATGACTCGTCGGACGTCGAAATGCGGATGTGGAATGCAGATGGCAGCGAAGGCAGCATGTGCGGCAATGCCGCTCGATGTGTGGCATTGTGGATGAACGTGAATAGGCGCTTGGGTGACACCTGTCGGGTCAGGACGGTGTCTCGCATGGTCAACGTTACGGCCGTCGATAGCGGTCGCGATCGACTTCGCGATCGACTTCACGGTCGATTTCGTGTCGATCATGGTTCGCCACGGTTTGATGTTGATTGTGATGAACGCACAGAACTTCTTGCCGACGTTTGTGTGCCCGAACTGTCGCAGCTGGATCAGCTTAAGTTTGTGGCGCTATCAATGGGGAATCCTCACGCCGTTTTCGTGGTGGATCAGCTAACTGATCTACTGGTACGCCAAGTTGGTGCGATCGTTGAAAGACACGTTCGATTTAAGGATGGCACCAATGTGGAATGGGTCCGCGTCTTGAGCCGTCGAGAAATCGAATTGCGCGTCTGGGAACGAGGCAGCGGGGAAACCCTGGCATGTGGTTCAGGAGCGTGTGCTGCGGTTGCGGCCTGCGTCCTGCAGGGGCGTTGCGACAGAAATGTGGATATTTTGGTTGATATGCCCGGTGGTCAATTAAGTGTCTGCTGGGCTGATTCCGGCGAGCTGCTGTTGACGGGCCCAGCCGAAGTTTCTTTTCAGGGAGTGTGGCGGGGCCGAGCAAGTGTTAGCTTGAAAATGTAACGAATTTTTGGAATACGCTTAAAATACGCCGTTTTGCTGAGGTTTCGTGGAAAATTCGGCGGGCGGAAGGGGCGAAACGGCGATAGATTTGGCTCAGTCACACGTCTTGCGTGCGTTAGTCCAGTCTCAACCTTGCCGCAGTATTTGCCCCGCCAATGTTTCTGTTAGCGTTTCAACGAATCATCGTCTGTTCAGCCTTGCTGCTGCCGATGATTGTTTGCGCTCAGGAGAATTCCGGAGAGGCTTCTACGGAAAACGTTCAACAGTTGGTTGAAGACCTGCGGTCGCCAAACTTTAAGACTCGTCAGGCAGCCACGGCCGCTTTGGTGATGGTCGGCGATGCTGGTATCACCTTACTTAAGCAGGCAACGCCGACTGGTTCACTTGAACAGCGAGTTCGAATTGAAGCGATTCTGAAGCGGCTTGAACAGAGTTCGTTTCAGTACCGATTGGCCGCGCTGAAGGAAAGTCGGTCGCTTGTCAGAGCGGCTGCAATGCCCGAATGGTCTCGCTTTGCAGATCGCTGCGGCGAAGATATCGCGGCCATCGATTTCTACATACGGCTACTGGAAGCAGAACCAGTTTTGTTCGCAGCCAGAATGAACAATCCATCGCAGTTGCGAGTCTTGTTGGAGCAACGTGCATCAGAAGTTCTTCAGGCCGCCAGTGCAAAAGCCGGAGCGACTGTAGAAATACCCGCGAAGTTTTCCGTGGATTCGTACGCGGCTATTTTGCTTCTTGCCAGCAACAACGACATAACGCTTCGACGAGCGACATCGCCATCGATTTCCAGTTTACTGAACAGTGTGGAGTTTACTCAGGCGTTGAAGCAGCAGGATGGCGTTCTTGTTTTGAGTCTCGCTGGAGCGTGGATGCTGCGAGCGAACATCAACGTTGATAAGCCGCTGGAATTTGCTCGCCAACATCCCACAGCCGACGGTTTGGTCTTAGCTCGCAGCACGCTGACGACTGCTCTTCGCGGTCAAAACGGACGCTTCGCTTTAATGCTGCTGGTTGAGCAGGGTTCAAAAGAAGACCTTCCTCTGCTGGAATCGATCTTCGATAACCGCGGAGTTCTGGTTCAGGGCACAAAGACCAGCATTCAGTACAAAGCTTTCAACGGCGACATGGCACTCGCAGTGGCGATTACTTTACGAGGCCAGAATCCACTGGACTTCGGCTTTGGCAAACACGAGCCGCAAGACCTTGAGTTTCGTTTCTCAAACGAAACCATCGGCTTCGAAACCGACGCCAATCGCGAGACCGCTCGCCAGAAATACACTGAGCTGTTCCTGTAGACACGCCATCTGAAGTAAAGCGATCGAGTGCGTTATTTCAAATCACATCGTGGTTCATTGCCTTCGGCCCTTCCCGTAGCAACAACGTCATGTGATCTTGATGGCCGGCCGAGATGGGTTCGCAGTGCGGTCCTGTGCACGCTGGTTCTTTATGCTTCGGCGCTGTGACGATCCAAAGCGGAAACAGATTTTCGCTCAGTGCATAGCTACCCTCGGACGCGGGAAACGCATGGTTAAATTGCAGAGATCGCAAAATCGAATTTCTCCGCATACTCAGCGGTTAAAAAACGCGTCATCATGCATAAGTTACTAACGCATTTGGGGTGTGAAATCAGGAATTTATTTTGTTAAGTTCCTTATCGTTCTACCTTTTGCGTTTCCTGCAGACGTTGAAACTCAGCTGCTCGCGAGCGGGTGACTTCGTAGACGCGAAAACCATATCCAATCTGCTCGACGTGATGCAAGGAGTTAGTGTAGAAAGTTGTGTTTGGCAGCGAGGTTGAAAGAGGCGGCGTATTTCGCAATGAATTGATCAAAGACCAAAGATCACAACTCATTTCGAAAGAAACGCCCCCCGTGATTCGGAGTAGTAATTCCAGCGTTGCAGACACGGCCGCCGCAACAGATTCCGGCGACTTAATTACACGTGATACATTGACCGAGATCCTTCGAGCAGGTGCTCAGAAGATGCTGAAAGCAGCCATTGAACAGGAAGTCTTGGGCTACGTAAATGACCGGACGGA
>Ga0209390_10002730_pt1 | contig 30109 bp, 27 predicted proteins | sample BON01_FD_187212 | JGI IMG/M metagenome (GOLD analysis project Ga0209390, IMG submission 187212) | Freshwater microbial communities from Lake Bonney liftoff mats and glacier meltwater in Antarctica - BON-01 (SPAdes) (version 2) | ecosystem: Environmental > Aquatic > Freshwater > Ice > Glacier...
TGGAAAGCCAACGGTAACTTTGGAAAGCCAACGGTAACTTTGGAAAGCCAACGGTAACTTTGGAAAGCCAACGGTAACTTTGGAAAGCCAACGGTAACTTTGGAAAGCCAACGGTAACTTTGGAAAGCCAACGGTAACTTTGGGATGCTACGTTGAAAGCATAATTGTGAATTTATTTTTTGCGTAGCAAAAACACCCGACTACAAGCGGAATTGTGCGTAGCAAAAACACCCGACTCTTACTATGTTGAAAGCGGAATTGTGCGTAGCAAAAACACCCGACTACAAGCGGAATTGTGAAAGCGGAATTGTGAAAGCGGAATTGTGACAAAAAAGTTCTTATGGTGATTCAAATTGTGATTTGTTTTGTAAAATAGTAATGGGAGATATTAGTGATAATATTAAACCGGTCTTATCCAAATGTGGTATTAAAACTGCTATTAAATGTTTTGAGAATAAAGCTTATTTTGAAGAAAGGTTGAAAAAAGAAGATGCATATGAATTGTATAATATTAATAAAAAAATAATTGATTTTAGAGAAATTCCATATTATTTGCAAAAGGAATTTAGTGTTGAAAATAATATATTAGTAATATAAGTATGGGAACACCTGATACATTAATGATTATATTAAATACAAGTATTCCGGGATATCAGCAAATAAAATATGTGCCAAACATGACGTTTCCAGATACAAAGGAAAAAACAGTTCTATTCAACCCCTACATAAAACTTAATAAATCAATTATAGAAAAAGTTCCTGAAAGTTTAAGAATAAAACAGTTTTTCAATAAAGGATTATTTGATTCATTAATAAACTTTCACGGAATACAATCTAACTTGAAATTTGACCCAAGCATGAATAATATCGCTATTAAAAGTATTATAGATAACAATATACAAATCACATTACAAATATTATTTCCTGTTAGAGGAATTTTATATATAAACAAACAACCATATTCTGTTGCCGATATTCAATATACTAATAAGAAATGGATAGTAGATAAAAAAAGTAAATATATATTGAAGTCAGAAATTGGTAATACTCCAAATACATTTTTTTCAAAACAATATGATGAAAAAGCAAATAAAGAATATAATAATATACCTTACAATTTACGTTACGGAACTAATGTCGACCCAGAACAAGAAGATATTCCGCAACCGAAAAATATCATACAAAATACAGTTGTTATTCCAATTGCTACACCGTTACCTCTTGCAACAAATGAAAATAAAAATATTAATGACATGACAGAAGAACCAATTTTACCTATTTCAAAAAATAATTCAATTACAATGAAACAGTTCTTCATTTCAGGTAGCGGTAAAAGTAGCGTTGCATATCAAATTGAGAATACATTGTATAAAAATTTAGAAAAATCCGCACAGGATTCAGTAAATAAAATATTAAGGAATACTACTGGAATTAATACTGGTCAAAATAATAATAATTTGAGCGAAGTTGCATATAATAAAACTGTTAATGGTTTAAGAATAATTAAAAGTAACCCTAATGGTGATTGTTTATTTGATGCAGTTGCACAAGCATTGAATAATCACAATTACAGATCAAATGGAATAAATAAACAAATGGATAAGATAATAATAAATAATATTGGTAATGGAAATAAGTTGTTTACTACTCAAATATTACGTAATCTTTTATCAGACAAAATAATAGAATTAAAAAAAACCAATTTGTCGTTATTTCAACAATATTTATTGACAACTTCAATTGATATAGAGAATTTGAATAATCAGTTCAGAAAAAATATTGAAGATACATTGAAATTAATTAATAATGAGAGATTAATTGATACAAAAGAAGTTATTACGATAGAAGAGTACATAAATGACCTGCCGATTGGAGAATATAAAAATATTGTAGATACTATTTATAAAACTAATCCGAATTTTTTTGTAAAAAAACCCACTTCAAATTTTAATATATTGTTAGAACCATTTAAAGAACAAATAGATAAAAATAATGATAGGGAAATCAAAAATTTTATCGAAAGCACTGATTATTGGGGGGATGAAATAGCAATTAATATATTATCCAAAATATTTCATATAATTATTATAACAATTGAGAGAAAAACATTAGAATATTGGAATAAACAAAAGATTAAAAATAAAGAAGAATATAAGACTGATGACAAGAAAAATGCTTTAACTTTATTTTTATCAGATTGTAAAATCAAACAAAATGATATACAAAATATTAATGCTGAAAGATATATGTTTTTATATAGAGACAATAATCATTTTGAATTGGTCACATTTAGTTATAATAAAACAAATTCACAAATTGATAATGAAAGGGTAGCTATATTCAAGATAAATTCAGAATTAAAACCACCGTTTTACATTATTTTTTTGATATTTGCATCTTATTATTTGCAAATAAAATATGATGAAGAAAAATCAAATGTATATTTATTTAAAAAAGAATTTGATGAATTACAAGTTAGTTTCAACAAAATTAAATCAAATTTACTTAATCCAGATAACAATGATATTGATAAATATAATAACATTATTCTACCTTTTTTTAATAAACTATATATATTTTTTGGTTATAGTAATGATATAATTCAACGTAGAGTAATAAATGAAAAAGAAGGAATACCTATATATGGTGGAGCAGAACCAAATGTAATAACCGGAAATTACCCATATGATAACAATAACAATCCTTACAATAACAATAACAATCTTTACAATAATAATCCTTACTATAACAATAATAATCCTTACTATAACAATAATAATCCTTACTATAACAATAACAATCCTTACTATAACAATCCTTACAATAACAATTATAATAGTTCTTTTAGAAAAGGTAACCGATATCAAGATTATTATAATTATAATCTAAATAAAAATATGTTAGAAGTTGAAGATTCATCGCTAACTTATAAAGTTAACGTTGATATGGAATTGCAATATGGTAAAACTATAACAAATCAAGAAATTAGTAATATTAAATGCAGAAGCAAATGGAATTCTGTTAGAAAAGCATATTCAGATTTTAGAGGATTAAAATATATTATACCACCTGTTTATAACGGAGGTTCAATTACACGAAAAAATAATTATAATAAAAATAATAAAAATAAAACAAAAAAAGTATTGTGTATGTAAAAGAAAATAATTAAATAATAACGAAAAAAAATTAGTTTCCAGTGAAACAAGAGTAGTTTAAAAAAAAATGAAACAAACTATTCATAATATACATAATAACATAGTAATCAAGTAAATCAAATAAGTTTAAACTAATAATCAAAATGACATCAATTAAAGAAATTGTAATGAATGGAATTGAAGAAATTGTTATGAATGGAATTAATGAAGCTGTTAATAAAGCCATCATGGAGTGTGGAATTATATACGGTTTTTCCGGAGAAGAAGCTTTTGATCGTTTAAAATTATCTTCTGATAATTTTAAATATCTACATACAAAAGATAATATCAACAACAAGAAATCACAAAATGATTTATTTAATAAATTATTGTGTGATTATGAAATTACAGATGAAAATAGTTCAATTAAAGATAAAGCAGAAAAAATTAAAAAAGCTGAAGAAGATAAAGCAGAAAAAATTAAAAAAGCTGAAGAAGATAAAGCAGAAAAAATTAAAAAAGCTGAAGCAGATAAAGCAGAAAAAATTAAAAAAGCTGAAGCAGATAAAGCAGAAAAAATTAAAAAAGCTGAATCAGAACAATTGAAGAAGGAAGAGGAAAAATTAGAAAAAATTAAAAAAGATAAAGCAGAAAAAATTAAAAAAGCTGAAGCAGATCAATTGAAGAAAGAAGAGGAAAAATTAGAAAAAATTAAAAAAGCTGAAGCAGATAAAGCAGAAAAAATTAAAAAAGCTGAAGCAGATCATTTGAAGAAGGAAGAGGAGAAATTAGAAAAAATTAAAAAAGCTGAAGCAGATAAAGCAGAAAAAATTAAAAAAGCTGAAGCAGATCAATTGAAGAAGGAAGAGGAAAAATTAGAAAAAATTAAAAAAGCTGAAGCAGATAAAGCAGAAAAAATTAAAAAAGCTGAAGCAGATCAATTGAAGAAGGAAGAGGAAAAATTAGAAAAAATTAAAAAAGCTGAAAACTTGAAATTAAAGAAAGATGAAGAAAAAATAAAGAAAGACGAAGAGAAAGTTGAGAAAAATAAAAAAGCTGATTTGATTTTATCGAAAAAAAATAAAACTACTGAAGATAATAGTTATAATTTAAGTGATATAACAAAAAATCAAGAGTTGGCATTGATAAATGAAGTAAATATAACAGAATCAGCAAAAGAAGAAGAAGAAGAAGAAGAAGAAGAAGAACAAGTCGATCGTGTTAAGAAATTTATATTTAAAGGAGAAACATATTTGAAGTCATTAGAGACAGGAATTATATATAATTTGGAACAAGACGTCATTGGAAAATGGAACGAAGAGAGACAAATGATTGAAATTATAGAAGAAGATGAAGAAGTAGAAGAAGAATATGAATACGAATAAATAAAATATAAGTTGTGAATTAGATAAATAATAATATAAATAATAATATAAATAATAATATAAATAATAATATTAAAAAATAATAATAAAAAATAAAAAATATTTTTTTCTTCAAACCATTATATTATTATGAAAAATTATTTATATTATAATCAAATTTATAAAAGGCTTCCCTTTGTTGTTTTTTTTCTTTCTCTCGTTTAGCTTTTTCTAGAACTGCTAATGCAGTTGATATTTCAGTATCTGTAATTATTCCATCATTATTATTATCAATCAACTTATGTAGAATTTTATAATCGTCTGGAACAACACACCATTTACTTTCTTCATTTAACAAATGATCAGATAAAATAGTAAATATAGCAGTAAGCCCGAGAGAAATATAAATATCACGTGTACCCATCCATGCCATAGCAAAAATAAGAATTTGTTTACTAAGTGTAAGTTTTAAGTATTCTTCAGTAGATTTGCTAAATTGTATAGTTACAAATTTAGAACCGATATTAAGTAAAATCATAACTACTCCAGCAAAGAATTTGCTATTATTAAGATACATGACATGATTGTTTAGAAATTGAAATCCATCAAATACTGGAGAGAAAATACTATAATTTAACGGTGATCCACCATTGTTTGTATTTATTAAATTTTCATTAATAATATTTTTTTGTTTAGTCATATATTAGTTAAATAAAAAAGAATATTACAAAATTCTATATCTTCTAAAAAGTATATTGGCACGATTTTGTATATCTGTATAAAAGCTTTCAGATACATTTTTTGTTCTTCTTAAGTAAGGCCTGTAATATTCACGCATTTGTGGAGTAAATGGTTCGCAAGTTTGTGATAACATATTCATTATTATAAATAAAATAAAAAAACAAATAATATAATATGATATTTTCATTATATTATGTATAACTATAAATTATTATTATTATTATTATGAAACCTTAGCGAAGCAAAAGCCCACTAGCCACCCTCACTCCCCCCTTTTCAGCGGATGTATGCGAATGCATAAAGTAGTGTAGGGTTTAAAAAAATGTGAATCCTTCTTTATTATCAACAGGATTAGCGGGTTCAACATTTTCAGTAGAAAAATTTACATCAGGTTCAACTTTGATAGATTTAGGATTAACAGACCTTCTCATTGAATCATCAATATCTAAATGGTTACTACCCTCGATTGATGTTTTATTACCATTATTACTATCATCAAGTTTAGAAATATCATCAACTTTAAGTTTATTAGTAACTTTAAGTTTATCATTAACTTTAGGGATATTTGTTTTTTGTTGTTCAAATCCTTCACTATACATTGAACCGTTAATAATAATTAATAGCACACTAAAAACCCCTAATATCCTATTTAAATTACTAATAATAATTAAAAGAAAAATCAATAAAGCTCTTCCTAAAGGTGAAGTAAAAAAGGTTTTGAAAAACTGAATTTGACTCATTAATAAGAAAAGTGATAATAGTGTTACAGCAATAATATTATTTGTACTTTTAACCTTAATGTTCATTATATAAATATTATATATTTTTTTATTTAGTAAATGGATTAATAATCTCTTAAATGGTTAATGTAAAATAATAATTTCAGTGGGTTTTTTAAATTATTATCTTATTTTTTATTAAGAATGTCTTTAGCAATGAGTGCCGCTCCATTTGAGGATGACTCAAATGAAAATAGAAATAATGAAAATAATTATATCAATAAAAAAAGACAACATAATAAAACCCAAAAAAGGAATATCAAAGAAAATTTTGATACGGGTAATTTCAACACAGATAAAGTAAATTCAATATTAGAAACAATACATAATAATTCAAATACTGACGATGATGATAATTTAGGAAATTATGATTTAATTGACAGTTTTGAACCACCACCAAAGCCTATATCATCTGGTGTTAATAGAACGATACCACCAGATTTACAACCAACAAAAGTTTTGTTAGGAAAAAATCCTGAACATAATGGTGATAATTTAGAAATGAATAATATTAACTACAATTATGGTAATAATAAATCAACAGAGGAATATTATAAAAAAATGCTTCCGGGATATTCAACAATTAATAACGAAACAAAAGGTATGAATATTTTAAATCCAAATAATAGACAATATCATAACTCTTCAAATGAAACAAATTCATCTGATTTTACTACCAATGATGTTTTATTGCATAAATTGAATTATATGATAAATTTATTAGAAGAACAACAAGATGAAAAAACCAATAATGTTACTGAAGAAGTAGTATTATATTCCTTTTTAGGTATATTTATTATTTTTGTAGTAGACTCGTTTGCTCGTGTTGGAAAATATGTCCGTTAAATTATTAAAACCTTTTTAGAATTAAATGTTGGATAAGCGAAATTATAAAAAAAATATGCAGTTGGACTTATAACAAAAGGTTTATTTTTTAAAAGTAAATTATTTATTATCAAATTATTATGTGATATATTTTCTATAGCGGAAACTTTGAATTTATTTTTATCCAAAACATTCCATACACTTAATTTGAACCCGTGAATAAAAATAGATTTGTCATCACAATTATTGATTGATGCAAAACAACTTAGAACTTCTGAATTTTTATCTATAAATGTACATGATTTTCTATAAAAATAAACGCATATAATTTTATCATCAATTATTACAGCGTAAATATAAATATTTTTGGTCTTAAGAAGTTCAACAATATTTGAAACATCTGTGTTAATAATTATATCAAAATGTTTGCTATTGTCTTTAATAAAATGATTTAAATAAAACAAATTTTGTGGTGTTATTTCTAATAATTTATAATTATTATTTAATTCTAAAGGTTTAATCCAGTGTTCCATATTAAAACCGTATGTTGAATAAACACACAATGGTACTATTCCAGTTAATTCATCTTCTCTCTTGAATAGACTTACAACAATATTTTTGTTTAAATGGCTTTGATTGTAATGATGAGTTTGAATTATTTGAGGAGCTATACCTTTTTTTCTATAAGACTTGTCAACGCATAAATAATCCACATAATATGCTTTAAAATTAGAGCTTTCTATTCCATTATTTATTGTTACATAAATAGGTCTTGATGTCATTACACCTATAATTTTTTTATCTTCAATTAATGTGTCGTCTTTTAAGTTTTTTATAATAGTATTTTCACGGTAAAATGAAAAGAATGACATTGTATTGTGACCTATGAAATAAGGAACAACATTGTTTTTATCAGGATCATATATATTATCATTATTTCGTAAATAATTTAATTTAACAAAATTAATAAACGAATTCATTTCTATTTCGGTGACATTATCGTAGATAATTGTTTCTATGTTTTTGAAGTTAGTATATTTATTTTTTTCTGGTAAATAATTTCTAATTATACCAGGAGGAAATATCATATAATTCAAATTATATATATGAAATACGGGTTGATAATACCAGAATCCATATTTTAACTTTATATAAACTGTTATTGAAACTATTATAATAAATAAAATTAATAATATATATTCAATCATATTTGTAAATCCTATTAAAAAAAACATTTTATTACACAAATAGATTTTATTATGCTTTTACTAAAATATATAAATATTGATTTTCATAAGCACATTTTATTAGATCAACAATACCTTGAATAATAAAACCCGCATTTTGTGCCATAACAAGTATATCCTCATGTGGTTCCATATATAATTTATGTTCTTGTTTCCTTACCTTTCCATTTTTGAATTTAAATTTTTCGTCAAATATAGCAATATTTGTATCTGTTAGTGGTTCTATGTTGAAATTAGATGTATATTCAAAATCATTAAATATTACTTTTGTCTTTGTTATACGTTCTTTCGCATATTTTTGTGGAGATACAATATACAATGGGTTACCAGGAGGTAATATCGGATCAAATCTGTCTCTCTCAACAAGATGTATTATTAAAAAACCTCCAGGCATTAACCAATCCATACAATTATAAAAGAATGCTTGTTTGTCTTTCATATAATATATTGTAAAATACAAACATAGAATGTGGGTAAAACTATTATTGTTAAATCTTGAATGATCTATCGCATCACCATGTTCAAATCTATATTGGGGAAAATTCTCCTTAGCTTTTTTAACCATTGACTGAGATATATCAATACCCAACACATTTAAACCTTGCTCTGATAATTTAGATACATGATGTCCTGTTCCAGAACCAATATCTAAAATTATACTTTCTTCTGTTGGTTTTGTGTTATTTACTATAGCTCCAACTTCATAATCATCTTTCAAATTATTAAATACTAAATAATCATATATATCGGAATAGAATTCGTCATATAAATCAACACCTGTTTTGAATAAAAACTTATCGTTTTGTTCATATCCTTCTTTAATTTGAATTTTCTTGAAAAATACAACTAATATTAATAATAATGATATAAATAATAATATTTTTCCAACATTTGACATTTTATTGTAAAAATTAGTAATTGATTTTTGAATTTTCATCTATATGTATTATTGTTATTTTTTTTATTTAATATTATTCTTGATTTTTTTAAATAATATCAGTTATCTTTCAAGGTTCTCTCATATTAGTAAATTTCTTTATTTTTTTATGTAAATTTGTTGTATATGTCTGATTGTGAAATAAATGATGTAAGAGGAGCTAAAGACTTTAAGGGTATTTCTTTTTCTAAATTTAAAAAAAGTGATGTTAGAAAGGAATTGCTAAACAGTCTGATTAATTCTAAAATAGAACCAGCATGTTATTGGAGTGCTGAATTAATATGTGCAGGTCATTACAGTGAATTATGGGAAATTATATTGTATTTTTATAGTAAATATATTCATTTAGGTAATCCAAAATTAGCAGTTTATTTAGAATTAAAAGTATTACATTTTAAAACAATTGTTAATAATGGATATATTAACAATGAAATAAGAATGAGAAATAGTGTTAAAATTAGAAAACTTTTTTGCGAAATTATGTGTATTTTATGCGATGCAAAACGAAAACATAGTTTTAATGATATAAAAATAAATAAACTTGACTTTGATATGACACAATTGACAGATAGATTCAAAGCACCTGATGTAAATTATGCAAATGAAATATTTTTGAAAGACGATCCAAAAGAATTATTCATTGCTATTAACGAATTAGCTTACAATGTATCTAAAGATTGTAAAAATGTTATGAATGCGTGTTATTGGATTGAATGGATTACTGAATACGAAATTTTATGCAAATATAAAAAGGAAAAATGTCGTTGTGAGAGAAGAATTAATATTCCTGTTGAAGCAAAATTTCAGATGGATCTAATATGGCTTATATGGTGTATATTTTTAAAAGAAGCGGAGACACAACAACCAATAATCAAAAAAATTATTGATTCATTATTAACATTATTTACATTAAAATATTCTAATAATTGTAATAAAAAACGAAAATACATATTATATTTTGTTGTTAGTATCCTATGCGAAAACATTGATTTAAGTGAAGAAATAATTAGGGAAAAACAAAAAGAAATTGTATCTAATGTGATTAAAAAAATTGACACGATATACAAACAAATTAAGATTAACGAAGTTTCTCCTGGAACTGATTATTTGTTCAAAGATATTAAGGCAACTAATCTTGAAAAAACTATTGAGAAATTAGATAAAATGTCATTATTTGGAGATACATTTATACCAAGAATTTAATTATTACTTTCATTTCTACACCTTTGAACATTTATAAATTCTTCATGATGAGGGAAAGAATGTGTATATTTTATTTATATTTGCTTATAATATAATATGAAATTTTTAAGTAGAAATAATAAATCAAAGAGACAAAGCAAATCAAAGACGCAAAGCAAATCAAAGACGCAAAGCAAATCAAAGACGCAAAGCAAATCAAAGATAAATGTTTTTGAACAAGAGATTACAGTAATTTTTTTTGAAATGTTACTAATGATCAAATTATTTCATTGGAAAACTTATGTATATGCAACACACGAAGCTACAGATCAATTATACAAAAGATTAAACAAACATTTTGATAAATTTATTGAAGTTCTTTTAGGAAAAACAAATTCCCGAATTGTTATTACAAATTGTAAAAGTATTAAATTAACAGATCTAAATTCAATCGAACAATTAAAAACTAAAGTAAATAATTTCAAAACTTATTTAGTAAATCTCAACAACAATAAATACTTGAAACAAATGTCAAATACAGATCTTTATAATATTCGTGATGAAATAATATCGGATATGAATCAATTTTTATATTTGTCAACATTCAAATAAATTTTGAAATATTCAAGTGTATATAACAAATAAGTTATATGGTGTAATAATCAAAAATAATATATATATTTTTATTATACATGAATATGAATATATCCGATAACATATCAAAAACATTATCAAGTTCATACGAACCTTCTATACCTACCGACATTTATTCTTCACAACCTTCGTCCCCGTCATTTTTTTCAAATATAAGTTGGATTACTTGGCTTATGATAATATTAATTTTATCATTTTTGGGATTTAATATTTTTATTTATTTAGCGAAAGGAACACAAGATATTACAAGCTTTTTCTCTCCATTAGTTAACAAAATTACAGATATTTTTGGAGGTGTTACAAGTCAAGTTGTTGATGTAACATCAGAAGGTACTAAAGGTTTGGTTGATACAACCGCAGATGTTGTTGATAAAAGTCTATCAACTATTCAAGATGTCTCTCGTGGAGAGAATATAAAAAAAACAAATGATTCTTCTCCAGATGATGCTCTAAATAAAGCTCTTGGTACAAATAATACAAATGATGATATAGAAAAAAATGATTATGAAGCACAACAATCATATAGTAGTATTAATTCAAGAGAATCCGGATGGTGCTTTATTGGTGAAGAACAAGGAAACAGAACTTGTACAAATGTTGGAATGAACGACCAATGTATGTCAGGAGATATTTTTCCGAGTAACGAAATATGCATCAATCCAAATTTGAGAGTATAAACAATTTATGTATTACACACTATTAGTTAAACGCTATTAGTTACAATATTTGATGGTTCAGATTTGACACTATTATTAACAGAGACTATATAAAAATAGTTTTCAGAATCAAATGTTAAATCGCAAATAGTAACTGTTGTTTCAGAATAAGGTACTGTTAGAATAAGTAATTCATTTTGATAGATTTCAAAATTTACAATAGGAATACAATTATTTGTGGTAACAGACCACGATAAAATAATACAATTTTCGGTTTGAGAAACTACTGATAATACAGGGGATTCAAGATGATATGCACTAACAAGTCCTTTATAACCTACAGGAAATTTATTACCAGATACAGACATAACATATCTTTTTCTGGGATACCATGTTTGTATTCCATCGTTCCAACACAAAGCAACTATTTTTCCAGGTACATCTGACGCGGATGAAAGATAACACAAAGGATTAGTTTTTTGTTTTATAATTTCGTTCGTACATGGTTCAACAATAATATTGCAAATTAATGAACCATTATCTTCAATTACATCGGTGGAACAATTAAATGGATTTGGAACATTATTTTGAAATACACCTGAAGGATTATTAGGTAGAATTGTTGAATTAATTCTTTTAAAACTATTTGTATTTGGATTTGAATAAGTAATGGATTGTGTAGCAAAAGTTTTACATCTGTTAGGGCCAAAACCTTTAGCTAATTGTGAATATTTCTGTTGTTTTGTTAAATTACTACTATTTTTTTTATACTGTAAAATATTACCTTTTTCAAGCATTTGTTGTCCTTGTAAAGGAATATTATTAATAAGCCGCAGTGTAGATGTATCGGGGCAAACATTTTGAACTCTACTCCATACTCTTGTAGGATTCGGATTGTAATAAGCCATTCTTTATATATTTATTATTATAATTTATTATAACAATAAATGACGTTATTATTTGATTAAATAATTGTTTATGTAGGATTGAACATATCTCCTGCTCCTGCGAAATACCATCTTAAAGACAAATAATCCGGTTTCTTTAACTGCATACCACCAGATGAACCAACCATCTTCAAATTTGGGCCATCATTCGACAATTTATTAATAGCGGAAGTTCCTAAAGCATAATTATAATACCATAAATTGGAGATATATCCATCAAACCCGCCATTACTTGCTACATATACATCGCCATAATTCTGTCTTGGAACCCCTGATAATTCAACACTTCTCGTAATTGTTCCATTAATATAAACATCTAACGTAGAATTACGACATCTTAAAATAATATTAACCCATTTATTCATCGGAATATCTGGAACCTTAATTTCTTCGTTTATCACATTAAATGTATTCATTTTGATAAGCAACTCATTTTTATTAGGAGTCAAATATAATCCAGGCGAATTGATTGGTGTATTTAATCCGTTACTGTCTAAACTGTTATTTCCTTTATAGAAAATATTATGAAATTGACCATCATATACTATTTTATCTATATAAATCCAAACAGACCATGTAAATTCAATTCCTTCACTTGCATTTACTGACCTAAAAATTGTAACAGCACCATTAGAATTTGGGTCTTGTGGAAAAATAATTGCTTGATTAGCATTTACCATACCATCGAATAAACGCGGTGATTCACTTGGTTTGAATATAAATGATATAAGTGAAACTCCAATTCTTAATAGTATAATAAACATAAAAATGATTAATAGTAAAAATGCAAATTTAGCAATAATTTCATTACTTGTTGAAAAATCTCTATTGCTTAAATTCCCATTAAATGTAGAAAATGTTTGAAAAGGCGAATTTTGACTCATTATATATATACTCTTAAGAAAAATAATGGTAAATAAAAATATTTATATTGTAATAGAACTTTGAGGTGTTCCGTCTTCTAATATAGATAATTGAACTTGATATGAACCAAATAAATTTGATAACCAACTGCTATATCCACTTGTATAAATATTCCATGCTTCTTGAGGATTCAATGGATAAGGGAAATATTTCAATCTTGATGTCCATCCATTAAACCCACCTGACGGGGTCAAATACACGTTTGCATTATTATTTACACTTGCAATACCAGGTAATAAGCATGTTCTAACTAATTTACCATCAATATAAACATCCAATGTTCTACCGTATGTACTAATAGTCAAATTAACCCACTTTTGAATAGGTATATTAGACACCATACATGTATGTATAATAGTTTTAGAATTTGGATTTAAAGGTTGTTCATCAATTCCAGGATAACAACCCAAAGAAATAATTAAATTGTTTTCAATTGCTCCTAAAACAACAGCTGGACATGGATCAATTCCACTAACACCTGGAATAGAACCATCATCTGCGCCACTCGGGGTTCCCATTCTCCCAAAAATTACTTTAGGTTCACCGTATCTATAATTCCAATCATTTACATAAAACCAAACAGAGTATGCAAAATTACTTGACGGTATATTTGTTCCATTTGTTGCTAAATCAATAGCATTTATTGTCGTCATTGATTGTCCGTTTTTTACACTAGATAATGTATTAACGTCGGCTATAAAATATTTATACAAAATATAAATTAAAACTATTAGAGAAACAATTAAAATAATAGTGAATGGTGTCATCGTATATTATACATTTAGAAATTTTCTATTTTATTTTTTAATAATTACTTTATTTGATTTATTTATTATTGGTGGTGTTTTATCTTTAACCATATTGTATAAATAATACATATTTGTAGATGTCAATGGTTTTTTGAAATAAACCAAATTACAAATTCCTCCTTTTATACCATTATCAGAACCAGTTGTCAAGTCATCCAATGTCATATATGGTACTACTTCAATTATTGATTTTACTAATTCATTATTTAAAAATATATCTAAAGTTCCACCATTATAATTTATAATTATATTTAACCATTTTTGTAACATTATATTCGATTTTTTATATAAAATTATATTACCATTATCATCTTTATCTTTATCTATTGAATCTTTTTTGGTTTCCATTGTAATCATTAATGTATTATTACTTGCATTGTACATAATATTTGGCTTATTACCAAAATTTAATAATGATGTGTATGTGTTATACGAACTATTTGTACTTGGAGGCATTGCATCTATAAATACCCAAAAAGACAAACCATATTGATAATCAAAATCATCAGTTCCGTTTAATTCTTGATATGATGAAATTGAATTCAATGTGCTTATTGATAACGGATTATCTATTAACAGTTTTCCTCCTTGTAATGTTATTACATCCATTATTGATGGAATTTTATAAATCAAAATTACTAATATAAATGCTACAATCAATAAAATAATATAACTGAATGATGTATTTATAAAAAAATCTATTAAATCGGAGAATAAACAAGGAATATATAAAATCAAATTTAATAATAAAGTAAATAATGCGTTTTTATTTTTGTTTCCAACAGGTGTTTCTACGTTTATAGTTTTATATATTAGTGTTGAAACAACTAATACCAGCAATAAATTCAAAATAAAACTAATTGTATTTGTTTGTCCAGATAGATTTTGTAAATTTAATGTAAGCCAAGTTATTAACAAGCCGGATATTGTAAGACCAAATACAGTCAATAATCCTTTTTTATAAAAAGAAATATCTTTATTTATACCTCCACTGCCGCTGAATGCGTTTGAAATTAACCCACCAATCCAAAATATTAGTGTTAATAATGATAATATAATAACTACAGTAGATACGCTAACATTGTTCAAAAAACCTCCTGGATATCTTGTTATACCTATTATTAATAATATTATAAATAAAATAAGAGAAATGCTACCATATACTGAAAATTTACTGAAATTTTTTAAAAAACTACCTGCTACATTTAAGGAACCTGATTTACTTACTTTTTCGTCTGGTAATGTCAATAGTATTATCAAATACAAAAATGCAAAAACGGATAACAAAATTGTTAATATTGAATAATAACCAAAATATTTTGTTATAAATCCACCTGGATCAATTGAATAATAAATAATACTCAAAGTAATCATACATAAAAATAAAATCACCATTTTTATACGTTCATAAGCAACATTAAAATCTATATTTTTATTTGGTTTCAAAGCATTCGCAAATAAATAGATTCCAAATAAAATTGTTAGAGGAGTTATTATGTATGCGTATTTATTTAATGAATCATTTGGTAATAACCTAAAAAATAATATCAAAAATATTACATAACCCACCACAAATAATACCTTATTCATTGTAGGAAATAAATCATTTACTTTTTTTATATCTGGAACAAGTATATATATAATTGAAAATATTATTCCAATAAATATTAACAAAATTAAAACATTTGATGTTATTTCTATACTTTGTTTGTTACTTATTTCTTTATTATCATGTGTTTTATTGAAAAATAATAAATATAATATTATTACGACAAAAGATACAGAAATCAATCCAAATATTTTCCCTATTAATGGGTTTATTTTTGTTGAACTAAAATTATCATTCGGTTCAAACAATAATTTATTTTTATTATATTCAATTTGTTTTGACATTATATATATATATATATATATATAACACTGTGAATAATATAGCAAATATCTTCATATTGTTATATTATTCGCATTCCCTTAAGGTATGTTTTTATTTTACATATTTTCTGATGCCGTTTTATGACCATGACAATTACGACATAAAGCTACTAAATTATTTACTTCATTACCTCCTCCATATTCAAGTCTAATTTTATGATCTATTTCAAATGTATGATCTAATTGAGATTTACATTTACCGCATTTCCATTCTTGACTATAAGCTACAAATTTCTTTTTGGTTTCTGAAACTGACCTTTTAACGCTATCTTTGCGAGTTCCGGTATTCATCATTTTTCTCTCTAAACCACCATATTTTATTGGATTTATATCATTTAATGATTCCATAAAACTTTGTCCCCTTTCTGGTTCTGATGATGTAAAGTCAAATATAGGGGTAATCATATCAATTGCTGACTTATCTATAGGCATATATTTGACAACATTGTTAGCATAATGCAATATTTGTTTGCCTTGCGTAGGATTTCTTTTCAAAATTAAATAAATTCCTATACCCAATATACCAAAAAATACCATTTGATAATATTTCTTGAATGATATTAACAATTTTCTATATTTTCCATCATGATATGTATCATAAATTAAAAGTCCTGTTACTAATAATATTGCTATCTCAATTCTCATTTTATATATATATAGTAAAATATATATATATAGTTATTGTTTTTTTGTTTTGTTATAACATCATTTTTTGTTGTTCCTTTGTTAATAACATATCTTTTTGCGATTTTGTTAATCTTATGAAACCAACAAAACCAAGAGCTATTACCATAAACGGAAATAATACCAAAAACCATGACACAATCTTAAACCCTTTACTACATAAATAATTCAATATAAAAGTCCATATAAAAGCCATAACTAAATTAACAAATATTCCTAAAATAGGCATACGATTCATTAGTGCAAAAAGAGAACTTAAAACCACAAGACCGAAATATAATTTTGCTGGGGAGCAAAGTTTGCTAAAATCAACCATCATTTCTATATATATTTGTAAATATTTTATTTTTATTTTTATTGTTTTATCTTTCTTGTTTTACTTTTACTTTTACTTTTACTTTTACTTTTACTTTTACTTTTATTTTTACTTTTAATTTTACTTTTACTTTTACTTTTAATTTTACTTTTACTTTTACTTTTACTTTTAATTTCTGTTATAGTATTATCTTTTACATTATTTCTTGAATAAAATTTATGCATATTATAACTTTTAGGTCTTTTTGTTCTATTGAATGTTGTTGATAATGGTTTACTTATAACTGATTCATTACCAACTCTTTCATTTAATAATTCCTGTAAATTTTTTAATTCAATAATTAATCCTTTAGTATCTATTGGTTTTATTTGTGAAGGAATATATAGATATTTAAAAAACATCTCTGTTATTTGTGTGTATATTTTAATATCAATCAATGATAATTGATCATAATTTTCATATAATATTTCAATAATAGGTAAATAAGATGTAATAAAACCCCATATATCAACATTTTTTGAAAAAACTTCATCTATATATCTTGTTGATTCAAACTTATTATCTTTTGTGTAATATATAAGTATTTCATATATATGTTGTACTATTCTAAATTTGACATGGTAAAAATTATCATCTAAATTATTATAGTTAACATCTTTATCTGACCTATCCTTATTCTTAGACTTATCCTTAGACTTATCTAATACATCTTTATTTTTAAGTGCAACTGTTATATTTATTGAATTGTAATAAACCATTTTCATAATAATGGAAATATATGCAATATGTCCGTAACCACGTTCATTAATCCAAATATCAAGATAATTAACAATAAATGTTTTAAAAATTATTTTATCTTCAATAACACCCCCATTTTTGAAAAATTCGGAATACATTTTATCGAATCTATCTGTGAATAAAATTATAGAAAATGGAACATTGAATTGCAATGGTCTATTAATCCAAACATCTGGTATTATTCTAGTTACAAAAGGCATATATTCTGTAGAAAGTCCCCAATCAATTAATCTTGTAAAACCAATATTTTCTTTTTGTTTATTTACTAATATATTTGAGTCTTTAATATCACAATGATAAACATTACGTTCATTCATAGGAATAATTCCATTTATCAATAGATTTATAAGTTTTTTATTAATATTAGGAAAATTTACATTATTGTAATTATTAATTATATATGTTTCTAAACGTTCTCCACCGTAAGGAATTCTTAATGTCAAATAATTACCTAAAGATTTATTAAACTCCTTGTTATTTTTCATATTTTTATTATTTTTTGAAATAGTACTACAGTTTTTAGTTATATCATTAAAAGTTTTACTATTAACTTTTGCTGGTGGACATAAAATAATATCTTTAAGTATGAAATAATTTGTGTAATTATCAATTGTATTCAAAATATATTTAATATTTTTAATTGTACTAAATTCATCAATTGCGTATTTTTTCAACATTAATTTAGATACTACATTTTTAATAGGGTATTTTGTCTTGGAAGCACATTGTAGTGGAGGGTTAAAAACGCATCCGAAGCCTCCGCTTCCTATAATTTTTCCTCCTATTTTTGAATCATTCATCTCTATATAAATATAATATATTTTATATAATATATTTTTTTATAAAATACAGATTTTTATATAGTTGAATATTTTTTTATTTATCGTATAAATAGTAAATAACACAGACAATTGTTAATATAATAGAAATATAAATAGCTTGTTGTTTAATCTTAAAATACTCACCATTTTTAACATGATCAGATTTATATTCGTGATAATATTTTAAATAAAATTCATTTAATGAAACAAGAGGTTTTTCCAATTTTGTATTAATTTTGTTATGAATGAAATGAATCCAGCTTATAAAAGATTTACGACTATCTAAATAAGGTTGCACAGGATATTCATCTAACATTTTAGTAAAATCGTTTGATATGTTTTCATTAGGTAAAAATAAAGGTAAGTTAATAATAAACTCATAATATTTTTTTTTTATAACAGCATTTGGTCTCAAAGGATATGTAAGTGCAATAGTATGCAAAAAAAACCAATAGTGTGGTCCCCAAACTTTTGGGTCAAGATTAGTCATATTTTGTTGCTTATATCATTTTAATATTTAAATCTTTGTAAAAATACGCAATTTCCCGCCAAATTTCCTTCCATTTTTCCCGCCAAATTTCCTGCTATTTTTCCCGCCAAATTTCTGGCTATTTTGAAAACTAAAATGTGAATTATAATTTTAGATTCTTTGATATAAAAAAATGATGATTTTGTAAATAGATATAAACATATTTAGATATTAAAATATAATGAATAAAAATAATTGTTTATGTAATAATTGTGGTAAACAAGGTCATCAATTTCATCAATGCAAATTATCAATAACAAGTTATGGTATAATTTTATTTAGGTCAGGTCCAATAGGTCTCCAATTCTTAATGTTGCGTCGTAAAGATAGTTTTGGTTTTATAGATTTTGTGCGTGGAAAGTATTCACCTAACAACATAGAACACATTCAATCTATAATAGACGAAATGTCAATTGGAGAGAAGTATAGATTATTAAGCGATACATTTAATGATTTATGGAAAAATATGTGGGGTGAAATGTCAAGTATACAATATAGAAGCGAGGAAACAGCGTCTTCAAATAAATTTGAATTATTAAAGAATGGTATTATTGTTCAATCAGATAAAAAAATAGAAAGGAAATTATTATCGTCAGTGAATGAAAAATGTAAAAGTTTAGAACATAACGCAGGTCTATTGTGCGATATTGTTAAAAAAAGTAAAACAAATTGGAAAGAAACAGAATGGGAATTTCCAAAAGGCAGACGTAATTTTAATGAAAAAGATTTAGATTGTGCTTTAAGAGAATTTGAAGAAGAAACAGGTATATCAAGAATATCGATTAGTATAATACAAAATATATTACCATTTGAAGAGATATTTATTGGTACAAATCACAAATCATATAAACACAAATATTTTTTGGCTAATTCCGATGAATTAAATAATAACTTGGAAAATTTTCAGAGAACCGAAGTTAGTAAATTGGAATGGAAAACATATGATGAGTGTATGAGTTCTATACGTCCATATAATTTAGAAAAAAAGAAAATAATTACAAATGTCAATAATTTGTTACAAGAATATAGGTTATATTCATAATACATAGGGTCCTTTTCGAAAACTTTTCAAGACAGTAAGACGGTGAAAAGACGGTGAAAAGACGTTGAAGAACCCCAGTTTTTTGCACTCGCATGTATTCGCAAGAAGGAAGGGTTCGCTAATATATTAATAATGTGTTACAAGAATATAGATTATATTCATAATATATAGTATTATGCCTGATAATGAGAATAAAATAGACACTGATATTGATTTAGTACAAGGAAATGGTGATTTGACAAAATGTTCTTCAGGTCAAGATAATTTGGAAAGTGAATATAATGATTCAAATTGTAATGTAAAAATATATTCAAAAAAATGTAATAAATTTTTATTGAAAAAAGAATTTGTTGAGAGTGAATGTTTAGAAGATGATAATATTACATTTTTATATCCTAATTTAAATGATAAAAATTTCAACTTGAAAATAGCAGATAAAAAAGAATTTAATGATAACAAATACGATGGAACTATTCATACAAATGTTAAAGAATATGCTGATAGTTTAGCAAAAGCTGAATTTGAATTGTCACCACATCAAGTATTTGTCAAGAATTTTTTATCTTTTCAAACACCATACAATAGTTTATTATTATATCATGGTCTTGGTAGCGGTAAAACATGTTCTGCGATTGGGGTATGTGAAGAAATGCGTGATTATTTGAAACAAGTAGGTTTGACAAGGAGAATTATTATTGTGGCATCAGAAAACGTTCAAGACAATTTTAGACTACAATTATTTGACGATAGAAAGTTGAAATTAATAGATGGATTATGGAATATTCAAGCCTGTATTGGTAATAAATTAATAAAAGAAATTAATCCAATGAATATGAAAGGTATTCCGCGTGATAAAGTTGTAAGTCAAATTAAAACATTAATAAATAATTCTTATGTTTTTTTAGGATATGGACAATTTGCGAATTATATCATAAATACAATTAATTATAATCAAGATGTAAAAAAAAATGAAACAAAAAATAAATCTAAAACAAAAAACGAAAGTTTTACATTAAATAAACAAGCAATAAACAGACTACGAAATGAGTTTGATAATAGATTGATAGTAATTGATGAAGTTCATAATATTCGTATTACAGACGAAAACGATAACAAGAAAGTGGCTATTAATTTAGAGATACTTGTAAAAGCGGTAGAAAATATGAGATTGTTACTTTTATCGGCTACACCAATATATAATAGTTATAAAGAGATAATATGGTTGTTAAATCTAATGAATATAAATGATAGACGTGCTATTCTTGAGACGAAAGATATATTTGATAAAGATGGTAATTTTAAGAGCGGTGGTGAGGAATTATTAATTAGAAAAGCAACTGGTTATGTCAGTTTTGTTCGCGGCGAAAATCCTTACACGTTCCCATATAGAGTTTATCCAAAACAATTTGCAACAGAACATACTTTTCCATTTATGAAATATCCTATTTACCAGATGAATCGTAAAAAAATAAAAAAAGAATATGATAATCCTATATTGAGTTTGTATTTAACAACAATTGGTGGCTGTGATGATTGTGGTGAATGTCAAGCATGTAGTTATAGATATATAATTCATAATTTGAGAAACAAAAATTTTAATATCTCAACTAAAAAAGGTGTAGTAAGAGAGATGCCTAATTTTGAAAATATGGAGTCGTTTGGTTATACACTATTACAAATTCCATTAGAAAGTTTAATCATTTCGTATCCTTCGGAAAGTTTAAAAAATATTATTAAAAAAATTCCAAAAGAAGTTTATTCTGAAGTTTTAGAAAAAAAACCAAGCGCTATTAATGATACAAATTTGGATATAGAAGAAATTACCGAAGATTCATCAATAAACGGTGGTGCTACTGATAATATTGAATATATTGATCCTCGTGAATTAACAGGTAGAAAAGGATTGGAGAGAATGATGACATTTGTTGATACAAAAACGCCTCCAGAAAAAGGTGAGTATGAGTATAAACAATCAATAATTGAGAAATATGGAAAGATTTTCTCTCGTAATGTTATTAGCAAATATAGTTCTAAAATTAAAAATATTTTGGATAATATTTATAATCCTGAAACAGGAATGTTATCTGATGGAATAATATTGATTTATTCACAATATATTGATAGCGGTTTGATCCCAGTTGCTCTTGCGTTAGAAGAAATGGGATTTACGAGGTACGGTGAAAAATCTAAACCTTTGTTTAAAAATAAACCTACTGATGTTATTGATGTTAGAACAATGAAGCCTAATACTGTAGATAAAAAATTTATGCCCGCTCGTTATTCAATGATAACCGGTGACCCAAGATTATCGCCAGATAATGAATATGAAATAAAAGGTTTGACAAACGAAGATAATAAAGATGGTCATAGAGTAAAAGTGATACTGATATCAAAAGCAGGTTCAGAAGGTATTGATTTGAAGTTTATTCGTCAAGTCCATATTCTTGAGCCTTGGTATAATATGAATCGTATTGAACAAATTATAGGAAGAGCTGTGCGTAGTTTAAGTCATAAAGATTTAAAATTTGAAAAACGAAATGTGCAGATATTCATGTATGGAACAATATTAGAAGAAAACAAAGAAGAAGCAGCAGATTTATATGTATATCGTATTGCTGAATTTAAAGCAGTTCAAATCGGTAAAGTTAGTAGAGTTTTGAAAGAAAGTGCTGTTGATTGTATTATTAATCACGAACAAACCAATTTTAATCAGGAACAAATGAAAAATATAGTAGATATTACACAACAATTATCAACAGGATTGACAATTAACAACTTTAAAATTGGCGATGAAGCATTCTCATCAGCGTGTGATTACATGTCGGAATGTTATTATTCATGTAGACCAAATAAAAAAATAAATGTTAATGAAGACACATATAACGAAAGTTTCAGTAGCAATAATTCGGAAAAAATAATACAAAGAATTAGAATGATTATGAGAGAAGGGTTCTTTTACAAAAAAAGTGTTTTAATTGATTTAATACGTATCCAAAAGGATTACCCAATAATTCAAATATATTATGCTTTGTCGCAATTAATTGACGATAACAGTGAATATATATTAGATAAGTATGGTAGAACAGGTAATTTGGTTAATATTGGTGAATATTATTTATTTCAGCCAAGCGAGTTGTCAGATAAGAATATATCAATTTTTGATAGGTCTGTACCAATTGATTATAAACATAATATGATAAAAATGGAAATAAAACCAAATATTTTAGAAATCAAAGAAGATGATAATATAAAAGAAGATATTATTGATGTATATGGTAAAAGAATAATTAATGATTTGAAAGTTAATTATGATCTTGTAATCGAATATTCAAGAATAGGTAAAGTTGAAAGAGGTGATGACAATTGGTATAAACATTATGGAGTTGTTGTGAAAAAAATGTCTCTTGATTATTATGACATAAAAATTATAAAGGATATAAGCGAAGAAAAACCGGAATACAAAATAAAAGACTTTTTACTCGGTTTTACTGTAGATCATATATTGGATAATTTGTTATTTGATGAAAAAATAGTTGTATTAAATTATTTATATTCTTTAAAAACTATATCAAATAATACATTTGAATCGTTGGCTAAAGAATATTTTGAGAGAAATATTATTATTGTAAAAAAACTACAAGCTATTCTTCTTTATAAATTGAATAAAAAACAAATCATGATATTAAATGATGGTAAATGGATCGAAGCAGAGCCGGAAGATGAAAGAGAGATAAACGAAGAGAATGGATTTAGTTTGATTTTAGAAAAAGATTTCAATAATATAATAGGTTTTGTTGGATATGAGAAAGGTAATAAATATTTGATTTTCAAGACAAAAGATTTATTTTCTAAACGAAATACTGGTGCAAGGTGTGATGAATCAGGTAAAATAAAAACATTAGAATTATTAAATAAAATTGTAGAACAAGAAAATAGGTTCACAAAAGAAAATACAAAAGTAATTAAAGTAAGGGGTTCAAATATTAGTAAAGAAGCAGTCGGTCAAATAGAATTATGTGTTTTACAGGAAATAATATTAAGATATTTTAATAAAATTAAAAGAAATAATTTGATTTGGTTTTTAACACCAGAAACAGCTCTATATAATAATTTTTAATTATCCTGGAACTCTAACTTTTTTTGCAGAGATTCCTACTACACCTAAAATGGAAAGCCAACGCTTCCTTTGCGAAGTGGAAAGCCAACGCTTCCTTTGCGAAGTGGAAAGCCAACGCTTCCTTTGCAAAGCAAAAAGCCCTCCTCCCCCCTCTCTCATGTTCCGACCCTTTTCACAATCTTTTCAAAATAGTAAGACATTGAAAAGAATTTGAAAGCGGAATTGTGAATAATAAAATTGAAATAATTAATTGAAAATAAAATATGTATATAAATTATAACATGGAAAAACCCGGAAATAGAAAAATAAATAAAAAGGATAACAAAATACAAAGTATATATTCCAGATGTTTAATTACAAGAAATATAGTATTACCAATTACTTCTATTAGTAAAAATATCAGAGAAGTTATTGAAAATACAGTTGTTTTTAATTTTGAAAATAAATGTATTGTTGAAGGTTATGTAAAACAAGATTCTATTAAAATTATAACACATTCAAGTGGATTAATTGTTAGAGGGTCAAATATTTCATTTGAAGTAGTATTTGAATGCGAGGTTTGTTATCCTGTTGAAGGATCATTAATCTCGTGTATCGCAAAAAATATTACAAAAGCAGGTATAAGAGCCGAAAGTGCAGATATTTTCCCGTCACCAGTCGTAGTTTTTATAGCAAGAGACCACCAATTTGGTAATCAACAATTTACTGCAATACAAGAAGGCGACAAGTTTAATACCAGAGTAATAGGTCAAAGATTTGAGTTAAATGATAAATTTGTATCTGTTATCGGTGAATTAGTAAAACCAAAACAAATTTATGTAAAACCACAAAAGTTGATTTTAGAATAAATTATTAGATAAATGATATAGAAATATCTTAACAAAATAATATAATAAATCATGGAATTATCTACTTCTAATTTTACTGTCAATGAATTAAATTCTATAAGAGAGAAAATTGAAATTATGAATAAATTTAATCAAATAGAGGTTTTACGAATTTTTAAAAATAATGGTTGTGTTACACTGAACGAAAATAAATATGGCATTCATATTAATTTAACAGATTTGAATACTGAAATTATAAATGAATTAAATGATTATATTAATTATGTTAATACACAAGAATTGAATTTAAACGAAATTGAGAAACAAAAAGAGGATTTTAAGAATATATATTTTACAAAAGATAATAAAGATTAAACGTAAAAATATATAATGAACAAATCGGATGATAATATAGATATACTAAATGAATTACAAGAATATATGTTTAACAAATTAGAAAATACATATAATTTTAGAATATTAACAAAAAAATCCGTAAGTGTGAGATCACAAATTAAAAAGTATATACCACCTGATATTTATATACCTAAACATAAAGACACTTTATTTTGGTGTTTTTATATTATAAAAAATGGTGATATAGAATACGAGTTATTGAATAATATAAATATAATAATTGAAAAAAAAATTAAAATAGAATATGTTGAAAAAATACGAAAAGAGAAACAATTAATAAAAACTTATAAATTTGCATCTATTACACATATAGAAAATCAACTCGCAAATGAAGAAAGATTGGATATAAAGACATTTTTTTCATTATGTGTTTTTGAGAATCTAAATATATTATATATTTATAAAAATACATATTATGAATTACTAATGAATGATAGTGATAAAATTTATATGATTACACGTTTTGATAATCCTTTAAAATACGGATATCAAGTAATTATTAAAGAAAAGGCAGAAATATCAAAAACAAATTTATTTCAAATTTTTAATATTGATAAACCATTGAAAGCTATTACTTCATATACGATAAAAGAATTAATTGATTTTTGTAACAAATTATCAATTGAAATAAATAATATTGATACTGGTAAACACAAATGTAAAAAAGATTTGTACGAAAGTTTAATTAAATATTTTTAAAAAAAATTGAAGAACAATTTAAAAATATGTATTTATAGTATATAATAAATGAATCCAACTAATATTGATAAATCAATGGATAGAGATATTTTACTCGATAAAGAAATAATAAATGAAGATATTTTTCTCGATAAAGGAATAATAAATGAAGATATTTTTGTAGACGAAACTGATAATAATGTTGTTGAAGTAGAAAATAAAGTAGACAAATCGAGTAAAAATGATAAACAAAAACAATTTGAAAATATTGTGAAATTATATTTAAGTAATTTAAAAAATAAATTTACAAATAAAAATATAGAATTAGAAGCAAAATTTGGTACAAGAGGAATAAAACCATTGACGAAAAATGATTATGATAATGTTATTAAAAAATTAAAATCGTTTGGTTTTGATTGTATGGACGAAAATGGCGTTTATAGATTAAGTATAAATAATGAATTTATTGATAGAGCAACTGGTAATTTTAGATTATCGAATATAAGAACAGAGATTAGTGGGTTACATTCAATACAAAATTATTGTAAGACAAATAACATTAATGAAACAATTAAAGAAGGGGTTAATAATGTAGTTTTTACTAAAAAAGATCCGGTGTTTAATGATGATGTTAGAGTTTATCCTGTAAATTTTGATGATTTCAATTTTAGAGTAACACTTAATAATGAGGATACAAATCCACAATCCAAAAAAATTATCATGATAAATTGGCTTAAATCAAAAAAAACGTTTAGATATATAAATCGTGTTACATTTGTTCATAAAGATTATCCTTTTAAAGTTGATATTAGTATATTGAAACAAAGTGATTTGGATTCAGAAGGTAATCCGATGAAATATTATACAACAGAGGAATCAGGTATTTTTGGAAAACCAGAAAAATATGAAATTGAGATAGAAGTGGATAATAGTATGGTTCAATCTAAAAGAGTATTTGATAATTATGAAAATATTTTAACCCCGTTCAGAAAAGTAATAAAGTTTATATTAAGTGGATTACAAGGAACTGATTATCCAGTATCATATCCAGAACAACGTCAAGTATCCCAATCATATTCGGAGCTTATATATAAAAATAATACTTACAAAAGACCTATGTTTGTTGGTCCGAGTTCTTATACTCTACAAATGCAAAATGTGTCAAATATTGATGAAAATTCAAATGTTCCAAATATAAGAAACAATTTTGTGGTAACGGAGAAGGCAGACGGTGATAGGCATTTGATGTATATAAACAATATCGGTAAAGTTTATTTGATAAATACAAATATTAACATAATATTTACTGGTGCAGAAACACCAAATAAAGAATTATATAATTCGTTGATTGATGGTGAGCTTGTTTTACAAGATAAAACCGGAAAATTCATAAATTTATATATGGCATTTGACATATACTATTTAAACAAACAAGACTTAAGAAGTTTAACATTCATGCCATATACTACAGGAAATAAATCCAGATATTGGTTATTAAAAAAATTAATTGCAGGATTGAATTTGTCATCAGTTGATAAAAATATAATGAAAACACCGATAACAGTTAATACTAAACAATTCTACCCGGAAAATGTTGTAAATTCTAATATATTTAGTGCATGTAATGACATTATAGGTAAAATAAACAATAATTTATTTGAATATGAAACCGATGGATTAATATTTACACATGCTTATTTTGGTGTTGGTTCGGAGAAAATAGGAGAAGCAGGTCCATTAAGTAATAAACCTTGGGTGTATTCATTTAAGTGGAAGCCGCCTAAATATAATACAATAGATTTCCTTGTAAAAACAATAAAATCACCCTCTGGCGAAGATGTAGTCAGTCCAATATTTGAAAATGGTATTAATTCAATGTTAAATACTCAATTACAAGAATATAAAACAATACAACTGAACTGTTCTTTTAGTATTAAGAGAGATGGATATATAAATCCTTGTCAAGACGTTATAGATGATAATTTACCAAAATATAAAAATTCAGATTCATTAGATAGAAATGATATTGCACCAGAACAATTTTATCCAACAAGTCCATATGATCCTACTGCTGGAATTTGTAAAATAATGTTAAGAGGTGATGATAATAATGTGAAACAGATGTTTACGGAAGAAAACGAAGTATTTTTGAATGACACTATTGTTGAATTTAGTTACAATTTTGAACATGAAAAAGGATGGAGGTGGGTTCCATTACGTGTAAGATATGATAAAACGGCTGCTTATAAACAAGGTCAGCGAAATTATGGTAATGCTTATTATGTTGCTAATAGTAATTGGAAGTCAATTCATAACCCAATTACTGAAGATATGATACGTACTGGTGCAAATATTCAAGATTTGAGTGTAGCTGATGGTATTTATTATAATAAAACTTCATCAGCGAGTTTCAAAACTGAAGGATTGAAGAATTTTCACAATTTATATGTTAAAAAATTGCTTATTTCAAGTGTTAGTAAAAGGGGTGATACCTTAATTGATTACGCATGCGGTAAAGGTGGAGATTTTCCTAAATGGATTAACTCTAATCTTTCATTTGTGTTTGGTATTGATATATCAGAAGACAATCTAGAAAATCGTCTTGATGGAGCTTGTGCAAGATATTTGAATTTTCGTAAAGATTATAAAAATATGCCACATGCTTTATTTGTAAATGGTAATAGTGCTTTAAATATAAGAAATGGAAGTGCAATGTTAAATGATAAGGCTATTCAAACTACTAAAGCTGTATTTGGCACTGGAGTAAATGATGAGAATAAAATTGGTAAAGGCGTATCAAGACAATATGGTAAAGGACTAGAAGGATTCAATATTTCATCTTGCCAATTTGCTTTACATTATCTATTAAAAAATCCCGATTCATTGCAAGGTTTCTTAAGAAATTTATCAGAATGTACAAAACTGGGAGGATATTTTATTGGAACCGCATATGATGGTAAATTGATATTTGAACTATTAAAGAAAAAAAATACAGGAGAAAGTATTCAGATTGTAGAAGATGATAAGAAAATATGGGAAATTGTAAAAGGATATAATTCAAATACATTTGATGATGATGCAAGTTCCTTAGGATATAGAATTGATGTATATCAAGAATCAATTAATCAATTAATTACGGAATATCTAATAAATTTTGAATATTTGAATCGTGTTATGGAAAATTATGGTTTTAAATTGATTGACAAGAGTGAGGCTAATAATATGGGTTTACCTGAAGGTAGCGGTTTATTTAGTGAATTATATTTAAATATGATTAATAAAATTAAAAGTAATAATAGATTGAGTAATGATTACGGACAGGCGACTAATATGACTGCTTCAGAGAAGACTATATCGTTTTTGAACAGATATTTTGTTTATAAAAAGTTTAGAGTTGTTGATGAAAGTAAAGTTCAAATAGATATTAGTGATATAGCAGAAGAAATCGATAATGTTGAAACAAAACAAGCAGTAAAAATTGGAGTAGACGAAGTTTTAAAAAATAAACCAAAAATAATAAAATTAAATAAAAAAATTATACTGAACGCAGATTCACAAAGTAATGAAAAAATAACCAAAAGTAATGAAAAGGCAACCAAAGGTAAGAAGAAACTTATTATATCAGAGTAGCCGTATTATCCCAAAGCCGTATTATCCCAAAGCCGTATTATCCCAAAGCCGTATTATCCCAAAGCCGTATTATCCCAAAGCCGTATTATCCCAAAACCGTATTATCCCAAAGCCGTATT
>Ga0209390_10002732_pt1 | contig 30103 bp, 11 predicted proteins | sample BON01_FD_187212 | JGI IMG/M metagenome (GOLD analysis project Ga0209390, IMG submission 187212) | Freshwater microbial communities from Lake Bonney liftoff mats and glacier meltwater in Antarctica - BON-01 (SPAdes) (version 2) | ecosystem: Environmental > Aquatic > Freshwater > Ice > Glacier...
GGGGGGGGGGGGGGGGGGCGAGAAAGCGTTTCGGTTCGGTGAGTCAAACACGCGGTTGTCAGAAGGAGTGTGACGCAGGGATGAAAAGGGCCCGCCCAGCCGGCCGACCGCCCGCCCGCAACGAGACGGGCGGGCGGCCTGATCAAAAAATGGCGATAAGGGCCAAAAAAAACGTTGCGTCTCTCGGGAAAAAAAAGCCGCCTCACCGATGGGATGCCGGCGGCCGCGCAGTAGGCCGACAGCGCGGCGCTCGTGTCGCCCGTGCTCGCGCAGCCGACCGCGCTGATGGCGCGCGCGCCGTTGCTGGTGCCCTCGCGCTCAAACTGCTTGCGGATGCGGTTGACCTTTTTTCGTTTTTTTTTTTCGTTTCGCGTGTGGTTTCGCGCGTGTGTGTTTGTTTGTTTGTTTTAGCTGTTGCGTCGTCGTTTGGTCGTCCGTCGTCCGTCGGCTTGCGCCGTCGTCGTCGGCAGTCCGCTCTCGTTCCTTCGGCCGCCCTCGCCGCCGCCGTCGAGCTGTTTCTTGTCTTGTTTTTGTCCCGGGGGTGGGGGGGGGGGGGCGCCGCCGCGTCGTTTTCCCTCCTCCCCCCCCGTTTGCGCGTCGTTGTTTTCCGCGCGCGCCCGAGCCCGCCGTTTCCGCCCCCGGCGCTCTTTCCCCGCGCTCATTCCTCCTCTCCTTTCTCACCTGCGACACCAGCACCGTCATGCCCAGGTCCTTGAACGACCCCGTGTGCGAGTTGCCGCACTGCTTGACCCACAGGTCGGTCATTCCCAGCGCCTCGCGGCCGAAGCGCTCGGCCCAGAAGAGGTTGCTGTTCCCTTCAAACATGGAGACGATGTCCTCGTCGGCGATGCCTGCGGTTGTTGCATTGTTTTGGTTGTGGGTTTGTCGTTTTGGTCGTTTTGGTTTTTGGTTATGGGTGTTTTGTTGTTGTTTTGCTGCAAGTCGTTCGTTTTCGGGTTCAAAGGAGGCGATGTCTTGCACGCGACGCGCCGCGCGGGGGACGACGACGACGACGACAGCTGCCAAGGCCCCCGCCTCCTGGGAGATCGGGGCCAAGCAACGCGCGTCGCGACAAAAAAAAGCGGGGTGTCGGCGGCGGCGTTGTTTGTGCGCTTTTTTGTCGTTCCCTCGCGGCGGAGCCAACCACCCCCCGCAGAAAAAAAAGAACACCACAGGAGAAAAAAAATGTGACCCACCCGGCAGCACCAGTTCCTTCTTGCTCCACACGCCGCTGCCGTAGGGCCAGCGCGTGGTGGCCACGCGGCTGTCGAACAGGCGGCGCCAGTAGGCGGCGTCGTAGCGCTGGAGGGCGTCCAGGTCGTGCCACACGTCCAGCAGGCCGCCTTGATTTTTATTTTTTTGGGGGTGGGTTGTTTTGGTGGGTTTTAGAGGGTTCGGTTTGGGTCGTTTTTTTTCAAGCGGGGGGGAGGGTTGGTTGGTTGGTCGAGCCGTCGGAGGGAATCAGGAGAGAGCGAGAGTCCGGGGTCGTTCCCCCAAAGCTGGCGCCGCCAGAGGGGGAGGACGAAGGCCCGCCCCCCCCCCCCCCCCCCCCTCGAGGGCGCATGGCTTCCCCCGGCGCCGGCGCGTGCGTTTTGCGTCTGCCCGCCCCCTTTCGCGGCGCGGCGTGCGTTTTTCCGGGCTCTCTCGTCGTCGGTCGGTCGGTCGGTCGTTTTTCCGCCGCCGCCGCCCCCCGCCCGCCCGCTTTCCCCCCTTCTCTCTCACCGTCCTTGGCGCGGTACTGCACCGTGTCGAGCGAGTAGCTCTCGCCGCTGAGGACCGCGCGCCCGCCCGCGCCCTCGAAGGCGCCTTTGGCCACGTCGGCAAAGGGCACGAACTGGGCAGTCAGCTCGCTCGCGGGGGGGCCGGCTGCGTTGGTTTTTTTTGTGTTGGTTTCGTTTTTTTGCGGGCGTTGGCCGTTTGTGTATTTCGGGGCGTTTTGTTGGGGCGCGGCGGTCGTCGTCGTTTTTTTCGTGGGTTTTTTTTGGGGGGGGGGGGGAAACGGTTAGCGACAACAGGAGCGCTCGCTCGGGGCAGACGGCGGGGAGACCCGGGGGGGGGGCAAACTAGGTTTGGGCTGGAGCGAACGATCGCATCAGGCGGCAAACACGGATGGATGCGAGCGCGCCGAGCGCAGTCGCTGTCGCGCCCACGTTTCGCCGTCGGCGCGACGCGCGCGCGCCGTCGGCGTTGGGGGTCCGGCGCTCGCTCGCGCGCCGTCTGTTGCCGCTCGGCTCTCTCGCAAACACAGTCTCCGAGGCCTGTTCATCGCACGGGCCCGCAACGGGGCGATCGCGTCTGCTGCGGTCTCGCGGCGCGGCCATCGCGTGCGCGCCCCTTGTCCATCGAGAGCCGACGGGCGGGTGGGGACCAAGTAGCCGCCAAGGCCCATCCGGGTCCGTCGCGAGATCCCTCGACGTGCGCACGCAGCCAGAGCGTCGTGCGTACCTTGCTTGATGTCCCCTCCTGCCACCGCGCGCACCAGCGACCTCCGCCGGCCCACCACGGCGCGGCGCGGGACGGACGAGGGGGAGGAGGACGAGGCAGGGGCGCGGCCGCTGGTGCTCGCGGCCCCCTGCTGCTGCTGCTGCGCCAACATTCGCTGCATGATTGCGATGTGTGTTGTTGTCTCTGTGTGCTGCTTTGGTTGGTGCTGTGGGTGGCTGTGTGTGCGTGGCCTAGCTCCATAGAGGTGTACTGCGTTGCTTGAAGAAGGGGGGAGGGGGCAAGCGGAGAGGGGTGCAACATCGGTGCAACACGCAAGCGCCTTCTCCGTCCACAGTCGCTCCCGCCGCTAGTCACCGACGCGCAATTAGAAGGCGCGCGCGTCTTTCCTTCACAGCCCCAACAACGCCCTGTGGCACCGATCTAAAAGCGACACGGGCATCGAGCGCGTCCAGAGACAACTGCTGATCCTCCTTTCGCCTCTGCGCGCGCAAGAGAGACAGTACTGGGGAGGACCGAGCAACAGGGGCCACACACGCACGATGGCCGACGACTGGGAGGCGGAGGACTGGGAGCGCGAGGACTTTAAGCCAAAACTGCCGGCGACGGCCGCGCCGCAGTTCGAGACCGCGGGCGAGGCCATTCTCGCGCGCGCCGCGGGGCCCGACCCGGCCAAGTTCGCCGACGAGGACGAGGGGGACGACGACGGGGAGGACGAGCGGGCCGCCGCGGCCGCCGCCGGCAACTCGGCGCAGGTGAGTCGAGGCCCCCAACGACGGACGGATTGTTAAAAAACAACGCGCGCGCCGCCGACCGACCGCGCGCGCGCGCCGCCGACGCCGCCGCGCGCCGCCGCCGCCGCCGCCGCCCGCGCGCCCTCGCTCGCTCGACCGAGACCCCAACCCAAAAAACCACAACCAAACCCACAAAAACCCACCACCAAAAAAACAGCCCCGCAAGGCCCCGGCCCCGAAAAAGTACGCCGACAAGGAGGGGATGGGCGCCCGGCCGCCCGGCGACGGCGCCGACGACACTCCCCTGGACGACCCCCTGGCGGAGCGCCTCAGGCGGCAGCGGCTGGTGGAGGAGAGCGACCTGGCGGCGGCGCGCGAGCTGTTCGGCGGCGGCAAAAAGAGCAGTGCGGCGGACGGAGGTGCTGGCGCAGGTCCCGCCGACGCCCTCGCCTCGGAGCAGGCGCGCATGCGGGCCCGGCTCGAGAGCCTGGCGCCCGCGGGCGCGCCGAAAGCGCTCCGCGACTTTGAGGAGGTCGCCTCGCTGGCGGCGAAACTGTATTTTTTGCCGCACGCGGGGGCAAAGCACTACAAAGCCTTGCTCAAGGCCTTTTTGCGGGCCGCCTGCGAGCCTCTGGGTGTCGAGGACGCGCGCGAGGTCGAGACGTGCGCGTCGGCCGTCCGGGCGGAAAAGGCGAAGGCGGAAAAGGCGGCGGCGGCGGCGCGGGCGGCCAAGGGGCGGCGGGCCGTCAACGCGGGCGCGGGCGGCGGCGCGGGCGGCAGCGGCATCGGCGGGGGGGCGGGCAAGTCGGCGGGCTTGGACGAGTACGTGTTCGACGACGCGGGGGACGGCGACGACTTTGACTTCATGTAGGGTTGGGTTGGCGTCGGCGTCGTCGCCGTTTGCCGTTTTATTCTATTCGGACAAAAAAGGGCGCGCAATAACGCGAAACGCGAAACGCGAAACGCAAAACGCAAAACGCAAAACGCAAAACGCAAAACGCGTCGGTCGGGGCGTCGGCGCCGGCGCCGGCGTCGGCGGCGTCGTCGTCGTCTCGTGGTTCTGTATAACAAAGGCAAAAAAAGGGGGCAGATGCCCGATCAGCCGACAACCCTCTACTACGAAAGAGAGGGAAAACAACCTGAGAGACTCTTTGGACGTAAAGAGAGAGCGGGCCGGAACAAAGACGGATGGAGGAAAGGACAGGGCGGGGCGGGCCGCTGCGGACCGCCGCCGCCGCCGCCCCGCCCGCCCTCTTCCCTGCTGCCCTCGCTGCAAATCCTCTCTCTCCTCTCACTTCTTCCCGCTGCCGCCCGCGTTGGCCACGCTCACCGCGTCCAGGTTGAGCAGCAGGCTGTCCGCATTTAAGAAGACGCGGTTGGCGCTGGCAGCCACCGTGGCGGCGATCTCGCGCGCGGCCTCGATGCGCCGGAGCGACAGGAAGGCCGGGTTGGACGAGAGCGCCTGGCCGATTAGGCGCGCCGACTGGGCCTCGCCCTGTGGTTGGTTTGTTGGTTTGTTTCGTTTTGGCGGTGGGTTTGTTGTTTTTGGGTGGGTGGATTGGGGGTGGGAGGGATTAGCGCGGGGTTCGTTTTGTTTTGTGGGTTTGTGTGTGTTTCGTTGGACGTAGGTGGGTCTCGCGGGACCCAGAGGAGAGGCGAAACGCCTTCTGTGCTGCCGCCGCTGCTGCCGCCGGCTCCGTCTCTTCTGTCCGTCTCTCTCCGCGCACGCGTCTCGACCACACAAACAACAACGACAACAACAACAACAACAACAACAACAACAACAACAACAACAACAACAACAACAACAACAACCAGACGACCGCACCTGCGCGCGCACGACCGCCGACTCCTTGTCCTGCACCGCCTTTTCGACCACGAACTTGGCGCGCTCGGCCTCCTGCTGCGCGACCTGCTTGGCCTCGACGGCGGCCGTGTACTCCTTGGAGAAGGTGAGCTGTCGGTTTTTGTTTTTTGGGGGGTGGGTTGAAGTTGGCGGTTAGTGTTTCGAGGTTGTGGGTTGTTGGGTTATTGTGAGCGGCCGTTTGGGGGTGGGTCGCGACGAGCCTTTTCTTTTTCCCTCTTTTTTTTGCCTTGTTTCGTGGCGCGCCCTCTGCTCTCTCTCGAAACGACCCACCTGCGTGATGGACACGTCCTCGAGGATCAGGTTGAAGCCGCGCGCCCGCTGCGCGAGGATGCGCCGGATGTCGCGCGACACGCCCTCGCGCTGCGTCAGCAGCTGCGACGCGTTGTACTGTCGGTTTTTTTGTTTCATTTTTTTGATGGTTTTTTGTCGTTTTTTTGTTGGTTTTGGCTCTCGTGCAGCGCGTGCGGGGGGGAGGGAGGGGAAATGAGCACTTTAGAGGGGGTGCAGCGAGCGCGCGCGGCCACGGCGGCGGCGGGCGGCGGGCGGGCCGACGGCGCGCGCCTCTCTCGTTTTTTCCCCGCCGCGACGCGCTGCGGACGCCCTTCCTTGAGAAAAAAAAGACAGTGGGCGAACGGCCGGGACCCGCCTCTCTCTCTCCCCCCAATCCATCAACCCCCCATTACCTGCGCCACCACGCTCTTGAGCGTCTCCTGGATGATCGACGGCAGCACCCGCTCCGCGTAGTCGGTCCCCAGCGTCCGGTAGAGGGTCGCCAGCTTTTCCGGGTCGGGGCGCGTCAGCACGCGCAGGCCGATGTTGACCATCTGGAGGTCGCGCGAGCCGCTGGTCGACTGGATCAGGCTGGGCCTGTTGTGGGTGTTTTTGTTCGCGGGTGTTTTTCGTTTGTGGGTTTTCTTGTTTTTTTCTTGCCGGGCGGGTCGCGGCGGGGACGGGGGGGGGGGGGGGGGGGGGGGGGGGGGGGGGGGGACGGAGGATTGTTGTGAGCGGGGAGGCAGCGCGGGATGGAGCCGGTGCGGGGAGGGCGCCGCGAGGCGCTGCGAGCCGCCTGCAAAGGAAGAGAGAGGGAGAGGAGGGGGGAGAAACCGGGGGGGGGACGAACGAACAGAGAGGGAAACCAACGCGCGCGGGGCGACAAGGCAACGCCGACGAGAGAAGAAACCCCACACGCGGAGAAAAAGAAAACCCCCGCACCTGGCGCGCACGTCGTACACCACGGGCCGCTCGAACCACGGCACCATCAGGTGCGTCCCCTCCTCGTAGACCTCCTCCTTGATGCCGAGGACGCGGTTGAACACGATGGCGCGGTGCCCGCCCTCGACGTTGAAGAGCGAGTTCGCCGCGGCCCACGCCAGCAGCCCGCCCGCGGCCAGCACGCGGGCGCCGGCGGCGGCGCCGGCGGCGCTAAACGGCAGGCCCGGCGGCATCGGCGGCGGCGGCGGGACGCTGGCCATCGTTCCGCGTGTTATTCGGCTTTGCAAGCACGTGCGGGGCCCGAGCTGCGTGCGCCGCGCTGCGGAGACCTCCCTTGTCGTTTGTCTCCGGCCGACGAACTCGAGGAAAGAGCGGCGGGCGGTGGCCGACTGTAGCGAGCCACAGAAAGACGCGTGCTATGATCGTGGGGGGGTGCGTGCGCGCGCGTGTGGGGGTTGTTTGCGTGTGTTGCGAGGGATGTGCGATGATGTTCTCGTGGTACGAGCGAGTGCTTGTTCGTTGGTTCTGATGTCCGTAGAGGAGACGAGAGGGCCCCTCGCAGAGGGGAGCAACGCTTTTGCCTTGATGATGGGAGGAGGAGGGGAGCCAAAAACAAAAAATGCACGCCTTCCCTCTCTCACAACCGACCAAACCGAACCGAGTGACCAGTGACCATGACGACCCGCCGCCCCGACGCTATCCCTCGTCCCTCCTCCTCCCACTGAACCGCGCACGCGGACGCGCAAAAGCGAGACGGCGATTGACGCGAGAAAAACGGGTTTGCGACGATGCTGAACCGCCGCGACTCGTCGAGCTCGATCGGCGAGCCGACGCCCGAGGCCAGCGCGCACGGCGGGGCCGTCATGCGACATATGCACCCGGACCACGGGCCCGTCCTGACGCACGCGTGCGCCAACATCGAGCTCAAAGGGGAGGTGAGGGAGACAGGGCCCGAAACCCCAAAGTTTTTGCCACCCGCCAATCGCTTTGGAGGGGGGGCAGGGGCGGCGTCAATTCCTCGTCTCGCGGGACACACACCTCGAGGACCTGCTCGACGCCCGCACGATCATTGGCCTCCGCCGGCCGCAGCAGTGCGGGTGGGGAGGGAAGGGGCCCACGTGCAGAGCAGAACGACGCGACACGGCCGCCCGTTTGGCCGCGCGCGCGCGTCGCCCTGTCGTTTTGTCGCCGAGCTGAAAACCAGCACCCAGCTTTCCGCCGTTTGGCCGCGCGCGCGCGTCGCCCTCTGTCGTTTTGTCGCCGAGCTGAAAACCAGCACCCAACTTTCCACCCCACCCCCTCTCAAAACAACAACAACAACAACACCAACAACAGGACGTCATCAAGGCCTACCCGCCCGCCGCCGGCGGCTGCTCCGCCCACCCCACCGCCATCCGCGGCGCCACCAACTCTGGCGGCGGCGGCGGCGGCAACGGACCGCAGTCTGGCGCCGCCGCCGCCGCCGCCGCCGCCGCCGCCTCGCTGCTGCCCGACGTGCCCGGCGCCGCCCTCTCGCCCGCCACGGGCCGCCCCTTCCAGCACCACCACGGCCTCTACGTCGTGGCCGACGGCCACAGCGGCAGCGAGTGCGCCGCCTTTATCGCCGCGGAGCTCCCGCGGGCGGTCCTCGCGCAATTGTCCCAAATCCCGCCGACCTTGCCGCCGCGGGACTGGGCCGACCAGGCCTCCGTGACCCGCTACGCGGCCGCCGTGCGGCGCGCCGTGGTGCACGCGGTCGCGGCCGTGGACGACGCGTGGGTGGACGCCGGCCGGGCGGGGCTGCTGGCGTCGCCCGAGGCGGCGATGAGGAGCGGGTCGACGCTGACGGCCGTGCTGGCTACCGGATGGCTGCTCACCGTCGCAAACGTGGGCGACTCGTCCGCCGTGGTGGACGCCGGCTGCGACGGGAGCGTGGCCGAGGCCACCACGTCGCACCGCCTGCAGGCGAGCCCGGACGAGCAGCGGCGGCTGCGGGCGGCGGGCGGCCTGCTCGCGCCGCTCGGGGCGCATCTGCAGGGGCCGGCAAAGCCGGGCGAACTGGGCGTGGGGCCGCTTCGGCTGTGGCCCGGGGGCGTGGCCGTCGGGCGGTCGCTCGGGGACCTGGACGCGGGCGAGCCGGGACTGGTGCTGCCGGTGCCGCACGTGCGGCAGCTGCTGCTGCTGCAGCGGTCGGCGGCGCTGCCCTGGGGAGCAGGGGGCGGCGCCGCGGGGGGCGGCGGCGGCGTCGGCGGCAGCGGCGGGAGCGGCGGCTGGGGCGGCGGCGGCGGGCCCGCGGCCGCGCTCTCGCCCACGTCGCCCCAGGCCATCGCGGCCGCGGCCTCGGTGCGCCCGACGGCCGCCCGCGTCATCATGGCCTCGGACGGCCTGTGGGACCTGATGTCCCCCGCGCGCGCGGCGCGCCTGGTCCGCGGGCTCGAGCCCGAGGCGGCGGCCGCCGCCCTAATCCGCGCCGCGGAGCTGGACAAGCGCCGGTCGGACGACGTGAGCGTCATCGTCCTGGACGCCGTGCCCGCCGCGGGCGCCTTCGCCGCCCCCGCCAAGCCCGGGCAGGGCTTCCTGCGGCGCAGCCTGTCGCTCACGCTGCAGCAGGGGGGCTCGTTCGCGCGCAGGAGCCTCGGGGCGCTGACGTCGCGGACGAGCGGCGAGTTTGGCCCCGGCGGCGGCGGCGGCGGCGGCGGCGGCGGCGGCGCGGGCAACGGCGGCGGCGGCGGCGGCGGCGCGGGCAACGGCGGCGGCGGCGGCGGCGGCGGCGGCGGCGGCGTCTGGGGCGGCCCGGGCCCGGCCGCCGCCCCGGCGACGACGGCCTCGGCCCTGTCGCGCACCAAGTCGTTCGCCGAGCTGGCGGCGGCGGCGGCGGCCGCCGCCGAGGCCGCGGGCGAGGGCGGCGGGCGCAGGGGCGGCGGCGGCGGGCTGTTTGCCTGCTGCTTTGGCGGCGGCGACGACGACGAGGCGCCGTTGCCGCCGCCGCCGCCGCCGCCGCCCCCTCCCCCGCCGTCGCTCCCGGACCCCACCGCCGCCGAGCCGGGCGCCTCCCACTCGGCGGGCCGCGTCCACTCGCGCATGCTCATGCGCGCGCACAGCGGCGCGCAGCACGGCGCCCTCTCCGCCTCGGCCTCGGGCGGCGCGCTGTCGTCGCCGGCGTCCGGAGGCGGCGCCGGCGGCGCCAAAGGGCCCTCGCCCTTCTCGACCATGCTTGACCCCGCGGCGGCGGCGGCCCTCGCCTACGACCGCAGCGTGCGCGGGGGCAGCGCCGGGGGGGGCGGCGGCGGCGGCGGCGGCGCGCCCCTCTCCTCCACCGGGGGCGGGGGCGGCGACGCGAGCGTGCGGGGGGCGGGGGACGCGCGCGCCGCGCTCCTGGCGAGCGGCCACCCAGAGGCGGGCGGCGCGGCGGCGGCGGCCAACGGCGCGGCGGTTGGCGGCGGCGGCGGCGACGGCTCCGGGCGCAGCGGCCGGCTGTCGATGCTGCCCGCCCTCCCCGTGGAGATCGCGCACGAGGACGGCATCGTGACGTTCCCGCGGCTGGCGGCCACGCTGCGGCGCCTGGCGCCGCCGCACCCGGGCGGAGGAGGGGGGTCGGACGGCGAGGGCAGCGGCGGCGGCGGCGGCGGCATGGGACGGCGCCCGAGCGGCGAGGCCCGGCGCAAGGCCGGGCGCAAGGGCGTCGCGTTCGCCGACGACACGGGCGCCGGGTCCCCGGACGCCGCGGCGCTGGCCGAGGGTGAGGAGGAGGAGGGCGTGCCGCTGTCGGACATGAAGGCGCTGAGCGGGAGCAGCGGGCGGGGGGGGGCAGGAGGAGCAGCAGGGGGGGCCGGGGGCGGGGCGGGTTCGGCGGCGGCGGCGGCGGCGGCCGGCGGCGCGTCCCCGTCGTCCGGCCGCCCGGGCCGGACGACGGCCAAGGGCGACTACACCGTGCACGGCGGCTCGGTTGCGCACGTCTTCCAGGGCGAGGACAACTCGTGGCACACGGGCGCGTCCTTGCACGGCGCCAACAACAACAACAGCAGCGGCAGCGGCGGCGGCGGCGGCCTCGCTCGGGCGCCCTCGGGCGGCGGCGGCGGCGGCGGCGGCGGCGGCCGCGCGGCGGTGGCGCTGGCGGTGGCCAAGGAGGAGGAGGAGCTCGAGGCGGCGGCGGCGGCGGCCGCGGCTCCGGGCGGCTCCGCCGGCGCGGCCGCGGTCCCGGCCGGCAGCAAGGTGACGTGACGCGCCGCCGCAAGAGGACTTTTTCTATTTTTAGTGGGCTCTTTTTTTTTTCCTTCCCCGCGCGCCGCCCCTTTCTTCCCGCCGCCGCCTGAATCGCCGCGAGAGGGGGGCGCCGCTGGGCGGGGGGGGCGGGCGTTTCTCCATTTTTGTTCTCCATTTTTGTTCTCCATTTTTGTTCTCCATTTTTTTTCTTCGCGACGCCCATTTCATTTGCTCTCTCTCGAGGGGCGAGCAGCCCTCGCGCGCTCGCGCGACTCGCGACCAGCGACTCGCCGCTCGCCCCCCTGCCAGCCACCCCGTATAAGCATACGCCTTGACCGCACGCAGCCCCCAGCGCCGCCGCCGCCGCCGCCGCCGCCGCCGCCGCCGCCCGCTGCGCGCGCTCCGCGCCCCCCTCTCGACTTTTTTGCCCGTCTGCGATCCAACGGCGCCGACCCCTTGTTTCATTCCCTCTCGGGCGTCGTCCTCCGAACGAACAAGCGCGCGCCTGCCGGCTCGCGTCGACGGACGCGAGCGTGATAGGGGCGGCTCCGCTGCCCCGGGTCTCTCATTCTAGTGGCACGCGCGCACCCCCCCCCCCACCCTTGTAACTTATCTTGTTCGGTTTTCGTTTTTTGCTCCGCTCGTGTTTTTTGTCTTTCCTTCTCGAGACAAGATGGAAAATAACAAAATAAAAAATATCTACACATCACTAATCAGCGCAGCAGCGGCGACGACGCAAAGCCGAGCTGCAGCCCCGGGCGCGCGCGGTCGCCCGGGCGGGACGCGAGCACCCACGCCCAGTTGGCCTCGAAGCGGCCCGCGGGCGTCGGCACCACCAGGCCCAGGCCGGCGGACCAGCGGAAGGCCGAGGCGGCGTCGGCGGCGCGGCGCGCGACGGCCGACGCGAGCGACGGCGGGCCGCCGCCGCCAGCGCCGCCGCCGCCGCCGCCAGAGAGCAGCGCGCACGTGCCCCCGTTGACAAAGGCGTGGAGGCGCACGTTGAGCGCCTCGGCCAGGGGCGCGCCCGGCAGCCACTCGAGGGCGGCGAAGACGGACGCGTACAGATCGCCGCCCAGGGCGTCGCGGGGGGGCGCGCCGCCGCCGCCGCCGCCGCCGCCGCCGGCCGCCGCCGCCCCCGCGCCGGCCGCGCCCGGCATCGGCCTCCGCTCGTCCGAGGGCCCCGCGCCGCGCCAGTCGAAGCCGCGCAGCGAGTCGGGGCCGCCCAGGAAGAAGCGGTCGGCGATGCACGAGGGGCGGTCCCACCAGGCGCGCGCGCCAGGGGCGCCCCCCCCAGGGGTCGCCGCCGCCGCCGCCGCCGCCGCCGCGCCGCCCCTCTTGCCGGCGGCGGCCGAAGCCGCCGGCGCCGCCACGGCCGGCGGCTGCCACGGCAGCAGCACGCCGCCCGACGCGGCCAGCGACAGCGACAGCTTGCCCAGGCGGTAGGGAGAGATGCTACTGCCGCCGCCGCTGCCGCTGCCGCTGGCGATGGTGGCGGGGGGGCGTGCCTCGGCCGCGCCGCCGCTCTCCCCCGGGGCCGCCGCCGCCGCTTGCCCGCCCGCCCCGGCCGCCCCGGCCGCCGCCGCCTCGCCGCCGCCGCCGCCGCTTTGCGAAGAGTCAGGAGCCTGCGAGGACGCGAACGAGTCGCCGCCCGCCTCGTCCAGGTCGGCCAGTTCCTTGCTCAGCGCCCAGTCCACCCCGGCCTTGGCGAAGCGCCCGCGCGCGGGGATGCCCGGCGCCAGCCCTCCCAGCTCGGCGCTCCACCGCAGCGCCCAGCCGTCCTCTGCCGCCGAGCCGCCGGCGACGCCGGCAAAGCCCGCGCAGTAGCCGTGCTCCGACCCCGCCGCCGCGCCGCCGCTGCCGCCGCCGCCGCCGCCCCGCGCCCCGCCGCCGCGCCGGTCGACGAGCGCCTGCCACGTCAGCCCCGCGCGCAGCGCGTCGCCGAGCTGCGCCCGCACGCTCCGGCCGGCGGCGGCCGAGCCGTCCGACAGGTTCATCCAGCCGAGGGTGCAGCCGACCGAGTGGACGGCGTCCGCGGGGGGGAGCAGCGCGCCGACGAGGGCGCCGAGGAGGGGGGTGACGCCGCCGCCGCCGCCGCCGCCGCCGCCGTCCCCGTCGGCCCCCCTCGGCGGCGGCGGCGGCGGAGGAGGGGGGCACCCGGCCGCCGTCGACACGCCCACGTAGACGCCGCGCAGGGACTCGGTGAAGGACGACCAGTGCTGCATGTTGCGCACGGTCTGGAACAGGCGCACCTCGGGCGTGAGGCGGCGGCCCGGCGGCTCCTCCCCGTGGCATCCCTGCCCGCCGCCGCCGCCGCCGCCCGCCGCGCCGCCCGCCGCCCCGCCGCCGCCGCCAAACCACGCCCGTGCGGGCGGCAGCGCCCGCGGCTGCCGCCAGCCCAGCGCGAACTCGCTCGAGTTGCGCTGCCCCCACTCGGCCGTCGCGCGCCACTGGTCCGCGAGGCCCAGCGGCCCGCGCGCCTCGGCGCAGCCCTCGACGGACGCCTCGCCGCCGGCGCCGACAAAGGCGCCGCCGCGGGCGGACCACCAGCGGCGCTCGCGCAGGCGCAGGCGGACGGTGCAGGCGCCCGGGACGTCCTTTTTGGTTTTGTTTGTTTTTGTTTTTGTTTTTGTTTTTTTGTTTTGGTTTTGGTTGGGGGAGGGAGGGGGTCGTTTGGTTTCGGTGGGTCCCGTTTTCGTTTTTAAGAGGCGTTTGGAAGAAGTGAGAGAGAGAGAGCAAGGAAGGAAGAAAAAAAAGAAAAACGCGTCCCCTCGGCATGCCCGCCGCCCGCCGCCCGCCGCTGCAGAGCTTCTTTTTTGACTCCTCCGTCCGTCCGCGCTCTCTCGTCGGAAAGTCCCCAGCGCCCCCCCTCTCCTGTCCGCCTGCTCTCTTTCACCTGCGGCTCCCCGTCGAGCTCGGCCCACGCGTCGTCGAACGCCTCTGTCGCCCGCAGGTTGAGCACCGCCCTCTCGAGCGCCGCGTGCAGCGCCTCGAGCGTCGGCGGCGCCGACAGAACGGCGCGCAGCTCGCTGTCCAGCACGGACGCGCGCGTGCGCAAGGGGACCTGCTCGTAGCCGGAAGACGACGGGGACGGCGATGAGGGCCCCGTGCCGTCATTGTCGGGCGGGGGGGCGATCGGGGCGACGCCGGCCGTGTCGATCGCGTACACCTCGAGCGGTGCGGACTTGACGCGGGCGTACAGCGCGCGCAGGCCCTCGCGCTGCTGCTGCTGCTGACGCGGCGGCTGCTCTGGCTCTTGCCGCTGCTGCTGCTGCTGATCGCCGCCGCCCCCCTCGTCGTCGCCTGCCATGGTGATGGCGACGGAAGGAGAAGGAGGAGGAGGACAAGGGGTGGTTTTTTTCAAGCCCTCTCTCTCCTTCTGCTTTTGGGATCCCCTCTCACTCTCGAGCTAGGACGGTGGAAAAGACAATGGATCGAGATGATGGGGTCGGGCAAGTACTCGGTCAACTTGCTGCCAGGGGCGCAGCGCAAAATGACGGGCACCTTCCACGTCGCGCGGCGACGGCGGGCCGCGGCGTCGTCGGCCAAGCGACGCCGGCCGGTAGTCGCGGAAACGATCTGATGGCGACGACGCGGTGGCAAGGGAGTGATGGGGCTTCGTGCGCGCGGGCTCTCGAGAGAGAGAGAGACAGACAGAGACAACAAGATCCAACCGGTCACAGCACCGCGAAAGACCACGGACCTTTTTACACACGGGCGAGCGGGGGAGACACGAAAGGGCGGGCCGCGGGAAGCCGGCAAACGCCGCTCCGACATGCGGAAAAACAAAACGTGGCAGGCGCACGCTGCGCGCTCCGAGAGATTTTTTTTTGAAAAAGGGCACTTTTTTCACCCCTCGCGCTCTCACACTCCTGGCTCAGGCCGCCCCGGCAAGGCGCGCGCCCCGCGCCCTCAACCTCTCTTCACGACACTCACGCCGAATCGGCGGGGGGGGCGGCGGCGGCGGGCGCAGCCCCGGCGGCAGCAGGCGCAGCCTCGGCGGCAGCGGCGGGCGCAGCCTCGGCGGCGGCGGGCGCCGCCTCGGCCGCCTTGGCGGCCTCGTCGGCGGCCTTGGCCTCGTCGGCGGCCTTGGCCTCGGCCGCGGCCTTGGCCGCCGCCTCGGCGGCGGCCGCGGCCGTGGCCGCCACCTCGGCCTCCGCCTTGGCCTTGGCCTCGGCCTCGGCCGCGGCGGCCGCCGCGACGACGGCCGCCTCGGCGGCCGCGGCCGCGGCGACGACGGCCAGCGCCGCGTCCTTGGCCGCCTGCAGCGTCTTTGCGTCCGCGACGTTCATCGCGATGGCTTTCGCGCCCAGCAGCTCGCGCAGGCGCGCGTTCTTGCCCTGGCGGTCGCGCAGGTAGTAGAGCTTGGCGCGGCGGACGCGGCCGCGGCGGGTCACCTCCACGGAGCCGAGCACCGGGGCGTTGACCGGGACTGTCAGCTCGACGCCGACGCCCTGGAAGACGCGCCGCGTCGTGAAGGTCTCGGCGGCGCCGGCGCCGCTGGTCGCGATGACCGTGCCCTCGACGCGCTGCGTGCGGGTCTTGCCCTTGCCCTCCTGCACGAGGACGCCGAGGCGCACGCCGTCGCCGACGCGGATGTGCGGGAGGCCGGGCTTTTGCTGCGCGGCGATGAGGCCGTCGACCAAGGGGGCGAGGCCGCGCAGGGGGCCGCCCGCGCGGACGGCGACGCAGCGCGCGCGGGAGGGGGCGGCGGCGCGGCGCGACGGGGCCGAAGACGACGACGCCGGGAGGGCGGCGCTCGACCGCTGCTGCAGCATCGTGAGTTGAGGGGCCTTGGCGCGTCTCGCTTTGCCGCTGTTCTCTGGCTTTGGGGCGGGGGGGTGGCCGCCGGCCAATGAAAGAGGGCGCGCGCGCGGGCTGCTGAGCTCGTTCGATGCGGTGCTCGCGGGCGATGGGGAGATGCGCGTCGTGAGATCGGGATGGCGGGGGCGTGTGTTGCCGCGGGGCTGTGAGGGAGCCAGGGAAGAGGCGCAGGAGGAAGGAGGAGGGGAGAGAGAGAGAGGGGGGAGGCAGCATTGGAGGTGCCAATTGCCAATTGCCTTTCTGCGATTCAAGGAGAAACACGTGCTGCCTCTCCCCCTCCCTCCACACGGACCCACTAGCTTGCTCCCCAGATCGCCGATCCTCGACAGTGCGCCGCTAGCTGGCGCCGCGCGCAGCGCCAAGGAGACCCTCTTGTTTCCCAGCGGGGCGCGACAAAAAGTTTCCTCTCATGGCTCACGACAGCAGGTGAACGCAAAAACATGCGCCGATCGCATCACAAGGCGGGCGAAGCGTGGTAGAAAGTACGCAGCAGCAACAGGCCTAGGGCGGACGCGATGTACAGCCGCGCGCGCCCGGCCAGCGAGGAGGAGGCGGCCGGCGGGGCGGGCAACGGCGCGGCGCCCGGGCGGCACGGGCGCGCGGCGCGCGCCCGCAGCGCGGCCGTCGCCCGGGCACCTCCCCCCGGCCGGCAGCAGCCGCCGCAGCAGCACCCGGCGGCGGCGCCCTCCCTCCGCCGCCGTCGCCGCCTGGTCCTCGTGGCCCTGGCCGCCGCCGCCGCCCTGGCCGTCGTCCTCGTCAGCTCGGCCGCCCTCGGCGGCCACAGCGGCGGCGGCAGCGGCGGCGGCGGCGGCGGCGCTGGTGGCGTCCCGCCGCCCGCTGCCCCCTCCTCCTCCTCATCGTCCTGGCTCCGCCTCTTCCGGGGCGGGCCCGCCCCGGACGACGCCGACCAGCCCGCCACGGCCCTCGCGCTGCACAAGCGCGAGGCCGCGGGGGGGGGCGGCGGGGCCGCCAAGCACCGGGGCTGGGGGTGGGGCGGCGGCGGCGGCGGCGGCGGCGGCGGCGGCGGCTGGTTTGGCGCGGCGGCGGCGGCGGCGAGGCGGCGGCGGCGGCGGCGGGGCGGCGCGCCGCCGACGCGCGAAGAAATCGATTACGCGGAAATGGCCCTGTTTGCGCGCAACGCCTCGTACCTGACGGCCGCCGAGGCGGGCCGGTGGCAGCGCGAGATGCGCGCCCTGGCCGCGGCCATGGCCGGGCCGGGGGCCCAGTTCCGCGACCCGCTGCTGCGCGCGGCGCTGGCGGCGGCGCCCGGCGGCGGCGGCGGCGGAAGCGCAAGCGGCGGCAGCGGCCGCCGCCGCGTCGGCGGCGGCAACGGCCTCCCGTCGCTGCTCTGGCTGCCGCCGCCGCCGGCGGGCCCCGCGAGCGCGCTCGTGGCCGCCGTGGTCGCCGCGCGGGTGGCCCGCGCCGACCGGCTCCTGGAGCTCGCGGCCAGGGCCGCGGCGGGCGGCGGGCTCCTCGAGGTCCTGGAGCAGCGGCTGCTGCCCCCGGGCGGTCCGGGCGGCGGCGGCGGCGGCGGCGGCGGCGGCGGCGCCAACGGCGGCGGCTTTCGTGCGCTGGAGGCGTCTCTCGGGCCGCGGGTGGCGCCGGCGCTCCGCGGCGCGCTCGCCGGGCGCGAGGCGGCCTCCCGGGCGTGCGCGCTGTCGGCGGCGACGGTGGTCCTGGCCGGGGACCTCGCGGGCCGGCGGGTGACGTGCGCGCCGGCGACGCGCGGGCGGCGGCCGGCCGGGGCCGAGGCGGAGGGCGGCGGCCGGGGCGCAGGAGGGGCGGGGGCGGCGGCGGGTTGGGCGGCCGGCGGCGCGCCGGCGGAGGCGGCGGCGGCGGCGGCGGCGTCGGCGGGCGGCCGCGCGCTCGAGCCCGCCTCCCGCCTGCGCCCCGCGGGCGAGGGGTCGGGCCTCCCCGCGGCGCGGTCGGCGGCCAGCGGCCCGGGCCTCCTGGGCCTGCGGGGCGGGCGGGTGTGCGACGTCGCGGCCTATGTGGCTGCGGCCGGCGGCGGCGGCGGCGGCGGCGGCGGCGGCGGCTCGGCAGCGGACGGGGGGACGGGGGCGGCGGCGGAGGGCGGCGGCGGCGGCAGCGGCGGCGGCGGCGGCGGCGGCGATTTAAACGAAAACCGCGGGGCCCGGGCGGCCACCGCCGCCGCCGCCGACGGCGAGATCGAGGCCCAGTCTTGGCCGAGCGACGACCTGGGCGGGCCCTTTGACGGGCGGCGGCGGCGGCGGCGGCGGCGGCGCTTGCGGCAGCGGCAAGGCGAGGAGGAGGGCGAGAGGGAGATGGAGGGGAAGGCGCCGCCAAGGCAGGCGCAGCAGCAGCAGCAGCGGCAGCGACCGGCGGCAACAGCAGCGGCAGCAGCAGCGGCAGCAGCCGAGGAGCGCAGAGAAACAGCGGCCGTTGGCACGGCGGCCGCGGCGGCAGCAGCGGCGGCTGCGGCGGCCAACACGGCGGCAGACGCGGCGGTGGCCGAGGCGGCGGCGGCGGCGGCGGCGGCGGCGGCGGCCGCGCCGCCGCCGGCGCTCGCGCGGCAAGGGGCAGACCTTGCCTCGGCGGCCGCCGCCCGCAGCGCCGAGGCCGGGACGCCCCCCGGCTCCGGGTTTGCGCGCCGCACCGCCCTGCTGCTGTGGCCGTCCCCCCTGGCGCTCGACGGCGCGTCGGGCGGGGGAGGCGGGGTGGCGCAGGCGGCGGCGTGGGAAGCGGCGTGGGCAGAGGGCGGCGGCGGCGGCGGAGGCGGCGGCGGCGAGCCCGACAGCAGCGGCGGCGGCGGCGGCGGCGCCAAGGCCAGCCCAGCGGCGGCGCTCGCGGCCGAGACGGCGGCCCTGCGCTCCCCCTACGCCCCCTTGCTGCGGCGGGCGGCCCTCGAGCGCCTGGCCCCCCTGTCGGCGCTGAGCGCCGGCGCGCCGGAGGTCTCTGCGGACCTGCGGGCGGCGGCGGCGGCGGCGGCGGCGGCGGCCGCGGCCGCGGCAGGGGAGGAGGGCGGCGGCGAGGGCGAGGCGGCCGCGGCGGAAAGCCGACCCGAAGCGGCGGCGCAAGGGGGGCGCCAGAGGGAGGAGGAGCAGGACCTCGCGGCGTTGCTCCCGCCCGTGGACTCGGCCCTGCTGTCCCGCGTGCTCCTCCCCCTGCTGCGGCCCGGCGACGTCGCCGTCCTCTCGGCCGCGGGCGCGGGGCTCGAGGCGGCGCTGCTCGCGGCGGGCGGCGCCGTCGGCGGCGGGCAGGGCGGCGGCGGACAAGGTGGCGGCGCGAATAGCGGCGGCGGCAGCAGCGGCGGCGGCGGCAGCGGCGGCAGACAAGGCGGCGGCAGAAAAGGCGGCGGCGGCGCCATCGTGGCGATCGAGCACGACCGCCAGCTGCTGCAGCTGTGCGCCGCCAACGCCGCCGTCAACGGCCCCCTGGCGATCGAGCACGTCGTTCCTGTGCTCGGGGCGCTGGCCGCGGTGCCGGGCAGGCTGGACGGGCGCCTGCTGGGCGGCGGCGGCGGCGGCGGCGGCTCGGCGCGGGCGGGCGGCGGCGCCGGCGCCGGCGGCCTGCCGCCCGACGCGTGGGCGGCGGCGGCCGACGCCGCGGCCGACGCGGCCGCCGACGCCGCCGCCGACGAGGCGACGTTCGCGTCGCTGTCCGTCCCCGCGGCCGCGAGCGCCGCCTTTGCGCGCGCCGCGCTGCTCGCCGACCGCGCGGCGGCCCTGTACGCCACGCGCGTGTCGCTGCCGCTGCTGCTGCCGCCGGCAGGGGTCGGCGGCGGCGGCGGCGGCGACGACGACGGCGCTTGGGGCGTCGGCGGCGGCGGCGGCGGCGGCGGCGGCGGCGCCCTTGCCCCAAAACCAGGGCCGCAGCAGGAGAACGAGGACGCTCGCTACTGCGCGGGCGCGCAACACGCAGCCGTGTGCGCCCCCGGCCTGGCGCTCGACGCCGCGCCGCTCAAGAGCCTGCGGCTGCTGCGGCTGGGAAGCGGCGGCGCGCCTGCGCGCCTCGCGCTCTTCGGGGCGCGGGCGACGCTGCGGCGGCTGCTGCCGGTCGTGGTGGTGGACGCGGGCGTGGCCGGGGGAGATTTTGAGGAGGAGGCTGGGGCGGCGGCAGGGGGGGAGGGCGGCGGCGGCGGCGGCGGGGCAGAGGCATCCCAGGCGGAGGGGGGGGGCGGCGGAAAGGCGGCCGGCAACGACGATGACGCCGCCGCCGACGCCGACGACGCCGCCTCTGCCGCGATGGGCGTCGCCCGCGCAGCCATGGGCGTGGCCGTCGGCACGGCCGACCCGCTCGCCCACTCGGAGCAGGACCTGGGCCGCCGCCTCCGCAGCCGCCGTGCGCTGCAGCTGCGCGAGGCCGCGCCCGTCACGGCCGAAGACGAGCGCGCGGCCGTCGCCTCGGGCGCCTCGTCCGCCGCCGCCTCGGCCGCCGCCGCCGCCGCCGTCGGCGCCGCGGCGGCGGCGCCCCTCCTGCTCCCCGCGGCCGACGCGCGGGACGCGTGGCTGCCGATCGGGCAGGCGGTCGCGGAGCGCGGCGCGGCCACGGTCCGCGTCGCCGGCGGGCTCGCCAACAAGCTGGCGCCCGACCTGATCGTGGCCACCCCCCAGACGCGCGGCGGCGGCGGCGGCGGCGGCGGCGGCGGCGGCGGCGGCGGCGGCGGCGGCGGCGGCCCCTCCTCGCTGGCGCCGCCGGCGGCGGCGCCGGGCGGCGAGTTTTCCGGCCCGGGCGACGCGCGGGGGCAGGCCGACCTCGCGGCCCTGCTCGCCGGCGGGGCCCGTTCGGTGGGGCGCCACTGGGCGCCGCGCCGCGACGGCGAGCCGCCGCGCGCCGCGCCCGAGTCGGCGGCCGCGTCGGCGGCGCTGGCCGCCGCCGCCGCGCAATGGGGCGATGGCGGCGGCGGGGGGGCGCCGCCGCGGCCGCCGTCGCCAGCCGCCGCCGCCGCCAATGCCTTCCGCTGGCGCGCCTATCTGCGCGGCCTGGGGTACAGCCGCGCGTCCGGGCACGCCGCCGAGGGCCGGGTCGAGGTGTGGCTGCCTCCCGGGGTGGAGATGCCGGCGTTGGCGGGGTGAGGCGAATGTGCGATGATGAAGAGTCATTTACTAACCTTTTCTTTCAAATTCTTTTTTCTTTCCACACGAGAGCGGCGAGAACGACCGAAAAATGCAAAAAAAAAAAGAGGCAAACGCCGAAAGTAAACCTCAAACCACCCTCGCCCGCCGAAACCCAGATGTATCGCCTCGCCTCAACCCGTCGCTTCTGTCACCGCCGCCCGCTCCTCGGGCACGGCAAGCAGCGCCGCGCGCTCGGCCGGGCGCCACGGCCGGCAAAAAGGGGAAGGGCGGGGGGCGGCCGCCGCCGCCGAGGCCGCCGCGCCAGACGAGGCAGCAGCTTCGGCCGCGACCGCCGCGGCCCCCCCGCCCAGGGTGCGCTGCTTCGCGGCGCCCGACCAGCGCCCGGCGCTCGATCCCAGGGGCTGGACCTCGGACGACCCGCGGCGCAGCGAGGCCGCGCACGCCCGCCGCCACAGGAGGCGCGGGTCGGCCGGCGCCTTGGCCCCCGCCGCCGCCGCCGCCGCCGCCGCCGCCTCGCCGCCCTTCTCCTCTCCCTCCTGCCCCTCCTCCTCCCCCGGCGCCGCCGCCGGCCGCCACCGCCACACCCCCGGCACGAAAAGGCCCCTGTGCCCCGCCGCGGCGTGCGCGGCGGACAGGGCGGCCGAGCGGTGGGCGTCGAGGGCGGCGCGCGCGGCGGCGGCGGCGACGGCGGCGGCGGCCGCCGCGGACGACAGTGAGTCTTCGCCGCCGTCGGCGCCGTTGCCCGGCGCATGGTCGCCGCCGCCGCCGCCGCCGGGCTTGTGGTGGTGGTGGTGGTGGTGGTGGCGCTGCCGCCGCCGGCGCGCGAGGCTCCTGGGCGTGAGCGCCGCCACGCCGCAATCCGACAGGCACTCGCGCTCCTCGGCCCGCTCGAGCGCGAGCGAGGCCGCCGCCGCGTCTGCCGCCGCGTGCGCCGCCGCCGCCTGCGCGGCCGCCGCCGCCGCGCCCTCGCCCTCCGCCCGCCACATGGCCCCCGCCGCCCGCCCCTCGAGCGCGACGGCCAGCGCGCGCTCCGCCCGGCCCCTGTCCCCGGCCGACTGGCGCGGATCTCCTTGCTCGTACGCCAGGAGCGGGGCCAGGAGGCTGGCGAGGCAGAGGCCGTTGCCGCCGCCGCCGCCGCCGCCGCCGTTCCCGCCGCCGCCGTCGTCGCCGGCGGTTAGGAGCGGCGGCAGCGGCGGCGGCGGGCAGCGCGCCGCGCGAGCTGCCCGCCTACGCGCCAGCCTGTGCACGCGCAGCCTCGCGCGCCACCGCCGCTGCACGCGCATCACGGTCACGGCCACGGCGAAGCTCAGCGCCTCGTCCTGCCCGCCCGCGGCGCCGCCGCCGCCGCTTTTGTCACCACCGCCGCCGCCGCCGGTCCCGCCGCCGCCGCCGCCGCTCCCGCTCCCGCCGCCGCCACGGTCGCTCGTCAGTTGCCTCGGCCCGAGCCCCCCGCCTCCTCCCCCTCCTCCTCCCCCGTTGTGCAGCGCCCGCGCGGCCAGCCGCTCCAGCTGCGCGCGCAGGGCTCCCTCTGGCAAGGCCGCCTCGCCCGCGAGGCCGCTGCAGCGCCGCACTAGCTCGTAAGCCGTCCTCTGGAAAGGGACGCGGCCGGCGCCGGCGCCGGTGGCGGCGGCAGCGGCAGCGGACGCAGACGCAGACGCGGCGGCGGCGGCGGCGGCGGCGGCGGCGGCGGCGCGCCCGGAGCGGCGGCCGGTGAGCGGGCCGCCACCGTCGCCGAGGAAGCGCTTCGAGGGCGGCACCTGGGGCATGACGAGGGGGATGTCCAGGTCGTAGACGAAGCGCAGGACGTCGCGGCCGCCCGCGCGCGGGCCCAGGCCCAGCGGCGGAGGGAGCCTGCTTTGCTTGTTTTTTTTGGTTGTTTTTTTTGTGCGTGCAGGTCCCGGCGCGTCGTTCGTCGGTGAAAAAAAAGGCCGATCGACATCGCGCGAGCGACAACGCAAAGAAGAAAAAACCCCACCATCCCCCGCCAAAAACCCACCAGCCATACCAATCCCCCCAACACAAGAGACGAAACCCCACCTCAGCAGCAGCGCCTCCAGGTCCCGCGCGTCCACCGTGCCCGTGCCGTCGTCGTACTCAGCCCACAGCGCCGCAAAGGCCGTCAAGTCGGTTGGCCGCAGCCGCCAGCCCTCCTGCATAGACAGGGCGTCGAAGGCCTCGAGCACCACCGCGGTAAAGAGGTTGAGCATGATGACCGAGACCAGCAGGACAAAGGACAGGAGAAAGGGGATGGCGGCCCAGGCGGGGACGGGCGGGGCGCAGGGGGGGCGCGGGTCGCGGCGGGGCGGGTAGGTGGCGGCGGCCGCGGACGAGAGGAAGGCAGTGGCGTCGGAGGCGGCGGCGGCGGCGGCGGCGGCGGCGGAGGGCGAAAGAGGCGGCGAAAAGGGGGCGTCGAGCGACAGGGCGTCGCAGCCCGGCGCGGGGGACACGAGCGACTCGAGCAGGTCCGACCAGTTGTCCGCCGTGGCCACGCGCGACAGGGTCAGCAGCGCCCCCCAAAAGGTCTCGAAATTCGCGTGCGCCCCGATCGCGCCTGCGCGCCTCGCCGGCGCCCAGGGCGACGCCGGCCGGCCGCCGCGCCCGAACAGCAGCACCGCCGCGTAGGCGTAGGCAAACAGCAGCAGACCCACCAGGGCGCCCACGTTGGCGAAGGCCGGCAGCGCCGCGACCAGGGCGCCCGTGAGGCTCCGCGCGCCGCGCATGCCGCGCGCGAGCTTGAGCACGCGCGCCAGGCGCACGAGCCGCAGCAGCACCTGCACCTGCAGCAGCCACGCGGGCGCCGGCGCCGGCGAGGATAAGTCACCGCCGCCGCCGCCGACGATCGCAAGGTCGCCGCCGCCGCCGCCGCCGCCGCCGCCGCCGACGACGACGACAGCGGCCGTCCCCCCGCCCCCCGCCTCCCCCGCCCCCGCGCGCCGCCCCACCCCCGCCGCCGACATCGCCACGTCCGCCACGCCCGCCGCCGCCAGCAGCAGGTCCAGCCGGTTCCACCCGCTCGCCAGGTAGAGCCGCCCCCCCAGCGCTGCCAGTTTCACGCCCGCCTCTGCGACGAACGCCGCCGAAAACGCACAATTGGCCCTCTCGGCGGCGAGCGCCAGCCCCGGCGACTCGCCGTGGTGGCGCGCCGCCATCAGCACGACGTTGGCCGCCACGACCAGGGCCACGAGCGCCTCGAACCGGCGCGAGCGCACGGCGCGGGCCAGCGCGCGGCGCCAGGGGGCGCGCGGCGGCGGCGCCGAGAGAGGGCGCTTCAGCTGTAGCGCCGCCCGCCACAGCGCCGCCCACTCGCGCTGCTGCGACGTCAAGAAGGCCGAGCCGGCCTCGGAGGCCTGCCGGATGCGCGCAAACTGGTGGAAGACCACGCCGACGTAGAGGTTGAGTAGGGTGTAGGAGACGACCACCGCAAAGGCGGTGAAGTAGAGGAAGCCGGGCCAGGAGAGCCGGAGGGAGGGCTGCAGCTGCGGCGGCGGCGGGGGCGGGGCCGCTAGGGGCGCCGGCGTTATCGTCGTCGCTGTTGTCGCCGCCGCCGCCGCCCGCGCCGCCCGCGCCGCCCGCGCCAGGGCCTCTGCGCGCTGCTCGGCCGCGTCCCGCAGCACGGGCGCGGTCAGCACGGCGTCGAACGTGGCCGCGTACCCGTTGAGCGTGGCCGCCACCACGAGCGTCAGCAGGGCCGAGCCCACGTTGTCAAAGTGGAGCGGCGAGCCGTTGCCCCAGGAGCGGCGCGCGACAAGCAGCGGCGGCGGCGGCGGCGGCGGCGCAGACGGCGCCGTCGACAGACCGCCGCCGCTCGCGCCGCCGGCCGAGCCCGGGCTCGCCGGCGGCAGCCACGACGACGCGTCTCCCACGCCCGGGCCCCACGTCGCGAGCGCGGTCGCCCGGCGCGCGGCCTGGTAGGCGGACGCGGAGAGCTCTGCCGCTGCCGTGGCGTTGGCGTTGGCGGCGGCGGCGGACTCAGGGCCGGCGGCGGCGCCGCCCGCGGCGGCGGCCGCGACGGAGAACAGTGCGACGGAAAACAGGCCCAGCCCCTCGACTGGCGCGTGCGAGCCCAGCGCCGGGCTGCCCACGCCGCCCAGGGCCACCGCGAGCGCTGGGGGAGGCAGCAGCCCCGTCACCGCCCCGCCGTCGCCCGACGAAAAGTCGGCGAGGCGCGCCTCCTGTGGGGCCGGCGGCGGCGGCGCAAAGACGACGCCGCCGCCGCCGGGGGACCCACCACCGCCGCCGCCAAACCCACCACCGCCGCCGCCGCCGCCGCCGACCGCCACCTCCCACGGCGCGAACCACCCCGCGCACGCCGACCCCTCCCCTCCAGGTCCGGGCAGCACCGACGGGTCGCTGCAGCGCCCCGCCCCCCCGCCAAACAGCTGCACGCCGAGGATCGCGAAGAGCAGCAGAAAGAGCAGCAGCACGAGCGACACGCCGCCCACGGCGGCGACGCTCAGCGCCACGGAGCGCAGCACCAGGCGCACGCCGCGCGAGCGGCCGAGCAGGCGCAGGGGCTTGAGCGCGCGCAGGGCGCGCAGGGCGCCGAGCCACGCGGGGGAGGCCGGGGCGTCGTCGTCGTTTTCGCTGGATGAGGACGGAGAAGGAGGAGACGACGCGTCGCCGCCGCCCGTCGTCGCGGCCACTGTCGCCGCCCGCGCCGCCCGCGCCGCCCGCGCCGCTGCAGCCGTTGCCGCCGCCGCCCTCTCGGCGATGGCCTCGGCGGCCAGCTGCGCCGCCGACGCCGCCAGCACGAGCGCGTCCACCTTGTTGGACGCGCCCCCGGGACCCGACCAGTAGCCCCGAAAGGTGGAGGCGGCCACCTTGACCGCGGCCTCGGCGCCAAAGGCGGCGGTGAATCCCACGTCGAGCCAGTGGAGCAGGCGCGCGCGGGCGCGGCCGCGGGCGTAGGGGTCGTCGGCGCCGTGGGCGTCGGCGGCGGCGGGGAGCGCCGACGCGTCGTGTGTCGTTGGCGCCGCGATTCCGCCGCTAACGCCGCCGGCGCCGCCGATGACGCCGCCGCCGCCGCCGATGACGCCGCCGATGACGCCGCCGCCGCCCGTCGGCGCCGCCGCCGGCGGCGGCCAGGGCGGCAGGTGCGGCTGCTCGAACGTCATGGCCACGCAGCTGGCCGCCACGACGGCCAGCATGAGCCCCGAGAAGAGGCGGCTGGACGCGACGGCGTGGGCGGCGCGCCGCGCGGGGTGCTCTTCGTGCAGGAGGCCCGGGCGGCGGGGCGGGCGGCGGCCGCGGGCGCGGGCGCGGCCGCCGGCGCGGGCGGCGGCGGCGGGCGGCGCGCCAAGCTGGCTGCGGCTTGCGAGGGTGCGGCCGCAGCCCGAGAGGAGAGGGCCGCCTCCGTCGTTCGCCTCGTCCCCCTCGTCGTCGTCGTCGTCGTCGTCACCGCCGCCGGCGCGCCGCGGGCGCGACGCGGACGACGAGGAGCAGGAGGAGGACGGGGGCCGGGCGCCGCCGCGCGAGGGCGGGAGCGAGCGCGCGCCCGCCGCCGCTGCGCCGCCGCCGCCGCCGCCGCCGTCCCCGGCAGAGGCCGGGGCGCGGCCCTCCTCCTCCTGCTCCGCGCGCTGCCGCCGCCGCCGCGCGGCCCTCCTCCTGCGCTCGGCGGCGGGCGAGGTGGGGTCCCAGTGCTCCAGCCACCGCGGCAGCGGGATCAGCGGGCCCGTGCCGTCGAGGCCGGGGCGCTGCGGGCCGGCGCGCTTGTGGGTGCCGCCGCCGCCGCTGCCGCCGCCAGTGCCGCCGGCCGACGAGGGCGGGGCCGCGGCCGCCGCTCCGCCGCCGCCGCCGCCGCCGCCGCCGCCGCCGCTGCCGATGCTCCGCCCGCCGCCGCCGCCGCCGCCGCCCCTGCCCGTGAGGCTGCCGCGGCCGTTGGCCGAGGTCGACGGCGCAAGCGCCAACATTTCGTCGCCGGCAAAACGCGCCGAGGCCTGGGGGGGCCCCCCGGCCCGGGGAGAGGGTGCGGCGGCGGCGGCGTCTGGCGCCAAGGCCGCCGCCGCCGCCGCGGGGGCGGCGGCGTGCGCGGCGGCGGCGGCGGCGGCGGCGGCGGCGGCGGCGGCGGCGGCGGCGGCGGCGGCGTCTGCGGCGCGAGGCAGCCCCCCCCGCTGCCGCTGCTGCCCGCGCGCCGCCGTTTCCTTCTTTGGCGCCAGAGGGTCGCCCGCGATCGCGTCCGCCCACGACCGTCTGCCGCCGGTCGCGGGCGTCTCGCGGCCCTCGGCCACGGGGCCGCCGCCGCCGCCGCCGCCGCCGCCCTCGTCCTCTCGCCGCTCCTCCCCCTCCTCGGCCGCCTCCTCGTCCCCCGCCTCCTCAGCCGCGCCGAGGCGGATGGCGCGCACCGTCTCTACAAACTCGCCCCACGTGTAGGGCGGGCTCGGCGAGCGCGGCGGCGGCAGGGCCGAGCGCGACGAGAACAAGGCGGCGGCGGCCGCGGCCGCGAGCCCTCGCCCGCCGCCCCAGCGCAGCAGAGGCCGCCGCCCCTGGTCTTGTTTGTCGTCGTCGTCGTCGTCGGCGGCGTCGGCGCCGCCGCCGCCGCGGCGGCCTCGGCGCGCGCCGTGCCCCAGACGGATCGCAGGAAAGGCCTCCTCCGGCATAAAGGGGGCCGGACTCGCGGCCTCGGCCTCGGCGCGCGCCACGGCGGCGCTGAGCGAGGGCAGGAGGGACTGACGGCTCGCGCGGACGGGCCGAGGCGGCGCCGCTGCTGCCGCCGCCGCGGCCTCGGCCGCAGTCGCGGGGGCGGCGCCGTCCTCCTCGGCGGCGCCGGCCGGGGCGGGGGCCGGCGGCCACGGGGCCGGCGCCGCGGCGCCCGCCAGCCACCGGCGGGGCAGCCGCGCGGGCGGCGGCCCCGAGGAGGACGCAAAGGGGTCGTTCTCCTGCTCCTCGCGCCTCTCGGCCACCGGGCCGCGCGCCCCCCTCCGCCCCTCCCCTTTGGTCGTCGCGGCCGCGGCCGCTCCCGGCCCCGTCTGCCACCACGGCTGCCGGCTCCCCGCAAACGAGGGGGCGCCGCCGCCGCCGCCGCCGCTGCCGTTGCCGCCGTCCTCGCCCCCCGAGGTCTCCCCGTCGCGATCGCCGCGCGCCTCGGCCGGGTGCACACGCGCCGCCGACCGCGTCGCCGACCGCGCCATCCGTCGCACCCCCCCGAGCGCCAGCGCCCCGGCCCGCCCGAGCGCCCCCCTGGCCGCGCCCGCCCCGGCCGCCGCCGCCTTTGCCGCCGCCGCCGCCGCGCCCGCTCCTCCCTTTGCGCGCCGCCGCGCCCTCTCGCCCGCCGCCCCTCCTCCGCTCGGCGCCGCGCCGACTGATCCGGCGGCGGCGGCGATCAGCGGCGGCGGCTCGTACTCGCTCTCGAACGCCTCGAGCGTCACGGCCAAAAAAAGCGCCAGCAGCACGAATTTTCCCAAAACCACCCACGCCACGAAAAACGCGGCGGCGCCGGCGCCGGCGGCGCGGCCGTAGCTATGCATGCCCTCCTGCCACATTTCTAAATTTAGAATGTTGAAGGTCAGCGCCACCGAGCCCGCGAGGGTGTCGAAGCTGGGCCACGGCATGGCGCCGCCGGTCAGGGGGTCGGGCGCGCCGCCAAAGACGTGCAGGCCGGCGACGGCGGCCACAAACCAAAAGAGGGCGAGCAAGAGGGCGACGGCGGCGAACGAGCCGGCGGCGCGAGAGAGCACTCGGGCGATCCGGCGGAGGGCCTGGAGGTGGCGCAGCGCGCGCGCGACGCGCAGCACGCGCAGGGACTTCAAGACGCGCAGGGCGCGGACCGAGCGGAGGGCGGCCAGGCCCGAGTCGCCGCCCTCGCCAGCCGCCTCTGCCGCCGCCGCGCCGCCGGGGCCGGCCGCCGCCAGCGCCGCCGCCGCCGCCGCCTGGGCCGCCGCCTCCTCGGCCGGCGACGGTCCGTACACGCCCATCGCCCCGTCCAGGCCGTTGAAGGCGGCGCCCATGCCGATCTCCACGGCGGACACGGCCACCACCAGAAAGTCGAAGGCGTTCCAAGCGTCCGAGCCGTAAGCGCGGGCGCCCAACGCGGCTATTTTTAGCGCGGCCTCGGCCGCGAACAGCGCCGCGCAGGCCAGGTTGACTCCGCCGAGCGCCAGCGCCGCTGGCCGCGAGATCCCGTGGTGCTCGGCCGCCAGGGCCGCCGTGTTGACCAGTGTGGCGGCCAGGGCCAGGCGGGAGGTCCAGGGGTGGGCCGCGGCGACGCGCAGGCGGTAGCGGGCGCGCCAGAAGAGGCGGAGCGCGAGCGGGGCAGGGGCGGCGGGCGCGGGCGCGGCGGGCGCGGCGGGCGCGGCGGCGGCGACCGAGGCAGACACGGCGAGCGGGGGGCCTCGCAAGGCGTCGGCGCCGTCCCCGCCTGACGCTGAGGGCGCGGCCAGCTCGAGCACGGCCGCGTCAAACTCGGCGCAGCTGACGGGGCACAGCTCCGCGAGGGGCATGTTGGCGAGGTCGCCAGGGCCCCTGGCTGCCGCCGCCGCGCGGCGGCCGCGGTGGCTGTGGCCGCCCGCCGCGTGGCGGCTGCGGTGGGCGGCGGCGGCGGCGGCGCCGTGCGGCGGCGGCGAGGGAGGCGCCGCCTGGCCGTCGCCCGCGCCGTTGCCGCCGCCGCCGTCTCCGGCGTCCGAGCCGGCGGCCGTCGTCGTCGCGACCGTGGAGTAGGACCGGCCGCCCTCGCTGCCGAGCGCGCTGCGGCCGTCGTCGTCCTCGTCGCCGCGAAAGCCGTCGCGCCCGCCGGCGTCGTCGTTGTTGTCGTCGTCCTCGTCGTTGTTGTTGTTGCCCGCCTCGCCGCCGCTTTTGGTGGGGGCGGCCCGCGCGCCCAGGTAGGGGTGCGAGGCGGCCGCAGCGACCTCGCTCAGAGAAGCGCTGCGCTTGAGCGACGACTGCGGCAGGCGCGGCGTTGCCGCCGACGCCCCCCCTCTTTTGTCTGGCGCGCCCCGCGCCGCCGCCGCAGCCGACGCCGCGCCTGCCGCCGTAGGGGCGCCCGCGGCCTCCGCCTCTGCCGCCGACTCTGCCTCTGCCGCGCGCCCGAGGATGACGAACGCCGCCGCCGCCTCGCGCTGACGCTGCAGCGCGCGGCGCTCCTCGCGCTCGCGCTGCTCCCTGCGAGCGAGGGCGGCGCTTGCGATCGCGGAGACGGCGTCCGTGCGCGGCTCCTTCTTCTTCTTGGCTTTCCCGGCGCCGGCGGCGGCCCGCTCGCCGCCGCCGCCGCCGCCGCCGCCGCCGCCACCGCCGCCCGCTGCCTCGTCCTCCTCGTCCTCGCTGTTGTCGCCGCCGGCGGCGGCGCGGCCCGTCAGCCTGTGCGCCAGCAGAACTATCAGTCGCGGCCCCTCGGTCACGACGGCAAAGGGCGGCCGGCCGGCGCGCCCCCCCGAGGCCCTGCCGCCGGCGGGAGCGAGCGCGGCGGCGGCGGCGGCGGCGGCCGCCGCCTCGCGCCGCGCCTCGGCCGCCGACGCCTGCGCCGCCTCGGCCGCCGCCTCGAGCGCGAGCGCCTTGAGGTCGGCGTTGGGGCCTTCCTCCTTGCCGGCCGCGGCCCTGGCCCGCGCCGCGCGCTCGGACGCGCGCGCCGCCGACCGCCCGAGCCGGCGCGCCGCCCCCGCGCGGGCGTCGGCCTCGCGCGCGGCCGCTTTCCGCTTGGCCCTCGCGGCGGCTAGCAAAGACTGAGCGCGCGCAAACTTGGCCTTGAGCACGGCCAGGAAGAGGTTGAGCACGAAGTAGGCGCCGACGACGGCGAGGGGCACGAAGTAGGCCACGGCCCAGGCGCCGACCGAGTCCATCATCCTGTTTTTTTTTTGGGGGGGGGGGGCGGGGGTTTT
>Ga0209390_10002735_pt1 | contig 30093 bp, 20 predicted proteins | sample BON01_FD_187212 | JGI IMG/M metagenome (GOLD analysis project Ga0209390, IMG submission 187212) | Freshwater microbial communities from Lake Bonney liftoff mats and glacier meltwater in Antarctica - BON-01 (SPAdes) (version 2) | ecosystem: Environmental > Aquatic > Freshwater > Ice > Glacier...
TAATTTATCTTTTATTATATCTGATAAAGCATCTTGCTCCCAAGATTCATTTGGGTATAAATTAATAGCAGATAAAGCACACACGCGCTGAATTTCTAATGAATTTAATGTATCAATGACATTAAATAATAATGGTTTATTATTATTAGTATCATCTATTGGTATTGAACCGTGTGTCGTAATTGATACATAAACAACATCATCATTATTCTTTGAATCCATTTTATCGTGATCTACGGGCATTTCTATATTATTGTCGTTTAATGTATATCTGATATATGGTTTTTCTCTTGAATTAATTTTTATAGATGCTACTAATGATTTCAATATAGGAATAATGTCATATGTTAGTTTATTATTTGATAAATCTAAATAATATAAATTAATAAGATTCTTTATTGTTTCGGGTAATGAAGATAACATATTATTTGATAGATTTAAATCATTTAAATTAACAAGATTACCAATTGTTTTAGGCAATGAAGATAATCTATTATTTGATAGATTTAAATCCTTTAAATTAACAAGATTACCAATTGTTTCAGGTAATCTTAATAAAGACCCGTTTACTACTTTCATAAAATTTAATTTTGTTAATTTTTCAATAGATGGAGGAATTTCCTTTATTGTTGTTTTTGATAGAGATAGATAATCAGTATTACTATCAATATCATCCGGAAATGTATTTACGTGAGGTCCATTTTTTACATATTCTACTTCATCTACTTCATCTTCCTCCATTTATATATATATTTAATTAATATATTAATTAAATATTAATTATATATTAATCATATATTAATTATATATTAATCATATTATTATGGATTTATTATTATATGCTCCATTAATTGTATTATTAACAATTGGAATAATATTTCCTACTATATTATTTTGTTGTTGTAAAAAATGTGAAAATAATGAAAACACTAAATTATTAGAAACCAATAATGACTCTAATCCCAAAAATGCTATTAAAATATATGATCCCTTATTATTTTAATATATGATCCCTTATTATTTTAATATATGATCCCTTATTATTTTAATATAATCAATCAACATTTGATTTCCTCTAAATATTATTTATTAATCCACATTTAAATCGTAAAAAAATGAAAAAGAGTAATAATTTAGAATATATAAAAAAACTCAAAACTTATTAGTTATAATACTATATTTATATTATATTAAATAAATAAATATATTAAATAATGTTTAAAAATATCAGAGATAAATTAGTTCATATAGTAGAATCACATATAAGAAAAACTAATTTATCAGATAAAAGTATTTGTATTTTATTGCGAACAACGCATTTTTCGTTTCCAGTTGTTAACGGTTTGGTTTTATTATTTGGAAGCGATAGTTGGGTTAAAATAATTATTTATTTTAATATTTTTGTATTTTTTATGTTTTTTATATTTGATGGTTGTATTTTATCAAAATTGGAGCATTGTTTTACTGATGACGAGTTTACTGTAATTGATCCTTTTTTAGAATTAATTAATCTCGAATTAACAAATGAAAACAGAACTACATACTCATTGTATTCATCTATTATGGGATTTATTTTTACTTTTATATTATATTATTATCGTTTTACATATTCATCAGAAAAATCATTAACATCATTGGAAATGATATTTTGAGGAAACGAAACCATTATATTTGCATATAATCGCGCCAAATAAGTTGACGCACAAAATCTTTATTTGATTTAAATTTTTTATATACTTCTCGAATACTAATACAACCAAATTTAATATACGCGATAAATTCTGATGTTTTTTTATTCAAATTATTTCTTGTATTCTCATATTGTATTTGGATAGGTACATCATCATTTAATTTATTCAGCGCCTGTTCACGACCACCATATACTTCTGAATATGGGAAATTGTCAGTGAATTTATGTAATGCCAAATCAAAAGGCATTCGTTTAGAATAAGAATCTATTTCCTTATTTTTTGCGAAACTGATGTTTTTATCCAAAGAGGTCTCCGTGAAAGTCGTTTTAATTGCGTGTTCGTAATAAGATGTGAAATTTTGGTAAGGTTCGCCGCTACCATTAAAAATAGTTCCTGGCGGATTTAAATAATAATCGTGGGCACATACCATTTCTATTTTCATTTTTTCACACAATTTTTCGATTTCTTTATCGTGTTTAATTGCGTATCGCGAATAATCGTGATTAAAACCAATGATATTAATATTCAAAGACGTGATTAAATCTTCAATAATTGTAGTATTATCACCGTAAAAAGAATATAAGTTTCCTCCCTTTTCTTGTATTTTTTTGGAAAGGTCTTGTAATGATTCAATCATAAACATAACAATATCCTTATATTTATATTTATTTTTTGAGTCAGTTAGTTGTTCTGGTCTAAAAATAAAAACAGTATATATATTTTTACATTTTGAATGAAGTAAATTTAAACTTGTATTATCGTTAATTCGTAAATCTCTGCGAAATATAAACAATCCATTTTCAATCATTATATTAAATAAAATTAAATTAATATAATATTAAAATGAAATAGTAGAGTCTATTAATATATAATATTTTCCATTTATATATATTTTCCATTTATATATATTTTCCATTTATATATATTTTCCATTTATATATATTTTCCATTTATATATATTTTCCATTTATATATATTTTCCATTTATATATATTTTCCATTTATATATTTATATTTATATATATATATATATAAATGGCGAATAGTATAATGACAATCAATGGATTAAAGAATAATTGGGGTGCAATTTCATTTATTATAATTGGATTAATAACTTTTATTGGATTTTTTAAAGTTTTAGGTATAAATTTAAATATAAATAATAAAAATAAAGTTGTTACAAAAGTGATTACAGTTGAAGGATTTGACACAAAAGACGATAGTGAAGATGCAATAAATAATGAAAATGATACAGAAAATACAAATAATAATATTTATAGTGATGGATTATGCGATAAATATGCTTCTCAACCGCATATATTGAATAAACAATGTAATGCTTTAACAGAAACAAATTGTAAAGCAACGAGTTGTTGCGGGTGGTTAAATAATGAATCATGTGTATCAGGTGATGAATCTGGACCGACATTTCAATCAAATAATGGAAAAGAAATAAATATAAAAAAATGGAATTATAAACAATAAAAGATAACAATATATTTACAATATAAATATGAAGTATTTTAATTAAAAATTGAATCTGATTAATTAATATAATTATATTACACCTATAACATCATATCTTTGTGAATAAATTTAAAATGAGTCAATCTACTGAAAACATTATTATGTCTATTAATTCTACGGAGGGAATTAACGCGAAGACAATTTCGCCAGAAACAGCATCAACAATTGAAACAACCGAATGTGAAGTCTGTTATGAAAAATACAATAAAACAATTCATGCAAAAATTATATGTGAATTTAGTGACTGTAAATATGAGGCATGCAAAACTTGTGTGCGCACATATTTACTAGGGACAATATCAATGCCGAATTGTATGAAATGTAATAAAGTTTGGTCAGAAGCGTTTATTGTATTAAATTTGAATCAATCATTTGTTAAAACTGAATATAAAAAACATAGAAAAGAATTGTTGTTAGAACATCAGATTAGTCGTCTGCCAGAAAGTATGGGTTTAGTGGAAAATTATAAACTATTAAAAGCAGAAGAAAACGAATATAAAAAAATAACAAACCAACTTTTAGAATTAAGAAAATTTGAGAATGATTTAAAAAATAAATCTTTTGCCCAATATAATAAAATTCAACGACTTATAAATGATAAAACTAAAAAAGAAACAAAACGGCAATTTATTATGGCATGTGCGAATAATGATTGTCGTGGGTATTTGTCAACCCAATACAAATGTGATATTTGTGAATTATTTACATGTTCAAAATGCTTTGATACGAAAAATGACACACATATTTGTAAAGAAGAAAATGTCCAAAGCGCCGAATTAATCCGCAAAGAAACAAAACCATGCCCTAAATGCGGATCACGAATTTCTAAAATTGACGGTTGTGACCAAATGTGGTGTACAGAATGCCATGTAGCATTTAGTTGGATTACAGGCAATATTCAAAATGGAACAATTCATAATCCTGAATTTTACCGTTATATGCAGACTACTCATGGGTTGGGTGGTGCGCCGCGTAATCCTGGGGATGTTATTTGTGGAGGAATGCCTGGACATTATGAAATGAGAAAAATTTTATCTAAAATTTTAGATAATAAAAATGACATACAATTAAGAAAAAGCGTAGAAGAAAAAAGAATAGAAGAAGATAAAATCATGGAATTTAAAAACAAAATAGAGTTAATTCATCGTAATTTAATTCATATTTCACAATATGAAGTAGACCGATATCGTGCAACAGTGCAAAATTTAGATAACTTTGAACAAGAAAGAGTTAAATATTTAGTGAATGAAATAACGAAAAAAGAATTTGCCACAAAGATTTATAATAATGATGTAAAGCGAAAAAAGGAAACAGAGATTCTTCATATATTTGAATTGGTTACAAGTATTACAATTGATTTATTCAGGTCGATTAGTCTAAGTAAAAATGTTGAAGAAATATTTGTAAATGAAGTAAAAGGGTTTCTCACTGAAATGAGTAATTTAAGTGTGTATTGTAATGCTCAACTACAAAAAATCAGTTCTACTTATGGTTTGGTTGTTCCTCAATTCACAACAACATTTACAATCAGCAATAAAAAGTTTTCAATCAAAGGAACTGAAATTGTTAAAAAGGAAAAGAAACCAGAAACTGTTTAATATATTTAGTGAAAAATTGATATATATATAAACAATATTATATTAATATATAATAACATATTTATTAATTCATAATGTTAATTCCAGTAAAATGTTTTACTTGTGGCAAAGTTTTGGCGGATTTGTATCAAGCATATTTGCGGATGGTACGTGAAAAAAAGATTAAAAACAATATGGAAGTGGATAAAGTAGTATATTTAACAAAATCTAATGTAGATAAAACAATCGAAGGCGAAACATTAGATAAACTTCAATTAAATAAAATGTGTTGTCGTAGGCATATGTTAACTCATGTCGATATTGAATAGAATAATAATTATTTTATAATTAAATCGCAATAATCATTAATAAAATTATATATTTTTATTTTTTATTATTTTTTATTATTTTATTTTATTTTATTTTTATTATATATAAATAAATAGTTAAAATGAGTATGAAATGTAAAAGAAGGACGAGGAATAAAAGAAGTGGCGTGAAGTGCAAAAGAAGTATGAAAGGTAAAAGAAGCAGCATGAAATGTAAAAGAAGTTATAAGAAAATCCGTAAAACATATAAAAAAAATAAAATACAAAAAAGAAAGTATCGGGGCGGTAATATATCATGGTATGGTTCTGGTGCGTTAAACTCATCACTTGTTTCAAGCACAGTTCCAAAATTCAATAATGATATTATTCAAAATCCAATGCCTTCAAATAAACAATTTTCAAATAAAAGAGGAGGAGGGTTTTTGACTAGTCTTATGCCTCAAGATTTAGTTAATGTTGGACGTTCTTTAACCGGCGGAATTGAACGCGGAATGAATAGTTTTCAAGGTGTTTCCCCGTCTGATTCTACTTATTCATTGCCAACTAACCAACCAAGTATTATAAGAGATATTCAAAGACAACCTTCTATTAATACAACAACTATGGATATTAATAAAATTTATACAAATGCTGGAAATAATGTTGCAAATTTATAAATAATTTAGCAATTAAATAATTTAGCAATTAAATAATTTAGAAATTAAATAATTAAATAATTATTTAATTTAGAATTTATGATTTTGATTTAGAATTTATGATTTTGATTTAGAAATTATCATTTTGATTTAGCAATTATCATTTTGATTTAGAAATAATCATTTTGATTTAGCAATTATCATTTTGATTTAGCAATAATCATTTTTGATTTAGAAATTATAATAATCTTATAATAATAGATTATTGTATTATTATAATATATATTTTTCTGTATATATATTATAAAATGACGAAAATTTTAGATACGATAAATAAATTATGCAAACCTGCTTATGTTTATTTAGTTATTTCTGTTATTGGTATGATTTTTTTAATCTTACAAAATATGGGTAATACTTCTAAATATTGCGTAGGAAATTTCAACTGTAAGGTTCCCCATAATGGATTTGTATTTTTAGGACAAGCATTATATATTGCTGTATGGACGTGGGTTCTTCATTACATTTGCAGAAAGGGATATAAAAATCTTTCATGGGTTTTAGTTCTTTTACCTTTCTTTGGGTTTTTCATGACTATTATTGGTTTAATATTTCTTCAGGCAAAAAATATTATCCAATAAACTATTATTAATATAGTATACTATAATTTACATTATAAAATTTAATAACTACTACAAAAATTATAAATTTTGTTTTTATCTATTAATTAATAGATAAAAACAATAAAATAACTCATAATAAATAATAGATAATAAATAATAGATAATAAATAATAGATAATAGATAATAAATAATAGATAATAAATAATAAAGGTCTAAAAAAATTATACTATTAATATAATATAATGAATGAACAATTAACGTGGACTATTATAGATAAATATTTTAATGATAATCCATTATCATTAGTATCACATCAGTTAGATTCTTATAATAATTTTTTTAATGAAGGAATAAAACAAATTTTTAAGGAGAAAAATCCAATTCATATTATGAAACAACAAGATTCAAAAACAAAAGAATTTAATCTGAAATGTAATTTATATTTAGGAGGAAAAGAAGGAACTAAACTATATTATGGAAAACCAGTTATATATGACGATGACCGTGAACACTACATGTTTCCAAATGAAGCCAGATTAAGAAACATGACATATGGAATTACTATTCATTATGATGTTGATGTTGAATTTTTTGTAAAAGATGAAGATGATCAAGAAATAACTACACATCTTATCACTTTAGATAAAATTTTTTTAGGACGTTTTCCTATTATGTTAATGTCAGATTTATGTATTTTAAAAGGATTAGACAAAAGGGTGAAATTTGAAATGGGCGAATGTAAAAATGATTATGGCGGGTATTTTATTATTGACGGTAAAGAAAAATGTATTATATCACAAGAAAAATTCGCAGATAATATGTTGTATATAAGAGATAAAGCATCTGATATATATACACATTCTGCCGAAATTCGATCTGTTTCAGAAGATGCATCAAAACCAATACGTACTTTATCAATAAAAATAGTAGGTCCTTCGCCTACATTAACTAACAATCAAATTATTATAAATATCCCCAATGTAAGAAGTCCTGTTCCTTTATTTATTTTAATGCGTGCGTTGGGAATTGAATCAGATAAAGAAATTATTGAATATTGTTTATTAGATATGGAAAAATACAAAAGTTATGTTGATTTATTTATTCCATCAATCCATGATGCTGGTCGGATATTTACACAACAAGCAGCTATTAATTTTATTGGTTCATTAACAAAAGGTCATACAGATGCACACGCATTAGAAATATTAACTAATTATTTTTTACCTCATATTGGTGAAATGAATTTTCAAGATAAAGCATTTTTTATTGGTTATATGGTTCGCGAATTATTAGGTGTTTATGTAAAAGAAAATAAAGCAACTGATCGTGATAATTTCCGATTTAAACGTGTGGAATTACCTGGAAATCTTCTTTATGATCTATTTAAAGAATATTATACATTGCAACAAAAAAATATTTACCTGAAAATAGATAAAACTTATTTCTATAATCAAGGGTTATATAATGATAAAAGAAGTTTTATAAATTTAATTGAAAATAATTATAAATTATTTTTTTCAGAAAGATTAGTTGAAAATGGATTTAAAAAAGCATTTAAAGGAAATTGGGGGTCTGAATCTCATACAAAAAGATTAGGTGTTGTTCAAGATTTGAATAGACTGAGTTACAATTCAGCAATTTCACATTTACGAAAAATCAGTCTTCCTTTAGATTCAAGCGCAAAAGTAATTGGTCCACGATTAGCACATACATCACAATGGGGTATTATAGATCCAGTAGATACGCCTGATGGTGGCAATTGTGGATTACATAAACATATGGCAATATCATCTCATATTACAACCGGTTCTTCATCATATCCAATGATTAGATGGTTAAGAATAAAAGCAAATATGAAAATATTAGCGGAATGTACACCTTACATTATTTCTACAATGTGTAAAATTATTGTAAATGGAAATTGGATTGGGGTTGTTTCTGAACCAAAAGAAATTGAGTTATTATTTAAAGATTATCGTCGCGTGGCATTAATACCTATTTTTATAAGTATTCAGTGGGATATTGCAAAAAATACATTATTTATCTATACTGATTCTGGTCGTTTATGTCGTCCTATTTTTTATATAAGAAATGATGGCAAACCGAGTTATGAAAATAATTCAGTATTAGAAAATATTGGTAATAATAAATTTACGTGGGACCAGTTAATTACTGGTTTTGGAAAAAAGAAAGATGATAATTTTATATATAAAAATTATAATTTGTATAATAACCCATCTGACTTATACAATGTTACTGATATTAAAGAGTTAAAATCATCAAATGCGATTATTGATTATATTGATACTTCTGAAACTGAATCGGCATTAATTGCGATGTATCCTGATTATTTATCTGAAAATAAGCATTACACTCATGTTGAAATACATCCTTCATTTATGTTAGGTGTCATGGGTAATCAAATTGTTTTTCCAGAAAATAATCAATTGCCACGTGATTTATTTGCATGTGGTCAAGCAAAACAGGCAATTTCATTATATCATTCGAATTTTCAAACACGTATGGATAAAATGGGTGTTGTTTTAAACAACGGGCAAGTTCCTCTTGTAAAAAGTCGTTATTTACAGTATATAAATAATGAAGAACATCCTTGCGGCGAAAATGTAATTGTCGCGATTATGTCTTATAATGGATACAATGTAGAAGATTCTATATTATTTAATGAAGGCGCGCTTAAACGTGGATTGTTTAGAACAACTTATTATAGCATGTATGAAAGTAAAGAAGAAAGTTCAAAAGTAGCAACATCGCGTGTTGATACGCGGTTTGTGAATATAGAAAAAGAAAATGTTATTGGATTAAAACCTGGTTATGATTATTCGGAATTAGATGAATATGGATTAATTCGTGAAAACACACCATTAGATGAGAAAATGGCATTAATTGGAAAAGTAAATACCAATTTAGAAGAGCCTGATATGAGTATTGATGCGTCTACTTTCCCCAAAAAAGGGCAACTTGGGTTTGTTGATAAGACCTTTCTAACTGAAGGTGAACAAGGGTTTCGGATTGCTAAGGTGCGTGTCCGTAATGAGCGCGTTCCTATGATTGGTGATAAGTTTTGTAGTCGATGCGGTCAAAAAGGTACGGTAGGTATTATAATGCCAGAAGAAGATATGCCGTTTACTGCTGATGGACGAAGACCTGATATTATAATTAATCCGCACGCAATTCCGTCGCGTATGACTATCGGACAATTGGTTGAAACTATAATGGGTAAAGCATGTAGTATTTATGGTGGATTTGGGGATTGCACTGCTTTTGTAAATAAAGGACCCAAAAATAAAACATTTGGCGAATTATTAACAAACGAAGGGTTTCATTCAAGCGGAAATGAAATATTATATAACGGACAAACCGGTGAACAATTGCAATCAGACATATTTATTGGTCCTACTTATTATATGCGTCTTAAACATATGGTAAAAGATAAAATAAATTACCGTGCGCAAGGACCTAGGACAGTATTAACCAGACAACCAGTGCAAGGTCGCGCCAATGATGGTGGTCTAAGAATTGGCGAAATGGAACGTGACGGGTTAATCGCACATGGTGTTACAAAATTTTTACAAGAATCAATGTTAATACGTGGTGACGAATATTTTATGGCAATCTGTAATAAAACCGGTGCAATCGCAATTTATAATGATAGCTATAATTTATTTTTGAGTCCGTTTGCGGATGGTCCTATTAAATTTAATGGAACATTAGATGATAAAATGAATATAGAAAATATTACAAAATTTGGTCGTTCATTTAGTATTATTCGCATTCCTTATACGTTCAAATTATTATTACAAGAATTACAGTCAATGAATATACAAATGCGTCTTATTACCGAAGAAAATATAGAACAATTAACAAATATGACATTTTCTGATAATATGGACAAGTTATTAGGTAATAATAAACCTACACAAGTAAAAAATAGACAACCCAAAATGATTGACCAAAAGAGTGTTATGAAACAGTATCCCTCTATGGTAATTCAAATGATACGCGTTGGCGAAGAAAAACCAACCAAGGGCAATTATAAATTAATTGCAAATGAATTTGTGAAGTTTAAATTGCCAACTACGGCAAGAGGAAATATACCGGCATTATTATCTCCAGAAATGAAATTGTCTATTACGAATTTAGACCGTGAATTTGCGGTAATTCATCGCAATGTAAATGATAATAAGGATAAATTAAATAATATACCTGAACAAGAGTTTATTCAATTATCATCAAGTTTGGATTTGTATGGTGGTCTTCGTCGAGAATTTCTAAATAAAGGGTTCCCCTTTGCGACAAATGCTTCATTAAAAATGTATGAATTAATAAAAGAAATGAATTTAATTGACTGTAATGAACCTATACGCGCATTTTGTGACGCAGAATTACCAGGTTCGTTTATTGTCGCAATAAATCATTATGTGAAAACAATATGTTCTTCTAGTGATTTTGAAATGCCTTATGGATATGGAACAGAACGGTATTTGGAAACACCTCCTCTCCGCTTTGACTGGGTGGGTAGTTCTTATTATCCAGAAGCAGCATCAAAAGAAGGTGATGAAACTATATTAGGCGATCAATATGGATTTTACGCAAATAATCGCGATAATTGGTTGATGGGTCCTAAACCAAACGCTATGCCCGAAACATCAGGAGATATAACTGGTGATATAACGAACGGCAATGTAATTAAATTATTAACTGCTGCTGTTCATAAACGTTTTGAAGATACGGGGGGCGCTACAATTGCGACAAGTGACGCAGGTATTGATGTATCCGCAGATTATTCTAGTCAAGAAAAAAATACCGCATTACTTAATTACGGGCAAATTGTCGCGGCAATTCTTTCATTAGCGCCGGGAGGGCATATGGTAACCAAACAATATACATTTATTCATCCTTTCAATCGGTCGGTGATCGCATTAGTGTCATTCTTGTTTGAAGAATCATATGTCGTGAAACCAGTTACAAGTAGACCAGGCAATTCTGAAATCTATTTAGTTGGAAAATATTTCCGTGGAATAGATGAAACATTAACAAATGGATTACTTAACCGTTTTATGGCATACGCGGAAGGTTTAACACCAGTTGATGGGGCACCTTTATTTAATCCAAACTCATATGTAGATATAGATAATGAGTTGCTTAAAGCAGGAAAAAAAATCCACAATGAACAACAAGTTGAATTTTTGAAAGAAATGGATGATGTATACAATAACAAAGAATATCCACAAAAAGAATTATCACAAATATCGCAACATTTACAAAAAGAATGGTTAGATAAATATCCGGTTTTACCTATCGAAAAAGAAGATTTATTAAACTGGAAAAAAAAACCAACGGCAACTATTTATAATACAATTGCAAATATAATACCTGATACTGTAAGTAACACATTAAATGATGCTGTTGCCGCAATTACAAATGTTTTTTCAAGCGAATCGGTTCCTCCTCCTCCTCTTCCTCTTCCTTCTCCTCCGGTGGCGGACGTTCCAGTGCCGACACCTATGACTGAAGAAAATGAAGCAATAATTACCGAAAAAATTATTAATACTAGCGATGTTTCTGTTCCTGAAGGAATTAATTTTTTAACAAATGTAGAAGATAACCCTGACAAGGAAGAAGAAGAAAAAGAGAATGAAGAAGGAGAGAAAAAAATTATTACTATTTAAATTAAATTAAATTAAATTAAATTAAATTAAATTAAATTAAATTAAATTAAATTAAATTAAATTAAAAAAAAAACAATAAAAAACGATTCCTTCGCCAACTTGATACGGTAATAATATAAAAGTATTTCAGTTTTTTGAAATAATATTTTTTTAAATCATAAAAAAAACAATTCTGTTTTTCTTTTTTTATAATTTATTTAATTGTCGTCTTCTTCTTCCATCGATTTTATGTGAATCTATAAGTTAAGTTATAATTTACCTGCGACGACCACCAATGTTTTGTTTAGTTATAATTCTGCGCGGCAAAACATTTTTTATTAAAAATTGTCGTTTTGGTTGTTTTGGTTGTTTTATATAAGACATATCAATTAAATCGTAAATCTTAAATGTTTCTTCTTGATCCTTTTTGTCATCGGTCTTTATATAATGATTAATACGATCTATCGCATCTTGCGCATCATATGATATTCCGTGTAATATAGTGAACTGATGTTCAAATAATTGAAGCATATAATTATCGTAATGTATATCACGGCGACAATAACAGCATCTGTAATTAGGTTCTTCGTCGGGGTCATCTATTGAGTCATATGCGGTTTCTTCAATTTGGTCCATCATTTTCTGAATACAAGCAATATGAAATACTTTGCTGCATGGTTCTCCGCAAATAAAATATGTTTTATTAATTTTTTTATAGCAAATAGAACATTCTAAATGAATGCATTCATTTTTAATAGAGCGCATTAACTTCATGTTACTTTTTTTTATGTTAAAACTCATCTTCGTTGTATTCGTTGTATTCGTTGTATATATTGTATTTATTGATAGTGTAAATGTATTTCAATTTTATCTAATATAAACCCTTGAAGATTTAAAACCGCACCTTTTTATATTTTTCTCAAAATAATATAGAGGAGTAAATATAAGAGAGAATATTATGAAATTTCTGCCGTTAAATATTATTTAAATAATGATAAAGGAGATGGGTATAAGAAACTGAAAATATATTAGAACACACATTTATAGGTTTAATAATCTATAACTTCATCTTCGTTCATTTCTAAAAATGAATTAACATTTTTTTCAAGGTATATATTCAAATTTTCAATAAATAATTTTATATCATTTACTTTAATTAATACACGTTCTCTTTTAATTTTATCATTTCCACATATTTCTAACTCTTTACTAATATCATAAAAGTAATCTGATATATATTGTGGCAGTTTTTCATTTTTATTTAATTCTTCCATAGTAAAATTTATACTACTTTTATTTTTAGGTTTATTTGTATAACAATATTTATAAAATTTATATATTAATTCGTGATGTTCTGAGTATGTTGTGAATAAATAATTTTTTATTGATTGTTTCATTGATGTATCATTTTTATCTATATTTAATTCATAAAATATTGGTTCTACAGAATCTAATGTTAGAATACAAGTGTATATTTTTTTATTATTATATCTATTATAATTATTTTTATAATCAGAAGTGCAATTTAATATCATAAAATTATTTAATATTGACTCACACATTATATTATTAAAATTTAGTTCGTTAAATTGTGGTTTAATTATAAAATAAATGACATGAGTTGTAGAATATCCTATTATAGTATATTCATTCATTATTGTAAAATTTTTATTTTTCTTTCCAAAAAATATTTTATGAAATATATTATATTTCATATTTTTAATTTTTAAATTTTCAGTTATGTATTTTTTATAATTGCTGTATGTTGCCTTAATATGTTCTACACTATTGTAATGATTTTTTATACTTTTTCTTATTTCATCATATAATTCATGATCATATAATTTCTTATTAATTTTAGATTCGTTAAAACAATTATGACAAATACATTTATTTTTTTCTGTATGTTCTATATCTATTTCATCAGAACAAGAATCATAACAATACATAATAGAATAAATATCCATTATTGATATATCAGAATAAAAACCATTGTCAATTAATTTAATCATAAATAATAATACAACACATTCCAACGGACATAAAGGGGGCAATTTATTTATTCGTAAATATTCTATTATTTTACTTTGAATATTCACCATAATATCTTTAAGAATATTTGTATATTTATAATAGTTGGTGTTTACATTTGTATCAAACAATAATAAAGGTATTTCACGATTATTTAATCCTTTTTTATTGTTATCATCTATTTCTCTTAATTTTTTATTGTATTCTCCATACTTATAATAAAATATAGTTTTGGTTGATAAATTTTTTAAAATAGTAATAAACTGGTCTTTATATTCTTGATTTTCTATTACTTCATTTTCTATAATATTTAACATAAAATTATATATCAAAACCCCATAACGAACTATATGATGTCCCCAATCTATTATAGATTTTTTGTCTTCATTCTTAGGTAATAATTTTTTATAATTATTTGGTTCTATGATTTTATCGTTTATTTCATTAAATATATCATCATTATTATTTATGTAATTTTGCACTTTTGAAAATTTATTATGACACTTTATACATTCTAATCGTGGTTCTATTTCTGGGTCTTCATCAATACCTAATTTTTTAAATCTAATACAAATATCATCATTATTTTTTTCAATACCTATATAAATTGATTTTTTTTGCCTTGTTATTGCTACATGTAATAATGAGTCATAAACTAAATTACATTTTTTTTTACTAAATATCGTAAGTGCTTCTTCTGTAATTCCTAATACAAACACTACTTCACATCCATTTCCTTTTGATGCATGTATAGATAATATCCTTGATGCGTTTTCAGATTCTTTCAAATTTATTGATTTACCTTCATCTGATTTATGTAAATATACATATTTATAAAACTGATTATCGTTAATTTTATCTTTCCAAAACTCATTGTGTTTCAATACTTCTTGATAATCAGTATTATTAAATTTATTAATCCAATAATTTTGGATTCTTATTTCTAACATAGATGCGAATATATTTTTTGATAACATTGGAAATATAAACATGAAATTATTTGGTAGATATTTATACTTATTTATTTCTTTATCCATAAATGATATAATTTTTTCAGTAACTCTATCTATTTTAGGATAGTTAAATTCGGTTGCGTATATTTTAGGAACTTCAAAAATATTATAAGGAATAATACTATTTTCATGAGTATATTTACTACACCCATCACATATTTCGGTAATTGGAGGTAATCCGTATTTTTCAAAAGGGATAACACCATTTACAAAATTAATAAAATGTTTATTATGAAAACGCATAACTTTATTTATACCATTACTTCTTTCAATATGAGAATCTAAATTATTTACATCAATATATGTCTGAATATTATGTTCTCCCCATATGCTTTGTAATTTATCTCCAATAACATAAACATCAATATTTGTATGAGTTATTATAGTATTAAATGCTTCAATATATTCTTCGCCTAAATCTTGTGCCTCATCAATAACAATTAAGCATTTTTTATTAAGAGATGGTCTTTTTCCAGCATAATTTATTTTACTATCTTTTGTTGAAATGAATCCATTTCTAATAGTTTTAACAATTCCCTTAAAATAATCATTATGTTTTATAATTTTATTTTTATCAACAACTGCATAATTAAACGAATCAATTGTTCCAATTATAATTACTATTTCCTTATTTGTATGCTTGTTCAGATAAGATATTTTATATTGTTTTCCTTTATTATCATCATTTTCTACACTTTTTAATTTATTTAATTGTCCTCTTTTCTCTTGTTCTTTTAACTCATTATAAATAACTTCTTTTGCGGTATGCATTTTTGTAAGATAAATATATGTTTCTTTCTCAATAAATAGTTTATCAGTTTGTATAAGTTGAATACTTTCATATGTTTTACCGCAACCTGCTCCTCTCTGATTAAAATATATGATGCCTTTTTCTAATTGTTTTTCAAGAATAATTTCTTGATTAATACAATCATCGCAAGTTGTATCACGACTACATTCTAATTCTATTGGTGTTTTTATTGTTTGTAACATAAAAGTTTCTATTATATTTTTTGCATCTAATTCAAACCATGGTTCAGGTCTATTTTCAGGTAATGTTTTATGTGTATAAAATATTTCAAATATACATAGTATTTCATTATCTTCTGTGTATGCTATATCTGCTATTTTTACTCCATTATATTCAAATCTATATTCAATTATAATTGACGATTTTTCTGAAACTTCTGGAATAGGATAATAATATAATATTTTCTTACATTTATTACATTTGTTTTTAATTGTTAATTGTATTTTATTTTCAAGAATATATTTTAATACTAGTTTTGCGTTTTTATGAATTTGTGATTCATTTGGATTATTGTAGAAATTACATTTTATATCTTCTTTCGAATGTGCGAAATGATGAACCCTTATATTACCTTGACGAATAATAACATCATTCCCACAATCAATACATATAAACTCATCTTGTTTATTTGCATGTGATGGGGTTGTATATTGATTCGTTTTTTTATTAATTGCACCTAATCTTGTGAGGTTGGACATCTTATATTTATTATATGTAAATAGGTTTTATATTATTTTTTTCAATTATTTAATTAATTCGTTAATTACTTAAAAATAAAATATTAAAGTTGGATTAATCAACAAAAACAATTTATTATTCCTGTAAAAACATTCAAGAAAAATTTATATTACGATTTACATTGTATTCCTATGGATTATTTCCCATGTATGATACGAATGCGATACATAACAAGGAAAGACCAAGTTATTTATCAAGAAGCAATAATTTATCAACTGGTTTAGACGGATCAGTAAAACCAAAATTTACATGCCTTGAAATCGGCAAACCTTTTTGATTTTTTATTTCACCAAAATGTGCTGTTTTAAATCTTCAAGGATATAAATCATTCAACACGAGCAGTTTTCGTAATTTTTTTTAATATTATTATAATTATTATAATATAATATAATATAAAATTGAAATAAAAATAATTTTAGATAATAATAATAATATATATATAATTCAATAATAGGAATGGCAACTCAAAGTAGCAAACAAATCGAACAAATATATAAAGCACGTAAAACAATCATTTCTTTTTTAGGAAATCAAAAATATAATGTAGAAAATTATTCTAATTTCAGCATCCATGAAGTGAATTCAATGATTCAGCAGGGCAATAATACCGAAAAACATCAATTAGATATGTTAGTATCCAAAGAAGATGATACAAAAAAGGCATATGTGAAATTTCATTTAGGCAAAACACTTCGTCCACAGAATATATATGAATACATTGATGATTTATTTAATTTAGAAGAAATTTTAACAAAAAAAGACGATTTAATTATTATTATGAAAGATGAACCGAATGAAACCTTAATTAAAATGTTACAAAATATTTGGGCCCAAGATGAAATTTTCATTAATGTATTTAATATTAATCGGTTACAATATAATATATTGAATCATAGTTTAGTTCCTCCGCACTATTTATTGACTAAAGAAGAAGCAGATGAAATAAAAAAAAAATATTATATTAGCAATGATATAGAAATGCCAGATATTTCACGTTTTGGACCAGTCGCGCAAGCAATTGGAATGAGACCAGGAGATATGTGCCGGATTACTCGCCCAAGTAAAACATCAATTCAAACACTATTTTATAGGATTTGTTCGGCATAATAACTATTTATCAAAATACAAATACAAAATACACAATTTTAATTAATATTATATATAATATTTGATATATATAATACTAATATTCTATATATCAAATATTCTATAAACATGATAAATAAAACAACTACTGATAATGATAACAATTATGATAACCAAATAAAAGAAATTAATGATTTTTTCTATATAGTATTGTCTCAGGTAGTTTCAATATTACCGAAGTACAATACATATCCCGATATAAAAACATATGCGAATGAATTTTCTAGATCGATGAACAATTTAAAAGAAGTGGAAACCCGTATTTTTTTATTAAAAAATGATATTGAAAAGAATTTATCTAGTATGAATAAAAAAACACACCAAATTAATAATGAAATACATAGTTTAGAAAAAAATGTGTCTTTTTTAAAGAAAAAACTCAGTTCATTAAATAATAGTGATAATGCAAGTATTGGAATGTTAAAGGATACAAAAATGTTACATAATCAAGAATATATTGGTAATTTAATACTAATTGGTATAATCATAAGTATTTTAATTTTCTTTTACCAAAATTACATTAAAAAAAAAATTAAATAAATTAAAATTATATTATATTATAAAAATATAATATAATTGATGAGAGTATTAAGTTTTTTTAACGATTTAGGTATAATTCCGAATGAAGGTATCGGACTTGAAAATGATAAAAACCTTTTACAAGGACAAGAATTAATGGAATACAGACGTGGTTATACTCTTGCTGTAAATAATAAATTAACACATTTACAGGAAACGCCGTCACTAAAAGTTGGAACAGTGATAGAAGCATTGTATAGTCCTGAATCATTAAATAATGAATCTAATATTAATATCACTGAATTAACAAATGATGAAAAAGAGTTTCATAAAACCTTAAATAATTATTCAAATACTTATAATATATTATCACATGAATTGTTGGAATCTACTAATAATAATAATAATAAAAATCAGAATAATAATAAAGAACTATTGAGAGAATTGGATAATATAAATAATAAATTAGTTTCTCTCTCGAATAGGATTAGCGAAGATATCGGAAGTATAAAAACTTCTGATGAATTCACAAAAAATCAGATTATAGAGAAACAAAAAGAATTGCGGAATTCAATTAATCGTGTTAATAATCAAACACGAAATATTGGTAAAAGATATGATGAAGAAACATTAATTGGACAACAAGAAACAAGTAGGTTTAATTTAATTTCAAAAAATTATTTTTATTGGTTTTGGTTGTTAGTTTTAATAATTATATTAATTATTACCATAAATATAATGACAAATACTTCGGATGAAGTTGGGAATACTAATATTATTTTTGTATCTATATTACTTGTTATTTATTTTTTATTGAAATAATTTTTAATTAAATTTAATTAAGTTTAAAATAAAATATTAATAATTAATAAAAGAAACCGTCATGGAAAAACATAATCCGACGATTGTAAAAATCAAAAGATTAGAAAAAGAAGTTGAACTATTATTAGCAGAATATCAAGATACAAATAATAATTATATTCGTAATCTAACAAATGACTTGAACCAACAAGCATCAACCGATGCGTCGATTTTAGAATCATTAAATAAACAAATTATAATTTTACTGTCGACTATAAATAGTGAAATTAAAGGTATTTATCCCAAAGGAATCAATAATCAAGATTTAGTTAAATTAAATAGTAACACAATTAAAACATTATCAGAACAACTAAAAAATGATCAAATTAAATTAGAAAAAATGCTACAAAATAGAAGTGATTTAGACGGTAAATATAATAATACTACAATTAATTTAAAATCAAATAAATATCATTATATGTTTTATTTTTTATTGATTATCATTATAATTGTATTAGTTTATAAAGTAATAAGTTCGGATGATTCCAATATTTCTGAAACTATTATTTTAATATTAACTATTATTTTATTATTTTATCATACCGCAATGGGTATTATAACAACAATAGTTGGATATGTATATGGCGCGGGAAAGAAAGTTGTGAATGATTTACATTTATAATTAAGACTTAAACTCAGAATATTATATTATATTATATAAGAAATATAATATAATAAATATGACTGACAAATGTATTATTACGGTTTTGACACCAAATGATTTATTAACATTACAGGGTGCATATAATAATAGAATTATAATTATTAAATTTGGCGCAGAGTGGTGTGGTCCATGTAAAAACATAAAACCAGCATGGAACCAATGGATACAAAATTTAACACCAAATATTATTATAGCAGACATTGATATTGACATACAAGAAAATTTCGAATTATATATGTCACTTAAATCAAAAAAAATGGTGAAAAGTATTCCTATTATACTTGCTTATTATTGTGATATTAAACGCGACAGTTGGTATATACCTGACGATTCAGTTATTGGATGCGATATAAAACAAGTAACTGCTTTTTTTGATAGATGTACGAAAAAGATAAATACATTAATTAAATGAAATATGAAGTATAAAATATATTATAATAAAATATTTCAAGAGAGAAATTAAATTAATCATTTTCATTATATTATTTAGCATTATATGGAGTTATCTTATATTTGATTTTCCACGAAAAATTTTATTTTCCAAATTGAAATTGAAAGGGTTTATTATATATTATTTGCGATAAAGAAATATATAATAAACCCTTTATTTGTTTTATTATAAAATTAAATAAATATTTTATAATAAGTTTTATATATATTTATAATAGATATATAAAATAAAATACCAAAAATGAGTTTTGGAGATTTGGTATATAGTTTATTTAATTCTAAAACAAATAGTATAGGTCAAGAAAATAGTATTTCAATTTCACACGGGAAACAATACAAGAGTTATAAAAATAGTAATATACAAAAAACACAAGGCAATCATATAAAAATCATTAATAATTATGGTAATGATATAGAAGGATTTACAGGTATGATGGGACCAACCAGCGTAAATACAAAAAATCAAAATGAGCAAACTCAATTAGAAGAAAATGAAGATGAATTAAATAGAAAAATAAGTTCTTATGCGAGTTCGCATCGTAATTTAATGGAAAAATCACAGTCTTATTTACAAAATGATAATCGTAAATATGGAAAAAATATATATGCGTTAGAACCCGCAAAATTAGAGGATATTAAACCATCATGGGTTGGATGTTATAAAACAAAAAACGATGGACTGGTAGAGCAAAATGATATGGGAAATAATAATACAGTAAGTACATGTAAAGTGCGTGCATCAGATTTAGGGTATAGCACATTTTCATTAAGAAAAGATGGCAATAATGGCACAAAATGTTATGTAGGAAATAATATTGATAAAGCACAATCAAGCGGTTTAGCAACTCTTCCGGTTGTTTCATATGCTTTTTCTAAAAGTGAAGGCGCGAATATAGGAGGTCTTTTAATGAATGGACAAATTGGCGTATATCAAGACAATATTACTACTAATTTACAGACGGATTTAACACCTGTAAAAAATTGCGATATGTCTATTGGGGGTAAAATTAATACGAATAATACGGTTTCAACGTTCGGTTATAATTGTAATGGAACCGCAGAAAGTATATTTAAACCACCTCCGCCACAACAAGTTCCAGAAATACCGACACCGTCTGGTTATACAAAGTATAATGGTAAAGATTCACCAGGATATTCGTATCGAGCTCCTGATGGAACCCCGATTTCAAAATTGGCGGAAATATGTAATAAAGATAATTGCAGTGGTTTTACTAGTATTGGTGTGATTAAACCTTATATAGTACCTCAAAGTAGATGGGTCGATTTGAAAATCAATGGGAAACCAGTTGATTTATATGTTAAAGACAAAATTACAATTAACATTGATACTTCAAAACAATATCGTTTAAAACATATTAATTCTGGAAATTGTTTGTATAATAATTCAGATGGACGATTTAGTACATTTAAGTGTATTGATTTTAATGACCAATATTGGACGATTGAACCTGTTCCAGGCGAAAAAAATACATTTATGTTTAAAGGTGTTAATTCGCAATATTCTTTATATGCGGATACAAACGGGCAATTTAGCACATCTATATCTGATATAAATAACCAAACACAACATTGGGAATTATTTCCAATAAGCGGACTAACAGATACTTATCGATTTCATAATATAAAAACTAGAATGTGTATGTCTAATAGTGCGGATGGACGATTAAGTACATATTATTGTAGTGATTATAATGACCAATATTGGAAACTTATACCTATTACAGAAGGACCAAAAAAATGCGATCAATATAAAGATACAGATAAAAACTTACCAAATGATTGTTTACAACAAATATGGCGTGAATCAGGATGCACAACAAATATAGAGAAGGTATTTGGAAGTGAGCAACAGTCGTTTTGGAATAAACGAGCAAAGTCTGAGGTTAAAACTGATATGCAGGCATGGGCAACTCTTAAAGACGAAGAACATCAGAGTCGCTGTTATGCACCTGTTCCTGTTATAAAAGTTGGTGCATCAATTAATACTGAATCATTATGGAGTAAACCTTGGGTTCTCATAAATGATGGAACGAACGGAAACTCAATCGGACAAATAAATGATGGAAGTATTGCAGTAACAAATTCTGGCGGAATAACATATACAAGAGCAAATTTATCTGTTCCTTGGAACAGTTATTCTACAAATATTCTTATTAAATCATATATACAATTACAAGATGGCAGATATCTTGGCGTAGGAAGAAATGATAATAAGTTATACATTAAAAATAAATTAACAGATAATTGGAATGGGTATAATAAATCCAGTGTAACAAATAAAAATCCTGTTAGATATATTAAAATATCTTATCCCTCAACTTATTCAGGAAGTTTATGTATACAAATATCTCAACTTGCTGTATATTCAAATGGAGTAAACATAGCACCAGGTAAGACCGTATTCGCACCAAATATATACTCAACCGATTCAAAAGCAACAAATGCGATTGATGGAACATTAACTTCAAAAAGTTATCCTGATATATATCATTCGAATTGTAGTCGTGAAAGTTATTGGCAACTTGATTTAGGAAAAGAATATGATGTAGATAGAATCGTTTATTATAATAGACGTGATTGTTGTTCTGATCGAGCGAATGGAATGTTAATGCAAATATTTGATAATAATATGAATCAAACGCCATTTATACAAGGAAATTTTAATTTAAATTCAGATATGACTCAAACGATAATATTAAATAATACACAAACACCACCAGACCCTTCTACATGCTGTGTTACTTCTATTGTTCAATTAAATAATGGAACAATTATTGGGTCAGGTACAGATTATTATTTATATAAAAAAGTTTCATTGTTTAATAATTGGGAAAAAATTAAATGTCCAAGTGCATGCTGTGTTACATTTATTTCTACTTTATCAGATGGCAACACGATTGTAGGAGTTGGAACAAATGGATATATTTATACAAGAGAAGAAGGTAAAGCTTGGATATTGGTCGATACTTCTATGCGAATGAGTGCGGTAACACAATTAAAAGATGGAACGATTTTAGGATTAAATACGTCTGGTTCTTTATTCAAAAAATAAAAAGAAAATAAATAAATAAAAATAAATAAAAATAAATAAAAATAAATAAATAAAAATAAAAATAAATAATATATTAAAAAATATATTATTTAATATAAATGGCATATAATATTCCTATTGGAAATTGGAGTAAGTTTGTAAAAGAAGCAGTTTATGGAGAAGAAACAAGTAATTATATTGTAGGAAGTAATGGCGGTGGTGATCCTGCTTATGGATGTTATAAAAACTTCACAAGCACATATCAATGCGGTAATGGTCCTACAAAAAATGTAAGCATTACTGGCGATAAAGTAGAAGCAGGAGGTCGCTCTGTAAATTTTGATTGTTCTGCCGAAAATAAAATATGTGGTGGTTTTGTATTAACTTTAGGAGATGATGGTAATTTAATAATGACTGATGTAAACAAAAGTATTGTATGGCAGAGCAATACACAAGCAACTGGATTGGCGTTAGATGAATATAAAGCAACAAATGGGAAATATAAGAGAAATTATTTACTTTCTGGCGAAACATTAAAAATAGGCGAATTTATTGGTTCGCCCTCCGGCAATTGTTATTTAATTATGGTTGGTGGCGGCACTGATTGCTCACAAAACGGTCTTAGTTTAATGTATAATAAGTTAAATTGTGCCTATGATAGTAATACAAATAATGGGTATGGTAATGATATAAATACAAATGGACTTTATTCAACTCAACGGATAAATATTAGTACTTTAGGAAAGGTCGGGTATATTGATAATAAAAATATTATTCACGAATATCCGAAAAATATGACAGAATTAAGTCAAACCTATACACTTATAGGAAATTATGATTCATTGGGCAATGATACCAAACTAATTTCAAATACGACGGTTGATAAATGTAAGCAAGAATGTAATGATTTCGAAGGGTGTGAAGGGTTTGTATTTCAAACTCAATCGAATAAATGCTTTTTAAAAAATAACAATATATACCCAACTGGACTGCGGCAACCAGATTCTAGTCTAGAGTTATATGTCCGTAATAAATCAGTGAAAAATCATTTTTCGTGTGCCAAAGAAATAGATTTTGGAACGTCTTCCCAATGGGAATTGCTTTCAGTAGGAGAAAAAATGTCAATGAATAAATTATGTGAATTAGGGGCAATAACAGAAGAAGAACAAATACAACTATACCAAAAAAATATTGAATTAACAGAATCAGCATCACAGATGCAAAATAGATTAAATACTATTAGTAATGAAAATAATAGTATTGAAAATAATTTTCAAGAAAATAGTAATAAATTAAATACATCATTTGATAATTACAAAAAAATTAGTAATAAAATAAAAAAAAATAATGAAAATTTAGGGAATATAACAGGAATGGTTCAAGATACAGACCTAAAAATGAGCAGTGATAATATGAAATACTTTTTATGGACGAGTATAGCAATTATCATGGCGATTGTAAGTATACGAATGACACGAAATTAAGTTATTTATTTATTTTATTGGTTCATAAAATATTAACCAATTCATTATTTTATCGAATAATATATTATATAATAATATCAATAATAATATTATTACTATTATATAATATATATACAATGAGTGGAAGTTTAACAACAAGTTCATTGGCAAATAGTCAAAATGGTTATAAGGATATATTAGATAATATTACAAACCTTCAAGATTTAGAAAAACAATTATATAAAGAATTAGAATCTAATGCGAGCGTTCAAGGAAATGATAATAAACAATTAGAATTAATAAATAGAATAAATGAAGTTTCTAATATTAGAATTTCTTTATTAAAAACACTTAATCAAACTTCTAGCACTGTACAAAACAGCATTGCTGCTTCAAGAGTTGATTTGGTTGACCAAATGACGTTAATCGGTATGGTTGAATTACAATTAAATCAAGCAAAGGCACAGATGAATCAATCAGATAATATTAAAAATGAAAAATTACGGATGGTTGAAATTAATACTTATTATGGAAAAAGATATCAAGCACATACTGAATTAATCAAGTTATTAATATATATTTCAACTCTTATGCTTATTTTAACAATTTTAATAAAAAAAGAACTTATACCAGATAATATTGGAAAAGGTGCAATGGGTATTGTTATGGCGATTGGTGTATTTTTTTTAGTAAGAAAATTAATTGATATTTATTATCGTGATAACATGGATTTTGATCAGTATGAATGGTTAGATATACCTACTAAAGATCAACAAACTGTATTTGAGTTTAATGAACAACAATTAGGTATGTTAGGGTCTGGTTTGAAAACGGAATATTCAAATATAGAACAAGATGTTACTAATTTTGTAGGGTGTATTGGCAAAGACTGTTGTTCGTCTCAAATGACATATGATGAAGAAAAAAGAAAATGTGTTGATAAAGTTGAAAACTTAAATAAAAATGAATCATTCCTCAGTGGTTCTTTTGGAGCAAATGATTCCATAAATTTAAATCCTGAATCATCGGTTGTAAAACCATTTGGTCCATATGTTAATTTTGCGTCGATTTAATTTGCGTCTATATACATTAAGTGTGTAACTATTTACAATATATAATTATATAATTATATAATTATAAAAATATACAATTATATTAATGAACTCATTATCATCAAATAATAATTTATCGGTAGCAGATATAAAAAATCAAGAAATTATAGACAACGCTCTTATTAGTGCTGGATTACCTCAAAATAAATTAAATGGATTAGTTTCAATGATTAAAGATAAACTTATTTGTGATAGTGCTTGCCAAAAAGAACGTACTGCCAAAGAATTAAAAGAAAACTTAGATTTAGCACAAAATAATCTTAAGAATGCCCCACAAGAATTAGAAACCGCAGAGAAGAATTATTATTTATTTACAAAAGGCACATCTGATTATGATAATATGGTATTAAACCGGAACATAACGAGTTCAAAAAATTTTAAAGAAGAATCAATTAAGCAACATAATGAGAGAATGGAAGAAATCAAAATTTTAAAGAATCAATATGATTCAGATAAAATTTATACTCAAAGAATGAATCAATTAGTGAAATTAAAATTATATCAAGAAAATAAAATAAAAGATTCGATTGACACATATAAATCAAAGGTTCAAACAAATGATCGAAAAGTTGTTTATGAAAATAAAGATATGGATTGGTCTGAAAAAATTAGATTTATTTTAAAAATTGTCTACTATCTATTATTTATTGTATATTTTATTATTAGTGATTATTTCTCTAGTGCGAAATATAAAAACATTAAATTGTGGGGAGTTATTTTAGTTTATTTATTATTTCCATATACGCTTGACTGGCATATTAAAAAAGTATTTGAATTATATAATTATATCTATTATATATTCGGAACTTTAAACGCTTGAATATATTTAACCCTGCGCCTTTTTTCATTAAAATATATGCAATATAGTTTTTATAACTTGTGAAATACAATAAAAACAGAAAAAACTTACTCATAATTTGTCCAATTTTAAATCTTCAAGATTGCGGATCTAATTTTATATTAATATATATAATTGATATATATAAATATATTTATATATATCAATGGATGACATTTTAGATTATGGAAAAGAAAATGTATTGGAGTTTATACAATTTACAATAAAAAATAATAACAATGTAAAAGAAGACATTTTAGACAAAATAAAATATGTTTTAGGATCAGTAGTTGAAGGTGATATTATTGAAGATTACTCATCACAGGGATTTTATTATGAACGTTTATGGGATTTATGTATTAAGTTTGGTGCAACGAATTTAACGTTACCTTCTATCAACGGGAACTTACAAACCTCTCACATTATTAATGAGAATCCAAATAAGATGGCTATAGAATTTCAGTCAAATTGTTGGGACGGAAATAAATTAAATAAAAACCCAGGCGGGTATATATTACAACCAGTTAGGAGTGGCAATTCTGGTGGATATTCAGATATAACTTTTTTAAATCAAAAATATGATGATAAAGGTAATAAAATTGGAGAAGAATTATATTTTATTTCTGTAAAATATTTCAAAGAAGAAAAGGAAATTGGTGATTATGATATTGGTAAATTATGCAGTTTGATAAGAGAACACGAAAAAAAAAACAGAATAATAAAATTATACATTTTTGTTAAAAACAAAAAAAAAGCAATTGAAAAATTTAAAGCACAACATGCTTCAAGTAATATTTTAATTAAATATATAAATCCGGGTGGTAATTACGAATATATTTATGATATTAATGATTTACAAGAAGCATTTTTTAAACTTAAAAAAATATTAGAACAATATGATTATTTAAACTCACCAAGTAGTATTCAGGATTTTGAAAGCAACTATTTGAATGTTTTGAAAGATGTTTTTATACCACGGTTTCATCAAGAATTATTTATATTGAAAATAAACAAATTAATTGAAAATGGAGAAAAAAATTTATTAGTTGGTGCAATTCCACGTTCAGGAAAATCATATATAATGGCAGGAACAATACTTGAATATGTAAAAAAACAAGAACAATTAAATCCAGATAAAAAAGTAAAATTTTTATTAATCACCCCTGCTCCAAATGAAACATTTGGCGAATATGAAACTATTTTTAATAAATATATAGAGTTTGATAAATTAGGAATAGACATTGTTACATATAAAGATGGTGTTAATTCATCAAAAGTGTGTAAACACAAAGATAAACATTGTGTTATAATAATATCAAAACAAAAACTAGGATGGACGGCAGGAAACAATGCTGAAAAAATATTAGTAAAAGACGATAAAGATGTGGAATACGACATTGAGACAGAAGACAATGTGGAAGACAATCTGGAAGACGATGTGGAAGACGATGTGGAAGACAAATATGATAAAGATGTTAAAAATATTAAACAACGCGTAATCAAGTTATTTGATGCAAACCCCGATATAGATATAATGTTTTTAGATGAAGCACATTTTGGAATGAGTACAGAAAAAGCACAACAAATTGTAAAGGTATTGGATAATGCGACTTCAAACACAATCAAGATATATGTTACTGCAACATATAATAAACCACTACAAGCATATGGCGTTAAAAACGAATGTAAACTTACATGGGATATGAATGATATTCAAATAATGCAAAAAATAAATAAAGAAACTATAAATGATAATGCTATAAAAAAACAATTTGGAGACGATATTTACCTAAAATCATTAGAATATTTTGGAGATAAGACCGGTATATATTTGATTGATAAATTTAAAAAGGACTACGCAATTTTTCCGAAACCATATTTAATTACATCTGTGTGGGATAAAGAGTTTTTGAATGTTGAAAAATTAAAAATAGGAGACACTGAATTTGGTTGGGATATGAACAAATTATTTGCTACAGAGGGAAATAGTGATAATTTCGCAAACGAAGAACAAATAAAAGAAATGATGCGTTATTATTTTGGTTATCCAGATAAACAGGAAAATTATGATAAACAAATATTTTATAGAACAAGAGGTATATTGCCACGTATTCGAAAGATTTGTTTAAATAAATGTAGGACATTACAACCCCAACATAAAACAACGCAATTATGGTTTTTACCGATTGGAAGTGGTAAAATTAAAAATAAAACAAAGGCACTGATTAATTTATTAACAAGTTCGAATGAGTTCAATGATATTAAACAAAATTATCATTTTTTTATAGCAGTTGATATTGAAGATAAAACAAAAAAAGGGAAAACAATGAATGGAATTAGTTATATGGGTAATCCGCATAATATCAAAACAGATATAGAAGAAGTAGAAAAGGCAATAAAGGACGGCAAAATAAAAAAAGACAATTTAATTATTTTGGCAGGACAACGGTTGCAATTAGGTATTTCTCTTCGCAATGTTGATATAGTGACATTATGGAATTCTATATCAAGCGCAGACGCGATTTTTCAAATGCTTTTTAGATCTATGACTGAGGTTGATGTCCAACCGTGTGAACCAAATGAATATTGCCAAGAAAAAAAATTTGGATTTATGGTTGACATGAACCCACAAAGAGCATTAACAAACGTGAGTTTATTTAGCGCAAATATTAGTAAAAAAAAAGACACAAATGATATGCAAAACTATCGTCAAATTACAGATTTAATAAATATTGACGAAGATGTATTATACGATAAATACGGGAATGATGAAAAAAGCAGGAATGATTTTGTAAAAGATTTATTTAATAAATTATACGCATCCTGGGATATAAATGTTGAAAATATAAAAAAAATTATTGGAAAATTTACATTTGATATGACGAAATTGGAAGCATTGAAAAAGGCATTTGAAAAAATAAATATAGATAAAAAGAAAAAGACAAAAGATGAAATAGATGAAATGGACGATGATGATGATGAAATGATGAACCCAGGAAAAAAAAAAGAAAATACAGACGAAAAAAAGAAAAAAGATAAAAAGGACACTAAAATAAAGGAAATTAATTTAATTGAAACGGCGAGTGAAATAATAAGTGAATTTATATCTTTATTGAATATTTTTACACTTTATACAGATAACGGTGCCCAATGTGTTTTAACTGATACTTCCAACTCAAATGCACAAATTACACTAATAGATGATATTGATGTTTTGAAAACTTCAGTTTATCAAGACCAAGAAACAAAAGATGTTTTTTTGAAAATATTAAATGGACGTCTATCTGGAAATGTAAATGAACCTTATCCTGAAAATGTCATTGAAGATGTTTTGGACACAATG
>Ga0209390_10002740_pt1 | contig 30079 bp, 15 predicted proteins | sample BON01_FD_187212 | JGI IMG/M metagenome (GOLD analysis project Ga0209390, IMG submission 187212) | Freshwater microbial communities from Lake Bonney liftoff mats and glacier meltwater in Antarctica - BON-01 (SPAdes) (version 2) | ecosystem: Environmental > Aquatic > Freshwater > Ice > Glacier...
CCCCCCGCCCCTCCGCTGCCGAATCCGCCGCCGGCGCGTCCGGGTCCTCCAGCGGCGCAAAGTGCGTGCACCGCTCGAACAGCGCGTCCGACCCGATGCGGCTCGTGTCCACGAAGGCGTCCGCCGCCCGCCGGTGCCCCAGCAAGACGCGATACTCCCTAAGATAGGCGGAAAAAGTGGAGCTGCCTATTCCGGCGAAACGGTCCGCGTTGGCGATGACTAGAAAATCCACTAAAGCCCCCTGCTCGGGGTTCAAGGCGGCGAGCTCCCGCGCGTCCAGGTACAGCTCCTTGTACTGGACGCTGCGCGAGTAGGGCGCCATGAAGGCGAGCATCTGCTCCATCTCGGCCGAGGCGTTGTAAGACAGCAGGCCCGAGGCCGCGTAAACGTCGGTCGCCCGCGAAAACCCCGCCGCCAGGAACGCGCGCGCGTAGGCGCCCAAGTAGCGCGCCAGTCCGCCCATGACGCGCGCCCAGTCGACCGCGTCCTTCTCGAGCCTCAGGTGCGCGCCGTTGTACCGCGGCACGCCGTTTTTCCGCATGCCGGCGATCACCGTGCGCGCCATGCCGACGAGCGTCCGGTTGAAGCGCAGCGCGGCGGCCGCCTCCTGCACCTCGTCCAGGCACGTGAGCGTCATGGTCGCCAAAAAGGGACAGGGGAGGTCCAGGACGACAGGGGTCGAGGCGGGCCAGCCCGCCTCTGCGAGCGCTTGGTGTTTGGCGAGCGCGGCGTCGGCGGCGCGGTCCCAAAGGCGGTGCGCGTGCAAGCTTTGCAGATAAACGTCCGGCAGCTGCACCACCTGCTCCGCCTTGACACCGGGCGGGACGTCGTGCCGCGGAAACGCGTCTTGCGGGTGCATGCAGTCGGGGAAGTCGGCGTAGGGCGGCGCCTCGTGCACCGCGATGCCGTGTTTTTCCGCATAGTGGGCGCGCAGGGCGGCGACATCCAGCAGGGCGCCGGCGGGCGCCGGCGCCCAGCGCACCTCGTTGCGCGCGAGGTCGGTCATGCTAAAGTACTTTGCGAAGGACTCGCGGTAGACCGAGGGGGGGAGGACGACGTCGGCGCCGAGGAAGCCGGCGAGGGCGAAGGCGTTGAGGTGCGCGTACATCTGGTTGAAGAGGCCTGTTGGGTTTTGGTTTGGTTTGGTGGGTTGGTTTTCGGGGGGGGGATGTTTTTTTGTTTTTTTTGTGTTTCGTTTTCGTTTGTGTTTTGTCGTATGTTTTGTTAGTCGAGAGAGGGAGGGGCAAAGGGGCCCGCGTCGACGCATTGGCGGCGTCGTGGGTTGTGGGTTTTCGGTCGGAGAGATGGGGAGACCACCGTGAGCAAGAGCAAAAAAGCAAAAGCGCAAAGACAGAGGGCAAAGCGCGCGCCGCCCTTGCTGCTGCCGCTGCCGCCGCCGGACCCATCGCCCATCGCCCAAACCCCCGCACCCATCACCCGTCAGACCCATCGCCCGATCATCGCGCCCACCAAACCCACCTTGGCACGCCGTGTAGCGCAGCACTAGCGGCACCTTGGCGTAGGAGCGGTGCTCGGCGCTGCCCTTCTCGGCGTAGTGCTGCTGCGCGGCCTCCGAGGTGCGCAGGCCGGCGGCGCGGAGGTCGGGGTAGCGGAGGAGGTAGGCGCGCCAGTCGAAGTCCGCGGGCACGGGCATGCGCACTTCGGACGCTGAGGCCAAGGAGGCCGCGCCGCCGCCGTCGGCGCCGCCGGCATCGGCGGAGGCGGCGCCGCCGGCATCGGCGCCGGCGCCGGCGTCTGTCGCTCGCGCTGCTCCAGCTGCTCCTGCTGCTCCTGCTGCTGCTGCTGCTGGGGGTGTCGCCCCTCCGCCTGCTCCCGCTCCTCCTGCTGCTGCTGCTATTGTGGCTGCTGTGTCTGTGATTGGTTGGAGGGGTGAACCGGGGATTTGGGCGGGCGTGAGCAAGGCGGGGGGGAGGGGGAGCGAAAAGGAGCGACTCGCCCTTGTATCGCTCGATCGCGCCCTCTGTCGACCACTGGAGCGCCGCACACTGAAAGGCCAGGCATCAATGGCGGTCGGTTGCCCGGCGCCACGATCACCAGGCGCAAACGACCCCGTCGGACGCGCGCGCCGGCGGGTAGAGGGGGCGGTGGTTGGGGGGGGGAGCTGCGGCTCCCCTCCTGTCTCTCTGTCCTTACCTGCTCCAATCAGCAGGCCCCGCTTGGCCGACGCCGTGCGCAGGCTGCTGGCCACGATGGACTGCTCCAGGCCCGACGTCCCCCCGCCATTGGCCGGCGACAGGGAGAGCGCCCAGGCGGTGAGCAGGCACCCGCACAAAAACACTCCTGCGTAAAACAGACACGGCCTGCACCTCCCGCCGCTGCCCCCGCCGCCCCCTCGGCCCGGCGGCGGGCTGGGCGCCGCCGAGGAGAGGCTGCCGTACGACCCGTTGGTGGACAGGGGGATCACGCCCGAGCGCAGGCCCTTGTACGACGGGGAGCGGCGCAAGATTTTGGCGCTTCCCATGTCTTGAAGCCGCGCAAATAATCAAATAATCAGTACGCGCGCGTCATCATTGAGACGAGGGTGGGTAGGTCAGGGAGGGGTGATTACGGTTCAGGTCAGGTGTGCGTGCGTAAGAGTGCGTGCGTTAAGTGCGTGAAAGAATAAGAGAGACTCTAGATTTTGTCGGAGTTCGTCGCACGCCTATTGGCGCCGACGCGCGACCCACCAAAAAAAAAAACCGACTCCCCGCCCAGACTGCTCACTTGCCCTTGTGCCGTGCCCCCAGCTTGCGCGCAAAGTCCTCGACGTCAAACTCGCGCTCGTACTGCGCGTCGTCCCACAGCTCCCCCATGCCGTCGAGCATGTTCTGCAGCGCCGACCGCCGCGCCTTGTTGGCCCCGCCGTCGCCGGCGCCGGCCGCCGCCGCCGCCGCGCTCGCCACGGCGCCGGCCGCGCCGCCGCCGCCCGCGTCGTCGTCGCCGCCGTCCGCCGCCGGCCGCACGGCCGCAGGCCTCCCGCCCGCGCCCGCCATGAGGTCCAGCAGCCCGCCCGTCGGAGGGACGGGGGCGACCCCTGCCTCGTCCTCGTCCTCTCCTGCTCCTCCAGCGCCGCCGGCACCGGCGCCCGCGCCGCCGCCGCCGCCGCCCGCGCCGCCCGCCGCCGCCGCCGCGCCGCGCGCCGCCGCGCGCGCCGCCGCCGCCGCGCCCTCGCCGACCACCGCCTCGGCCACGTCCAGCTTGAAGCGCTGCAGCGTCATCACGCGCTCCTCCACCGTCCCCGCCGTCAGCAGCCGGTACACGGTCACCGTGCGCGTCTGCCCGAGGCGGTGCGCGCGGTCCATCGCCTGCAGGTCGCGTTGTGGGTTCCAGTCGTGCTCCAAGAAAACGACCGTGTCTGCCGAGGTCAGATTCAGGCCCAGCCCGCCGACGTGCGTCGTCAGCAGCAGCACGGGAATGGTCGGGTCGGCGTTGAAGCGCTGCGCCACGCCGAAGCGGCGGGCGGCGTCGACCGAGCCGTCGAGGCGCAGGTGGGGGACGCGCGCGGGGGCGAGGACGTCGCGGGCGACGAGGTCGAGCGTGGCCTTGAGCTGCGCAAAGACGAGCACGCGGTGCTGGTGGCCGCCGGCGGCGGCGTTGGCAGCGCCGCCGCTCCCGCCGTCGTCGCCCCCGTCGGCGGCGGCGTTGGCGGCGGCCTTTGCCCCCGCCCCCCCATCGCCGCCCGCGCCCGCGCCGCCCGGCCCGCCGTCGTCCGAGGCGGCGATAATGCCGCACTGCGTCAGGATGTCGCGCAGGGCCAGCAGCTTGGGCGCGTGCGCGCACGGGTCGCCGCCCGCCGTCGGGCCCGCGCCGCGTTGCAGCGCCGCCAGCGCCTGCGCCTTGGTCGGCGGCGCGGCCGCGGCCGCCGCCGCCGCCGCCGCTGCCGCCGCCGCCGCCCCCTTGGCGCCCTTGCCCCTGGGCGCCGGCGCCGGCGCCGCCTGACCCACCAGGCCCAGGTGCGCCGCGGCGGCCGCGGCGTGCGCCGGGTAGCGCTCCGGGTCGATCACGAGGGCCGGGTGGGAGCACAGGCGGCGCAGGTACAGCAGCGCCTGGAAGACGTGGCCGGGCGGGGCCGGCGCGGACGGGGCGCCGCCGCCGCCGCCGCCGCCCTCGCCCGCGCCGCCGCCGCCGCCGCCGTTGCCCGCCCCGCCGGCCGCCAGCACGGCCCCCTCGACCCCGGCCGCCGCGTCCGACGCGCTAAAGTCGTCGTACAGCGCCCGCTGCAGCGGCGACAGCTCGCACACCACGTCCGTGAGGATCTTGGGCGGCAGGTCGCGCAAGACCTGCGCCTTGGTGCGCCGCAGCACAAAGGGCGCAACCTGCCGCTGCAGCGCCGCCGCCGCCAGCGTGGCGCCCTCGGCCTCGCGCGAGCCCCGGCGGCTGTAGCGCGCGGCGTGCAGCGCGCGCCCGTAGCGCCGCGCGAACTCGCGCTCGGTCCCCAAAAAGCCCGGCATCAGGAAGTCGAATAGCGCCCACAGCTCGGCGGCCGAGTTCTGGATCGGCGTGCCAGAGAGGATGAGTCGGTGCTGCGCGTGCAGGCGGCGGACCGCCTTGGCGCACCGCCCTTTAGCCGAGCGGATCACGTGCCCCTCGTCGAGCACGACGTAGTCCCACTCGAGGGAGGCGGCCCAGTCGGCGTCGCACAGGCTGCTGGAGGGGGGGGGGGCGGAGGGGGGGGCGGGGGAGGAGGAGGGGGGGGCGCCTCCTGCCGGGCCGCCGCCTGCCGGCGTCGTCGGCGCCCCCACTGCGCCGCCGCCGCCGCCGCCGCCGCCGCCGCCGCCGCCGCCGCCCCCGCCGCCCACCGAGCGAAGGCTGTCGTAGGAGAGGACGACGACGTCGGCGGCCTCGAGTGCGCCCGGCGCCCTGCGCTTGGCGAGGCGCTGCGCGGCGGTGCCCGAGAGCGCCAGGGCCGTGAGGTGGCGCGGGTCGACGTACTTGGCGATCTCGTGGGCCCAGTGGTCGACGAGGGTGGACGGGCAGACGACGAGCGAGCGGAGGCGGGCGGGGGCGCTGGCGGCGGCGCCCGCGCCCTTCTTGCCGCCTCCGCCGCCGGCGCCATTGGCGCCGCCGCCCCCCGCCTCGCCCCCCTTGCGCTCCGCCTTGCTGGCCGCCATCGCGCACGTGGCCTGCAGCGTCTTGCCCAGGCCCATGTCGTCCGCGAGCACGCCGTGCAGCCCGAACCGCCGCAGGAAGGCGAGCCAGTTGACGCCCGCCTGCTGGTAAGGCCTGAGCGTCACCCGCACGGGCACGGGCAGCGGCGCGCCGCCCGCCTTTCGCCCGTCGAGCAGCGTCGCCAGAAACGCGCCGTCGCGCTCAAACGCGGCCGCCTGTCGCGCGTCCATGCCCGGGGGCGGGCGCGGGGCGCGGGACCCCGTAGAGCCGTCTGCGCCCCCGGCGTTCTGGGCGCGCGCGGCGTCCGTCAGGGGCAGCAGGGCGACGAGGTCGGCGAAGCAGGCAGAGGCGCGCGCGCGGACAGCGGGCGCAGGGTCTGCCATCCGTCGGAGGGCGGGCACAGCCAGCAGCGGCAAAAAGGGCGCGAGCGCGGGACCGATGGCCGCGACCAGCTGCGCGCAGAGCTCGACGCCGCCCGCGCGCGCGGCGACGGGCCGCGTGCCGTCGAGCAGCGGGACGGCGCGGCGCAGCAAGGGGGGCAGGACGCCGGGCGGGTCGGACGCAGCGAGCGCGGCGGCGCAGCGGGCGGCGGCCAGGCGGACGCCGGGGAGGGGGTGCTTGAGGCACGCCGCCACGCGCGGCAGCAGGGCGCGCAGGGCGCCCGGGCGCAGGGAGGGGTGCAGCGCGGGGAAGAGCACGCGCGAGACCTGCAGCGCGTGGACGACGCCGGTCGGGTCGCCGCCCGGGGGCTCCTCCGAGAGCGATGCGTCGCCGTCGTCCTCGCCGTCGGCAGCGGCGGCGGCGGCGGCCCCCCCTCCCGCAGCATCCGCCGCCGCCCCCCTGCCGTCGGCGTCCATGGGCGCGGGGCCCTCGTCCGCCGGCCGGCCGCCCGCCGGCGGCCCCAGCGCGGCCGCCATCAGCTCCCACGCGGCCGGCAGTGCGCTGAACAGGGCCGGGCCCAGGCGCGCGGCCGTGCCGCGCAGCGCGGCCTCGGCGCCGCGGCGGGCGACGGCGGCGGCAGCCGCATCGGCGGGGCTCATGCTGCCACCGTCCAGAGGGGCCAAGCCCGCCGGCCCTCCCCCCGCCTCCTCGCCCCCCCCGTCCTCGCCTCCGGCCACCCCGGGCGCGGGCGTCTCGCTCGGGTCCCCGCACGCCATGGCCGCCAGGTTGCGCGCCACCTTGGGCCCCGGCCCGGCCGCGGGGCCGTGCCGCGCGCTGCAGCAGCACAGGAGCTCTGCCAGCGCCGCCGCCGCCCGCCGCTGCAGCGCGGCGCTCGGCTCGCGGCGCGCGGCCGCCATCAGGGGCTGTATGACGCCGTTTAGCTTGGCCGGGAGGCTCCCGGACGCCACGACGGCGGCGGCCAGGGCGCCCGACGCCGAGCAGTGCAGGTAGGCCTCGAGGGCGCGCATGCGGGCGACGGTGGCGCCGAGCGGGGCGGCCGCGGCGCGCACGGCCGGCGACGCCGCCGACGCCTCGGCCGGAAGCGTCGACAGGACCGCGGCGGCGCCGTCGGCCGTGACGGACTCGGGCGGGGCGTCGCCCGGGGTGTTGAGCTTGTAGCCCGCGGAGAGGCAGGCGCTCAGCAGGGCCACCAGCTCGCGGCGCATACGGGCGTACCCGGCTTGCGCCTCGGCGTAGGGGGCCGCCGCCGCTGCCGCCGCCGCTGCTGCCGCTGCTGCCGCTGATGCCGCTGCTGCCGGTGCTGGTGCTGCTGCCGCCGCCGTCCCCATCCCAGGCGCGCTCGGCGCCGCCGTTAGCAGCACCTCGAGCGCGCGCGCGGCCAGGGCGGCCGCCGCGGGGGAGAGGAGCGCGACGCGCGCGGCCAGGTCGGTGGCGGGGGGCGGGCGGATCTTGGGAGGGGCGGCGGCGCTCGCCGCCGCGGCGCCGGCGCCGGCGGTCCGCGCGGCCTCCGCCGCCCCGCGCTCGTCGTCGTCCTCCTCCTCCTCCGCCTCCGCCTCTGCCGCCGCACGCGCCCTGAGGCCCGACAGCCACCGCGCGGCGAACGCGGCCACGAGCACGCGGCCCGTGGCCGAGGGCCGGTCCAGCAGGGCGAGCGCCTGCCGGTCCAACTCGGCCGCGGCGGGCGGCAGGGCGGGCGGCGGCGGCGCCGCGCCCCCCGCGCCCGTTTCTGCCGCCGCCGCCAGGGGGGCGGCGCCTCGCCCGCCCGCCGCCCCTTCCCCTCCCCCTCCCCCTCCGCCGGGCAGCGCCAGCCGCAGCTCGGCCAGCGCCTCCGCCGCCGCCAGCCGCGCGCGCGTGGCGCGGTCCTGCGCGTCCGGGCCCGCGCCGGACGCGTCGCCGCCGGGGCCCGCGTCGTCGCCGCCAAAGGGACGCTCCGCGTCGCGCAGCAGGCCCGGGCCCACGTCCGCCGCCGAATCGCGCTGCGCCGCCGCCGACGCAAACGCGCTGCCGCCGAATCGCGCTGCCGCCGAATCGCGCTGCGCCGCCGCCGCCGACGCAAACGCGCTGCCGCCGCCGCCAGACTTGCTCCGCTTGGCCGGCCGCTGCTGCTTGTCAGGCTGCTCGCCGCGGCCGTCGCCGCCGCCCGATCGCAGCTCGGACAGAGGGGCCACGCGCGCGGCGGCGGCCCCGCACGGCGACAGCACGGGCGCGACGAGCAGCGCGGCGTCGGGCGCGGCGCCGGCGGGCGTGGCCGCCAGAGCCATCATGGCGGCGGCGTCGCCGGCCGAGAGCACCCGCCCCAGGGCCTCGGGCCCGCCGGAGCACGCGAGCGCGGCGCGGAAGGCGCAGAGGGTGGCGTGCTGCACGCGCGCGTCGCGCTCCAGCAGGAGGCTCTGGAACAGGAGGCGCAGCGTGGGGCCGAGCACGTGCGGCGGCAGCGGCGGCGGCGGCGGCGGCGCAAGGGCAGAAGCGCCCGCGCTGCCCTCGCCGCCGCTGCCGCTCCCGCGGCCGTCATGTCCGCCAAGCAGGCGCCCGAGGCACTGGACGCACGCCAGGCGCACGGAGGTGAGCGTGTGGCGCAGAAAGGGCCACAGGCGGGGAAGGCGCGAGGAGAGATCGCCGCCGCCGAGGCCGTCGCCGTCGCCGTCGCCGTCTGGCGCTGCCGCTGCCGCTGCCGCTGCTGCTGCTGCTGCCGCCGCCCCCGCCCCCGCCTCGCGCCGCCGCCGGTCGCGCAGCAGGGCTTGCTGCTCGGCGTACAGCCGCGCGAGCAGCGTGACCACAGGTCCAGCCGCGGCCGACAGCTCCTCCATGCCGTCCAGGGCCGACCAGAGCGCGCCGGCCACGCCGCCCAGCAGCGTCGTCCGGGCGCCCCCGTTCCTCCGCCTGCCGCCCGCGTTGCTTGCCGCCGCCGCCGCTGACGCGCCCTGCTGCTGCTGCTGCTGCTGCCGCTGCTGCTGCTCCGCGCTCACCTGCACCAGCGCCCCCGCCGCGGGCGCCAGCGCCTCGGCCGCGGCCGCCTGCACGCTGTCGTCCCCGTCCCCCAGCGCCGACACCAGCGCGGGCAGCGCCTCCGGCAGCAGGCGCGCGCACGAGGCGCGCGACGCCGCCGCGAAAACGTACTTGAGCCCGGTCAGCCCTCCGTGCCGCACCCCCCACTCGCCGCCACCGGCGCCCGCGCCCGCGCCCGCGCCCGCGCCCGCGGCGGCGCCGCCGCGGCGGTGCCCGCAGAGCAGGAGCAGGCGGTCGCGCACGGCCGCGAGCGACGAGGCCGACAGCGGCTGCGAGGCGGCGCCGAGCGCCTGGCCGGCCGTCTCTCGCACGGGCGCGACGGCGGCGTCCGAGACAAAGTCGGCAAAGCGGTCGAGCGCCAGGACGCACAGCAGCAGGGCGACGGCGTCGCCCAGCCAGGAGGCGTGGGCGGCGGCGGCGGCCTCGATGGCGTCGCGGGGCGGGGGGTCGAGCAGGGGGCGGGTGCGGCGGGAGGAGGGGGGGGCGAGAGGGGGAGGGCGGGGGGTGGCAGCGGGCGCCGCCCCCGCCGCCGGCGCTGCCTGTGCCGCCCCTGCCGCCGCCGCCGCCGCCGCCGCGTCCTCGCCGCCGCCCCTCGCCGCGGCCTCCTCCTCCTCTTCCTCCTCGGACCCAGACGCCCCGCCGCTGCCGCCGCCGCCCCCGGCCCCGAGCGTCGCGTCCGGCGCGCACCACCCCGACGCCGCGTCGGCGACGCAGGCGGTGGCCCCCGCGGCGCCGCTGTGCCCGTCGCGCCGGAGGACCTCGCGCAGCGCGAGCGCGGCGCCGTGGCGCACCTCCCACCGGGCGTCGAGCAGGTCGACCAGCAGGGCGTCGCCCAGGCGCTGGAAGGGCCAGCCGCCGAGCTCGGCCTCGGCCCAGGCAGCGGCGTCCTGCTCGGCGGCGGCGGCCTCCTCGGCGGCGGCGGCGGCGGCGGCGGCGCCGGCGGCGGCGGCGACGCCTGAGGCGAGGCCGAGGTCGCCGGGCTGGGCGGCGGCGGCAGCGTCCGCGGGGGCCGCTCCGCCGCCGCTCGCGTTGTTGCCGTTTGAGGGAGGGCCCATCGACGCCCCGCTCGGCAGGATGCCGGACAGCAGGCGCGAGCTGGCCGTGATAGTGCCGCCGCCGCCGCCGCCGCCCGCGCCCCCGCCTCCGCCGCCGCCGCCCGGCCCGACCCCGCCGCCGCCCAGGGTGCGCGAGGCCGCGCGGTCGACCGCCTTGGCCTTGCGCTTGAGGCGGTTGCGCTCGCGCGCGGACAGGCCCGACGCGTCCCCGGCGAGCAGGTCGGCCGCCGCCATGGTGCCGGGCCGCCCGCCGCCCGCGCCGCCGCCGCCACCGCCGCCGCCGCCCGCGCTCCCCTGCCCCCGCAGCCCCTGCCCCTGCTGCCCCTGCTGCTGCGCCGTCGACGCCAGGATGTCCGCGTCGTCCACCAGCTCCTCCGCGTCGATGATCGACTCCAGCCCCTTGGTGAGCCCGAGCTTTTGCTTGAGCGCGTCGCGCTGCCGCGCCAGGCGCTCGGCGGGCGTCAGCGGCTCCCCCGCAGGGCCCGTCATCGCCCCCACCAGCGCGGAGACGTCATACTCCTGCCCGCCGCTGCCCAGCAAAGGGGCGCACCTGCGCACCACGTCCGCGAGGTCCAGGGCGCGCAGGTGGGGCAGGCGCGTGGCGTGCGGGTCGTCGTCGCCGTCGCCGTCGTCGCCGTCACCCGACGCGCCGCCGTTTTCCGTCGGCGCCGCGGCGGTGGCGGGCGGGGCGGCGGCGGGCGCCGGCCCTTGTTCTGTTTGCCGCCGCTCCAGCAGGTGCCAGTGGTCGGCAACGGTCGGCTGGGGGAAGGCGGCGGCGAGGAGGCCCAGGGTCTCGCCCGCGGCGACGCGGGCGTCCCAAGAGCGGCTGTACAGCACAGCGTGGACCTGTTGTTTGCTTGTCGTTTTTAGAAAGAGGGTGAAAGAGGGTGTGGGGGGGTTGGCAACGAGAATGGAAAAGAGAAGAGGAGACAGGTGGCGACGGCGACGCCGACGCGCGCGACGCCCGACGCACCTTGCGCACGATCGACGGCAGCTGCGGCGGGTGGGCGCGCGCAATGTCGCAGATTTGCTGCCCGGCTGCCTTGCGCGTGCCGTCGCTGGTACCTGTGGTTGTTTTGTGCAGGGAGGGGGCGCGGGAGGGGATGCGGGCGTCGTGACACGGGCAAGTTTCGTTGTTGCGAGAGACAGAAGAGGAGAGCAATGGGACGCCTCCAAACAGGCGACAACTAACGCACTCTCGAGCAGCACCAGCAGCTTCTGCAGGCGCGACTGCCCCTCGGCCTGCATTGTGCCACCCCTGAACGCGGGGTGCGTTTCGTGATGCCGTGCGCGCGCGATTTCCCTCTTCGGTCTCGCTGCTATGCGCGCGCTGTGTCCTGTCTCAGTCGGTGGCGGTGGAGGTGGTCATGGTCATGAGACTAGTCAAAAGGTTGTTTGCAGTCAAATCGGCCCTCATTGTGTGAGAAGCTACGGACGGGGAAGCGAAAATTCGTTTTTTCGGTCGGCGGCGGCGGCGTCGGCAGCGCACGATCGCAGCGAAAAGGGCGGTCGGATCGTCGGTTCGGCCTCTTCGTCGTCGTTTGCCTTCCCCTCGAAGGGGCTTTATCCCGGTAGCAAGACGCGCTTGCAGAACAAGCCAACCAGAGAACCGGTGGACGACGACGATCACCTTCAACCCCGCCACAAGACAAAGCGCTTCCACAAACGCCCCAGGCGCCGCCGCAGCGCACACAAGAGACGACAAGACGCGGTCTTTGTCGCAAGTCGCGACCCGCACAACACCCCGCGGACAGCAGCCCGAAGAGGACTCATACCCGACAAAACCGCGATGGTGAGGGCAGCAAGCGGCGGCGGACGCACAAGGGGACAACCAGCCGCCGCCGTCAGCCGCCGCCGCGTTCGCTCAATCCCCCCCGCCCCGCACGATCGCTCCAATCCTCCTAAAAACCGATTCACAGGCGGCCCAGGCGGTACCCTCCACGCTGCAGGACACCCTGAACCGCATGCAGAAGCACCGGGTGCGTGGTCCTAGCTCACGCGGCCGCCCACCCAACCGGTCGCTGCTTTTGGCGCTCGGCTGGCCCCCGGCCGCGCAGGCCGCGCCGTCATTTGTCCTCACGCCCTCCTCCTCGGCCAGCACCAACAAACAACAACGATCAACAGGGCGTCATCGGCTACGTGGTCATCGGCCCCGACGGATCCGTCGTCGGCACCACCCTCGCCCCCCTGCTCGCGCGCGCCTACGCCGCCGCCGCCCCCGCGCTCGGCGCCGCCGCGCGCGCGGCCGTGCGCGACCTCGACCCGCGGGACGACTTGGCCTTCTTGCGGCTGCGCACGGCGCGGCACGAGCTGGCGATCGCGGCCAGTTGAGTTTTAAGGGGTGAATTCTCCGATCCGCATCCGAGCGTCGCTTTTAATCCCACCCCGCCGCCGGTCCGCCCTGCCTCCCGCTCGCTCGCTCGCTCGCTCGCTCGCTTGCTTGCTTGCTCACGACCCCCCAAAACAAACCACGGCAACAACAGGGGACTCGTTCACACTCGTCGTGGTGCAGAACGTGGGAGGAGCCAGCGGCGCGGCAGCCCTGTGAGAGATTTGAGGGATTTGGTTTCCTCTTCGGCTCGTCGGCGCGCCCGCGTGTTGCGTCGCTCCTTTTGGCGCTCGTCTCTGTTTTGCTTTCTCGCCTGCCGCCGCTCTAGAATCCCCTCTGTGTGTTACTCTAACGCTTGCTGCCTGCTACAACTGGAACCAGCCCGTCCTACCCCTCGGCGTCGTCGTATTCGACCCGCCGCCGCCGCCGCCGCCGCCGCCGCCGCCGCCGCCGCCGCCGCCGCCGCCCGCCGTCCCCCCTTGCCTTGCGGCCGCCGGCGACGCCAATCCGTTCCCGGCGCCGCTCGAGGCCCCTACTCCTCCGCCCACCAGCAACGGCTGGTCGTCGCCCTCTGCTCCAAGGTAAGGTCCTCCTTTGCCCCCCGCCGATGCGGCTGCACCACCCGCCCCCATCATCTCGATCGAGGTGTGACTTGCTCCCCCCCCTCCGCCGCCGCCGCCGCCGCCGTCGTCCCCGCCGCCCGCCCCCTTGTCGTGCGTGGGGCTAGACAGGTGCGTCCCGCTCCGCGCCCGGAGACGCGCGGCCACCACGCCCTGACCAACTCCACCCAAGGCGCCGCCCTCGGCGTCACCGCCGCCCCCTCCCGCTGCCCCCGCCCCCGCCGCGGCCCCCGCCGACGCCGACGCCGACGCCGACGCCGCCGCCGTCGCCGCCGCCGCCGCCCGCGTCAGCGCCCCCAGGTCCGCCAGAGACAGGTCCAGCTCCCGCGTCGCGTGCAGCAGGAAGACCCCGCTCACCACCGTCGCGAATCCGGCCAGCTGCGCCGCCGCCGCCGCCGCCGAGATAGGGTCCCGGAACAGCACCCAGGCGGCCACCACTGTCGCGCTGGTAAACATCACGTAGTAGATCGGGCTGACGACCGCGGCGTTGAACAGGTCGAGCGCCTTGTTGAGGTAGTTCATCTGCGTCAGCAGGCACAGCAGGAGCACGCCCAAAAAGGCGTAAAAGGGCGGGCTTGCCAGCTGGTTGCCGGCGCCGCGCAGCGTCAGCTTCAAACCGACGCCGAGCGCCTTGGCGCTCACGACGCTCAGGCTGCCGATCACGCTGCATATGCCGACGTAGACCAGGACGTTGGTGTCCCCGTGCTCGGGGGCCACGTTCCACGCCAGGTGGGCGGCCGCCCCCACCGCGCACAGGCCGTACAGCAGAAAGGCGGGGCGGGTGGCCAGCCGCCAGATCTGGAGGACCGAGGCGACGGGCGCCTCCGCGGGCGCGTGCAGGACGACGGTGACGGCGCCGGCGACGCACAGCACGCAGCCCAGGACGCCGAACGCGTTGAGGCGCTCGTCCAGCAGGCGGTGCGCCAGGACGGCCGAGACGATGATGGACAGGGCGCCCAGGGGGGTGACGAGGACGGCGGGCGCGAAGGCGTAGGCGGCAAAGTTGGCCGCCTCGCCGACCACCATCGTCAGCAGCCCCGCCCACCACACGGGCTCGCGCAGGTAGCCGTAGCCGCCGGCGCCTGTTCGTGGGTTTGTTTGCGGGGGAGGGGCGGTGTGAGGAGGGAGAGGGAAGGAGGAAAGAGACGGGGAGGCAAACGAAACGTCGACAGAAACGACGACGACGGGAACGACGCACCGGCGCGGGTGCCCGACGCGCCCGCCTTGCGCAGGCCGCGCTTCTTGACGATGAAGCTCGAGCCGATGAAGGCGGACGACGAGATGGCCAGCAGCAGGCCCAGCGTCTGGTCCTGCATTTGGCGCGCCTGATGCCCGCCCGCGACTGAACACAACAAAAGAGGAAATGGACGACGGAAGGGAGGGGGGGCGCCGATCCCTCCTTTATGCCTGGACTGTCCGTGTCTCGTTCTTTTGGGACAGGCAATGGTCGCCCTTGATCGCTCTCGCGTCGACGCAGACGCGGATGCGTGGGGTGTTAGCAGCGCCGTGCCATGCGCTGTGCGGATGTGCGGTAGGAGGGGGGCAAGGGAGACAAAGAGGGGAACCCGCGTTTGAAAGGACAAAATGTTGCGATGGATGCGCCAGGAGGTGGGTGTTGGTTCTTGGGTTGGTTTCTTCGAGAAAGGGGGGGGTGTCTCTAGCAGCGACAACGGGGGAAAGAACGTCTCATCATCACACTTGGGGGCCGAGCGCCCGCGTGTTTGTCCGCAAACCATCAATCGTTCACAGTGCGGCCGACGCCATCACCGCCGACGCCACCCGCCCTCCTCCTCCTCCTCCTCCTCCTCCTCCTCCTCCTCCCCCTTCCCGCCCTTGCTCAAACGCCCGCCGGAGCGCAAAGTCAGCAGCGGAAAAGGGCACGTCCCACCCGCGCGAGAAGACATCGTCGTAGGGGAGGAACGCGCAGAGCGGCTCGAACCCGGACGCCTCCGCGCGGCTGAGCTCGGCGACGGCGGCCGCGAGCGCGCGCTGCTGCCTCTGCTCCTCGTCGGCAGACGCGCCGCGCCGCGCGGCCGCACCGTCGCCCCCCGCCTCTCCCGCCGCCGCCGCCGACGCCCCCGCTCGCCCCTCCTCCTCGCCGCCGCCCGCCCGCCTCGCCCCGCCGCCGCCGACGCCGCTCCCCGGTCCGACCAACGCCTCGCTGGCCGCGCCCGCCGCCGCCTCCAGAGCGCGCGCCTCGCGCTCGAGCGCCGCCGTCCGCGCCGCCGATCCCCCGCCCCGCGCCGCCCGCCGCTTGGCCGCCACCCAGGCGCGCAGGGGCGCATAACGCGCGTCGAACCGCCGGGGAACGCCCAGCAGCGCCCCGAGGCCCAGGACGAGCGCGGATTTCGCGCCAGCGATCTTCTCGAGCGTGGCGGCATCGCGGTGGTCCGCCTCGAGCGACGGCGTCGAGTTGGCCTCGAGCAGCCAGGGCCGGAGGTCCGCGTCCACGACAAAGTCGAGGCCGACGAGCTCGAACCCGGACTCGGCGGGGCAGGACAGGCGCGCCTGCTCCGCGCGCGCCGAGGAGAGCGCGGCGGCGGCCGACAGTGCGCAGGCGCGGAGCGAGCGGCGCCACACTTTCGCAAAGTCGGCGGGGCCCAGCGCCTGCTCGAGGTCGGCGAGGTCCCACACCGCGCCGTCGGTGTTGGCCGCGTAGTTGGTCACATGGGCGCGCGGGGGTGGGAGAGGGGGGGCGAAAAAGGGGACGTTGTTCGGCGGGGGGGTCGGCGGCGCCGGCGGCGGCGGCGCTCGGTCCGTCGCGCGGCCCCCTCGCTCCTGCCGCTCCTCCTGCTCGTCCGCGGCGGCTGCGTAGGGCACGTCGCTGAAAAGCACCAGGCCCCGCTTGAAGACATATGCGCGCAGGGGGTCCACGCCCGAAACCACCATCCACAGCCTGAGGCCAAACTTGCGCCCGCCGCCGCCGCCGCCGCCGCCGCCGCCGCCGCCGCCGCCCTGTTCGCTGCTCTCGCCGCCGTCGGCCGCCCGCTCGCGCGCCGCTGAGGGAGGCCCGTCCGGGCACAGCAGCAGGGGGTTTTCGACGTAGCGCTGCGCCAGCAGAAAGGGCCTGGGCCCGGCCGGGGCGACGACGGGGCCCGCGAGGGCGGGCGCGGCCTGCGGCTGCTGCTGCTGCTGCTGCTGCTGCCTCTGCTCCAGGCTGGCGCGCCGCGCCGCCGCCGCCGCCGCGCGCCGCCGCGCCTGCCGCGCCTGCCCCTCGGCGGCCGCGAACGCCTCTCGTGCCGGGAGCAGCGCCAGGCCCTTGCCCATGTGCTCGGCCGTCTTCAGCATCCACCTCGCCGGCGTGGAAGGGGGGACGTTGCTGCTGGTCTTGCTCCCATTGCCGACGTTGCCGCCGTTTCCGCCGTTGCCGTTGCCGTCGCCGTCGCGGCCCTCCGCCTCCTCCGCCTCCTCCTGCTGCCCCAAGTGCGCCCGCCAGTCCTCCAGCCTTCCCGGCAGCTCGAACGTGCGCGGAGACACCAGCCGCCAAGCGTCCCCCCCGTACGCGCGCTCGAGCGAGTCGGCCAGCCGCCGCTTGCGCGTAAGGGCCGCCATGCCCGGAAGCGCGCTCGCCAGCTGGCCCGGCCTCAGGCGCCCGGCCTCCGCGGCCCGGAGCGCCGTGCGCGCGGGGCTCCACAGCAGGTCCCACTCGCCCGGGCGGGTCCACCCCAGGGGCCCGGGCGCGGGCGACTGCTTGGGCGCGCCGCCCGTGCGCACGCCGCCGAGCGCGGCGAGCGCGGGCGGCACGACGCAGCGGCCCGCGCGGCCGGCGAAGCGCTGCTCGTCGTAGAAGAAGCGGAAGCGGCCCGAGCCGCGTCCTCCCTCGGCGTCGGGGTCATCGTCGTCGGCGTCGCCGTCGTCGTCGTCCCCGCCGGCGGCGGCGGCGTCCTCGCTGCCTTGGCCGTCGTTGCGGCCGGGGGCGGCAGAGGGGGCAGCGGCGGCGGCGGCCGTGGGCGGGCGTCGGCGGCCGGGGCACGGCGGCGGCGGCCGCGTCGCTCGCCGGCGCTTGGCGGCGTGCTCGACCGTACAAGCGGCAGCAGCAAAGCGGGACGAAAACACCACCGAGTGCGCGTGTCGTGGTCGCGGCGCCGTCGATGCCTGGACCAGGCGCGACGGGCGGAGGGTGCTGCTGCGGGCGCCGACGATCGGGCAGGTCGTCGTCCTCCCGTGAGCGGTCCCCATCTCTCCGCCGCCCTCTCTTGTTCGCGCGCGCGCGCGCCAGAGGATGGGCGCCTTTTGTACTGTGTGTTCCGATTCGAGCGTGTTGAAATGGAGGCACGCCGAGCAGGGGGGGCCTTGCGAACAAAATAAGGCGGATGGACGAGCGACGGCGCTCGAAAACGAGGGCACAAAAAATGCACGCGTCGTCGCGCATCGAAGAAAACATTCACAACAAACAATCTCCTCCCGCTGAAAACGAAACAAGGGGTCCGCACGCACATCGAGCAGCCCGCAAACATTCCCTCCCCCCCTCGAACAGTACAGTACAACACCAATGTTCCTCCTGCGCACCCACCCCTCGGCCGCCCGCGGCGTCCTCGCGGCGGCGAGCGGGCGTCACCGCCGCCCCCACGCCGCCACCCCTTCCTCGGCGTCCAACAACCAGCCCCCGCAAGGAGGAGGGCTGGCCCCCCTCCCGCTCCCGCTGGCGCGCAACGCCGCGACGGCCCTGACGCGCGAGGAGGCCGCCCGGCTCGGAGCGGGCGGTGTTTCCACGCCGCCAGCGGCGCCGCCGTCATCGTCCTTGCCCGAACGCGCGCCCGCCTCCTTCGCCCCTGGCAGCAACGCAATCCCCAAAACCGACGGTGACAAGGGAGGCAGCGAGCCGGCAGGTTTGGAGGCGGCCGCGGCCAAGGTGAAAGAGACGGCGGCGAAAGCAAAGGCCGCGGCGGAGCGCGCGGCGGCCGAGACGATGGCGACCGTCGGTGGCGGCGGAGGAGGAGGAGGAATTGGGGGCGGGCGCGGATTCGGCGGCGGAGGCGGCGGCGACGACCAAGACGGGCCGGCCGACGGCGACGGACAGCAAGAGCCGATCTGGATACTGCTGCTGCCCGTGTGCGCCCGCGTCGTCGCGATCGCCGCCGCCGTGGCCGTCGTCGGCACGCCGGTGCTGGCGCGCTTCGCCCCCCCCGGCCGCGAGGCGGCGCCGCCGGCCGAGCAAAAGAGCGTCGCCGCCGCCCTCGCCGAGGACGTGCCCGCCGTGGCGGACGCGACGCTCGTGCCGGAATCGGCGGTGCGCGCCGTCGACGCGGAAGGGGGAACCGAGGGGGCGCACTTGTGGGCGGCGCTGCGCGACGCCGCCGCGGCCGGGGCGGCGGCGGCGGCGTGCTGGGAGGCGGCGCGGCGGCTCGAGCGCGGAGACGGCAAAACGATGAAGAAAAAGAAGAAGGAGACGGGCGGCGGAAGGGGCGGGCGCGGCGGCGGGGGCGGCGTCGGCAAGCAGAAGAACGAGCAGGGGCACAAGGGCGACGGCGCCGACGACATGGAGCGCTTCGTGGCGAGCTATTCGTTGCAGGTTCCCGGGATGATTGCGTCTTGAGTCGGGAAAAGGCGGGGGGTCGCCGTTTCCTGTTGGCGGCGACGGGCACGGGGCGCTTTGCGGGAACTTCGAAAACCCACTAAAAATCACACAAGAACAACGGCGACACGCACATCATAATCAATGAGGCGCACAAATTCGGTTCACTTGGGTAGCGCAAAACAACAAGGTCAACACACCAACCATGCTCAAGTGGGGAGGGGGCGCCGCGGCGGACAACAAGCGCGCGGGCGGCGTGAGCAAACGCACGGCGCAGCAGCATCGGGCGTTCTTTTTAGCGACGGGGGCGCCGAAAGCGCAACCGCCGCCAAAACCCACCACGCCCGAGGTCCCGAAAGCTGTGCCGTCGCCCAATCAGGAGAAATGGGGCGAGCAGGGCAAGCCGGCGACTGCAGCGGTTGCTGGGCCGAAAGCGGAAGCAGAGGCGGCGGCGCCGTCGGCCGCTCCGGGCGCCGACTTGCCCCACGCCACGCCCGCCGCTGCTGCTGCTGCTGCCCTTACGGCGGCGGCGCCCGCCGAGCGCCCCAAGCTCAGCATCGTCTCGCTCGACCTCGCCATGTTTGATTAAGGATAGAATGCCTCTGGTGCAACGACAAAGAGAAATGGAGAGCCCCACATCAGCAACCGAAACGAGCGACAACCGCCGCCGCCGCGTTGTCGAGCGTGCGGTCGAACAAATCCCAGAGCATCCGCGCCGAAAACCACGCGCTTCTGCTTCAGCAAGGACAACCGGCGGCCAGCTGGAGCGGTTCAATGATAGCAGAGTGTTGACGTGACGTTGCTACTTTCTGGCGAGCGATGAAGAGATGGAGTAGAGCGGGGGCGGGCGGATATCCCGTTTTTCACGGTAGGAGGCGAGCCAGATGAAAACGACAATGTCTCGTCTCGCCACTCCCTCTTCACAACACGCCCGTCTACAGGCAAAGACAACAACGATTCATCAACCACACGCACGCGCCCCGCGCATCGCACAACGCGCATCACACACACGCCACCACGAGAGGTCTCACACGCCGCACTGTGTTTTTGAGTTACTCTCTCTGTGAGAGAGAGAAAGAGACCTGTCTCGAGACCTCTCACGCGGCGGCCCCGCGTCCTTGCGCGCGCGCACCTCGCCCACGACCCGAAGCAAGCATGAACCCACTGCCCCCGCCCACCCCCTTTGACAAGGCCGCCTTCTGCGGCGCGATCGCGGCGCTCCATACCCATCCCGGCGCCCTTTCGTCGCCGGCGTCCTCGTCGCCGTCGCCGTCCGTGCTGATGCATCAGACCCTCCTGCTGCAACAGCAGCAGCAGCAGCACCAGCAGCACATTCAGCAGCGCCAGCTGCAGCAGCAGCAGCTCGCCGCGCTCCAGCACCAGCTCGCCTACCAGCGGCAGCTCCAGCAGATGCAGCAGCAGCACCAGCTGGCCGCCGTCGCCGCCGCGCCGCCGTTGCCCGTCGCCGCCGCGCCGCCGCCGCCGCCGCCCGCCCGGACGCCGCTCAAGCTCCTGCCGCGCGGCAGCAGCAGCAGCGGCGGCGCCCCCGAGGAGGCGCAGCCGAAAGACAAGCACAGCCCCTTTGGCGGCGCCCGCCCGCGCGAGGAGGTGCTCGCCGAGCGCGGCCTCGACGGCGCGCGCTCCCCCTCGCTCTCGCCCTCGCTCTCGCTGTCGCTGTCGGCGCGCCTCGGCTCGGCGGCCAGCAGCGGCGGCGGCGGCGCCTTTTCGCCCGGCGGCGGCGGCGGCGGCGGCGGCCGGGTCTTCTCGACGTCCGCCGGCGACGCGGGCGAGGCCTGGCACACGGTCGACCGCAAGGGGCGGTTCGCGCTGCTCGAGCCCGTGGCCGCCGGCGCCCCCGGCGCGCCCTCGCCGCAGCCGACGGCGGCCCCCCGCGGCGGCGGGGGCCACGGGCTCGCGCCGCGGCGCTCCCTTGGCGCCGGCGCCGGAGGCCCCGCCCGCCGCCGCGGCAACTACGGCAGCGACAGCGACGACGGCGGCGACGGCCTGTGCAAGCGCCCGCTGCCGCGCCGGTCGGCCGAGGCGGATGTATTTTCGTTCATGCTTTGATTTTTCTTTTCCTTCTCCCACTCCTCCCACCCCATTTTCCTCTCGTCCTCCCCGCCCCCGACGCCAAGCCCCGCGGCGGCCCCCCCTTCTCCCCCCCCAAAAACCATCCGCCCTCTCTGCCTTTGTGTTTTTGCGTTGCCGTTTTATTCGTGTGAGCGAGCAAGAGACTCTCCGCCCCCGCTTGCTCCTTTACCACTCCCCTTGAAAGAAGACCCCTCATCCCGATTGGAAAGACCACACACGTGTTTGATTTTTTCCGAGCTTTCGTTCCGGCGCCGGCCTCGGCGCCCCCCGGGGCCCCCCCGCTTCCCCTCGCCTGCACAGCCCGCCGTTTCTCTCTCCCCCCCCCGCCTTTTGTTTTGCCCCCGCAGCCTCGCGCCTTGTGTTTTGCGGGCACGCGGCCCTTTGTGTCACAAAAAAACCTCCAGCCCCCTAGCCCCCCAGCACAAACTCGGACAGCTTCTGCACCCACGCGCGGCTCGACTGCGGCAGCGCGGCCGCCGCGCCGTCGCCGCCGCCGCCGCCCGCCGTGACGCGATAAGACCTCCGCTGCTGCTCCCGCTGCTGCTGCTGCTGACGCTGCACGAGCGGCGCGCTCAAGTCTCCCCCCGCCCCCCAGCCGGCGAGCAGCAGCGCCCGGTGCCTCGGGTCCAGGTTCTTCACGCCCACGATCAGGCCGGGGCGCAGCGCCGCGCCCGAGCGCAGCAAGGCGCGCTGCGCCCCCTCGCGCGTCGCAAAGAGCAGGTGCGCGAAATTGCATCCGCCGCCGCCGCCGCCGCCGCCGCCGCCGCCGCCGCCGCCGACGCCGACGCCGACGCCGCCCGCGGCGCCGAACGTCCCCCACTGCAGGATGTCGCCGCACTCCTGGAACATGCGCAGCGCGGCGGGGAGGTCGTCGGGGAGGAAGCCGAAGGCGGTGACCCAGCCGTCCTCGGCGGCCGGGCCGCCGCCAGGCGGCGCCTCGACGCGGAGGAGGCCGCCGCCGCCGCCGCCACGCGTGGCGGCGGCGGCGGCGGCGGCAGCGGCGGCCGCCGCTGCTGCCGGCGAGGGCCCCTGCTGATTTTGCCCTCCTCCTCCCCCCAGGTCGGCGTCCGACATGAACGCGTCGTGCAGGCGCATGATGGGCGGGGGCCGCATCGACGCCGGGTCCGCGGCGGCGGAGCCGGGCGTCGCCGTCATTGAGCGCCGCCGCGCGCCGCCCGTGCCGCCGCCGCCGCCCGTGCCCGTGGCGCCGCCGCCGCCCATGCCGCCGCCGAGCGTGCCGTCGGCGTCGCCGCGCCGCCGGGCGTCGCTGAGCGGCGTGAGGACGTCCGCCCCGCCGCTCATGCCGCCCTGATAAGAGGGCGCGAAACCGTCGTACGCGGCCCCTCGCCGCGTGTACTCGAACGCTGGCTGCTCCCCCGGGCTCGTGAACAGCAGCGGGACGCCAGCCATGATGATGATGGCGAGTGGAAGAGGGGGAGAGAGAGGCCGTTGTGACACCGTGTGCAGTCGAGAGGTCGTGTGCGTGTGCGTGTATGGCACAGAGCGACGAACGGGGTGTGCTTTTCGGCGTCGAACTTTCAAGCGACCGACCGACGGATCGACCGACGGACCGCCTTTTCGCCGCCAACGCCGAACGCGATCGGCGTTGGCGGCGAACGCGGTCGCGATTTGTTCCGTGTCCTTGCGCCCCACTCCCTCCAAGTTTGTCTCACAACGCTCATCTGGACGATCGAGATACACACGCGTCCTCCTGTTTCGCCCGTTTCGCCCTGCGTCTCCCAGCACACATCGACGACGATCGTCTTCCCTTCCCGTCTTTCCTTCCGCCGCAAGGGCAAGGAGAGACCCTAGAGGAGCCGTGATGGAGCTCCCGAGCGCCGCGGCCGCGGCGCTCGCTGCGGCGGACAACGGGGGCGCGCACAGCGCGGGGCCCTCGCCGACCGGACGCGTGCTGAGGGTCCCGGGCGACGGTGCTGCCGCGGTGTTCGTCCTCGACGTGGACGCGCTGCTGCCCGGCGAGCAGTCGCACGAGCTCAAGGTGCATTTGGCGGTGGTGGTTTTGGGGAGCGGCGGTCGTCATCGGCCCGCGCGCGCGCGCACGCGGTCGCCCGATCAAGCGTTTGTCTCTCATCACTCCATTCGCGTCGCTCCCGCCGCCCGCCGCCGCCACCCCGCCCCCTCCCACTCTCGCAAAACAAAACAAAACAGGTCGCCCCCGTCGTCGGCGTGCGCACCCCCGCGTCGCAGCCCACGCACGACCGCCGCATCGCCGTCTCGTCCCGCTACGTCTGCTACGGCCTCCCCCAGGGCATCGTGCGCGCCCTCGACCGCCGCTCGGGCGGCCGCGCCCTGTTCCGCGGGCACACGCAGCCGATCGCCGACGCCGCCTTCTTTTCCGGCGGCGGCGGCAAGAACGGCGACAACGGCGACGGCGATCACGACGACGACGACGACGACGGGGACGCGCCGCAGCTGCTGGCGACGGCCTCCGTGGGCGGCGACGTGATCGTGCGCAGCGTGCGCACCCCGCCCGCCGCGTCGGGCGTCGAGGCGGCGCCCGAGAACGAGGTGCTGCTCCGCGCGGCGGCGCCCGGCGGCGGCGGCGGCGGCGCGTCGGGCGCGGCGGCGGCGGCGGCGACGCCCCCGCGCCTCGCCTGGCACCCCTCCGAGCCGCGCATCCTGGCCGTGGCCGGCGGCGACCGCGTGGCCCTGCTGGTGGTGCCCGAGCCCGGGTCCGCGCAGGCCGGCGGCGGCGACGAGGCCGGAATGGCGATGGTGCTGCCGCTGCCCGCCGCCGCCGCCGACCGCTCGGAGGCCAGCGCCGCCGCCGCGCCGGTCGGCGTGACCGCGCTGGCCTTTGCGCCCGGCGGCGCCGCGCTGGCCGCCGCCGACACGGCCGGATACGTCACCTGCTGGCAGCTGGGCGACGCGGCGGGGGCCGCGGCGGGCGGAGCCCCGCCTCCCTGTGCGCGCTGGAGGCCCTATGCGGACGGCGGCGCCGCCGCCGACGCCGCGCCCGCCGCGCTGTTTTGGCTGGACGGCGCCGGCGCGCTCGTCACAGGCGACGCCCGCAACCGCGTCCTCCGCCTGTGGCACGTCCCTCCCCCGCCCGCTCCCCCCGGCGCCGCCCCCCCCGCTCCCCCCCGCCTGCTGCAGACGGTCGAGCTGCGCGCCGGCGCCTCTGCCTCTGCCCCTGCGGCCGGCGCCGCCGCCGCCTTTTTCAACCAGGCCGCGCTCAACCGGCGGCTGCGGCTGGTGGTCCTGGCCAACGCGGCGGCCGCGGGCGGCAGCGCCCAGGGCGCGGTGACGACGCTGCACTTCCGGCCGGGGGGCGGAGGCGGCGGCGTCCCCGCCGCGTTTGACTATGCCGCCTTTTTCTCAACGCGCCACCCCTGCCTTAGCGTGGCCGCCGCCGCCGAGGCGGCGGCCGACGACGCCTCGGGCGGGCCGCCGCGCCCCGCCCTGCTGCTGTGGGCCGTGCAGCCGGAGGCGGTGCAGAGGTACGCGCTCGAGCCCGCGCTGGCGCGCCCGCCCGCGGGCGTGGCCCGGGCGCTGGCGGAGGCGGCGGCCGAGGCGGAGGCGGCGGCGGCGGCGGCGGCGAGCGTGGCGGGGCGGGCGGCGGCGGCAACGGCGGCGGCAACGGGGTCGGGTCTGGCCTCGGCTTCGGCGCCGCCTGCTGCAGCTGCCGCGGCGCCTGCAGCCCTCAAGGCCCGGTCCCGCCCCGCGTCGGCGGCGGCGGCGCCTGCGCCGGCTCCCCCGCCGCCGCCGGCGCCCGTGGCCGTCGCGACCGCCGCCGCTGCCGACGTAGAGGCCGACGACGACGAGGGCGACGACGAGGACGACGAGGACGAGGAGGAGGAGCGCCGGCCGCTGACGCCGCCACGCGCGCCGCAGGTGCCCGAGGTCCCGGCCTCGTCCGGCATCCTGGCCGCCGCGCACCACCTGCACGTTGGCGGCGGCGGAGGCGGGTCGGCGCCCGCGCCTCCGGCTCCCAAGCCGCGGCAGGCGCGCGCCCCCCCCAGCGGTGCCGCCGCCAACGGCAGCAGCGGCAGCAGCAGCGGCAGCGGCAGCGGCAGCGGCAGCGCCCCCGCGCTCGTCCCCCCCGCCGCCGTCGCCGCCGCCGTCAGGGCCCAGGTCGCCGCCGCCAACGCCGACCTCCTCGAGGAGGTGCGCGGCGAGCTCGCGCGCGCCCTTCGCGCCCTCGAGGCGGGCGTGGCCGCCAAGGTCGACGCCAAGGTCGAGGCCAGGCTGGCCGAGCAGGCCAAGGCCATGGCCAGGCGCGCCGACGAGGACGACAAGCGCCGCGCGCTCGCCGCCAAAAAGGCGGCGGCCGACGCCGAGCGCGCCCTGGCCGCGGCCGTGGCGCGGGCCGCCCAGGACGCGGCGCAGGCGCAGCTCAAGCTGGTGCCGCAGGCGATCGCGCAGGCGCTGCCCGCGGCGCTCGCGGGCGTCGGGGGCGGCTTGGCGCCGGGCGTCGCCGCCGCGATCGAGCCGGCGCTGCGCGCCGCGCTGCGCGACGCCTTGTCGGCGGCGGTGGTGCCGTCGTTCGAGCGCGCGACGCAGGCCATGTTTGGGCAGATCGAGGCGTCGCTGCGCGGGTGGGCGCAGCACGGGCAGCAGCAGCAGCAGCAGGCGCTGCAGCAGGCGCTGCAGCAGATGCAGCAGCAGATGCAGCAGATGCAGCAGCAGCAGCAGCAGCAAATGCAGCAGCAGCAGCAGCAGCAGCACTTGCAAATGGGGGGCGGCGGCGGCGGCGGCCTGCGAATGGGCGGCGGCCCGCCCCCGCCGCAGCACATGGCCCCTCCCCCGCCGCCCCCGCCCCCGCCTCCGCCCCCGCCCGACCCGCGCGTCGCCCTCGCGGCCCTCCTCGCGAGCGGGCAGACCGAGGCCGCCTTCTCGCAGGCGCTGTCGCTCGCCTCGCTCGGCCCCGTGCTGTGGCTCCTGCGGCAGGCGGGCCCCGCCGCCCAGGTCGCCGGGCGCGAGCCCTGCCCGCTGTCCCAGGTGGTCCTGCTGTCCCTGACGCAGCAGCTGGCCGCCGACCTGCGCGCCGACGGCGACGCGGCGCTCAAGCTCGAGTGGCTGTGCGAGTGCGCGCCGCTGCTGCAGCCGCGGGACCCCTCTGTGGCGCCGCACCTGCGCGGCGTGCTGGCGCCGGCGGCCCCCGGCCTGCGCGCGCTGGCCGGCGGCGGGGCCGGGGTGGCCCCGGCGCTGGCCAAGTCGGCCAAAACGGTGGTGCACCTGTTCAACTCGCTGCTGCACCAATAGTAGTTGCGCTTCGCGCATTATAGATGTGACCTCTCTCATTTTGAACCTTGTTGTGTTTTTGCGCGTCAGTCGCAACACACGCCGCCGCCCGGTTCTTGCGTGTTTTGCTGTTGTTTCACTCAATCTTCCCCCCTTAGGGCCCCTGTCTCACCCTCATCCTGCCCCTCCTCATCCTCACCCGCGCGGTAGTGGCGAGCGCGCCCACCGGAACGCGTCCCACGCCTCGACCGCCTCGGCGTGCCGCCTCTGCTCGGCCTCGGCGGCGGCGGCGGCCTCGCGCCGCCGGCGGCGCCAGTCGAAGCGCCACGCGAGGTAGGCCAGGGCGGTGGCCCACACCCAAGCGGCGTACCAACGCGGGCGCTGGGGCGTCGGCCGGTCGCTGCCTTTGCCGTCGTCGTCGTCGCTGCCGCCGCCGTCCTCATCGATGTCGCTGCCGCCTCTGCCGTCGTCCTTGCCGCCGCCGCCGTCTTTTCCTCCGCTGTTTCCTCCATCGCCACCGGATGCTGCTGCTGCTGCTTTCGCCGCGTCCTCGACCTCAGGTACAGCAGGGCGGCCTGCTGGTGATGATGGTACGCCGTCGCCGCCTGCCGCTGCCTTCGCGACGACGTCGTGCCACCACCGCCGCCCCGTCGAAGGCGACTGCGCTCGCCGACGCTCGTCGCTGAGCGCTGGCGGCGCCAGGAGGGCGCCTCGTCGTGCGAGCGCGTTTCGAGTGCATGTGCGTGTCGGCCGCGGTCTCAAAAGACCGATCGACGCATGCATATTGTTGTCGGGAGACGGAGGACGCCCGGCGCGTTCCGCGAGATGAAGGAGTGTCGGGAATTCTGAGCTTGGACGCGCCTGGATTTGGGCCGCAACGGGCGCGTGCTGATGGTCGATGAAGTTGCTTGTGAAAGTTGGCGTCAAATGATGATCGCGTCTTCGGCGCGAGCTCGACGGCGTGAACATGTGACGGTGCGACAACGCGGTTTTGAGGCGGGCCGGCAGGCCGGCGGGCCGGTGCCGAACTGCACGGCGAAGGACCACGACGGCGCCGTGGAATGCGCGAGCCGAACTCAGGCGGGGGTCACGATCGCCGCCCTTCGATCAGGGGCCTGATCAAGTACTTGCCATCACTTTCAAATCCCCCCCTTCCATCACTTCCCTCTCTGCCCCGGACAAACCGCGTGCGCGCCGCGATTCTCTCGAGAGGGGAGAGAACCGCCCTCCCACCCAATCGCCGAACAATCTCCTCACGCCATCACCACTAGAGCATAAACAAATGGAGTTTGTGCGGCGCGCGGCGACGCGCTTCGCCTCGCGGGCCGCCGTGTCCACGACCGAAAGCGCAGGCGAAGCCGGCTGGGCGACCTACGGCGCGCTCGTCGCGCGGGCGGAAGCGACGCACGCCCGCCTCGCCGCCGCCGCCGCCGCCCTCGGCCCCTCGCCCTCCTCCCCCCCGATCCTAATCTCCACCCCGGCCGGCAACCGCGCCCGCGTCGGCCCGCGCGTCGCCGTGTGGGCCCAGCCCGGCCCCGAGTTCGTCGCGGCCGCGTTCGCGTGCTACATGCGCGGCGCCTGCGTCGTGCCGCTCAGCCCGCTGGCGCCGCGCGCCGAGCTCGCGAGGGTGCTCGACGACAGCGGCGCGTCGGCCTTGCTCGCGCCCGAGCGCGTTCTGACGGGCGGCGGCGGCGGCGGCGGCGGGCCGGAGGAGGCGCGCCTGCTGCTCCAGGACCTGTCCGCGGCGCAAAAGGTGCCGCTGATCGCGGTCGAGGACGTCGAAAGGACGGCGGGGGCAGCGGAACCGGCGTCTGACCCATCGCAGCAGCAGCAGCAGCAGCAGCAGCAGCACGAGCGCCGGCGAACGCGCGACCGGGCCCACGGCGACGACGGCGTCGGCGGCAACAACGACGACGACGAGGGCGCCCGCGCCGCCCTCATCCTCTACACGAGCGGCAGCACGGGCCGACCAAAAGGCGTCGTGCTCAGCAGCTCGGCGCTGCTGCACCAGGCGGACGGCCTGTCGCGCGCCTGGCGGGCTTCTCCCCGCGACCGCGTCTTGCACGCGCTGCCGCTGCACCACGTGCACGGGCTCGTCAACGCGCTGCACGCGCCGCTTGGTTCGGGCGGGCGGGTGCGGTTTGTCCTGCCGCGCTTCTCGGCGACCGGGATGTGGGCGGCGCTCGCGGCCGAGGAAAAAGAAGAGGCGGAGGCGGCGGCGGCGGCGGCGGCGGCGGCGGCGGCGGCGGCGGCGGCGGCGGCGGCGGTGGGTCACCCCGGCGGCGGCGGCGGCGGCGGCGGCGGCGGCGAATCGACGTGCGACGCGGGCACGCCGCCGCCCCGCCTCGTCGTCCACGGCGTGCCGACGATGTACTCGATGCTGCTCGGGGAGCTGGCCATGCGGCGGCACGAGGGAGACATCCCGGCCGAGCAGGCTGAGGCCTGGGCGCGCGGCGCGAGGGGGCGGGCGGGGGCGGCGCGCCTGTTCGTCTGCGGTTCGGCCGCCTGCCCGCCCTCGCTGGCGTCGGCTTGGCGCGGCGAGACGGGGCACGCGTTGCTCGAGCGGTACGGCATGACCGAGGCCGGCATGATCCTGAGCATCCCTTACGACGCGTCGGACTTGGTTGTGAACGAGGGGGCGGCGGGGGCGGTGGATGCGCTGGCGCCCGCGCCAGAGGAGGGGGAGGAAGGACGAGCGGCGGCGACGGCGACGGCGACGGCGACGGCGGCGACGGCGGAGGCGGCGGCGGCGCGGGACGCCGCCGCCCGCGTCCGGCGGCCCGGGTGCGTCGGGCTGCCGCTGCCCGGGGTCGAGGTGCGGCTGGTGCCCGTGCCTGGGCCGCCAGCAGCCGGTGAGCAGGGGCGGGGCGCCGACGGCGACGACGACGGCGACGATTCGGAGGCTTTGGCGGCGGGCCGGCCGCTGACCATTGCGGAGGCGCTCGCGCTCGAGGCAAAGAGGGAGCGGAGGAGAACGCGCGGGCGACGGCGACGGCAGGAGGCGGGGGGCGGCGGCGGGAGCGGCGACGGCGCCTCCTCCCCCGGCCTCCGCCCGCCAGAGACCTTTTACGACCTGCGCGTTCGCGGCCCGGGCCTGTTCGCGGGCTACTGGCGCCGGCCGGACGCGACCGTCGAGGCGTTTGCGGCGGGGGCGGGAGGCGAGGACGGCGGCGGCGAGGACGGCGGCGGCGGCGGCGGCGGCGGCGGCGGCGGCGGCGGCGGCGGCGGCGGCGGCGGCGGCGGCGGCGCTGCGTTTTTTGAGACGGGGGACGTCGTCGCGTTTGACAATGGCGGCGGCGGCAGCGGTCGAGGCGGGGGGGAGGATCGCGTGCGCTACCTGCGCGTCGTGGGGCGGGCGTCGGCCGACGTGATCAAGCCGCGCGGGTTCAAGGTCAGCGGGCTGGACGTGGAGGCCGCGCTGCTCGAGCTGCGCGCGGCCGCCGCGCCCGCCGCCTCGCCAGCGCCCGGCGGCGTTGGCGGCGTTGGCGTTGGCGTTGGCGGCAACGGCGGCGCCGATTCTGCGGCGGCCTTTGTCTCGCCGCCGTCGTCGGGCCCCGCCGTGGTGGCCGAGTGCGCGGTCTTCGGCGTGCCCGACGGCAGGTACGAGGGCGAGGAGGTCGTGGCGGCGCTCGTGCGGCTGGCACCGGCGGCGGCGGCGTCTTCATCAGCGGCGTCTTCGTCGGCGTCTTCGTCGGCGGCGGAAGAGGACAAGGAGCGTTCGGGCGACCGGGACGACGCGGCCTCTGCGCGGGCGCACGCGGCCGAGCTGGCGCGCGGCGCGGCCGCCCTGCTGCCACCTTACGCCGTGCCGCGCGTCTGGCGCTTCTCGAGGGGGCCCATCCCGCGCAACGCCATGGGCAAGGTGAACAAGCGGGCGCTGCGGGCGGCGCTGTTTCCCGCCGCCGCCACGGGGGCGCCTGACGCCCTGCCCGACGCCGACGCGCGGTGGGTTGGCGACGGCGACCTGGGGGGGTGATCGTGCCCGTCGGCGTCAGGTCGTCGTTAGGGCGGCTTCAACTCTATGTCGCGCTTGATGAGACTCCTGGTCATTCCCTGTCTGTCGAGAAGCTGCTGGTGTTATTGGATTTGGGCGGGGGGCAGACAAGAGAGGGACGCCGACGTCTGTGATGCCGCAGAGATGGGATCGGTGGGCTTTGGAAACGGGGGTGGTGTGATTGAACGGGGCGCTGGAGAAGGATAGATCGCTCCGCAGATTTTTGCCCCTTCTCCTCTCTCCCCCCCTCTCCTTCCCTCCTTCCCAAAATGGAACGGGCCATGCGAAACTTGACGCAGACGCAGACGCCGACGCCGACGCCGGCGCCGGCGCCGAGGCCGCTGAATCGTCCCCCCCGTCTTCCAATCGTCGTCGCCGACTTCGTCGGGGACCTTGGAATGACACACGCGTAGGAGGGCCAAACATAGGCGCAAACGAGCCTCGGGCGCAAACGAGCGCCCCACCCGCCCCGCGCCGCGCCCGCCGCTCGTTTACGCCCGCTCGTTTGCGTCCGAGGGAGGGAGGAGGCGAAAACCCAAAATAGAAACCAGTACGCGGAGCCGGCCCCTGAAGCGGCCCGGCCAAGCGTGCTGGTGCCCATGCGCGCCTCTTTGAGACCCGGGAATGCTTCTTGCCGGGCTCCGTCGGGCATCGCGGGGCGCGGGCAAGAGAGGGAAACTGGAGGCTGATGTTAAATAAATAAATAAACCGGGTTTCACGAAGCTCGTTGCGGCCCCCCCTGCTTGTACCCTT